>Ga0224555_1000225_pt1 | contig 84136 bp, 79 predicted proteins | sample 714S23034metaG_FD_180687 | JGI IMG/M metagenome (GOLD analysis project Ga0224555, IMG submission 180687) | Peat soil microbial communities from Stordalen Mire, Sweden - 717 S2 30-34 | ecosystem: Environmental > Terrestrial > Soil > Wetlands > Peat | place: Sweden: Norrbotten County, Stordalen... | reverse complement strand
ATCCCTGCCCGCAATCATAGGCCGTCAAAAGCTTGCATCGAAGATCATTTGAATAGGCCTTTGCCATCTTCTTTATCGCGAAGGCCAGAGCAATTACAGTGTACACCTATTAGTGATATGCTCTAGAGTGCAAAACGGTTGTTGAAATGTGGAAATCATGGCTTATGACTATTGACGGCTTCGGAGATATTTCGTGATAAATGATTGGATACAAGCCTGTTATCGTTCCTAAATTAATTGACTATTTTCCACAATATATAATTGACATAGTGCATCATTAAGAGCATCATAGAGATGAATCTGACACTCGGCTCGACCGGGCAGTAGGATTCCTACAAGGGGGGTGAGAGCCCCCCTTAATTATTTGTGAGCTTCAGAGTCTTACAATTCCTTGAGGGTCTGAATGCGATGCGACTCGACATAACCTCGGCTCTAGAAGATTAAAAATCGTAGTGCCTGAATTCTTGATCATGTACGAATTGGGCTTCAGTTGTTGGAGAAGACAATAAGCCACTACATCTGCGGCTTGAATGAAATATGAATGTTGTGAGAGCCGAAAGTTGGGGTCTTCAATCACAGTCTGTAGAGCCAAATCTCGGTAACCGCTCCCAACATGAGCCTGATTAGGAACCGGGTTGTATCGACGCATCTTTCTCAATAGTTGTGTGAGCTTTTTGTCATCTGTACGATCAGGAAACAATATTCCTCGTTCATCGGCATTGGCTGGCCCAGGGAAATTGCGGTAACGAATCGTGTTCTCGAACCGCTGAATCAGAGCTTTCCATGCACATTCAAATACATCGTAGGTTTGTGGTTTGAGTAGCTTATCCACGACGACATTGATAATGCTGATATCGTCTATCTGAGACAGTTCATCAATGAAGCTACGGATGATGGATAATCGCTTATGTTTCAAGATTCGATTCAAATCGCCCGGTCTCCGGTTAATGAAACGCACAGCATGAATCTCTTCTCTAAGTTTAAGGCCATAGGCAGAGCTCATTCTTCGGCGAAAATCAACTAGCCGTTCAAGGGAAGAGCGCCATCTAAGTTCATGTACCACGATTCCTGTGAGAATGAAGTATCGAGTGGGAGATTGATTTATTCCGCAGTCACCGCTCTCATCAACGTACATAAGGAACATGGTTTCCCCTTACTTCGGCTTCCTCTCCCGATGACATTGCCACTTCGTCACATAAATACTAGAACGACTCGACCACCATCAACTTGCCGGAAACTTCGGCATTGGTTAGACACTTGCCAACCAAACCCCTCATTACCATATCAAACCGCTGCGCACTTGTCAGCGATTACCACTGATTACGCCCGGTCCAACTCCGCGAACAGCTCGCTCAGCACCACGCGGATAGGAGTTCCCGGCACGGTGAGTTCTCCGGTGTGAACTTCGTCCAGCCCGGCTGATGTGTACCGGTAGGCTAGGCGCAGTTCCGGGTCGATGATCCAGATATTTTCAATGCCGAAGCGAAGATACTCGGCGAACTTCTCCTGCATGGCGCCGAACGTATCTTCCGGCGAAAGAATCTCGACGGCGATCAGCGGCGGGCGGGTAACGTAGCGCTCGAAGGACTCCCCTGCTGAAACAACGAGTATATCCGGGACGCGAAAATTCCGGGCCGCAATTTGCGTGCGTAGTTCTGGAAAGACCTCGACGCCCCACTCAGCGCGTTTCAGCGCGAAAAGAACCGTGAGGTATCGCTGGATGATGGAGTGCTCTTTCTCGCCCAAGTTCCGCTCCTCGATCCGCCCATCCACAAACTCGCGGTCCGGGCTCCAACTCGTGGAGAGGTATTCCCGCACGGTCCAGAGTTCTTCGGAGATGGGCATCGTCGCCATGTACTCATTATCTCCCCAAAACAGCAACCCTGCCAGCGAAAGCCATGCACGCGCAGCGGCGGGTCTGCTCCGAATCACGGCTCAGGCCACAGCACAGGAAAGCTTTTTGCAATTCCCTCCCCATCCCCTGCCCGGCTCTGCGATACTGGTTTGTTATGCCCATACAAGACCTTCAGCAAGCCGCCCAGAAGATTGCCGGATTCCTCGCCACCCTCAACAAGCTCGGAGGCCTGCGCCTCAAGTACCGCATCAGCGCCCCGGAAGCCGCGCCCAGCGACGAAGAGAGGCCTCCCGCCCTCTGCGTCGAGCTGGCTGGCCCCGATGTGCTGCTGGTCACCCAGCACAACGGCGAGCTGCTGCTGGCTCTGGAGACCATCGCCGCGCAGATTCTCCGCCTCGACCCGCGCGAGGGCGACCTGGTCAGCTTTGACGCCGCCAACTTCAAAGCGCTGCGCGCCGCCGAGCTGCGCCTCACCGCCGAAACCATCGCGGAAAAGGTTCTCCGCTCCGGCATTCCATACGCCTTTGCACCGACGAACAGCCGTGAGCGCCGACTGATGCACATGGCCTTCCGCGGTATCGAGGGCGTCGAGACCGCCAGCAATGGCGAAGGCCCTGATCGCTTTCTCGCTGTATACCCGGCGGGCAAAACCGACCTGCCCGTCGCCCCGCCCGTCAAACCGCGCAGTTTCAACGATCGCGGACGAAGCTCAAGCGATCATGGACGCAGCTCGAGCGATCGCGGCCGCCCCCGCCGTTAGCGCAGCCGCCGTCAAACGATGTGTGAAAGGGCACGGCTTTAACCTCGAAGGAACGCATAACGATCGGCAAATCTCACCTTCAGTCCAACCGCATTGTTCAGGAACTTTATGTCGCGCTTGAATCCATACGTCGTTTTGCTGACCCTCATCGCCACCTTGGGCGGATTGCTTTTTGGATATGACACGGCCGTAATCAACGGCGCGGTGGGCAGTCTGAAGGCTTATTTCATTGATCCGCGATTTGCGGATCTGGCCAACCCCGCCCAGGCCAACGCCGCGAATTCGCTGCTCGGCTTTGTGGTTTCCAGCGCGCTGATCGGCTGCATCTTCGGCGGGCTGATGGGCGGCTGGGTGAGCACCCACATCGGCCGCAAGCGCGGATTGGTCATTGCCGCCGTACTCTTCCTGCTCTCCGCCCTGGGCGCCGCCGCGCCGGAGTTTCCTTTTGCCCCCATCGGCCACGGCGGACCCGGATTCATGGCGGCTTTTATTGTTTACCGCATCCTTGGCGGTATTGGCGTGGGATTGGCGTCCATGCTGTCGCCGATGTATATCGCGGAGATCGCGCCGCCCAAGGTGCGGGGAAATCTGGTGGCGTGGAATCAGTTCGCCATCATCTTCGGCATGCTTGTGATCTATTTTGTCAACTTCGGAATCTCCAAAACGGGCAGCGGCGACGCCTGGCTCAACACCATCGGCTGGCGCTATATGTTCCTCTCCGGCACCATTCCCGCGGCCCTCTTTCTGCTGCTGCTGTTTCTTGTGCCGGAAACTCCGCGCTTCCTGATGCTGAAGGGAAATGAAAGCGGCGCGCGCGCGGTGCTGTCCAAGCTGGTGACGCCGGAAGAACGCGAACAGGAACTGTCTGAAATCCGCGCCTCGCTCAGCGAACATCACTCCGGCAAGCTGTTTTCCTACGGCGCGCTGCTGATTTTAGTCGGCATAACGCTCTCGGTCTTCCAGCAATTCGTAGGCATAAACGTTGTGCTTTATTATGCGACCGATATTTTCAAAGGCATGGGCATGTCCACCAATGCCTCGCTGCTGCAAACGATTATTGTGGGCGCGGTCAACCTTGCATTCACCGTAGTCGCCGTTCTGAGCGTGGATCATTTCGGGCGCAAACCGCTGCAAATCATCGGGGCGCTGGTGATGGCAGTAAGCATGATTACGCTGGGCGCGGATTTTTGGCTCGGCGGCAAGGGCATGGTCGCGCTGGTGGCCATGATGGTCTACACCGCCGGTTTTGCCGTTTCCTGGGGTCCTGTCACCTGGGTGCTTCTCAGTGAGATTTTCCCCAATCAGATTCGCGGCAAGGCCATGGCCGTGGCCGTAGCGGCGCAGTGGATCGCCAATTATCTGGTCAGTTGGACCTTCCCCATTCTGGATGACAATCCCTATCTGGTGGCGCATTTCAAGCATGGCTTCGCCTATTGGATCTACGGCGTGATGAGCATTCTCGCCGCCTTGTTTATGTGGAGATTTGTGCCGGAGACCAAAGGCCGTTCGCTGGAGCAGATGGAAAAATTGTGGCACAAGGCCGGTGAGGAAGCACCGCTGGCGGAATTGCAGGGTTGAGGTTGCAAACCTTTATGCCCCACCCTTGCGGCGCGGCGTGAAACGGACTGTAGAAGATCGGCCCCGCTTCGGTTTCTCCGCCGCCACGCCTCCACCTGTCGGTCGAGCCTGTCCAGGCGCCGCCGTCGTACACTGGAATCGTTCCACAGGATTCCCCATGAAAAAAATCGCCATCGGCCTCTACGCCGCCCTCACCGCCGCCCTGCTGGCCTGGGGCTTCTACCAGGCCATCTACGTCGCTCCCGACGAACAGACCATGCACGAAGTGCAGCGCATCTTCTACTACCACGTGCCCTCGGCGATGGTCGCCTTTCTCTTCTTCGCCGTCTCGCTGGCCGGCTCCATCGGCTACCTCGCCTTCCGCCGCAATCGGCCCGAGTGGGCGCAGATTTCCGACGCTTGGGCGCTCGCAGGCGCCGAGGTGGGCGTCGTCTTCTGCTCTGTGGTGCTGATCACCGGGCCGATCTGGGGTCGCCGCGCCTGGGGCATCTGGTGGACCTGGGACGCTCGTCTGACCACCACACTGGTCCTCTGGCTCATCTACGTCAGCTACCTGCTCCTGCGACGCTTTGCCGCTGGGCCGCAGGTCCAGACGCTGGCCGCTGTCCTGGGCATCTTCGGCGCTCTCGACGTGCCCATCGTCTATATGTCCAACCAATGGTGGCGGACCCAGCATCCCTCCCCAGTGATGGGCCCCGGAAAGTCAGAAAACTCCGGCCTGGACCCGGCAATGGCCACGGCCTTCTGGTGGAATGTCCTCGCCTGGCTCGCCTGGGGCCTGCTCATTCTCGTTCTGCGCTACCACGTCGAGCGCCAGCAGCAGAAGTTCGCCGCCCAGCAGGCGCAAGCGGCCCTCGACGCGGAGTAGACCCCGCAACCACGTACAGGTTTCCTGAATGGAAAACGGAGAAAAATGGATCAAAAAGCGATTCTCGACCACGAATTCTTAGTCGCCGCCTACGCAATTACCTGGGCGATTCAGTTGGGCTACTTGGCCTGGCTCGGCCTGCGCTGGCGCGCACAAAAGCGCCAAGCAGGGCGCGACTCGCGCTGAAGTTTCCTCAGACCCCAGCTGGCCGCAAATGCCGCGCCAGCGACCACTTTAACTCTTCGATGCCCCCGCCGGTGACGGCCGAGATGGCGTGAAACTCCAGCTTGCGGCGCTTCACGTGCGTGGCCAGCTTCTTCAGTTTCTCCGGATTGGCGGAGTCGATCTTGGTGGCGCAGACAATCATGGTTTTACCCGCCAATGGGTGCTCATTTATCACCTCTTCATCGTCCGCAAATGCATTATATTCCTTATAGATAGCGGTACTGGTAAAGCTGGCTAACTCTTTGTTGATGACCTTGAAATCCTCCACAGGATCGGGCCGCCCCGACGCGTCCGAAACGTCAACCAGGTGAACCAATATTTTTGTCCGCTCAATGTGCCGCAGAAATTGTATTCCCAGCCCAGAACCAAGGTGCGCGCCTTCAATAAGTCCGGGCATATCGGCGACGACGAAGGACTCCTGCTCCGGCTCCTCGCCGACGGTGACGACGCCGAGGTTGGGTTCGAGGGTGGTGAAGGGGTAGTCGGCGATTTTGGGGCGCGCGGCGGTGATGCGGGAGATGAGCGTGGATTTGCCGGCGTTGGGATAGCCGACCAGGCCGACGTCGGCCAGCAGCTTTAACTCCAGCCGGTAATGGCGCTCCTCGCCGGCGCGGCCCAGTTCGTGCTCGCGCGGAGCCTGATGAGTGCTGGTGGCAAAGTGCTGGTTGCCGCGTCCGCCACGTCCGCCCTTGGCGATGACGACCTGCTCGTCGGGCTCCTGGAAGTCGTGGATCAGCTCGCCGGTCTCCTGGTCGTAAAGAGATGTGCCGACAGGAACTTGCAGTGTGATGGAGTTGCCGTCGAGGCCGGAGCAGTTGGAGCCCATGCCGTGTTCGCCGCGCTGGCCTTTGTGCTCGGGATTGTAGCGGAAATGGATCAGCGTGTTGTGGCGCTGGCTGCTGACCATGATGACGTCGCCGCCACGGCCGCCGTCGCCGCCACTTGGTCCGCCGCGGGGAACGAACTTCTCCCGGCGAAAGGCCATGCAGCCGTTGCCGCCATCACCGGCTTTGACGCGAATTCTTGCTTCATCAATGAACATGGGGGACCAGTTGTCAGGGGTAAGCAGTCAGTTGTCAGTTGAGCCGAGGGCACACAATCAGCCCTGGAGAATAGATGCCACCTTTTCATTTTACCGGAGAAGGGCATAGAATCTTTTGCAACGTGACTATTGGGGTAATTAGAACGGCCAAAGGCGGGAATTCCTGTCTCGTATTGGCCAGAGGGTTCTGCCCCATTCGGACTTGCCGCGAGAGCGGGCCGAAGCAGAAGCGTTGAGCAGCTTTCCCAAGGTCTGCCGCGAGCAGGGGACTCGATGGCAGGGTTAGGGTGCGATTGGACGAAGTCGCTGGCAGTAGCCGTGCTCCTCATGGGCACGGGCACGGTGGGTCTTACCCAATCGGACCAAGAGGCCGAAAGCGCCCATAGCATATTGTCTGGATCGCTTGCTGGCAAATTGACCGATTTGTACTCGAAGCCGCTGGAAGGCGTAACGGTGGTACTGCGCAACCAGGCCACCGGCGCGGAGACAGCGCGCACCATCACCATGAAAAACGGGGCATACCGGTTCAGTGGGCTGGCACCAGGCGAATACACGCTGGATGCTGACAGCGCGCGATTGGGATGCGGTCGGCTATTGGACATCGTGGTGAACGCCGGCCACGAGGCGCGGGTGCAGACGGCGATGGCGTTTGAGCCGCTTCCCAGCCCAGTCCTGACGGCGATGCACGGCGAAGAACCGCCCAAGGTCGAAGCGCGGCCCAGGATCAACCGGCCAGTTCTTGGGCTGGAGACTCTGTCGTTGGCCGACGCTGCATTGGCCACCGAGCCGTTACTGCTGCTCCCCTTGAGTGGGCGGAGGATGAAAGCCGAGATTCCTCAGACCACGGCTCTCCCATTGAACGCCACGCTGGCCACCGAGCCGATACAGACACTGGCGCTGAGCGGACGAAGCATAGAGAATTTCACGCAACCGGCAACCGTGGCTTCGACGTCGGCGCTCACAGCCGCGAATGGTTCCCAGGTCTCAGAAGCGAGACCTGGGGCACTCGCGCAGACTTCGCCCAAGCCGGTTCCGGCAGCCACTCAGCAGAGCGGCCCGGTCTCGCCTGCGGTGAGCACGACGATGAGTGCCGCCGAGTTGCAGGCGCTGCCGGTAAGCGGGCGGCGCTGGCAGGATTTTGTGCTGGACAATACGCCCACATCCGTGACCCCGGCTGGAGGTCAGGCGCAGATTTCGCTGCGGGGCGCGGGCCTGCAGCCGGCCGAGATCGCAGTGGATGGAGTGGGCATGAACCTGGCCTTTGGCCCGACCAATGGATCAGGGCAGGGTTCCTCTGGGCAAGGACCGCTGGGGCAACGCGGAGCCGGACCGGCCGGAATGGCGCAGGTGGGAGCCGGAGGGCATGGACTTGCCATCAGCGAGGCGGCGATCCGCGCGTTGCAGACGGCGGCCGGCAACGTGGAGGCCACTGCAAACCGGGCGGCAGGCGGGCGTTTGAACGTGCAGACCGAGCGCGGCGCAAATGAACTGCATGGGCAGGGATTTCTCTTCGATCGCCAGAACACCTGGGGCGCACGAAATCCGTTTACGCAGTGGGTGCAGGAGACCACGCCGGCCACCACAACCTGGCCGTTAGACACCGTCCCGGTGTTTACGCCCGAGCCCTACACGCCGCCGGACCACGAAACGACCTGGGGCATCGGGGTGGGCAGCCGCATTCGCCGCGACAAGCTCTTCTGGTTTGCAGCGCTCAATGGTTATAACCGCAACGATCCGGGGGTCTCGATGGTAAAACATCCTTATCTTCTACAGCTAGAGCCTTCGAATACATGCGCGAATCCCCCATGTACCGAAGAAACCGGGTTTTTTGCTCAGCCCTCGAATGACCAGATGCAGGTGCTGAGCGCACGGCTTGGACTGAGCAGCAACAATCCGGTAGTCGAGGGCGTAAAGGCCTATTCCTGTATGTTGGAAACTTTGGTTGGGATACCGAGCGGTTCGAGCCCGAATTGTCCATCCGGTTGGCCGCTGGGCGGGCTGCTCGGCCCCGCTCCGCGCACGGCTCGACAATGGACCGGCTTTGGGCGACTCGACTGGCAGGCGAACGAGCGCTATCGCTTTACGCTGGAAGGCATCGGCGCTGATTGGAATTCGCCCGGCGGAGGGCTGACGCGCGTCTCGGAGACCTACGGCAACCACAGCTTCGGAACGACCAAGGCCAGCGAAGAGTGGCTGCTGGGTCGCTGGGAGGCATTCCTTACCCCCAACCTGCTGGCCGTGACCCAAGCCTCGGCCGGGCGGACCATCCAGGAAGCGCAGCCTTCGACTCCCTCAGCCTTTGAGCAGACCTTTCTCACTGGAAATACGTACGGCCAGTTGCCGCAGATCGTCGTGGACAATCGCTACGGCTTTACTATCGGCAACCCGTCGCGCTTCGGCCAGGGCAGCTACCCGGATGAGCACCTTTACCAAGGGCAGGAATCAGTTGACTGGATTCGCGGCAACCTGCTGGTGAGGGCTGGTTTCAATGGGAGCCACAATGCCGACGCAATCAGTCTGCTACGCAACCAGACCGGCACATATACCTACTCCAGTGTGGAAAACTTCGCTTCCGACGCGCTGGTCTTCGAAAAGTTTGGGCTGAGCGATGCACTCGACCCCTACAACCAGCACAACTGCGACGAAACGGGCAAGGTGTGGCGGGACTCCGGGGGTGGGCTGCGCGGACTGGGCAACCTGCCCTGCTACTCGTACTACTCGCAGACCATAGGCCCCACCGATTGGCGTTTGAGCACCAACGACTGGGCAGGATACGCAACTGCTCAGTGGCAAGCGAACAAACTCGTGGTTCTCTCCGTCGGCTTGCGCTGGGAGCGGGAGCAGAGGCCGCCGCCCATTGCGGCGCTCCGGAACACAGAGCTTCCGCTGACGGAAAAGCTGCCCGCGCTGGGCAACAACTGGGCTCCGCGGCTAGGCTTGGCCGTTGGAACCGGTAAGCATCACTGGCCGGTGCTGCGATTGGGCTACGGAATCTACTACGGGCGCACCGAGAACTTGACGCTGGAGACCGCGCTGACCCAGACCGGCTCGCTTAACGGTGATCTGAGCTTCTTCCTGCGGCCCACCGACGACCTGCCGAATTATGGCGGCGGCGCGCCACCGTTTCCTTACGTGCTGGCTGGCGTGCCGGGCAGCGTCATCAAGCCCGGCGCGGTGGAGTTTGCGGGAATCTTCCGCAATCCTGAGGTGAATCAGGCCGTTGCCGCCGTAGAAGAGACGCTGCCCGGCCACGTGGAGGTGACCGCCGGCTCGATGGTGAGCCTGGGCCGCCGGCTGCCTATCTCCATCGACACGAACTTCGATCCAGCGGTCAATCCGGGGAAGATCACCTATGCCGTGGAAGACGCAACCGGCGCCGGACCCATCAAGGCCACGCAGATCACGGTTCCCTTCTATGCTTCCTGGCCTTCGGCAACCTCGTCCACCGGCATTGCCGGGCGGCTCAACCCGAACTACCAGCAAATCACCCAAATCGAGAGCCGGGCCAACTCGACCTATGAGGCGGCGATGCTGAAGGTCGAACGCTATGGCCAGCGGGGGCTGAACCTGCACGCACATTACACCTATGCGCACGCCATGGACTGGAATCCCAACGAAAGCGCGCAGGTCGCCGGCAACGACGTGCTGGATCCGTCCGACTTCGGACTGGAGTACGGCGTCAGCAACCTGGACATACGTCACTCCTTCGGCGCTACTGCAATCTTTCAATCGCCGTGGAAGATGCGCGGCAGGGCCGGGAAGTTTGCCAACGGCTGGATGCTGTCAGGCGTCCTGCAAGCCCGCAGCGGATTGCCCTACACCATGCGCACCTCGGGCTCGCTGGCCGAGGAGTTCACCTCCGCCGGTGCGGCGATCGTCGGCCTCGGTCCGGGCATGAACGGCTCGGGAGGCGACAACCGGGTCTACGGCACGGGCAACGATAAAATTGTCTATAACATCGGCCGCAACACCTACCGCTATCCGGGAACCTGGAAGGCCGATCTGCGGCTGGGCAAGCGCTTCGACCTGGGAAAAATGAGGCAGTTGGAACTGTTGGCCGAGAGCTTCAACCTTCTCAATCACCAGAACGTGACCGAGCTGGAAACGACCGGCTATTATCTCGAACCCGGCAGCACATCGGGCACACTGCCCACGCTGAACTTCCTCGCCGGCCCGGTCGTTGGAGCAAACGGTACGATCTTGAATTCCAACAGCACAGCTTTCGGGCAGCCGCTGAACGTCAACGCGACCAACTTCTACCGCGAGCGGCAGTTCCAGTTTGGGTTGAGGATGAGGTTCTAGGAGCTCGCTCCGCGGCCCGGATTCTTGATGCTCATTCGAAGGCCGATGAACGGAGACAGAGGGATCGCGCGAAACTCATCGAAGAACTCCGGGGACCTGAAAAACTCCATCCGCAACCACAGGCAATCCAGAGCGCCCGCAATAAAGTCTAGTTGCTCGCGGGGGGTGCGACTGGCGCAATGGGTGCAACGGGTGCAACGGGTGCGGCGGGCGTTTCGGGCGCGGCGGCCGGTTGCGCCTTGGCGAGGCTGCGGATGTAGAGGATAAGGTTCCGCACTTCGTCGTCCTTGGCGCGGCCCACGGGCTCGGCAGGCATCTTGTCTTTGCCGTTGCGGATGACGTTGAACAGATCCCCGTCCGGCTTGGCGGCCAGCGTCTTGGGATCGGTCCAATCACTGAGTGTCAATCCCATGTCTTTGGCAAGATCGGTCTTGCCATCTCCTGTCTCCCCATGGCAAACCGAGCACTCCTGCCCATAAAGCTCTTTCGCGCGCGCCTGCGATTTTTCGGCAGACTTGACCGGATTCTTTTGGTCGGAGGCGGAAGCGCGGGCAGCTTTCTGCGGCTCTGGCCCTGGAGCGGACGAGGCGGTAACCCCAAGCAACACAATGGCAGAGACGAATAGCAACGGCTTCAACATGGCAACCTCCTGGGTGACAGACGCCGATATAAAGCATCTGACAGCCGAATGATTTCTCGGATGAATTATATGCCAAATGGACGGCGAAAGACTGGATGGAATTGACAGACAGAGTAAACGGAAGCGGTTCGGCAGGCTTGGAGCAATTCTCATGCGGTCAAGACGCACCTGGATTACGGTTCAGGCCGCCAGCCGCAGGCGTAATCCGGGGTGGTGGTCTTGCCGTCGAGGCGGAAGCAGACCGCGCCGTTGATGTCCGTGCTGAAGGTGCGGACTTTGGCCGCTTGCAGTGCTTGCAGTACTTCCGTGCGGGGATGGCCGTAGCGGTTGTGCAGGCCGCAGGAGATGACGGCCCACTCAGGGTGCACGCGGGCCAGAAACTCGGGGCGCGTCGAGGTGATGCTGCCGTGATGGCCAACCTTCAGCAGTGTGCTGGCCAGTCCGGGTTCTGCCAGCATCGCCTGCTCGATGGGCGCTTCGGCGTCGCCCTCCAGCAGTACGGAAGTCGCGCCGTAGGCGACGTGCAGCACTAACGAGTCGTTATTGACGGGCTCCGCGCCGGGCTGATAGTCGCGGAAGGGCGCCAAAACGCTGACCTGGGTTGGGCCGAAGGGGAAGGCGTCTCCGGCGCGCAGCGAACGGACGCGGACATGAAGGGCTGCGGCCTCGTCGAGCAGCGCGTTGTAGGCCCCAAAGCGGGGGTTGTTGCCCACCCAAAGCTCGGCGGGATGGAAGTTGCGCAGCACGGCGGGCAAGCCGCCCAGGTGGTCGGAGTGAGCGTGTGTGAGGGCGACTGCATCAAGGCGGCGAATGCCGCGCGACCACAGGACCTCCGAAACGACCTCCTCGCCGATGTCATAGTCCTGAGGCGCCTGATGCGGGCCGCCGCCAAAGCCGCCGCCGTCGATGAGCAGGGATTTGCCGTCGGGCGTAATCAACAGCAAGGAATCGCCCTGGCCTACGTCGATGGCCTCCATCAGCAATGCGTCGCGCGGATGATCGACCGGACGGGGCGCAACGGCAGCCAAAGCAGCGCAGACCAGGGCAGCCCATGCGGCGCGGCGGGGCCAGCGAAATCCCGACGAAACGGCCAGGCGAGCCATCACGATGGCCGCAGCAAGCAGCACGCAGAAGGCGAGTGATTGACCAAGCAGGGGCGCGGGAATGCGGAAGTCGCCCCAGGCCATTGAACCAAAGAGCCGCACCAGACCGATGCCGATGTGAAGAAAGACAGCCACGATCATCGCCGGGAGTACTGCATAGGCCGGACCAATTAGAGCAAAGAGTAAAGTAATGAGCGCGGCCGGCATCAGGATGAGCAGCAGCGGCAGGATGAAGACATTGACCGGCAGAGCGAAGATGGTGATGCGATGGAAGTAGAGAGCCATGGGCAGGGCCATGGCCAGCTCCACCACGCAGGAGATGACAAGCAACTCGACGCAGCGAAGAAACAGGCGCACCGTCCAGGGAAAGAGGCACCATGCGAAGGACGCCGCCAAACGACCGTGAACGGCTGCCTGGAATGCTGCGGCGGTGATGCCCAGCGTTTCGCGGAGCAATGCGAATTGCGGGGTAACCTCGTCGTTGACGGCTGTACTGCTGAGGTCGCGGGGGACGGCGCGCCCGCCCGCAGCCCTCTGCAGCCCCGCGGCTATCATGCGCAGAATCACGCGAAATTGCGCCAGAGGCGGGGCCAGCTTGGCGTCCAGAGCGAGCAGGCGCAGATCGCGCGTGGCCGTCAGGTAAGGGTGAATGGTGCTCTGGAGCAGCGGAGCGGCGACCCCGCCGATAGCGACAACCGCCAGCAACGTCATCTGGAAGCTGGCGTCGAAGAGACTGCGCGGACTGTAAGCCAGAAGGCAGAGCGCGGCAAAGCCGATGGTGTTCAGAGCGTTGCGCTCGCGGTAGATGAGACGGCCAAGCAGGTAAAGGGTGACCATCCAGAGCGAGCGCTCGACCGGCGTGGCGAAGCCGGTGAAGAGCGCGTAGGCAAAGGAGGCAAGAATTGTGAGCAGCGTGGCCGGGACGCGCGGCAGCCGGAGCCGCTTTGCGACCCAGAAGAGGCAGCCGGCCACGATGGCCAGGTGAAAGCCCGAAACCACCAGCATGTGAAACGAGCCGGTGCGCTCAAAGCCCACGCGCAACGTGTGGCTGAGGAAGGTGCGGTCGCCTGTGACCATGGCGGCCAGCATGATGGCGTCGTCGTGGGAGAGGCGCAGCGGAGCGGGCAGGCCGCGCATGGCCACAGGCAGAGCCAGCAGGCGGGCGCTCGTGGCGCGCTGCAAGCCGCTCACGCGGCAGGCTAGGAAGAGGCCCGGAGACTTGCCCAGGCGGTCAACCCGGTCGATGTTCACCGTGGCCGTGGAGGTGATGCCCTGGTCAACGAGAAAAACTTCGCGGCTCCAGACGCCGGGATCGTGATAGACCTCGGGCGGCAACAGGCGAACCACGGCGCGGAGGCGCTCGCCGCACTGGAAGAGCTGCTGGCCGGATGGGTTTTGCGGCCAGTGAACGGTCAGTCGCACACCGCCTTCGACCGGCGTCTGCGTGTCCTCGGCGTCGGTGACCACCTCCAGGCTGGAGACGCGCAGGTCGATGCGCTGGGCGGAGTGTTGTGCTGCGGTAGGCTCGTCCAGGTTCTGTTCGATCTCGCCCCGAACCGGCCCCGCATCGACGACCGTGCCTTCGACGGTTCGGAGCAGACCGTCGGAGAGCGCAGCCAACGCGGGTGCGGGCGCCGGGCGCGGCTCCATCTCCGCGCACCATGCGCCCAGCAGGAGCCACAGCACGGCCAACGGCAGCCAGGCAATGCGCTGCGCGCGGATGGCCGCCACGCCGCACAGCACAGCCACCAGCGCCAGCGCAATGAGCACCAGGCTGGGCCGCAGATAGAGTGTCCTCGCAACGGCAATTCCTGCGGCAAAGAGCCAGGCCGCATGAAAGAGCGGGACGGGGCCCGAGCCGACATACGTTCCGGCTACTGCGGAACCGGGGAGTGCTTGCCCGGAGATGGGAACATGAGATTCCATCGCGCCTGGAAGTTCAAAAAGCTGTTCTGGCCCTCAAGCCTATCAGGCGCGCCGCAACTGGACCACTGTTTCCAGGTGAAAAGTCTGCGGAAAGAGGTCGGCGAGGGTGATGGACTGGATTTGGTAGCCGGAGTCGATCAGTGTGCGCAGGTCGCGAGCCAGCGTGGCAGGGTCGCAGGAGACGTAGGCCACGGCAGGGGCGGCGATCTCGGCGAGCAGCGCGCAGGTCTCCGCACCCAGGCCAGTGCGCGGCGGGTCCACGACAATCAGGCCGGGGCGTTCGCCCGTGCGGTTGCGGCGTAGGAAGGCCAGGGTTTCCGCCTTGACGGCCATGCCGGCCGTGCCGCGAAGATTCTCCTCCAATGCCGCCGTAGCCGCTGGGGCCGACTCAACGGCCACCACGCGATCAAACCGCGCCGCGAGTTGCCGCGCGAACAATCCGACGCCGGCAAACAGATCCCAGGCCAGCCTACCGCAATGGCCGAAGGTGACCCGTTCAACGAGCGCGTCCACCAGCCAGCGGTTGACCTGAAAGAAAGCGCCGTGGTCCACGCGATAGTCGAAGCCGGCCGCAGGGTAGTCGAGCGATGCCGGGCCCCATTGCGCGATGGTGCGTGGCTGAAGCCCGGAATCTCCCTCGACCACCAGCTCCGCGCCGGTGAGCAAAGGGAATCGCTCCTGGAGCGCCTGCGCCACTTCGTCGAAGCGCAGCTTGGACGGGCTTGAGGTGAAGACAGTAGCCAGCAGCGCGGTTTCAGCAGGGTTGCAGAAGAGCGCAATCTCCGTGGGGCGCAGCAAGGGAGCAAAGCCGCGCGCAACCTGAGAAAATGCCTGCGCGGCCTCGACCAGCAACGGCGCGGCAATGGGGCACTCGCGCATGGGAACCACCGCGTGCGAGCGGCGGCCGCGGTAGCCCAGGTTCCCTGCCGCATCGAAGGCCAGACGAATGCGATTGCGATAGCGCCACGGTTCGCCGGAGAGTACGGCAATCTCAGCGGGCACGGCCACGCCGCCGCGCTCCAGCGTTTCACGCAGGATGGCCTGTTTGATGGCCAATTGGCTCTTATAGTCCGTGTGCTGGTAATGGCAGCCGCCGCAAACGCCGAAGTGCGGGCAGGCCGGCGCAACGCGCTCCGGCGCGGCGCGAACAATCTCCTCGGCCTCGGCATTCGCGTAACCGGATTTGCTCTGCGTAATGCGCACCCGCGCCTGCTCGCCAGGCAGCGTGAGCGGCACAAAAACGGCCTTGCCTGCTAGCCGAGCCAGGAACGCGCCGCCGTAGATTGGCTTCTCGATTTCGACGAGCTGCGATTTGGAGGGAGACGTGAGTTTTACTCCCCGCATAACGCCTACAGAATCAGTGCGAGCTTTCGCCCCGGAGGCCTGTTTTCCGGAGTTTTTTCTTTCAGCCGAATGCTTCTTCGCAGCCTGTTTGGCCCGACGCTGCATTGTGATTTGTTTTCTGGGCGTCATTGTTGGCTCATATAAAAGAGGCTGAGGCGCGGCAGGTTGTAGTGAACCAGAAGCTGCTTCTGCACAAACTGCCGCTCTACCTGGCGCAGTTGCACGGCACCCATGCGGCTGCGATAGGGCGCCAGCTCGCGCGCCGCGTGCTCTTTGAGTCCTACCAGCAACTCTTCCGGAGCCGCCGCCGTCAAAGCGGCAAAGAGCTTCTCTTCGAGCACGGTGAGAGTGCGTTCGAGCGCCTCTAAATCATGTGCCGCGGCGCTATCGTGAGTCGCGGAGCTTTCATCCGTATCGGCGGCACGCGCCTCAACCGCGAGTTGGCGCAATCGGACAGCGGTTGAGGCGCAGGCTTCGGGAGCCACACTCGCCGCATCCAGCGCGGCGGCTGCGGTTTCCAGGTGCGCGGCTACACGCTCTTCTTCAAAGCCCGATTCGCGTGCGACAGAGAGTGCACCGGGAGCCGTGCCGGCGGCGGCCTCGCGCAATTCCTCGGCAGCTTCCATCACCGCCTGCGCGCACCAGGCCAGGCCGTTCACGCGCCGCATCCGGCCGCGCTTTTGCCGCGCTTCGTACTTGTCGAAGGCCGCATCGATGCCGCGCAACGCCGCCTCCAGCGGAATCCCGGCCTCGCGCCAGGTCTCAATAAGCGCCCAGTCCAGCGTCGAGAGCAATAGAAGCGCCCCGCGCCGCTGTTGAAAGCGCTCCTCGATCTCGGTGAAGTAGTTGAAGTAATTCAGCAATTGCGCACCTGACCGACAACTCTATTTAGGAGATTGATTTCGCAACTCGATAAACAAATTCCGTAATTTCTCTAACGCTAGAGGATATTGTGGCTTGTGGCTGTTGACGAGTGGATCAAGTTCGTAGCAAGCCTTGCGATAATGATCCATTTGGACGGTTTTTTGGCTACATTCAATGAAGTCGTTCCATTCTTGCGGATATGCCGATCGGCTGTTTAAGAACCTTTCTATCAAATCGGCGATCTGTTCCCCGCTCAAGTCTCTTCTACTCATCGTATTGCCTCAGTGCGCTTTCCCGCGTGTGCGCGCGGTGCGGTTGCGCTCGAAGAGGATCAGCAATCCATCGAGGGTGAGCATATCGTCGATCTCGGTGATGAAGCGCGAGTCCTCGGCGATCTGCCGCGCCAGGCCGCCGGTGGCGATCACCTTCGCCGGCGCGCCCAATTCGGCGATGATGCGCTCCAGGATGCCGTCCACCAAGCCGATGTAGCCAAAATAGAGCCCGCTCTGCAGGTGGGTAACGGTGTTGGTGCCGATGACTTTGGCCGGGCGCTTGATGTCCACACGAGTGAGCCGCGCGGCGCGGGAAAAGAGCGCCTCGGCGCTGAGGCCAAGACCAGGCGCAATCGCCCCGCCCAGGTACTCGCCCTTGGCCGAGATTACGTCGAAGGTGGTCGCCGTGCCGAAGTCCACCACCACGCACGGCCCGCCATAACGTTCGAAGGCGGCGATCGAGTTCACCAGCCGGTCCGCGCCCAAGTCCGCCGGAGTCTCCTGCAGGATCGGCATTCCTGTCTTGATTCCCGGCTCGACAAAGAGCGGCTGCGTGTGGAAGTAGGTCTCGCAGACCTCGCGCAGCGTCCCCTCCACCGGCGGCACCACCGAGGAGATGATGATATGGTGCGCCTGGCTGGTGGAAAAGCCATTCATTTCAAAGAGATTGACGAACAGAACGCCATACTCGTCGGCGGTCTGCGAGCGGTGCGTTGTGACACGCCAGTGCGCGGCCAGCTCCGGCTTCTCGCCATCAAGCCGGTAAAGCCCCAGCACCGTATTCGTATTGCCTACATCGATTGCCAGCAGCATTGTTTTCTCAGCCTATTTCTACGGCGCGAATCCCGCCGGTCTGCACGGTGACCATCCCATCCGCGGTATGCACCCGCAGAAATCCATGCGCGTCCAGCCCGGCCGTCACACCCGTGCAAGCCTGCGGGCCATGTACTTCAACCCTACGCCCGCGAATCCAAGTCGAAGCTTGTTCAACGCGCGCGGGAATCGTTGACCCCGCCGCCGGATCGGCCAGCCCAAGCGCCTCACGCTCCAGCGATTTTAGCAGGAAGACGAGTAAATCCTGACGCGAAACTCTCCTGCCTGCCTCTAAATCGAGCGAAGTAGCGGGCGTGGCCAAATCAGAATCAAAGGCCCGCTGGTGGACATTGATGCCCACACCGACCGCCACAAAATTAACCGAGCCGCCTGAACTCTTCGACTCGACCAGAATGCCGCCAACCTTACGCGGGCTGAGCAATAGATCGTTGGGCCAGCGCAGATCGACGGTCAGTCCAGCGGCGGAGCGAATCGCCTCGGCGGCGGCTAGTCCCGCGGCCAGCGGAAGCAGCGGCAGGCGAACGGCGGGAATCGACGGGCGCAGCAGCACGCTTACGTAAAGTCCATCGCCCGCAGCCGACTCCCACCCATGATCGCCACGCCCGCGGCCGGCCAATTGCTCATCGGCAAAGTAGACCGAGCCATGCGGCGCCCCTCTGCGCGCGGCTGTCTGCGCATCGGCGTTCGTTGAGTCAGTTTGTGGAGAATAGTGTAGCTTGCCCGCAAAGATAGTTCCGGCAAGCGCGAAGTCGAGCGCCGTAAGATCGTACACGGCTACGCCGTCTCCGCGGCAATACGCATCGAGATGTCCGCTGCCTTGGCCGAGTGGGTCAATGCGCCCACGCTGATGAAGTCCACGCCGGTCTCGGCGTAGGCGCGAATGTTTTCCAGCACAATGCCGCCCGAAGCCTCGATCGGAATGCCGTTCCCGGCCTCTCCTCTTGTTACCTTTCTGATCCGTTCCACAGACTTCTTCACTTCTTTCGGCGACATATTGTCCAGCAGAATCGCCTCAGCGCCGAATTGCAGCGCTTCTTCCAGCTCCTGCTCGCTGCGCGCCTCCACCTGCACGCGCTGGCCCTTCTCGCGCCGTTCGAGCGCCTGCTTGAGTACAACGGGCAGTCCCCCGCCCAGCGAGATGTGGTTGTTCTTGATGAGAATGCCGCTGGCCAGGTCAAGGCGGTGATTGGTTCCCCCTCCGCACAGCACAGCGTACTTCTCCAAGGTGCGAAGGCCCGGAACGGTCTTGCGCGTGTCGAGGACGCGAGCGCCGGTTCCGTCAATGGCGTCCACAAACTGCCGCGTCAGCGTGGCAATGCCGCTCAGGTGCTGCATCAGATTCAGAATCACGCGCTCGCAACTCAGCAGCGCGCGCGCGTTGTGGCGAATCACGGCCAATACCTGGCCATCCTGCACGCGCACGCCGTCGAAGATCTCTGGATGGCTGATCACTTCAAAGCGCGTCTGCGCCGGGGCGCGCTTGTCGAGATGGGCGAAAATCTCCAGAAAGCGGGGAACCGCGCCCAGGCCGCAAACCACCATCTCCTGCCGCGCAATAATCGAGCCGGTCGCGCGCAGGCCAGGGTCGATGGTGAGATTGGTCGTGGTGTCGCCGGCGGCCTGATCTTCAATCAGCGCCCGCTCCAGCAATGCGTCGATGCTGCTGCTCTTCCAGTCCATGGTTCCTTTTCACGCGGTCAGAGAAGCACTTGATCTTTTTTGCTCAGAAGAAAGTTATAAATGATTCGCTTGGCGCCCTCATCAACTTGGGGGCCAATGGAAATAAACTGCGTTCCGTTGCTTCGGTAGATTTGGAGCGAGCTCTCCGGCCTGCCGCCGGAATTTCCTTCAACGAGTTTTTGCCAGAAGCCGGGTTTGCCCTGCTTGCTCTTGTCAATCAGACTGATCTCTCCGAGGTCTTTATACCAGAGCACGGAGACAATGTTACGGCCATCCCGCGCCATGATTCCACTAGCAGCGAGGAGAAAAAATTGAGAGTAGCCGGCAGAATACGATCGTGCGCCGGAGAGATCAACAATCGCAAGGGCTGAGCCAAGCCTTCCCAGGTGGTCGGCGATCATCTCCTTGATCTCCTCGGTGAATTGCGAGGCGACAAGGCAGCCGGGCACGCCGTCAAAAGAGAGGGCCGGCGCCGCGGCGGGCTGAGCAGGCTGAGAGGATTGGGCAGATGCAGCATACTGAGCGGATGAAGCGGGTGAGGCATATTGAACAGCAGGAACTTCGACCGGTCCTCCCCCCGCCGCCGAATTGTGCTCCTTTAGCTCCCGAAAAGCAATCTGAATCTGCTTAAAGCGCTCTTCGGCCTCCGCCCGCAAACTGGCGTAGTTCTCATAGAGGTCGGGATGCCACTGCTTCACTGATTCGTGATAGGCTTCTTCAACCTCTGATTCCGAGGGAATTCCGTACGCGATTCCTAGCGTCCGATAATGTTGCCGGCATTGAGCACAGTCGCAAGACATACCTTATCTTCCTTTGTTCAGATTATCTAACGCCGCGCGCGCTTTTTCCAGCAGCAGCCGCATTTCGGCCTCTTGTTTCTTCAATCCTTCGACAATATGCGCCGGAGCTTTAGCCAAAAAGCTCTCGTTGCCCAACTGCCGCTCGGCGGAGATTAGACCCTTCTCGTACTTGGCAATGTCCTTTGTCAAACGCTCGCGCTCGGCGGTTACGTCTATGGCGCGCTCGTAGATCACGGCAACGTCAAAGCTGAACGCAGAGCGTTTTGACAAGCCAGTGGTGATCTCTTGCACGAAACGTAATTCACTGACTTTGGCTAGTCGCTCGACGATGGAACGATTTATTTCAACGACGCACTGAATTCCAGGATCAATGCGCACTTCAATTGGTGTCGCCGTCTTCTCTTCAACACCAATCTCCTTGCGCAATGTACGAACCTCAGAGATTAGGTCTTGAACAGTTCCCATCTCGAGAAGCGCATTCCCATCCAAGTCTCCTTCATCGACCTGCGGATAGCTCGTCAAAGCAATCGACTTAGCTGGGGGGCAACCGTCGTAGAAAGCGTGCCATAGCTCCTCTGTAAGAAATGGCATGAACGGCGACAACAATCGCAAGGAAGTCTCGAAGACACTGACCAAAGTTGTGAGCGCTGCCTTTGTTTGTGCTTTGTCAGCGTTTTCAGAAAAGTCGAGCCGCAGCTTGACGATTTCCAAGTACCAATCGCAAAAACTTCCCCAGAAAAACTGATAAATCGTATTGGCCGCATCGTCGAAACGGTAATTTTCGAGCGACTGATTGACCTTGGCCGCAGTCGCGTGGAGTTCCGCCACAATCCAGCGAGCTTCCAGCGGCGCATCGTCAGCAACAGTCGGCATTCCGCCCAGCGCGGCGGGATCGACGGTGATGCCTATCTCGGCGGCGCGGTCCACATTCATAAACAGGAAGCGGGCGGCATTCCATATCTTGTTGGCGAAGGCGCGGTAGCCCTCGGTGCGGGCCACGTTGAAGGCAATGTCGGTGCCCGGCGAAGCCATCGAGGCCAGCGTGAAGCGCACCGCATCCGTCCCGTACTGCTTCACGATCTCGATGGGATCAACGACGTTGCCCTTGGTCTTGGACATTTTTTCGCGATTGGCGTCGCGCACCAAGGCGTGAATATAAACCTCGCGGAAGGGAACAGAATCCGCAAGCGAGCGGGCGCTCCCGTCAGGCATCGGCACGTCGCCGGCGAACCAGCAGCCGAACATGATCATGCGCGCGACCCAGAAGAAGAGAATGTCGAAGCCGGTGACTAATAGGCTCGTGGGATAGAATGCATCGAAGTCCCCACGGTTTTCCGCTGTAATGTTAGGCCAGCCGAAGACGGAAACCGGCAGCAGGCCGGAGGAGAACCAGGTGTCGAGTACGTCGGTTTCCTGCGTAATCTTCTCTGACCCGCAATGGGCGCAGATGGTCGGATCGACGCGGGCGACGGTGATCTTGTGACAGGCGGAGCAATGCCATGCGGGGATGCGATGGCCCCACCAGAGCTGCCGCGAGATGCACCAGTCGTGGATGTTTTCCATCCATTCCAGATAGACCTTCTCATACTGATCGGGAACGATGCGAATCGCTTTGTTGCCCTGTGCATCGGGCTTGACTGCTGCAATGGCTTTGTTGGCTAACTTCTCGATCTTGATGAACCACTGCGTCGAAAGCCTTGGCTCGACAGTAGTCTTGCAGCGGTCGCAATGGCCCACGTTGTTCGTGTGGTCCTTGATGCCCGCTAACAGCCCTTGCTCTTCTAAGTCCGCGACGATCTTCTTGCGCGCCTGATAGCGGTCAAGTCCCGCGTAGGGGCCGCCTTCGGAGTTGATGCGGCCTTCGGCGTCCATCACATTGATCGACGGCAGATGATGACGCTCGCCAAGGGCAAAATCATTCGGGTCGTGTGCGGGAGTTACCTTGACCGCGCCGGTGCCGAAGTCGCGGCTGACCCAATCGTCAAGAATGATAGGAATTTCGCGGCCTACCAGAGGCAGGCGAAGTTTCTTTCCATGCAGACGGAGATAGCGATCATCTTCGGGATGAATGGCAACAGCTACATCACCGAGCATGGTCTCGGGGCGCGTCGTTGCAACCGTAAGCCACCCCAACGACGAAGACCTGTCGTTGGGGACCCCGGCGGGAAACTCACCAGTATCTTTTCCGTCGGCATCAATTACTGGGTAGCGTATCTCCCATAAGTGGCCTTTTTGTTCCTCGTGAAATACTTCCAGGTCACTTATCGCCGTTTGGCAGCGTGGGCACCAGTTGACAATGTAAGCGCCGCGATAGATTAGATTTTGCTCATGCAGGCGGACAAAAGCTTCTCGCACCGCAACCGATAACTTCTCGTCCATCGTGAAGTATTCGCGCTGCCAATCGACCGACGCTCCCAAGCGCTTCATCTGGCCGAGGATTGCGCCGCCGTAGTGCTTTCGCCATTGCCATACCCGCTCAACGAAGGCCTCGCGGCCCATCTGCTGCCGTGTTGCCCCTTCGCTCACAATCTGGCGTTCCACCAGCATCTGCGTCGCGATCCCGGCGTGGTCCGTCCCCGGAACCCATAGAACCTGGTCGCCGCACATACGCCGCCAGCGAATCAGAATGTCGCTCTCCGCATGCTCGAACATATGGCCCATGTGCAGATTGCCGGTGACGTTGGGCGGCGGCAGCAGGATGGTAAACGACTGGCCGTTCTGGCCTCGGTTCGTTTCGCGCGGGGCACCCGGGTCGGGCGTCGGCTGCGCGAAGAGCTTCTCGCGCACCCAGTATTCGGCCCAGTGATCTTCAATGGCGGCGGGGTCGTAAGCTTTGGGCAGGTCGTGGGGCATGAGGGTTGTCATCGAGTCCCCGATGGTTTGCGCAAAACCCTTTCGCAGAGAGGTTTCGAGCCCGGGGTCTACTCCTCATTTTAACAGACGAGGAACGAATTGTGGGTCAGAGGATGGTCAGCACCAAGGCAATTGCATGAACGGCGATCCTGCTCACGATCCGTTACAGGATGCGAAAGCAGCGCAGGATGGCGCGGCTATGTTCAAACATCCGGTTCTCGCTCAATTGGCCCGATGGCGCCGAACCTTACCCCGCGGCAATCCGTCACACTCTCTGAAGCTATGCTCTATATTGTCGATGGTGGCTTGTACAGCGAATAACTCCGCGCTTGGAGCGGCGATTTTGAAAATAAATAGTCTCTTATGGCTGAGCGCGGCCGCGACCCGGACGATGGTGCGGGCGCGCGGACCAGGACAATACATGGTGAAATAGGCGCCGGAGGCGCCGGCAACCATAGCCTTACCCTCTGCCCATACTTCCGCATCGGGGCGCATATGGCGCACCAGGGATTTGTTGACTTCGAGAAACTGGTCAACCTTGTCGCCGGCTTCGGTATCGTCAGCCGCCACGCTGACGCTGACCTCTCCGTTCAGGAACGTGACTTCATTTGAGCCTTCCTGCTTGCGAACCTCCCAGCCGGCGGGTGCTTCAACGGCAAAGAGGCCATCCGGACTTAGATAGACGCGACCAGAATCCTTCTGAGCGGCGAACATTGTTTGTCCGCCGGCCAGATTCCACGCAGCCGCGAAGGCCGGCAGCAGAATTGCAAGGTCGATCTGACTCGTCCCTATCCGCATTGCGCTTTCCTTCCGATAGAACCTTGTTCGTGTAGATAAAGAAGTTTCGATTCCTCCGCTCGATGGCGTCCCGATTCCAATATGCTTCTCATTCGAGAATGCGAGAAGCGAGAGGAAGATGCGTCGCGAGAATGAGAAAACCTGGACTCTGGCTCTTGAGCCTGGAAATCCGGATCTCCGGCACCTCAACGGCGAAAGAGCCATCCGGACTCAGAAAGGCGCGACCATTCTGAAAGAACCTTGTGCCGGCGGTCTGATTCCTAAATGCTTCTTAATATCGATAGTGAAGAAAGAGAGCAAAACGTATCAGGAAAATTTGAAAATCATTCTGGCAGACACTTGCGCCGGGAACGGCGGCTCGGCGGGCTCCCTCGCCTCCTCCGTTACAATGGAGTGAAGCGCCTGCTTCTCCGGGGATTGGAATCCCTGGTCCGCCAGGCGTTCGGAGCATGATGCTAACCAAAAACTTGACCGAAGCCCTTACGTTTGATGACGTGTTATTGGTGCCCGCTTACAGCGAAGTGGTGCCGGTACAGGTGAGCACACAGACTCAGCTGACCCGCGAGATTGTGCTGAATACGCCGCTGTTGTCGTCGGCAATGGACACGGTGACCGAGTCGCGGATGGCCATCGCCATGGCACAGCAAGGCGGCATTGGCATTGTGCACCGCAATCTGATCATCGTCGACCAGGCCGGCGAGATCGACAAGGTGAAACGGTCGGAGAGCGGAATGATCGTGGACCCGGTGACCATCGGCCCGGATCAGATGATCGGCGACGCTCTCGAAGTGATGCGGCGCTACAAGATCTCCGGCGTGCCGGTCACGCAGGGAAAACGGCTGGTGGGCATCCTGACCAACCGCGATCTGCGCTTTGAGACGCGCACGGATTTGCCGGTGGGCGACGTGATGACCAAGGAGCATCTGATTACGGTTCCGGTGGGCACCACGCTCGAAGAGGCCGAGCAGATTCTGCACCAGCATCGCGTGGAAAAGCTGCTGGTGGTGGATGATCAGTACAACCTGAAAGGTCTTATCACGGTGAAAGACATTCAGAAGAAGTTGAAATACCCCAACGCCAGCAAGGACGAAAAAGGTCGGCTGCGGGTGGGCGGCGCAATCGGGGCGACGGGGGATTATCTGGAGCGGGCGGCGGAGCTGGTACGGGCGCGCGTGGATGTGCTGGCCATCGACTCGGCGCACGGGCACTCGTCGCGAGTGCTCGAAGCGGTGCGCGAGGTGAAGAAGGCCTTCCCCAGCGTGGGCCTGCTGGCCGGCAACGTGGCCACCTATGAGGGCGCGATGGCGCTGATCGACGCCGGAGCCGACGCGATCAAGGTTGGCATCGGTCCGGGCTCCATCTGTACTACGCGCATGGTCACCGGCGCGGGAATGCCGCAGATTACAGCAATCTCCGAGGCGGCGCGCGCCGCGCGCGAGCACGGGATTCCGGTGATAGCCGACGGCGGCATCAAGTATTCGGGCGAGATCACCAAGGCGATTGCGGCCGGCGCCAGCTCGGTGATGATCGGTTCGCTCTTTGCCGGCGTGGACGAAAGCCCCGGCGAGACGATTCTCTATCAGGGACGCAGCTTCAAGAGCTATCGCGGCATGGGTTCGCTGACCGCGATGAGCCAGGGCTCGGGTGAGCGCTACTTCCAGAGCACCGCCGACCTGGCCAGCGCGGAGTTGGGCAGCGAGGGAGTAGTGCAGCGCGAGCGCGCCAGCCAGAACCGGCTGGCCAAGTTTGTTCCCGAAGGCATCGAGGGGCGCGTGCCGTACCGCGGGCCGCTTGAGTCGATGGTCTTCCAGTTAGTCGGAGGGTTGCGCTCCGGCATGGGCTACTTAGGCTGCTGCACCATTCAGGAGTTACAAGAAAAGGCGCAGTTTGTGCGCATCAGCGGCGCCGGTCTGCGCGAGAGCCACGTGCATGACGTGATCATCACACGAGAGGCGCCCAACTATCATGTCGAATAGCAAGGGCGGCTTCAAGTTCTGGTTGAGCGCCTGGCTTCCGGTGGCAATCGGTGTCGGCGTCATCGTGCTTGAATCAACGGAGTGGTTTGGCTCCGACCACACCAGCCATCCGCTGCGCCGGCTCTGGGAAGTGCTCTTCGGGCCTGTCTCGAACGCCAGTTGGGCGGTGATTCATCACCTGATCCGCAAAAGCGGGCACTTTTTCGGCTACGGGTTTATCGGGGTGGCTTGGCTTCGCGCCTGGTGGATGACTCTACCCCACTCCCACTTTATCGAGGACGCCTTTCTTGCGCTGCTGGGAACGTCCTTGGTCGCCAGTTTGGATGAGCTGCATCAGAGTTATATCCCCAACCGCACCGGCTCGCCCTGGGATGTACTGCTGGACTGCACGGGGGCACTTACATTGCAGTTAATTGTTTATATCTATCTGCGCCTCTTGAGGCCCAAGCGGCTGGCGCGGGCGGAATAAGTAATTCACCTTAATTCCCAAACGAACACGGGCGCATCCCGCGAGGAGATGCGCCCATGCTTACCTTCTGAGCGAAGGATGAAATCGCCAGAGAAAAGCCCTTTTTACGCGGCTTCTTCTTTTTCCTTGAGTTCTTCGGTCTTGGACCCTTCCAACTGCTTTTCCAGATCAGCGCGCTTTTTGGCTTTGATCTCGTCGCGCTTCTGGCACTTGGCGTCAAGCTGCTTTTCGGCTCCGAAGAGTTCGATGAAGGCCTTTTCAGCGCCGTCGCCCTTTTGAAATCCAGTCCGGACGATGCGGAGGTAGCCGCCCTGGCGGTCGCCGTAGCGCGGCGCGACGGTATCGAAGAGCCGCTCGACGGACTTGCCGGTCATGAGAAAGCTGAGGGCCTGACGGCGCGAGTGCAGATCTCCCTTCTTGCCCAGGGTGATCATCTTTTCCACCAGCGGACGGCAGAGAGTGGAGGGGAGTTTTGAGAATCTGCTCGAACGAGCGCGTATTCGGGACTTTCGCTTCCATGATCTCCGCCACACCTTCGCATCCTGGTACATGATTCACGGCGGCGATCTTTATGAGCTGGCGAAGATCCTCGGCCACTCGAACATCCAGATGACCGAACGCTATGCCAAGCTGGGTCGGCAACACATCGCCAGAACCGGCAACACAGCGCGGAAAATCTGGAAGCTATTGGAGAAAAAAGAAGGCATCCAAGCGCACACCGGCTCACGATGTACGTTTTTGGTACGCGTGACCGAAACGAGACGTTGTTGGTTGCCGCTAAGTTATTTAGAATGTGGTGGCCAGAGACGGGATTGAACCGCCGACGCCGGCCTTTTCAGGGCCGCGCTCTACCACTGAGCTATCTGGCCTCAGTGCAAACTACATTGCAACTTCCTGCGCGGATTCCAGCCTTGCCGTAGGGTGTAGGCGCGTCCACAAACAGTCGTCTGCAACGACTGCACCAGTATACCAACTCCCCACTTCCAGCGCCAAACCCGGCCACAAACTTCCGGGCAATCACATTCGCCTTTTTGCCATTTATCCGGCAAGAAACCTTCCCCGCGCGGGGCATCCCTGCTCTACACTGGAAGGCATTATGCGCCTCACTGCTTGCCTTGCCGCCTGTTTCGCTCTTGCCGCCGCGACTGCCACCCTTCACGCCCAGACGTCCATTGCGGAAGCCCGCGCTGCTCACGCCTATCAGGTCGCCGTACAGGCCGGACCGCCGGCCCTGCGCGCCTTCCTGGACCAGTTTCCCAAGGGCGCCGACCTGCGCATCCACCTCTCCGGCGCGGTCTATGCTGAAACCTTCATCCGCGACGCCGGCGAGGACGGCCTGTGCGTGGACCCGGCGGCTCTCAGCTTCGCCAAGCCCCCTGCACACCGCCGCTGACGCCGGCCGCGCAGTGGGAGCTGGAGGGGAGGTTCCGGGCGTTTGAGGCGAAGTTCTGAGGAGAAAACAGCATGGACAACGAGCGCATCCGCCAAATTTGTCTTGCCCTGCCGCACGCGGCTGAGACTCTCAACTGGGGCCAGGTTCTTGTCTACTGGGTCGGTGAACGCGAGATCGGCGGCAAAATGTTCGCCCTGACCAACGCCGACGGCATGGAGAGCCCCGTCCTCAGCTTTCACTGCGGGGCCGAGCGCTACCACGAACTGCTGGAGAACGATGGAATCTCTCCCGCGCCTCATCTGGCCCGGGCCTTTTGGGTGGCCCTGGAGCGATGGGACGCGCTGCGTCCGCGCGAGATTGAGGAGGAATTGGCCCGCGCTCATGCGCTCATCTACCAAAAGCTGTCCAGGCGCACCAAGGCCGCTTTGGCGCTGCCCGAAAAGGAGCGCGCCAAGCTGATCCGCGAGCGCAAGAAGCTGCTGGCCGCGCGGAAAACCCGGGGCTAACGGCGGGAACTCCTCCGGCCCGTTTTCGTATCATTGAGTAGATCGCGCCGGAGGAGGCTCCGCGCGCAGAGAGGCCTGAAACCATGATCAAGTTTCTGCTGTGGTGCATTCTGCTGGTGCTCTGCTGGCCGCTGGCGCTGGTGGTGCTGATTCTGTTTCCGCTGGTGTGGCTGCTGCTGCTGCCCTTTCGCCTCGTCGGAATCGCTGTGGGTGGCGTGCTCGATTTGGTCGGCGCGATTCTGCGCCTTCCCGCGCGGCTCGTCCGGTCCATTTAATGCTCTCCCTCAGCGTGGAATTGATCCGCCGCGACGGTTTCAGCGCGAGCAGAATGGCCCGTGCTCGGGCAAGGGCGCTCGGTGCAACCCCTAAGTCCAAGCCGGCGGCTGGGGTCAGGCTGGCAACCCCTGTCAAGCCAACTCCTCCGCCAAAGCAGGAGTAATCCCTTGCGCCTTCCCGGCCGGCTGCGGTAGCGTGAGTCCAAGGGCGATGCGTTCGCCTCTGGAATCCGTCCAATCTGGCGAGGAGAGATTGATGCGCAAGTTTTTGCCGGTGGCGCTGGCCTTGATGCTGCTTGCCGCGGCCCACGCCACGCGGACACAGGCCACCGCCGACGCCGGCCAAAAGAACGCGCAGCAGGCGCGCGCGGCCCTGGACGCCATGGTGCAGGCCCTGGGCGGCCCGGCCTGGCTCAACATGAAGAACCAGATGCGGCTGGGGCAGGTGGCGGCCTTTGACCACGGCAAGCCCGAGCCCGGCACCACCAAGTACTGGGAGTTCCACGCCTGGCCGGACCATGACCGTTTCGAGTACACAGAACATCGGGACTGGCTCCTGTTTTACATCGGTCGCGCGGGCTGGGAGGTGACCTACAAAGGCAAGGCGCCGCTGCCCCAGGAGCAGGTGGACGACACCCTGCGCCGCCGCGACCACTCCATCGAGACCGCCGTCAAGGTTTGGCTCAACGACCCCCGCACCATCCTCATCTACGAGGGCCAGCGGCTGGCCGCGCGCCACCTGGCCGACCAGGTGACCCTCATCTCCGCCGAGAATGAAGCCGTCACCATCCTGATGGATGTGCAGACCCACCTGCCGCTGCGCCGCACCTTCCAGTGGCGCGACCCGGTCTACAAGGACAAGAACCTGGACGCCGAGGAGTACGACGACTACCACACCATCGACGGCTTCCCCACGCCGTTCACCATTACCCGCTTCAAGAACGACGAGATGACCCGGGAATACTTCCTGGTCCACGCGAGCTACAACCAGGAGTTGCCGGCGGATTTCTGGAGCATAGAGGCAGCCGAGCGGCGCATCAAGAAGTAGCGGCGGGGCTTTCGATATAATCCAGAGGAGCGCAAAGCAGCCACCTCACCGCGCTCACTGGAGCCATGAATGACCTTCGACATCCAGGAGATCCTGGGCTTGCTACCCCACCGCTATCCGTTTCTGTTGATTGACAGAGTCGTCGAGTTTGAGCGTGGCAAGCGCCTGGTCGCCATCAAGAACGTAACCTTCAACGAGCCCTTTTTCCAGGGCCACTTTCCCGGCTACCCGCTGATGCCGGGAGTGTTGATCGTCGAAGCGATGGCCCAAGCCGGCGCCATCATCATGCTTCATGAGATTCCCGACCGCGAGAAGAAGCTGGCGGTCTTTACCGGCATTGAGAAGGCCAAGTTCCGCCGTCCGGTCACGCCCGGAGACCAGTTGCGCATCGAGGTGGATGTGCTGTCGTTCAAGCCGCGCGTGGGGCGCATGGAGGCCAAGGCCTTCGTGGACGGTAAGGTTGCCTGCCAGGCGACGCTGACCTGCCAGATCGTTCCCAAGGCCCGTGAGGCAGCGCCAGAGGCGGTAGAGGCTCCGCAGGAGCCCCAGCCAGAGGCTGCCCAGTGAGCATCCATCCCAGCGCCGTCGTGGCTGCCGGAGCGGTGGTGCCGGCCTCCTGCGCGGTCGGTCCGTTTTGCACAATCGGCCCGGAGGTGGTGCTGGGAGAGGATTGCACGCTGATCTCGCACGTGGTGCTCGACGGGCGGACGCGCATCGGCGCGCGCAACGTCTTCCATCCCTTCTGCGCGGTGGGCGTTGCGCCGCAGGATTTGAAGTATGGCGGCGAGCCGACAGCGCTCGAGATCGGCGACGGCAACACGATTCGCGAGAATGTGACTGTCAGCCGCGGCACGGTGGGCGGCGGTGGCGTAACGCGCATCGGCAGCGATTGTTTATTGATGGCAGGCGCGCATATCGGCCACGACAGCCAGGTGGGCAGCCATTGCATCCTCGCTAACTGCGCCACGCTGGCCGGTCATGTCGTCATTGAAGACTTCGCCACCGTCGGCGCATTCTGCCCCGTCCATCAGTTCTGCACCGTGGGCAAGTACGCCTTCATCGGCGGCGGAACGATTGTGACGCAGGACGTACTGCCGTTTTCCAAGACCAGCTCGCGCCGCGAGAACAAGGCCTTTGGCGCGAACAGCATGGGTCTGGAGCGCCGCGGCTTCAGCCCGGAGCGAATCAGGCTGATCCAGAAGGCCTTCCGCCTGCTGTTCGTCTCCAAGCTCAACACGACGCAGGCACTGGAGAAGATGCGCGAACTGGAAGGCGAAGACGTGGCCCAGCTGGTTGGCTTCATCGAACGCAGCGAGCGCGGGGTGATCAAGTAGCCATGAAGCTCGGTCTCATCGCCGGCAACGGGCGGTTTCCCTTTCTGCTGCTGGATGCGGCGCGGGCGCAAGGCCTTGCCGTCGTCGTCGCGGCGATCCGCGAGGAGACCGACGCGGAGATCGACCTGCGCGCCGCCGAGGACGAGCACATCACCGTGCATTGGCTCTCGCTCGGCGAGCTCTCGCGGCTGATCGAACTCTTCCACAAAGAAGGCGTACAGAAGGCCGTGATGGCCGGACAGGTCAAGCACAAGCAGATCTTTTCCGCCATCCGGCCCGATTGGCGGCTGGCCAAGCTGCTGCTGAATCTGCGCGCGCGCAATACCGATATGCTGCTGGGCGCGGTGGCCAAGGTACTCACGGACGAGGGCATTGAACTGATCAGCTCGACCGCTTTCCTGGAGCCGCTGCTGGCCACCGAAGGCGTACTCACTCCGCGTGCTCCCGACGACGACGAACGCAAGAACATCGAGTACGGGCTGAGCGTGGCGCGCGCCGTGGCCGGCTTCGACATTGGCCAGACGGTGGTGGTGGCCGCGCAGGCCTGTGTCGCCGTCGAAGCGATGGAGGGCACCGATGCGGCCATCGAGCGCGCGGGAATGCTGATGCGCTCGCTCGAAGATGATGCCTCCACGCTCAATCGCCGCCTGACCATCGTGAAGGTGGCCAAGCCGAATCAGGATATGCGCTTTGACGTGCCCGTGATCGGCATTGCGACGGTCGAAGCGATGATCCACGCCGGCGCCAGTTGCCTCTCGGTCGAGGCGGGCCGCACGCTGCTCTTCGACCGCGAGGCGCTGCTCCAGAGAGCCGCCGAGGCCGGGATTGCGATTGTGGCCTCTCCGCGCTGAGCCTCGGCTGTAAAACTCTCTGCGTCCAGCCTCACCCATTCCCCATCCAATTGTGTGGAGGCTCCCCGTGAGAATACCCCTACTCTTTATCCTTGCCGTGGCCGTTGTGGCCGCAGCTGCGATTGCCACCGTCCATGCCGCGGATCAAACAATGCCCTCTGTCGGACAGATCGCGCCCACCTTCACCCTTCCCTCGCAGGACAGCTCCCAAATCTCGCTCGACAGTTTTCGCGGCAAGTGGGTGGTGCTGTACTTCTATCCCAAGGATATGACCCCCGGCTGCACCATCGAGGCGCACAACTTCCAGCGCGATCAGGCGAAATTTGACGCGGCCAACGCGGTGATTCTGGGCGTGAGCCTGGACACGCCCGACAGCCACAAGCAGTTCTGCACCAAGGAAGGGCTGACCTTCCGCCTGCTCGCCGACCCGGAGCATAAAGTCGTCGATACCTATGGCTCGCTGGGCAGCTTTGCTACCTTCAAGATCGCCAACCGCAACACCTTCCTCATCGATCCGCAGGGCAGGATCGTGAAGGTGTGGACCAAGGTGGAAGTGCCGCACCATTCCGAGGAAGTGCTGGCGGCGATTGCCGACTTGAAAAAGTAAGAGCGGCTTCTTTGTTTCTGTGTTGCGGGCTTGGTTGTATCCCACCCTTTCCGCAAAGAAGAGCAAGAAGCAGGTTCTTCGACTCCGCTGCGCTCCGCTCAGAATGACAGGATGGGGCACGGAGTATCAGCAAATACGGGCCGGATCAATCGTCTGAATTCAGGCGCAAAAAAGCCCGGCGTAAGCCGGGCTCTTTTGCTTGCCTTGTACTGCAGGTTGCCGCTGCTACTTGGTTGCCTTTTTCGCAGGGGCCTTCTTGGCGGCTGCCTTCTTCGCAGGAGCCTTCTTCGCAACTGCCTTCTTGGCAACTGCCTTCTTCGCCGGAGCCTTCTTGGCAACTGCTTTCTTCACTGCTGCCTTCTTGGCGGGCGCCTTCTTTGCTGCCTTCTTAACGGCCAACTTTTTACCTCGTTTGGTGGTTTTGCTGGCGCTCTTGCCGGCTGCGGCCTTCTTGGCTACAACCTTTCCGCCCTTCGCGCCAGATTTGCTCTTCTTTGCGGCGGATTTCTTCGTGGCCTTTTTGGCCACAATCTTTTTTGCAACGGTCTTCTTGGCAACAGCCTTCTTCGCCGGAGCCTTCTTCGCCACTGCCTTTTTAGCAACTGCCTTCTTGGCGACTGCCTTCTTGGCCACTGCCTTCTTGGCCACTGCCTTCTTAGCGACTGCTTTCTTGGCCGGAGCCTTCTTGGCTACTGCTTTCTTTACTGCGGCCTTCTTGGCGACTGCTTTCTTGGCCGGAGCCTTCGCCACGGGAACCGTCTCGGCAGGCGCCGTCACGACCGGGGCCACCTCGACAGCCTTCACTGCGGGCGCCTCTTTCTTCGCGGCCTTCTTTCTGGCCGGCTTCGCTGCGGGTTTCTTCGCGACCACGATCACCGTCTCTTCAGCCACTCCCTCGTCATCGTCCGATGAGGTGAGCACACTGGAGGTTTCAACCTCTTCATCCTCGTCAAAGCTATCGTGATCGGAATCATTCAATGCCGGCTTGGCATTCGCTTCGCCGTCGCTCATCGCGTACATCCTGAACACTTCTTCCATCCCATTGCCTCCAGCGGCTTGCCGCTGCACGTTGCGTTTTCCTTTTCACGCGGCGAAGTTTCACGCTCCGCACACGCAAATCATTGTAGCAATAGCTTGCACGCAAAGACCCACACATGACAAGTATGTAATGAGGTTCCCTGCATATTTATTTCGTTGCGGGAGTTTTGGAGTTCGCCGCGCGTCTGTGCGCGCGAGATTTTTTTGCGCCTGTTGCGCCGCTCTTCTTCGCGCCGGCAGCGGTTGCGGAGCGCTGCGCACGCGCCTTCTTCGCGGCCGATCTTCCACTCTTCATTTGCGCGCGCGGAGGCGCGGGCTTTTCCGCCGGGTCCTTTGCCGGCGCGGCTTGCGCATCATGCGCGCCCGCTGGCGAGCCGCCGCTGCGATGAGTGTGCGCCGCTGCGCGCTGCGCACTCACGGGCTCGGCCACATGCAGCCGCTGGCCTGGCTGCACCTTGATGCCGGGTATCCTGTTCCAGCGGCGCAGCTCATTCAGCGAGACGCCAAAGCGATCGGCGATGGTCACCAGCGTGTCGCCTTTGCGCACCGTGTAGAGTCTCGCATGCGCAGGCTCGGCGGCCGGCGGCGTGGGCACAAGCAGCGCCTCCAGGCCTTCGATGCTATCGCGCGCGTGCAACTGATTGGCCGCGGCCAGCTCCGTGTCGGTCACGTGATAAGCGTGCGCCACCGACGCCAGTGTATCTTCGGCCGCAACGCGATGATAGCGCCAGGCATTGCGCTTGCCTTCGGGAATTGCGGCAATGCGCTGTTCAAAGACCGCCGCCATGCCGCCCGGCAGATGCAGATCGAAGGACGCATCGGGCGGCGTGACCATGCGCAGCAGGCTGGGATTCAACGCCGTCAATTCATCCGTCGGCGCGCCCACAATATCCGACACCAGCCTCAGGTTCACCCCGTAGTTGATGGTCACTGTGTCGGTGAGCACAGGCGGGTCCAGCGTCACATCGTCGAAGCCATACTGCGTGGGATGGTTCGCGATGATGATCGCCGCCAGAATTTCCGGTACATAATTTTTGGTTTCCATGGGCAGGTTGTTGCGCTTGTACAATTCCCAGAAGTCGGCGTAGCCTGTCTTCTCAACAGCGCGCTGCACATTGCCCGCGCCCCAGTCGTAGCCGGCCATCGACAAATACCAGTCGCCCAACTGGTCGTAGATGAACTTCATGTAGCGGGCGTAAGCGCGCGTGGATTTTTCCGGATCGAAGCGCTCATCCACGTACGCATTGCGGGCCAGCCCGTAGTTGCCGTGCGGCATGAACTGCCACATCCCGCCGGCCTGGGATTTGCGATTGAGCGCGCGCGGATTGAAGCCCGATTCGGCCACCGCAAGATAGATCAAATCCTGCGGCACGCCTTCTTCGGCCATCACTCTCTGAATCATCGCCTTGTAACGGCCGGCACGCTGGAAGGAGTGGAGCAGCGTGTTGTGGCCTTTTTTTGTATTGGCAAAGAAGTTGATCACGCCAGCCACATAGTCGTTGACCACCAGAGGCAGATCGGATTTTGTCGTGGCCAGATCAGCCGTGGCCTTGGCGACAATCTTGGGGTCCACCTCGAAGGTCACGTCCTGGGCTACCTCGGCCGGCGTCTCCTCCTCGTTGGGGACAAAGCCATTGCCCAGCTTCAAGGCCTCCATCTCCAGCGCGTTGACCTCATCGACAATGTGGTCGAACTCCTCCTGCAACTCGGCATCGCTTTTGATGTCGATGCCGCTCACCAGCATCAGGTCCACGGCGCGATCAAACTCCTGCTTGGCTTCGGGCAATCTCCCCTTGTGATAGTCGGCCTCGCCGCGGGCGTAGGTCTCCTCGACCTGCCTGATCAGCAAGCGCACTCGCTGCTGCTCAACGGAGGTCGCAGGCGGCGCGGGGGCTGGCGTTGGCGGGGCTGGTGCGGGCGCCGCGGCCAGCAACAGCGCGGGAGCGGTGGCTTGTGGCCGCGCGCCCGCGGAAGCTCCCGTGGGCGCAGTGGGAACGCAGCCCGCCAGCGAAAATGCCAGCGCGGCACAGCCGAAGAGTCGAAACGGAATCCTGCCCATGCGCATAAGGAATACGGTTGTCCTTACCGATGATAAGCTATGGCCTGGAAGTGTGCGCGCCGCAAGGGCGAGAAATAGCCTCAATCCGGGCCAACCACCCACTAGTACGAAGGAGGAATAGCTCGTGAAAATCTTAGCGAAGATTCTCCTGTCCGGCGTTTTTGTCTTCTTGCCCGCCGTCGGCCATGCCCAGGATACTTCGGGGCTTCACGGCGATTGCGGGTTTGCGCCCGCCCTGAAGATCTACACGGTAGACCGGGACGGAAGGGTAAGCCCACAGATTGTCGAGTACCTGGAGGACGGACAAAACTGTCTTAACGACAACCTGAGTAAGCTTGAGGAGAGTGTTAAGTTCGAGAAGACATTTGCATGGCCCACCATCACCGACAATGCCAACGATATCCTCGACCTGCAGAAAAAACTTAAGCAAACCGAATCCGATCTCAGCACCGCCGAAATAAAGGTTGAAACCCTAGAAGACAGGCTGAGCAAAGCAGAATATGAAATCCAAGAGTTGCAGTTAGACTTCCCGATACCGCCTCATCGAGCGATTAAGAAGTCTGACGCTAGCAAGTCCTCAGGCTTTATCCCCGACACTCCAGCTACTACGCATCATCCGGCGATTAAGAAGTCTGACGCTAGCAAGCCCACGGCTCCGGTTATCAAGCCGAAGCCCGCTGTAAAAGAGGATACACACTGAATCGAGCGGAGGGGGCGCTGTGCCAATCAGCTTCCTAAATAACGTCATGATTACCAAAACAGAAGCCGCAGAACGGCAACTCAATACGGCAATTCGCCTATTTTTCGAGAACAGGGATCATCTGTCCTCGTATGCGCTTGCCGCCGCTTCTCGGGAAGTCACAGATCGTGTGATCCAGATTCGGCATAGCGAACTCTACCAGCGCGAGCTTGCGCGAGTAGGTGATCCGCTGAAAATCCGCCTTTCGTATTGGGAACAGATAAATAACCTCAATGACAAGAACAAGGACAGGTACGGTCCGGAATTTGTAAACCTCCACAACAAATGGAAAAACTTCTTCAAACACGCCAAAACTGACCCTGATGAAGAAATAGAGCCATTCACGACGAAGCATCTCGCGCTGGTAATCATAACGGCGATATGGAACTACGGTCTATTGACGGAGCACTGGACTACCGAGATGAATATCTTTTTTGCTTGGAGCGCCGTAGCTGAACCGCAGTGGCTAAAGTCCGCGCCCGGAGATGTGATGACCAAGGCAATCGCCGAGATTCGCAGCGGTATCTCGGGTGATCCTTATGATCGCAACAATCTGGAAAACATATATACCGCCATTAGATTGCAGTCTTAGCCTGAGGGGGGCGGGTCTCGCCGATGATAAGCTAAACCATGGGAGAGCCGCAAAGGCGGGTCGCCTGCGCGACCGCAACCCATTTGTTTTGAAAGCCTCCGATGGACGCACGATTCTTAAGAAACTTCGCCATCATCGCCCACATCGACCACGGAAAGTCGACGCTGAGCGACCGTTTGCTGGAGCTGACCGGCTCGGTGACAGGCCGCGAGATGCAGGCGCAGATCCTGGACGACATGGACCTGGAGCGCGAGCGCGGCATCACCATCAAGGCCCACGCCGTGCGCATGATGTACAAGGCGCACGACGGCAACACCTACCAGCTCAACCTGATCGACACTCCCGGCCACGTGGACTTCAGCTACGAGGTCTCTCGCTCGCTGGCCTCCTGCGAGGGCGCTCTGCTGGTGGTGGACGCCTCGCAGGGCGTCGAGGCGCAGACGCTGGCCAATGCTTATCTTGCCATCAACCACGGCCTGGAAATCATTCCCGTCATCAATAAGATCGATCTTCCCTCGGCAGATATATTACGCACACAAGAGGCCATCGAAAAAGCCGTCGGCCTGGACGCCACCGACGCCATTGCGGTGAGCGCCAAGACCGGCCAGGGCGTTGACGAAGTCCTCGAAGCCATCGTTAAACGGCTGCCGCCGCCTACCGGCGACCCCGACGCTCCACTGCAAGCGCTGATCTTCGACTCCTGGTTCGATGCTTATCGCGGCGTCATCGTGCTGGTGCGCGTGATGCAGGGCATGATGCGCAAGGGCCAGCGCATTCGCCTGATGTCCAATGGGAAGTCTTTTGAAGTCGAGTCGATGGGCGTGCTTTGCCCCAAGCCGGTGGAGATCGGCGAACTGCTGGCCGGCGAGGTGGGCTTCTTTGCCGCCACCATCAAGACCGTCAGCGACACCAAGATCGGCGACACCGTCACCGACGACACTCGGCCCGCCGCCGCCCAGTTGCCCGGCTTTGAAGACATCAAGCCGATGGTTTTCGCCGGCCTCTACACCGTCGACTCGCATGAGCACACGCTGCTGCGCGACGCATTGGAAAAACTGCGCCTCAACGACTCGTCCTTCTTTTTTGAGCCGGAGAGCTCGGTCGCGCTGGGCTTCGGCTTCCGCTGCGGCTTTCTCGGCCTGCTGCACATGGAGATCATCCAGGAGCGGCTGGAGCGCGAGTACCAGCTGGACCTGATCACCACCGCCCCCGGCGTGCGCTACCACATCACGCTCACCGACGGCAGCGAACTTGAAGTGGACAATCCCTCGCGCTGGCCCGATCCCACCAACATCGACAGCATCCGCGAGCCGGTCATCACCGCCAAGATTCTCACCAACGAAGAATATGTGGGCGGCATCTTCAAACTTGTGGAAGAAAAACGCGGCAAGCAATTGAACTTCGAGTACGTCACTTCCACCCGCGTTCTGCTCACCTACGAACTGCCGCTGAACGAGATCGTTCTCGACTTCTACGACCGCCTCAAGTCCGTCTCCCGCGGCTACGCCTCGCTGGACTATCAACTGGCCGGCGAGTGGGAGTCGCCGATGGTCAAGCTGGACATCCTGGTCAGCGGCGAGCCGGTCGATGCGCTCTCGGTGATCGTCCACAAAGACTACGCCTATGAGCGCGGCAGGGCGCTGGTCTCCAAGATGCGCGAACTGATTCCCCGCCAACAGTTCGAGGTCGCCATCCAGGCCGCCATCGGCGCCAAGGTCATCTCCCGCGAGACGGTCAGCCCTCTGCGCAAGAACGTGATCGCCAAGTGCTATGGCGGCGACATCAGCCGCAAACGCAAACTATTGGAAAAACAGAAGGAAGGCAAGAAGCGCATGAAGCGCATCGGCAAGGTGGACATCCCCCAGGAAGCCTTCCTGGCGGTGCTGCGGATAGGCGAAGATTCGCAGAAGTAACCACGGGATATGTGATCCGATTCACACTCCGTTCACTCCAATTTGTGGATAACGCCAGCAATGCCGCCTGTGCGTGCCTGCGTCTGATCACCGGTCTGGTGAGCAAGGTGCTCAACTCAGAGTGATTGATAAATAAGGAGTTGCTTACTCTATCAGAAGGGAACCGATCTTGGCAAGAGGAGAAATCTGGATTTCTTCACTCAATTCGCGAAAGAAATCCACAGTTTTTTCCACATCACGAGTGAGCTGATTTCGTAGCTCATTGCGTAATCCGGTGAGCCGCCCATCTGCTGCTCTTCAACAACGTCGCTGTTCGGCAAAGGCCCCGCATCGCGAGGCCCTTGCCAGCTTGGTCTGATCAGACTTTACCCGTCTTTAGTGCGCGACGGGAGGCTTTGCGGCCGGCCTGGGCGCTGCCGGCTGGGCCGGAGGAGCGGGCACGCCCGACTTCACGTTGTAGGCGTCGATGATGGCCTTGGTGATGTCTGTAGATGGCTGCGCATAGAGAACGGGACTCTGTTGCTGGGCATAGTCCAGCACCAGCGTGTATCCCTGCTGCTGCTCGTAACTGGTCAGAACATCACCGACCTTCGAGGCCAAGGTATTGAAAATCTCCTGCATCTCCTGCTTGAAGTCGTTCTGGGCGTCCTCGGAGTCGCGCTGCAACTGCTTCTTCTTGTCTTCGATGGCCTTGGTGCGGCTGGCGAGCACGGCCTCGCTCAGCTTGTCGCCCTGCGCCTGCAACTGCTTGGTCTCGGTATCGATCTCTTCGGCAAGTGTCCTCAACTGTTCGCGCTTGGGACTGTATTTCTTCTGCAGGTCGGCGAAGTTGCGCTGGCCTTCATTGGTTTGCGCCACAGCCGCCTGGAACGCAATGACGGCAATCTTCACGGGACCGGCAGGCGCGGCGGCGGCGGGCAATGTTTGGGCGGCAGCGCTCAGAGCCAAGCCTGAGGCCAATGTTGCGATGAGTGCGAGCGATCTCTTCATGTGAATCAAAAACTCCTTTGGAATTCCTGTGGGGCTGTGCAATCTTCCCGCGCGAATCAAGGCCTGACTGCGGAGAAACCTCTCTATCCCCCAGCGGACTCTGCGCCGGAGGGCGCGGAATCATGAGAAAGAAGCGAACGCAGACGTCAGCAAGATGCAGTTAGATTATAGGAACGCCAGGTGGGAGCGTCAAATCATGCGTCCGTGAACCCTGCGCCGCCGGCCGCGGTCTTGCTCTCTCGGAGAAGGCTCCTGAAAACCAAAGGCCCCGCGTCGCGGGGCCTTTGCCAAGGTCCAATCCGATGGTCTTCACACTATTTGTGGGCGGCGGGAGGCCTGGCCGCGGGCTTGGGCGCCGCTGGAGCGGACGTTGCCGCGGGCTGGAGTGGAGGAGCGGGCACGCCCGACTTCACGTTGTAAGCCTCAATGACCAGCTTGGTGATGTCCGTAGCGGGTTGCGCATAGAGAACGGGACTCTGCTGCTGGGCATAGTCCAGCACCAGCGTGTATCCCTGCTGTTCCGCGTATGAGGCCATTACAGCTCCGACCTTCGAGGCCAAGGCGTTGTACACCTCTCCCCCTTCTTGCTGCATATCGTTTTGGGCGTCTTCGAGCTCACGCTTCGCCTGCTTGGTCTTGTCGTCGATGACCTTGGCTTGGCGGGCTTTTTCGCTATCGCTGAGCGTATCGCTCTGCTTCTGCAACTGCTTGGTCAGGGTATCGATCTCTTCGCCGAGGGCCTTGAGTTGGGCTTCCCTGGGCGCGTACTTCTTTTGCAGGTCGGCGAAGTTGCGCTGGCCTTCATTGGTCTGCGCCACAGCCACCTGGAAGGCAATTACGGCAATCTTGGCGGGACCGGCAGGAGCGGCAGCGGCGGGTGCGGGCAGCGTTTGGGCGGCAGCGCTCAGGACAATGCCCGAGGCCAGTGCGGCGGCAAGTACAAGAGTACTTTTCATGCGAGTGTAAAGCTCCTTCGGAATTCCTGCGGGTCTCACCGCGCCGGGACGCGGAAACGATCCTGTCCTTCTGAGAAACCTTGCGGCTTTGCTTCATGTTTCTGGGGCGGATGCGGCAGAAACAGCAAAAAACGCGGATGGAGACATCAGCAGGAACTAGATGGATTATAGGAGGCCCAGGTGGGAGCGTCAAACCCGGAGACATGCTCGATCTTCCGCGTTTGATCGCCATGGTCTGCACTACACAGCTTCGCGCGCCTGCCAATGGAGAGGGAAGCACATAGAAAAGGCCGCACCGGGTGAGGGTGAGGGCGCGGCCTTGGCCGGACTCCGCCTGTCTTTTAGAACGGGTTCAGTTTGGCGAGGCCCTTCTTCTTTTTCTTCTTGCTGGAGGATTCGTCGCTGAGGTCTGCCTTCTTCTTCTTGGCGCCGGCGTTGGCAGCCAGGTTCGAGCCGGGTTTGACATCGTTGACCTGATCGGGAGCCTCGGCGGGCTTTTCCGCGGCGGGCAGCGTGGTGTTAACGGGACCCACAGCCTTGACGACGGCGTTGGGGTCGGCCGCGGGCGCGTTGACCACCTGAACGCCCACGCCGGTGCCGCCCTCGGGCTTCTCTAGCTGCAAGGGCGCCTGGGAGGGCTGGTCGCTGCGGGGCGGCTCGTTGACGCCGGTGGGCGTCGCCGCCCCGGCGGCCAATGCGGCAGGCTTGCCGGCGTTGATGGCATCGTTGAAGATCGCGACATTCTGCTTGGTTACGTCCGACGCGAGGGTGCGCTTGGGGTCGTCCAGGCTTGGCTCTCCCACATGCACCGCCTCCACCACCGAGGGCCCGTGCTTGATGATGTCGAAAGTCTTAGAGGTAAAGCGCAGGGGCTGGCGGCTTTGCTCCTCGGCTTCGCTCTCGGCAATCGCGGCCTCGGTAGGCTCAGGAACGGGGCGGTTCATCGCCACCAGCCGGTCGCGGGCATCTTCCACATGGGGAGCCATCGGATAGCGGGTGACGACTTTGGTGTAGGCTTCGGCGGCCCGGTCCTGGTAGACAGCGCGCAATCGCTCCTTGATCGCGCCGGGAATATTGGGCATGATCTGGATGGCGTGGGCCTGGCCGGCATAGGCATCGCCAATGCCCAGCAAGGCCTGGTCGCTCTTGGAGTACAGAGGGTAGGTATCCACCACAGTCTTCAGGCGCGCAACGGAAGCGGTGTAATTCTCCCGGCTTCCGTAATAGAGGCCAATCTCGGTTTCGCGCTCGGCCAGAACCTCCTGCACGTCGCGCAGCTTCTGCTTGGCGCGGGGCGCCAGCGACGAGTCAGGGAACAAATTGATCATCGAGCGGTACTCCCGCTCGGCGTTCTGGGCGTTCGTATAGTCGCGGTCCGGCTTCTCCATCTGCTCGTAGTAGATGTCGCCCACCTTCATCTGCGCCTCGGCGGCTTCCGGGGCATCCGGGAAGAAGGTAATGAAGTCCTTGTACTCGGCCTCGGCCTGAGTGAGGGCCGCGGTGCCGCCCTCCTTGAACCAGGTGTCGCCCACGGCCAGCTTGGCGCGCATCCGGTACTCGGAGTCGGGATAGGTGTTGAGCATGGTCTGCAAGTCAAGCCGCGCCACGTCGTAGCGGCCCTTCTTCATGGCGATCATGGCCTTGTCGAAGAGCTCCTTGTCGGGCTGCCTCGATTTCACGCCGGCCAGCGGGTTGACGCTCAGATCCTCGTGTTTTTTATGTTTGGGCTTCTTCTCTTTGGCTTGGGCCGCAACTGTGCCCAGCAGCAGAACCGCCAGAGCTACCGCGGCAATCTTCTTGGTCAACCGGTTCATAACCCCTCATTGCGGCAGCGGCCCCGCGTGTGGCCATACGCCATAAATCTCGTATCTTATTCGCCCGCGGCCTTGCGGGCAGCGGCCAGCAGCGCGCGCGCATCCCGCTCGGGTTGCCCGGCGCCAAAAACGGCATTGCCGGCCACCAGCAGCTCCGCTCCTGCTTGGACGATGCGCTCCACCGTATCGTGAGCCACACCGCCGTCCACTTCGATTCTAAATGCCAGCCCCAGCTCCTGGCGTAATTCCGCCAGCCGCCGGATCTTGTCGAGCGAGAATTCAATGAACTCCTGCCCGCCGAAGCCCGGATTCACGCTCATCACCAACACATGGTGGACCATGGGCAGAATCTCCCGCAGCAGCTCGATGCGGGTAGCCGGATTCACCACCACCCCCGGCTTCATGCCGTGCTGGGCAATCAATTGCAGCGAGCGGTGCAGGTGACGGCAGGCCTCGTAGTGGACGCTCACCCAGTCGGCTCCGGCCTCGGCAAAGGCGGGAATGAACTCGTCCGGGTTCTCGATCATCAGGTGGCAGTCGAGCGGCAGAATGGTGGCCTTGCGCAGCCATTTCACCACCGGCGGCCCGATGGTGATGTTGGGCACAAAATGCCCGTCCATCACGTCCACGTGGATGGCCGTGCCGCCGCCCCGCTCGGCCGCGGCAACCTGGTCGGCCAGGTGGGCGAAGTCCGCCGAAAGAATCGATGGCAGCAGTTCAACCATGTTTTTGGATGCATCTCCTTGCAGGGCCAGTGTATCAGCGCGGAGGGGCGGGAGTCAGCGGGGATCGTAATTGAGTCTATGCCACCACCTGCAGCCGAACCCCTTCGTGCTCCAGAAGGCAAGCGATGATTTTGAAGAGGTTCGAAGCGGATTCTCGTCCCCAAGGTCGAGAATCCGGCTGGGATGCCCTCATCGGAATGAGGAGTTCTGGCTCACAAGAGCCTTCCGGACGCTCTCGATCACGGAAGCCCAATCGCCCGCCTCGGGCTGAGGAAAAAGCCGCATGGCCGGATACCAGGGACTATCCTGACGATCCAGAAGCCAGCGCCAGTCCGGCGCGAATGGCAACAGAACCCAGACTGGAATGCCAAGCGCGCCTGCCAGGTGCGCCGTTGAATTGTCGATGGTGATCACCAGGTCCATTGCAGCGACCTGGGCCGCAAAGAGATCGATGTCAGCAAGTTGATCCACGGTGCGATCGATGAGGATCGGCGCGCCTGCCGCAACTGCATCTTTCGCCAATGCGCCGTGATCACCGTATTGCAGGCTCACCCATCGGATACCGGGCAATTTGAAGAGCGGAGCGAACTTCGTCAGTTCGATGGCTCGGAACCGCCCGGTCTTGAGGTTATTCGTATGCCAAGCCAGCCCCATCAGCCGCCGGCCATCGGCATAACCGGCCCGCAAGCGATTCCGTTCTTGCGGATCGGCGAAGAGATAGGGGGCCGTAGTGGCAGCAAAAGCGGAATCGGTTCGTCGAAACAATCCCGGCAGGCTGCCCGTAGGCATTTGCGAGACGATTTCCGGTCCAGGTTGAAAGCCCGGACCGCCGGATATCACCTCGACCTCCGGAAAGGAGCGCGCAAACAGCGGCCTGAGCCGCGCATCGCAATCGAGCACAATGCGGTTGCCGGTTTGGAGAGCCTCTGGAATCAGTCCTGCAAATTGGATTTCGTCGCCGACTCCCTGCTCGCCCCACAGCAACAAGCTTCCGGATTGAAGCTGTTCACCCCTCCATAGCGGCTGCGAATAGGTGCGCCTGGGCGTGTCGTGGTCCGCGGTCCTCCAGCGCCACTCAAAGTTCTGCCAGCCTGCCATAAAACTCCCTTGAAGCAGTTGAAGCAGCGCGTGACCAAAGGCAGCTTGAGCGTAATCGGGCCGAATCTCCAGAGCCCGCTCGTATTCGATCAGCGCTTGGTCGACTTTGCCCTGGGCCCGGAGTACGTTTCCCAGGTTGTAGTGAGCCTCAGCGTAGCCGGGTTTGATGAAGAGCGCTTGCCTGTACGATGCGACAGACTCATCCAGATTATCCATCTCCCGGTACGCGTTGCCGAGGTTATAGAAGGCCTCTACATACTCCGGCTTGAGGCGAAGAGCCTGCTCATAGCACGCAATGGCTTCCGCAATCTGGCCCAGCGTTTGGCGTGCATTTCCCAGGTTGTTGTGGGTTTCGGCATTGTCCGGCTTAAGAGCCAAGGCTCGCTCGTAGCATTGGATACTCTCACTGAGATCTCCTTGCGCCTGGAGAACATTGCCAAGGTTCACATGCACCTCAGCCATATCCGGCTTGAGGAGCAAGGCATGTTTGTAGAGGGCCTTTGCCTCGTCCAGTTTGCCTTGCGCATAAAAGACGTTGCCGAGGTTTGAGAAGTAGCTGGTTCCTTGCTGGTTGATCGAAATTGCTTTGCGGATCAGATCGGCAGCGGTTTCAAACTCTCCTGCCTCGTAGGCGATCATCCCCAGCAGGTGCAGGCTATCCGCATGACGGGGATTCATGGTCAGAATCTGGCGATAGATCCTCTCGGCTTCTGTGAGCCGGCCTGCCCTGTGATGCTGAAGACCGTCCGCCAGCATCTTCTGAATCGACGGGGGGTGATCCTGGCTCACGCCTTCACCCCACTATGGGTCGGGGAATCTGGGTGGGGGTTGATCGATTCACCTTGTTCCTTGCTTACTTTAACTTCGCTTGAAGCGCCGGGGCCTGAAGGATTGATCGGTCCGCGGGCAACCCGCCCGATCCCGCGCAAGATTGCCTTCACCGGCCAGTAGCCCTCGGAATCGGGGAAAAAGATCTCACCGCTTCGTCTGGCCTCAGGGCGGTAGTACCAGCGTTTGAGCAGCGCCAGATGGCCTTGGCGCAGAGTGGGCGATAGGGTTTGGTTCGGGGCGGTGAGTGCGGCCAGCGCCGCCTCCATGCGGGCTTCGAGCGTGCCGCGGGCGAGCTTTATCGGCTCCTCGGCTTCGACGGAGGGAGACGGGGGGGTTAACCCCCGTGTAAAGCCAATTGAATCCAAGGGAGCTTCAGCCCCGGAGGAAATCATCTCTTCCGGCACAGCTTTTAAGCCTGGCGTTTCCAGAATCGCTTCTATCGCTATCGGATGCGCGAAGAGCGAAGTCGAACCCGACTGCTCGTTCTGAATTCTCATGCCGAGCGTCGAAAATCCGGCCGGGCCGCTGAGTCGGCCGTTTTCATAGAGGAAGACGGCCACCTCACCAGGGACGGCCGAGGCTTGCAGCACGACCGCGCGAAGCTGCGCGAGCGGGCGGACCAGTTCGGAGGCGAGGGCGCGCACGCTCTCGACGCGGACAACCTGCGCGTGGGCGGCGGCGGCGGCCTCGAATTCAAGGTTCGCCGAGGCCTCGTCGCGTTGCGTGCGGAGCTGGACCAGGCGGCTCTCACCGCGCGTGGCCAGGAACTGCTCGACCGACGCGGCCTCCTCCGCGTAGCGCTCGTCCGTGCAGCCCTGGTAGCAGGGCGCGAGGCACATCTTCATCTCGGAGTAGACGCAGCCGGGGTGGGCGGGATTAGGGTCCAGCTCCTCGGTGCAGCGGCGCAACAGGAAGAGCTTGAGCGCCTCGTCGGCAAAGCGCTCGGCTGAGGCCCGCGACTGGAACGGCCCGTAGGCCCAGCCGGCCTCGCGCTGGCTGGGGCGATTTGTAACCGTGATGCGCGGGTAGGGATTGCCGCCCAGGAAGCGGACAAAGGCAGGCGCGCCCAGATGCATTCGTTCCAGGCACTTCGTGCCGTACTCGTTGTGGAGGAGTTCAAACTGGAGGAGAAGGGATTCAAACTCCGAGCCGGTCAGCCGCCAGCGAATCTGCCGCACGCGCCCGGCCAACTGCAAGCGGCGCGGATGCTTTTCCGACGGCTGCAAGAGGCGTTCGAGGCGTCCGCGCAGGTTAGGCGTGCGGCCGATGTAAGGCTCGGCGTGCGCCTCCGCGCCATAAAGTGCGAAGACCGCGGAACTCGTGGGCAGCTGATTCAGCGCGGCCTTGGGGTCTGCCGGGTCGAAGGCGAGAGTTTCAAGTTCAACTGGCATTGCCATCGGATTCACGCTCCTCATGAATAAAATTGCTGCGTGAACGGGATTATGAACAAAATCAGCAAGTTAGCTTCCGCTTCGCGGAAATAGCGAGTTAGCGAGTTAGCGGTTTCAATGTAGGCGTAAATAGCCCAGCAAATCAGGCTGCTCCCGCAATCGTCATGCCGTCGATGCGCAGCGTGGGCGAGGCAATCGCGCCGCGAAACTCTAAATCATTGCCGATGGCGGTCACATTCAAGAGCATCTCGGCAAGATTCCCGGCGACGGTAATCTCTTCGACGGCGTGAGTCAGCGCGCCGTTTTCGATCCACAGGCCAGTAGCGCCGCGCGAGTAGTCGCCGGTGACCACGTTGACGCCGAAGCCCATCAGGCTGGTGACATAAAGCCCTGCGGGAACATCTCCGATGATTTGATCTTGCGTCTGCGTTCCCGGCTCAAGGTAAAGATTGCCGCAGCCGATGCCCGGCGTGCCGGCCAGTCCGCGCGCGGCGTTATGCGTGGACTTCATGCCCAGCTTGCGGGCAGTGTAGGTGTTCAGCAGGTAATTGCGCAGCACGCCCTGCTCCACCACCACGGTGCGCAGCGAGGGCAGGCCTTCGCCGTCGAATGGGGAAGTCCCGAAGCCGCCCATGCCGGTGGGCAGCAGCATGGTGTTGTCGTCCACCAGGGTTAAATTGTCGGAAGCGATCTGCTCGCCCAGCCGGCCAGCGAGGAAGGACGCGCCGCGCCAGATGACGTCGCCCGAAGCGGCCTCGAAGATTGAGCCGAGAAGTGAGCCGGCCACCTCCGGCGCAAAGACAATCGGAACCCGCTGCGTGGGAACGCGCCGCGCGCCCAGCCGTCGCAGCGTCCGCCGCGCCGCTTCTTTCCCAATCGACTCGGGCGATTCGAGGTCGGTGGTCCGGCGCGCGCCGGACCACCAGTAGTCGACCTGCTTGCTGCCGTCCACGTCTTCGGCCATCGGCGACACCGCGACTCCGGCGTAGCTGGAGCGGTAGCCGCCCACAAAGCCGCGCGAGTTGGCCAGCGCCTTGCGCCCGGTGGCTGCCTGAAAGCTGCCGCCATCGGAGTTGGTGATGCGCGGGTCGGCCGCGAGCGCCGCCGCCTCGGCCCGCCGCGCCCACTCGATCCGCTCCGCCCCAGGCAGCGAATACACATCCTCGTCGTAAAGGCGCAGATCGCCGGGAACCGAGCCGAATTCGCCGCTCTCCGCGAGGCCGCTGCAGGGGTCTTCCTCGGTGATTTTGGCCAGATCCAGCGCTCCGTCCACCAGTTGGCGGATTCCCTCCGCGGTCAGGTCGCTGGTGCTCGCCGAGGCCGAGCGCTTGCCCAGAAAGACGCGCAAACCCAGCCCGCGCGAGCCGGAGTCCTTCAGCGTCTCCACCTGGCCCAGGCGCACATTGACGGAGAACTCATCGCCCTCGCGGACAGCAGCCTCGGCGTCGCTGGCGCCGGCTTTCATGGCCAGCGCCACCACATCGGCAGCCAGGGATTCCAGGTCGAGAACAGTCATTTCGGATTGAGCGGCAACTTCGGTCATGGGTCAACAGTAACAAAAGGGGGCGCGGTTCGGCATCCGCTGGATCTGGAATCAATGCGGATATGTATAGGGCTTTGGAAGAGAGTCAAGCTTGCATTGGTTATCTCTTTCTGATAACCTAAAATGTCATGTACGGACGCGATTCCGCTCTCGATACATTGCTTGACCTGGACGGAATCACATTGATTGTGGAACCGGATGGCGGACACTGGGTCCGATTTGTGGTCACACAGATTCCGCCCACGCCAGAGAAGCCGCATGGTTTGGATTATTCGCTCACTCTGCATGGACCGAACGGTGAACGGCTGGTTGGATTCGACAATGCTCATCCGGCTGGAAAACAGAAACGCGGCAATCCGCAGGACCATCGTCATCACATTCGAACGGTAAAGCCGTATGAATATTGCGATGCCGCTACGCTGCTCGCCGATTTCTGGACAATGGTTGATATGGTGCTGAAAGAGAGAGGAATTAGCCTATGAGTACGCTCAAGGTTGGAATTGCCAGCTACGACGAGATGAAGGCTTTGACTCTGGCCATCGCCCGCGGCCAGCGCAAACTCACGCCGCAGGAGCCGCGGGTGTGGTTCCCTTCCACTGAGTCGTTTGCCCGTGTATTGTCAGCGGGTAACCGCAATCTGTTGCGCATCCTCGTGGAAAGCGCGCCCGGCTCTCTGGAAGAACTTGCTCAACTCACCGGCCGCCAGAAGCCGAACCTCTCTCGCACGCTCAAAACCATGGCCAACTACGGACTGGTGCGGCTGGAGCGCGGCCCTCGCGGGCGCATCGCCGCTAAAGTTATTTACGACCGCATCGAACTTGACCTGCCGCTGGCGCGAAAGGATCGCGCGGCATAATTTTCGAGTGCTGATTTATATGCTCATCGCAACCGGCAGAATCTCTTCCACATCGACCCACGGTGTGGGGTAGTTGCCGGTGTAGCAGGCGGTGCAGTAGCCCGTGTGCTCTTCGCCGTCGCAGCACTTTAGCAGGCCGTCGAGCGATAAGTAGGCCAGCGAGTCGGCTTCGATGAACTGGCGAATCTCTTCAATGGACTTATTGGCGGCGATCAATTCGCGCTTGCTGGGAGTATCGACACCATAGAAGCACGGCGAGACGGTGGGCGGGCAACTGATGCGCAGATGGACTTCAATGGCACCCGCGCCGCGCACCATGCGGACAATTTTCCGAGAGGTTGTCCCGCGGATGATGGAGTCGTCGATCAGGATGACTCTCTTGCCTTCGAGCAGATTGCGCACCGGGTTGAGCTTGAGGCGCACGCCGAAGTCGCGGACGCGCTGCTCCGGCTCGATGAAGGTGCGGCCCACATAGTGGTTGCGAATCAGTCCCATGCGGAAGGGCAGGCCCGCCTCTTCCGCGTAACCCATGGCAGCCGTCACGCCGGAGTCAGGGACGGGGACGACCAAATCCGCCGGCACAGCGGATTCGCGGGCCAGTTGGCGGCCCATCTGGTCGCGGCTCTGCTGTACCCAGCGGCCGAAGATGCGCGAGTCGGGCCGCGCGAAGTAGACGTGCTCGAAGATGCAACTCGATTGCGGCATGCCCGTCGCGTACTGGCGGCTGGTGACTCCGTCCTCGGTGACCATGATCAGTTCGCCGGGCAGCACATCGCGCTCGAAGGTAGCGCGAAGCAGGTCGAAGGCGCAACTCTCGCTGGCGAAGACGATGGTGTCTGGACCGTCGGGGTTCTTGATGCGGCCCATCGAGAGCGGGCGGAAGCCGCGCGGATCGCGAGCGGCGAAGATGCGGTCGCGGGTCATCATCACGATGGAGAAGGCGCCATCAATCTGACCAAGGGAATCGGCAATGGCGTCCACCAGCGTGGAGGCGGGCGAGTGGGCGATCAACTGCACGATAATTTCAGAATCAGAGGTGGTCTGGAAATACGCGCCGTCCCTCTCCAGGCGGGCCCGCACATTGCCTAGATTGACCAGATTGCCGTTGTGGGCAATGGCGATCAGTCCCTTGGTCGAGTCCACGCGGATGGGCTGGGCGTTGAGCAGCGCCGAATCGCCGGTGGTCGAGTAGCGGGTGTGGCCAATGGCCATCTGCCCTGTCAGCTTGGCTAGCACATCGTCGGAAAAAATCTCCGAGACCAGGCCCATGCCCTTGATGTTGGCCAGGTGCTGGCCGTCGGCTGTGGCGATGCCGGCCGACTCCTGGCCACGATGCTGCAGCGCGTAGAGGCCAAGGTAGGCTTGGCGGGCAGCCTCGGGATGGCCGTGAATGGCGATGACTCCGCACTCTTCGCGGAGCTTGTCAAAAGCAGGGAGCAGGGAACAGGGATCAGGGATCAGGGACGGCGCGACTGAGTCGTCGCGAAGCTGATTGGTAGTGTCGGCGACCCCCTTGACTCCCTGAAAGAGCAGCCCGCTCATGCGGTTACCTCGTCATGGAGGATGGCTTCCAGAGCCGTGGCCCAGGGCTTGCGCAGGCTGGCGAGCGGCGCGGAGATAAACGGCTCGCCGTCGACCGTGACCTCCAGCCGCGTTCCGCCAGTCGAGCCAATGCGGGCGGCGAAGAACTTGTATTCGTCGGCCAGCTTCTCGATGGCGGAGAGATTCGAGGGGTGAGTCGTTACCAGTACCGTGGAGGCAGGTTCGGCGAAGACGCCGAAAAGCGGATGGACCATCAGCGACTGATCCTGCTCGACGGTAGCGCCGATCCCCTGAGGAAATCCCGCCTGCGCCAAAGCAACTGCGATTCCCCCGTCGGAGATGTCGCGCGCGGAACGTAGCAATCCCTCATTGGCCAACGCGGCCAGCAACAGATGCAGGCTGGCCTCGGCCTCCAGATCAAGCGGCGGCGGCGTGCCCCAGAGGCTGCCGAGAACCACTTTAGCGAATTCGGAGGAGCCGAAGACCGAGAGTGCCGCAGTTGCCACAGCCTCAGTTGCCTCTGCCACTTCGGAAACCACGGGCTGATAAACGGAGAGAGGTAGCTGGCTCATGGGCAGAGGATCAAGCGGAACATCCAGTTTGGGGTTCGGCTCTTCGCCCCTGGGAACCGGCCACAAGAGCAGAATCGCGTCTCCAGCCTTCTGGAAATCCGCCGGAACCGCCTTGTTCACATCGTCCAGAATGCCCACGATCCCCAGAACCGGGGTCGGATAGATGCCTTCGCCGCGCGTCTCGTTGTAAAGCGAAACGTTGCCGCCGGTCACTGGCGTGCCAAGGGCGATACAGGCCTCCGTAATGCCGTCGATGGCCGCCGAGAGCTGGGCCATGATCTCCGGCTTTTCTGGATTGCCGAAGTTAAGGCAATTGGTCGCGGCTACCGGCTTTGCGCCGGTCATCGCCACCTTGCGGGCAGCCTCGGCCACCGCGTGCATCGCGCCCAGCTTGGGGTCAAGGTAAGCCCAGCGGCCGTTGCCGTCCAGAGCCATCGCCAGCCCGATCTCCCCGATTGGTCCGTCTGCTGCATCCGGCCTTCCCGTGCCCTTGATGCGCATCACGCCGCCTTCGCCGCCGGGGCCTATCACGGTGTTCGTTTGCACCATGGTGTCGTACTGCTCATGCACCCAGCGCTTGCTGCAGACGTTGGCGCTCCCGAGCAGCTTCTTCAAGTCCGCCGTGTAGTCGCGGTCCTTGGCGAGCTGCTTCAATACATCTTCCGAAGGCTCCAGCGCCACCGGCGCCTTCCAGACGCCAACCGACCGATGGTAGAGCGGCGCATCGTCGGTCAGCGATGTATTGGGAATATCTGCCACCAGCACGCCGTGATGGCGGATGCGCAGCCGCGGCTCGGACTGCACCGTGCCCACAATGACTCCATCCAGGCCCCACTTCTCAAAGACGCGCAGCACTTCGCCCTCGCGCCCCTTGGCGGCCACCAGCAGCATCCGCTCCTGGCTCTCTGACAGCATGATCTCGTAGGCCGTCATGCCGGTCTCGCGCTGCGGGACCAGGTCCAGCTCCACATCCAGGCCCACGCCGCCGCGCGCGCCCATCTCGCAGGTCGAACAAGTTAATCCGGCTGCCCCCATATCCTGAATGCCGACGATCGCCCCGGTCAGCATCGCCTCCAGGCAGGCTTCCATCAGCAGCTTCTCCATGAAAGGATCGCCCACCTGCACGTTAGGCCGCTTGGCCTCGGTCCCTTCGTGGAATTCCTCGCTGGCCATGGTCGCGCCGTGAATGCCGTCGCGGCCGGTCTTCGCGCCCACGTAGATCACCGGGTTGCCCGTGCCGCTGGCCTTGCCGTAAAAAATCTCGTCCTTGCGAACCATGCCCAGCGCGAAGGCGTTCACCAGCGGGTTGCCGCTGTAGCAGGCCTCGAACTTGGTCTCGCCGCCCAGGCAGGGCACCCCAAAGCAGTTGCCGTAGCCGGCGATGCCGCTGACCACGCCCTCGACAATCGAGTGGTTCTTGCGCGCCGTCTCCGGCTCCGCGCCGGCCACGCCCTCTTCCGGCTCAATCAGCCCAAAGCGCAGCGAATCCATCACCGCCAGCGGACGCGCGCCCATCGTGAAGATGTCGCGCAGAATGCCGCCCACGCCGGTTGCCGCGCCCTGGAACGGCTCGATGTAGCTGGGATGGTTGTGGCTCTCGATCTTGAAGGCGCAGGCCCAGCCCTCGCCTACGTCGATGATGCCGGCGTTCTCGCCCGGCCCCTGCACCACGAGGGCGCTCTTGGTGGGCAGCCGCTTGAGATGCACGCGGCTGGATTTGTAGGAGCAGTGCTCGCTCCACATCACGCTGTAAATGCCCAGTTCGGTGAGCGAGGGCACGCGGCCCAGAGCGGCCTGTATGCGGCTGTACTCATCCGCGGTGATGCTGTGCTGGGCCAGCAGCTCCGGGGTTACCGATACCGGCTCGGGCAAATCTTGAGAGGAGGCGAAGTTCATCACGATTGCCTCCATTGTCGCACGCGGCGCGCCTTGCGGAGCTATCTCCGGTGTGGAAAGCAGGGACCTGTTCCAGATGCCGCAATCCCAGTGTGAGTTTGGAACAATTGCGTCACAGTATCGTGGCGCATCTCTGCCACCCCAGCGGACAACGCTTTTCTGTAGTGCGGGACTGTGGCGCGCGAGGCAACGCCTGTGCGATACTTTGAGAGCGGATTCCCACCCCGAGCCGGGATGGCGGAACTGGCAGACGCAGCAGACTCAAAATCTGCCGGCCCTTGTGGTCATGGGGGTTCGACCCCCCCTCCCGGCACCAAATAAATTCTTTTAGAATCAATGGCTTGTAGGGGTAATTTTTTGTTTGCGCCCAAAATGCGCCCAAGAAATCGGGGCTATCTGGTCTTCCTTGCCTTCCGTCTGTTCCATTGCGTATCCGGGTAAACGCGCTCCAACAAATCAGTGATAAGCGCTTGCCGCGCCACCGGCGCCGGAACGCGGTTGGCCACAGAATTCAGGGGGCACGGAGAAGTGAAAGCCGCTCCGCGCTTCCTTACATTCCCAACAGCGGCGGCAGACTAGAATAGAAGTCGGGGCGCATCCCGCAGAGAATCGAGCAGACAGCCATGTATGAAGTTACCGTGGAGGCAGGTTTCTCCTCCGGACACTACCTCCGCAACTACAAGGGCAAGTGTGAGAACCCGCACGGCCACAACTACAAGATCCGCGTCACACTGGCCGGGACTGAGCTGGACCCCGCCGGCCTGCTGCTGGACTTCAAGCTGCTCAAGCATGTGCTGCGCCCGGTGATCGAGCGCATCGACCACTTTATGCTCAACGATCTGGAGCCGTTCACGGTGCTGAATCCCTCGGCCGAGAACATCGCAAAATATTTCTACGACCAGACCAATGAGCAGCTCGCCGCGATGACCGAAGGCCGCGTGCGCGTGAAGGACGCGACGATCTGGGAGACGGATACGACCACAGCTACTTACTACGAGTAGCGCATTCGCCGGACAGTATGTATATCGAGAACCGTCCTCAATTCATCTGGCTGGACTTCGACTTGAGGTACTTGTCGAAGGGAATCTCAAAGTAAAAAAGCTCGTTGCCGTCGGCGTCGCGCAGCTTGCGCAGGTGCAGGCTGGCGCCTTGGAGCGGATGGTCGATGTCGGAGACGTCGTAGAAGAGGAAGCCGGCGCGGGTGGTGTGCGGCTCGACCACCAGTGAGCTGAACTCGAAGGTGTTGAAGTCCTGCTCGATCTCCTTGTTGCCGGCCTTGGGCTTGAGCTTGATGGGTGGGATTCCGCCGGGTAAGGGGATCTTGCCGCCCTCGCGCTCCTTGCGGGTCATCAGCCGCTCCACATCCTCCGGCTCGGCGGCCTGAATGCGGTCGCCGGCGGCGGTGTAGAAGATGATCCGCGCCTCGCTCAGGCTGATGGGCCGGCTGCCATTGTTGGTGACGATGAGGCGGATGGGCATCACTCCGTGACCGAGATAATCGACGCGAAAGATGGCTGCCTTCTCGCGCGTGTCGCAGGGTTCGACGGCGATGGAGACCTTTTCGTCCGCGTGCGTTTCGACCGCAGCAAAGGCCGTGGCCGGCTGCACCGGAGGCGGAGTGTGGTTGCTGGCCACGGCCGGCAGCGCCAGCCAAAGCAGGATCGACAGCATGATCCGCAAAGTTTTCATCGTGCTCGACTGTATCATCTGAGGTTAGACACGGAAACAGGAAATTCCGCACCGCATGATTCTGTTTTTTTACAATCTGGCCTTGCTGGCGGCGCTGGTGGTGGGCGCGCCGTGGTGGCTCTTCCGCATTGCCGCCACGCAGAAGTACCGTGAGGGGCTGCGGGAGCGGCTGGGTCTGATTCGCCCAAAGCTGATCCGTCTGTGCCGTGAGCGCCCAGTCCTCTGGGTCCATGCCGTCTCGGTCGGCGAGGTGCTGGCCGTCAGCCGCCTGGTCAAGACGCTGGACGCCGCGCTGCCCGGCTGCTTCATCGCCGTTTCCACCACCACCCGCACCGGCCAGGAGCTGGCCCGCGAGCGCTTCGGAGCGGAGCGCGTCTTCTATTGCCCGCTGGACCTGCCTTGGGCCGTGCGGGCTTACTTGAAGGCCCTTCAGCCGCGGCTCCTTGTGCTGGCGGAGACCGAGTTCTGGCCGAATCTGCTCAGCGGCTGCTTCCGGCGCGGAATCCCGGTGGCCGTGGTCAATGCCCGCATCAGTGACCGTTCCTGGCCGCGCTACCGGCGGCTGCGCTGGCTGTGGCGGCCTTTCCTGAGCCGGCTCAGCCGCGTGCTGGCGCAGAGCCAAACCGACGCCGAGCGGCTCAAGGCCATCGGCTGCCTGCCGCAGCGGGTCACCGTGGCCGGGAACCTCAAATTTGATGTACGCGCGGCATGGGAAGCTGAAGCAACGCTCCAGTTGAAGGCGCTGGCTCAGGGGCTACGGTTCGTCGTCGCGGGCAGCACGCTGGAAGGCGAAGAAGCTGCGCTGGTGGAAGCCTGGCCGCAGCTGCTCGAAGCCGATCCGCAACTGGCGATGGTCCTCGCGCCGCGCCATCCAGAGCGCTTTGGCGCGGTGGCCGCGCTGCTAGACAAGTCGGGCGTCGCGTGGGTGCGGCGCTCCGATTGGCGGGCGACCAACGAGGGTTTGATCAAGCCGCTCTGCCCCGGAAGCATCGTCCTGCTCGATACCATCGGCGAGTTGGCTTCGGTCTACTCGCTGGCCTCGGTCGCCTTCGTCGGCGGCAGCCTGATCCCCGCCGGAGGACACAATCCGCTGGAGCCGGCGCAGTTCGGCGTTCCCATCGTGATGGGTCCGCACTACGCCAACTTCCGCGCCATTACCGAGGATTTGTTGGCCCATCAGGCGCTCCGCATCGCCGCCAGGGAAGAACTGGCCGCGGTCTTGATCGAGCTGCTCCAGGACCGGAGCGCAACTGAGGCGATGGGGAGCCGGGCCAGGCAAGTCTTCACCAGCCAGGCGGGAGCTACCACGCGCTGCGTCGAGGCGCTCAAGGAGTTGCTAGCAGCGCAGGCAGGAATGGAGCCGCCCGCATGAGCCAACCCTCCTCCGCGCGCCGTTTGCTGCTGCCGCTGGTTCCGCTCTACCGGCTGGCGCTCGCTTTCTGGGAACTTCGGCTTCTCGTGGTACCGGCGCGGCGGCTGCACTTACCGGTGGTCAGCATCGGCAATCTCTCCACCGGCGGCGCGGGCAAGACGCCTCTCGCCATCGCGCTGGCCCAGGAGCTCAGCGCGCGCGGCCTGCGCGTGGACGTGCTCAGCCGAGGCTACGGCCGCCAGAGCAAACTGGCCGCTCGCGTCCTCCCCGGCGGAAGCGCCGAAGACTTCGGCGACGAGCCGCTGCTGATCGCCCGCGAAACGGGCCTTCCGGTTTATGTGGCTCTCCGGCGCTACGATGCCGGAGTGCTGGCCGAGGCGGAGGCGCTGGCGGGTGGTGGGCAGCGCGTTCATCTGCTCGACGACGGCTTCCAGCACCGCCAGCTCGCTCGCGACGTGGACATTTTGCTGCTCAATCAGAGGGATTGGCAGGATTGGCTGCTGCCGGCGGGCAATCTGCGCGAGCCGCTGGAGGCCATCCGCCGCGCTGACGTTCTTGCCATTCCCGCCAACGAGCCGGAGCTGGAGGCTGCCTTGCACGTCTGGGGCTGGCGTGGGCCGATCTGGCTGCTGCACCGCATGATGGATATTCCCCCCGTCAGCGGCCCGGTCGCCGCGTTTTGCGGCATCGCCCGCCCTCAGCAGTTCTTTGCAGGCCTGGAAGACGCCGGCCTCAAAGTCGCTCTCCGGCTCGCCTTCCCCGACCACTTCACCTACACCCGGCGCGTTCTGGAAGAACTGATCGCCGACGCCCGCGAGAAAGAAGTTTCGGCGATCATCACCACTGAAAAAGACTTCGTCCGGCTGGGAAATTTCGCTTCTCTCTTCCCCCCATCCATGCCGCTGGTCACCGCTCATCTGCGCATCAAAATCGAGAACCAGACCGAGGCCATCCAGTGGCTGGAAGATCGAATAAGGCAGAGTTCAACGGCAGAATCACTTCCGTCCAGTTTGTGAAAAAGTGGGAGAATCGTTAGCAGCCATGAAAGATTTTCCGGAATTCATGAAGCATCCCGCCAACGAGATTGCGAAATCCAATCAGGCGACAGTATCCCTGGTTTCGCTCTAATCGGTAAGACTCAGCTTCACAAACCGCCGTCCGCGAATCTCGTATTCGCCGCTGGCCACGCGGGCAATCGCCTCGGTGTAGGCCAGGTGTTCCTCGGCCAGAATCCGCTCGGCGAGCGAGTGCGCGTCGTCCGTCTCCAGCACCGGAATCACCCGCTGCGCCACGATCACACCATGATCCAGATGCTCATCGACAAAATGGACCGTGCAGCCGGCCACCCGCACGCCGTAGTCGAAGGCCTGCGTCTGCGCTTCAAGGCCGGGAAAGGCCGGCAGCAGCGAGGGATGAATGTTGAGAATGCGATTGGGAAAAGCGGCTATGAACTCCGGCGACAAAAGCCTCATGTAGCCGGCCAGGCAGACCAGCTCCACGCGATGCTCGCGCAGGCAGGCGATCACATCGGCGTCGTGCTCGGCGCGAGTGCGGGCTTTGGAGACGAAGACGGCTTTCGGCAGCCCCAACTCACGCGCGGCTTGCAGGCCGGCGGCCTCGGCCACATTCGAAATGACGACAGCGATTTCGACGCCAAGCAGACGGCCGCAGCGAATAGACTCGGCAATGGCCAGGAAGTTCGACCCCCGGCCGGAGAGCAGGACGCCCAAGCGGAGCGGAGCACGCGCGCCGCTCATGTGTACTGAACCCGGCGCTCGCCCTTGACCACGCGGCCGATGACGTAGAACTTCTCTTCGGAGCGGTCCAGCAGATTCTTCGCGCGCACAAACTTGGCCGCAGGAATCGCAGCAATCAGCCCGATGCCCATGTTGAACGTGCGCATCATCTCCTCTTGCGAGACCTGGCCAAGCGTGCGCAGATGCTCGAAGATGGGCAGCACCGGCCAGGAGCCGATCTCGATCTGCGCGGTGGTGTTCTTGGGCAGGATGCGCGGCAGGTTTTCCGTGATGCCGCCGCCGGTAATGTGCGCCATGCCTGTCGTCAGTCCCGCGGTCACCAGCTTTTGAATCAGATGCAGATAGCTGCGATGGGTCTTCATCAGCGCCGCGCCGGCCTTCTCCTTGATAGCGGTCACGTATTGCGTGTGCTTGTAGCCGGCCACCTCGAAGAAGAGCTTGCGGGCCAGCGAATAGCCGTTGGTATGAAGCCCGGTCGAGGGCAGGCCGATCAGCACGTCGCCCGCCTTGATTCCCGCGCCGGTCACCATCTTGTCGCGGTCCACCGCGCCCACGATAAAGCCCGCCAGGTCGTACTCCCCTTCGGCATAAAAGCCCGGCATCTGCGCCGTCTCGCCGCCGATCAGCGCGCAGGCGTTGGCCTTGCACGCATCGGCCAAGCCAGTCACCACGCTCTCGGTCACCTCCGGGTCCAGTTTGCCGCTGGCCAGATAGTCGAGAAAAAACAGCGGTGTGGCGCCCTGCACGGCGATGTCGTTCACGCAGTGATTCACCAGGTCCGCGCCCACCGTGTGGTGCATCCCCAGCTCGAAGGCAATCTTCAGCTTGGTACCAACCCCGTCGGCTGAACTGACCAGGATGGGGTTCTTCCAGCGCTGCATATCCAGCCGGTAGAGCGCGCCGAAGCCGCCGATCCCGCCTAGCACATTGCGGTTAAAGGTCTTCTGCGCCAGGTACTTGATGCGTTCCTTGGCGCGGTCGCCACTACTGATGTCCACGCCAGCGTCGGCGTAGGTCACGGATTGGGATTTGGGTTCGTCAGGCACGGTGCGGCTTTCTGCGGATGGAATTGTTGGACGGCGCTGCTGGCCGAGAATATCAATTTTAGCAGGGTTTTATTGAGGTGGTAGTGCAATACGGGCGTTTATCTGTTGATGGATCGAAATAGATGAGTAAAAAATGGAAAGTAAGCTTGACAAACAATCAGCGCCAAGCTACTCTGATTTGGAAAGCTGACTTTACATGGCGAACACCATCACAAACCGGGTCAAAGAGTTGCGGGCGGCGCGCGGTTGGACGCAGGAGCAATTGGCGCAGGCGGCGAGCGTCTCCCGCCAGAGCATCAATTCCATCGAACGCAATCGCTACGTGCCCAGCCTGGAGCTGGCGTTGATCTTTGCGCGGCTCTTCGCCTGTTCCACCGATCAAATCTTCCACTTGGAGAAGGAACAATGAAGCCTCACATCCTCAGCAAAGTCTTGATCCACCGCAAACTTGCCGATGAGCGCTTCCCGGAGCATCGCCATCGCTTCGGCGAGCTATAGAAACCGGGCGCGATCTTCGGGCGCAGGCAGCGGGCAGATATCCAGCCGCCCCCAGATGTGGTAGCGCCAGCGGGCGATGAGCTTGTATGCCGGGTCGCTGAGTAGATCCGGAATCCAGCCCAGCACCAAGGCAACAGCAGGCCAGGGCGGCGGCAGTTCGCGCAGCGAGACCAATTCACCTGCGAATCTACACCACAACTGTTCATTGATTTGCAGCGGATTTCGAAAGACCAGAACCGTGTCCGGAGCGCCACCCGGCTCAAGGAGATCGGGGTGGCGCTCGATCAACTGCGCTACGGCTGGCGAGACGGAAGCGACAAAGCGCAGCCGATCCCGCCGGTCGTGGCGGAGCAGCCAACGGACCCAGCCGTTGCACAGGCAGCAGTGGCCATCGTAGACCACGAGCAGACGATTGCCGATTCCGTCCATTTCCTTCATGCATATTGAGATGCGACGGCAATGTCGATGGTCTCGACTTTAACGGGTGCCTTGATCGGCCCTCTATACTGAACCCACGATGAATTCCGCGACACCAGCCCGCCCCCACACCCGTTCCCAAGCCCTTCAACAGCGTGCTGAGCGCTTCTTTCCGGGTGGCGTGAACTCGCCGGTGCGGGCCTTTGGCGCGGTGGGCGGCGCGCCGCCGTTTGTCGAGCGCGCAGAGGGCGCAGGTCTCACCGACGCCGACGGCAACCGCTACATCGACTACTTCGGCTCCTGGGGGCCGATGATTCTGGGCCACGCCTTTCCGCCGGTGGTCGAGGCCATCCAGAGAGCTGCGCGCAACTCGGCCAGCTTTGGCGCCTCGACGGCCGCTGAGGCCGATCTCGCCGAGCGCGTAGTTGCCAGCTATCCGGCCATCGAGAAGCTGCGCTTTGTCAGCTCAGGGACTGAAGCCACGATGAGCGCGATCCGCCTGGCTCGCGCCGCCACCGGACGCAAGATCATCGTCAAATTCGAGGGTTGCTATCACGGCCACTCGGACGGACTGCTGGTCAAAGCAGGCTCCGGCGTCGCTACTTTTGGCATTCCCGGCTCGGCCGGCGTGCCGGAGGAGATCGCTCACCTCACCCTCGCGCTGCCCTACAACGACTTGGCCGCCGTGGAAGCTGCCTTTGCCGCGCATCCCGGCGCGATCGCCGCGGTGATTCTGGAGCCGGTGGTCGGCAACGCCGGCTGCATTGCGCCCGCCGCCGGCTACCTGGCCGGCCTGCGCGCGCTGACTCAGAAAGAGGGCGCGCTGCTGATCGCCGACGAGGTGATGACCGGCTTTCGCGTGGCGCTGGGCGGAGCGCTGGAGCTTTACGGCGTGGATGCGGACCTGGTGACGCTGGGCAAGATCGTCGGCGGCGGATTGCCGGTGGGCGTCTTCGGCGGCAAGCGCTGCTTCATGGACCTGCTGGCGCCGCTTGGGCCTGTCTATCAGGCCGGAACCCTGAGCGGCAATCCGCTGGCGATGGCCGCGGGGCTGGCTACATTGCGCTATTTGCAGGAGCACGCCGCAGAGGTCTACCCGCAGCTTGAAGCTACTGCCAAGGCCGTCGCCGAGGGCGTGGCCGCCGAAGCCGCCCGTGCCGGCGTTGCGCTCATCCTCAACCGCGTCGGCTCAATGTGGACCTGGTTCTTCACCGCTGGGCCCGTCACCGACTACGCCCAGGCCGCGCGGAGCGACACGGACGCCTTCGGGCGCTTTCACCGGGCGATGATGGAGCAAGGCGTCTGGCTGCCGCCCTCGCAGTTTGAGGCGGCCTTCCTGAGCACAGCGCACGGCGAAGCGGAGGTTGCGACTACCATTTCCGCTGCTCGAGAAGCGTTCAAAACGACAGGAGCAAACACATCGCTCATGTAAGATTCGGACAAGAGAGAATGGCCCCATTACTTCTGGCAGTCAAAATATACGTCAAGACAGTAGAGAATCCAGAAAGCTCCACTAAGAATCACGCAAAAGATCGAAAATCTATCTGAATATTTGTTGCGGAACTCAGACAAAACCCACAGGATAGCCAGAACCATACCGACCAGAAGAATGAAAAGATATTCTCCAACAATGAAATCCGGCTTGGAATTTTTCGTGGTTACGGTCGCGAAAGGGCGCATCGAACTCATGGCTCCCGGTTCATGGAGATTCATGCCGCAGGTTGCGCAGAGCCATGCAACCGGATCAACCTCACAGCCACATTCCGCGCAGTAGACTGCCGGCGGGCTTGAAGGTTGTATCGGCGGTGTACCATAGGGCGGCATAACGCATCCAGATTAACACCGATAGAGTCTGGCTGCGCCGTTCCGCTCTACAATGAATCGGTATGCCTACCGCCGTTCGTTCACACGCGAAGATCAACCTTGGCCTGGGAATCGGCGCGCCGCGCGCTGATGGCTTTCATGCGCTGGTTACTGTTTACCAAACGCTGGAGCTCTATGACGTGGTGACGGTTGCGGCGCGTCCTGCAGCGGCGACTGCGTTGCGGCTGAGCTCGAACAATAGCCGCGTCCCCACCGACGCCCGCAACACGGCCTGGAAGATGGTCGCGATGGCGCTGGAGGCGCTTGAGATTACCGCCGAGGTAGAAATCCACATCGAAAAGTGGCTGCCGGTGCAGGGAGGGCTGGGGGCTGGGTCGGCCAATGCTGTGGCGGCGCTGGTGGGGCTGGAGGCGGAGCTGGGGATCGGAGTGCATGGTTTCCCACCCTTCCGCGATAAAGCTGCGGAAGGATGGGGCACCCAACTTATGACTGGGGGAGAAACCGCAGGTCCTTCGACTCCGCTTCGCTCCGCTCAGGATGACAGATCGTTGTGGCCAGCGCGGCGGCTGGAGATTGCCGCCCAGGTCGGCTCGGATGTGCCGCTATTCCTGATTGGCGGCACGGTTCTCGGAGTGGACCGGGGGCAGCAGGTTTCTCCGCTGCCGGACTTCGAGCCGGTCTGGTGCGTAGTGGCTACGCCGGAGTTGGGCGTCAGCACGCCGCAGGCCTTTTGCGACTGGGACGCGCTCTGCGCAGCCGAAGGTTTGACCGCGGAGGCCAGTGCGGATAAACTAAAAGAGTTGAGCCGCGCCTATGCCAGCGCCTTCGCGGGAGCAGTCCCCGAAGGACGGCAGGGAGTTGGCTCCTCCGGTGTTCTCTCCAGAGAATTGGATGAAGAGAACCTGGCCGGACCGATGAAGTCCGCGCTTGTCCGCACCGGGATTACGAGCTGGATTGTGAACGACTTTGAACGCGTCGTCTTTCCCCAGCATCCTTCCCTTGCAGAAATCAAGCGCATACTATTGGGCTCGGGCACTCCGGAGGCAGCCCTCCATGCTTCGCTGTCCGGGTCAGGCTCGGCGCTCTTCGGGTTGTACCGAACCCGCGGAGATGCGGAAGCGGCGCGCGAACGTCTGCGGCCGATGGGAGTCGCGAGTCTGCTGACCCGCACTCTGCCGCGAGCTAAGTACTGGCGCGAGATGCTTTTACCGTAGTTTTTTGGGCGATCGTCTAATGGTAGGACAATGCCCTTTGGAGGCATTTGTCCAGGTTCGAATCCTGGTCGCCCAGCCAGTTTTCAGGGACTAGGGACTAGGGACTAGTCAGTGCGATTGCTGTCCACAGTTCACTGTTCACTGAGCATTGTAAAGAAGCAGCCAAAGCCAACCAGCTTGGAGGCAATTGAAGATGGAAGCAGGAAGATCGACGGTGACGGCGGAAGACAAACAGCAGGACGGCGGGCAAGCGGCGGCCAAAGAGGCCGCGCAATTTGCCGCGGCGGATGCAGCCGCAAAAGCGAAGGAGGCCAAACTGGCTCCCGATCGCAAGCGCAGCCGCAACCTGAGCGAGGACAAGCGCTTCAAGCTCTTCAGCGGCACGGCTAACCGGCCTCTGACTGAGGAGATTGGCCGCCACATCGGCGTTCCGGTGGGCGAGGTCAAGATTCAGCGCTTTGCCGACGGCGAGGTCTACTTCCAGTTGCTGGAGAATGTGCGCGGGGTGGATGTTTTTGTCGTCCAGCCTACCTGCTACCCGGTGGATCAAAACCTAGTGGAGCTGCTGGTCATGATTGATGCGCTCAAGCGGGCATCGGCGGCGCGCATCACGGTGGTGGTGCCTTATTATGGCTACGCCCGCCAGGATCGCAAGGACCGTCCCCGCGTGGCCATCAGCGCCAAGCTCATCGCCGACCTGCTGACCACCGCCGGCGCCAACCGCGCCCTCTTCGTTGACCTGCACGCCGCGCAGATTCAGGGCTTCTTCAACATTCCCGTCGATCACCTTTACGCCAGCCCGGTGCTGGTGAGCTACTTCCGCGAGCTGAATCTGCCCAATCTGACGGTGGTCTCGCCCGACGCCGGCGGCGTGGAGCGGGCGCGCTTTTTTGCGCAGAAGGTCGGAGCGCCGCTGGCCATTGTGGACAAGCGCCGCACGGATATGAATGTTACCGAGGTGATGCATGTGATCGGCGACGTGAAGGGCAGATCCTGCCTCATCCTCGACGATATTGTCGATACAGCCGGCACGCTGGTCAAGACGGTGGACGCACTTTATGCCGCCGGCGCGTCCACCGTGTACGCCGGGGCCAGCCACGCCGTGCTCTCCGGCCCGGCAATTGACCGCATCGCCGCATCGCGCCTGGAGCAGTTGGTGGTTACCAACTCCATTCCTCTGCGCGAGGCGGCGCAGAAGTTGCCCAAGATCAAGGTGCTCTCCATCGCCGGCCTGCTGGGCGCGGCTATCGAGAGCATTCACATGGAAACCAGTGTGAGTACGCTGTTTAACTAGCTGTCAGCTTTCAGCTATCAGCCTTCAGCTTTCGGGTTTTACTGAAAGTGACGGCTGAAGGTTGATCGCTGGCCACAACAAAGGGAGCGGAGCAATCCAGTCCACAGCAAACGCCGGAGCTGAAAGTTGACGGCTGAAAGCTGAAAGCTGTACTTCCGTGCCCGAAATCAGGAAACGAGAGAGCGAATGTCCGAAGTAGTCGTAGCCAAGCCCCGTGAGGGCAAGTTCAACAAGAATGCCGCTCGCCGCGTGCGCGTCGCGGGCAAGATTCCCGCCGTGCTGTATGGCCCGGGACACGATCCGTTAGCCATCGAGGTGGACCCCAAGCAGATCTCCCGGATTCTCTTCTCCGAGACCGGCCACAACACGATCTTCGACGTTGAAGTCGCCGGCCAGAGCGCGGCCAAGGCGATGATCGTCGACTGGCAGCGCGAGCCGCTCAATGACAACTTGATTCACATCGACCTGAAGCGCATTGCTCTGGACAAGACTCTGCGCGTCAGCGTGCGTGTGAAGCTGCTGGGAATTCCGCTGGGCGTCAAGAACTCCGGCGGCATCCTCGACCAGGTCTTGCGCGAGGTGGAGATCGAGTGCCTCCCGGCGGACATCCCCGCCAGCATCGCGGTGGACGTCAGCCATCTGGAGATGTATGGGGTGGTGCGCGTCAGCGGCCTGCCTCACTCGGACGCCGTCAAGTACCTCAACTCCGAGGATGCGACTGTGGCTCACGTCGTCTCCATCCGCGAAGAAGCGCCGACCGCGGCCGAAGTCGAGGCGGCAGCCACGGCAGCGGCGGCGGCAGCAACAGCAGCCGAACCGGAAGTTGCCAAGAAGGGCAAGCCGGAAGATGCGGCAGCGGCGAAGAAACCTGAGGCTGCAGCGGGCAAGAAGTCCGAGGCGAAGAAGTAACCCTTGGCCGAGGCAACAGAGTCCGGCGCGCGCAGCCCATTTTTAATAGTGGGGCTGGGCAATCCGGGTCTTGAATATCTGTGGACCCCGCACAACGCGGGGTTCATGGCCATCGACCGCATCGCCCAGCAAGAAGGGGTTGTGGTCCAGAACCGGCGCTGCCGGGCCGCTACCGCAACCTGCCACGTGGCGGGGCGCAAGGTGGTCCTGGCCAAGCCGGAGACGTTTATGAACGAGAGCGGGCTGGCAGTGGCCGCTCTGGTTCGGGAGTTTGATGCGGACCCGGCGCGGGATCTGCTCGTGATCTACGACGAGTTGGACCTGACACTGGGAACCATCAAGATCAGGGAGCGCGGTTCGGCGGCGGGGCACAAAGGAGCCCGCAGTATTATCGGCGCTCTGGGTTCGCAGGAGTGGTTGCGCTTGCGCATTGGGGTAGGGCTGGATTTGCTTCCAGAAGCCATTGCGGCAGGCGGCGGCAGGCGGCCGGGCAGGGATTACCTGCTCTCGCCGATGCGCCAGAAGGATTTGACGGTGCTGGACGAGGTATTGGACCGGGCGGCGACCGCCGCGCGGCGCATCCTCTCCGAAGGCCCGGCAGTTGCGATGAACGAGTTCAACCGACGCGAGCGAAATGCTCCTGCGGAAAGTGATGAAGGGACTAGGGACTAGGGACTTAGGGACTAGGCCTGCTACAGGGAAGTGGCCGCTATGGTATTTGCCGGCGGCAGCGGCTGGAGTCAAGGGGCTCCAGCGGAAAAGGAAACCGGATGTTGCGTGTGTATGAGGTTATGTTCATTGTTCGGCCCGATGCGGTCGAAGAGGATGTTGACAAGCTGATCGCCGGCTTCTCCGACAACATCACCAAGGGTGGCGGAGTGGTGAAGACGGTGGAGAAGATGGGCCGGCGCAAGCTCGCCTACACGGTGCGCAAGTTCAACGACGGCAACTACGTTCTGCTCACCATCGAGGCCAACGGCGCGGTGGTGCTGGAGCTGGAGCGCCGCTTGCGCGTCACCGAGCCGGTGATCAAATTCATCACCGTGCGCATTGACGAGGAAGAGAAGCGCCTGGCCAAGGTCAAGGCTCTGCGCGGTGTCCGCCGGAGTGCAGCCGCGCCGGTTCAGGCCGTCGCGCCGGTTCCGGTTGCAGCGCCAGCTCCGCTGGCGGAAGCTGTTCCCGTAGCGGCAGCTGCCGAGCCGGTCCCGGCCGTCTAGCACGGTTGTCACGAATTGCCGTTGCCGGCCCGCTATTGCGGGGCGTCGGCTGCGGCCCGATCCAGCGTTCCGGCGGTCGCCCAACGGCACTTCGCCGGAAGCCAAGAGAGTAAAGAGGAAACAGTATGTCTGAAGAAACTCAAGCACCCAGCGCACCCGCGGCAGCCAGCACGGAATCCGGCCCGAGCACGGGTTCCGGCCACAGTTACGGCCACAGTTCAGGCCCCCGCACCGGCGGACGGCCTGCCGGCGGACCCGGCGGACGGCCCTCCGGCGGTCCGGGCGGCCGCGGCAAGTTCTTCCGCCGCAAGAAAGTCTGTAAGTTCTGCACTGAGAAGATTGACGCGATTCCTTACCGCGATGTCCGGCTGCTACAGGGCTTTGTGGCCGAGCGCGGCAAGATCGTGCCCCGCCGGCTGACCGGCGTCTGCACCAAGCACCAGCGCCGCCTGACCCGCGCCATCAAGCAGGCTAGGAACATCGCCCTGCTACCCTTTGCCACGCGGCACTAATGCGATTCCTGGAATCGCCGTAACCATCGGCTGCCGTTCCGCCGCCTCGCGCACCCGCTCGCTGTGAGTGGCTCGCGCGAAGCTGATTTGGCGGATGGCGATATTGTGGATGCCGAACGCACACAGGAGAGTGAATCATGGAAGTCATTTTGAAGGACGATGTAGTGAATTTGGGCAACCGCGGCGATCTGGTTAAAGTCGCCGACGGCTATGCCCGCAACTTTCTGCTGCCCCGCAAGCTGGCGCTGCAAGCCACCTCGGCCAACAAGGCCGTGGTCGAGCAGATGAAGAACGCCGCCGCTCGCCGCTCCGCCACGGAGAAGGCGCTGGCCGAGGCGCTGGCCGTCAAGCTTGAGCCCATCGTGCTCGACTTCACCCGCAAGTCGGGCGAGGCCGGCCACCTCTTCGGCTCCGTCACCTCGGCCGACATCGCCGCCGCGCTCGACGCCAAGGGCTTCGAGATCGATCGCCGCAAGATTCAGTTGCCTGAGCCTCTCAAGACGGTTGGCGACCACACCGTGACCATCAAGCTCTACCGCGAAGTTGCCGCGCACGTGAAGGTCAATGTTCTGGCCGAAGCCACGGAAGAAACCGAAGAAACGCCGGTGGCCGAGCCTGTCGCGGAAGCGGAAGCCGCGGAGTAGCGCTTCTGAACCCACGCCCACGCCGCCTCTCGCTTCGCCGAGGGGCGGTGTGTGCGTTTCAGACTGCGCTGTCCTTGCGGTCTTCCAGAATCAGTCGAATGGCGGCACTGAGACTGGCGCGGCACTCTTCAACCGTGCGGCCTTGCCCGTTGGCACCGGGGATTTCGGGCGTCCAACTGATAAACCACTCGCCGTCCTGTTCAATCACCGCTGTGACCTCGTTCCGCATAGTGGAAGTATATTCCTATCCGAAATAGTGACCTACTCTCGAATCCTCGCAGACTCCCTTATACCATCGCCCGTTCCTTCACGTTCAAATACTGATTCGGTATCGACGAAGTGATGGCTTGTGGCTATTATGCCTCATATGAAATATCCGAGAAAGCCTGGAAACTGATCTGGCGGTCGATTTGCTTACCTGCTGTTTCCAGCGCCTGAATCTGCTTCTGGTGCTCGGCCCACGTGTCGCTTATGCTAGCGTTTTTCATGATATGAGTTACAACCCTTGGCCCATATTTTGTTCTGCCGCCGAAGTTCTTCGTCATGAGAATCGTGCCGTCCTGAAAAGCGGTGTGGAACTTCATTCCAAGTTGGAGCGGGTGGGAATAGGTAGTCTGATCATTCGAGATGAATACCGAATACCCAAAAATCAATCTCGATCCATCCTGAATGGACATTACCTCCCGATTGAGCCACATAATTAAAAAAAGAAAAGCTGGGTAAATTAGCAGAAGACGAAATAACGGGAAGGCCTCGCCATAGAAAAATAAGGGTGTGAATCCTAAATTCGACAGTTGGTTGGATTCAGCGTAATACCGATTTTGGATTCTATGTTCAAACGTAGGAGAAGAAATATTTACGTGTTCAGCTGGGCCAGTAAGTTGCTTGCCAATCAGAACGGCTATAAGAGCCAGGACGGCGAGTATATTCACGACTCCCCATGGCACGTGTACTGCCCACAGTAGAGCGATAAGAGCTGCCTCCGCCGAGATAATCAAAGCGTATGCTCTCAACACGCCACGTTTGCCAGTTTGAGGTTCGGACTGATGCTCTTGATTGTCTTTGTCCACGTCTTTCTCCTTGCCAATCCCACTAACAGCAAATCCTATCACCCCTACACCATCGCCCGTTCCTTCACGTTCAGGTACTGATTCAGCACCGATGAGGTAAGCGACTCGGGGTTCAGGTCGAGGGTGAGCGCGCCTTGCTCGTGGAGGCGGGCGAGGAGCAATTCGCGGCGGCCGGCCATCTCCTGGGCGGCGGCGGCGCGGAAGAGCTCATTGATGTTTTTTGGCCGGCTCTGAGCGATTTGCTCGACCTCCGGCTGGGCCATTGCGACAAACAAGAGCACGTGGCGGCGGAGCAGTTGCAGCGCGCCATCGATGACCTCGGGGCGCATCGCGGTCTCGGCCAGATCCGTGATCCACAAGATCAAAGAACGGCGGGGTTGAAGGCGGTTGAGCACGGCGGTGGCTCGCAGATGATCGGCCTCGCCAGCTTCGGCGCGCGCCAGAGCCAGCGATTCGATGAGCTGCCGCATATGGGCCGCGCCTCGGCCGGGAAGAAGGCGCTGCTGAATGCCTTGACCGTAGGCCAGCAGTCCTACGCGGTCGCCGGAGTAGAGCGCCAGTTGGGCGAGAGCGACCGCCGTCGTGCAGGCGTGGTCGAGCTTGCTGCTGGGCGCAGGGCCGGGGCTTGGCGCCCAGCCGGATTTTTTTGGAGTTCGCGTCATGGCGACACGTGCGCGCATCAGGCGTCCGCAGTCGAGGACGATCCATACCGGCTGGCTGCGCTCGGTCTGGTACTGGCGGGCGATGGGGCTGCCGTGGCGGGCGGTGGCCGTCCAGCAGATGTCGCGCAGGTCGTCGCCCTCGCGGTACTCGCGCAGGCTCTCGAAGTCGCGGCCCAGGCCTCGCTGCTGCGAGCGACGCAGTTGCAGGTCGATCTGGCGGCTGCGGGCGAGGAAGATTTGCTGCTCTTCACCGGCGCGCAGGGCCGGGTAGACTCGGACAGTTTGTATGAGCGGCGCTCTAGCCCAGCGCTCGATGAGGCCCAAGGGCGAGCGGTAACGCGCGTAGAGCCAGCCAGTCTCCCAATCGCCGCGCTCTTTGGGTTCAACGCGATAGCGCAGACGGGCGGGCACGCGGGGAAAGGCGGTCAGCCGGAGCGTTGCCGGCTCTGCGGCCAGAGCCGGCGGCAGGTCGTCCACCAGTCGGCAATCGAGGATGAGCTGCCCCCGGTTTTCAATCGTGAGCTCGATCTCGCTTTCGCTGCCGAGGGCGGGAGCGTTGGACCAGGAGCGGCTGGCGGTCAGCTCAGCCGGGGCGGGCAGACGAAGGCCATCGAGCAACGCGAAGAGAAGCACCAATGCATCCCAGGCCGGCATTGCGTAGGCCAGACGGCCATCCCAGAAGCCGGGAATCAGCCAGACAAAGCCAGCCAGCAGCAGGCCGATGCTCCGCGGTGTGAGGGCGAAGCTCCAGCGTCGACGCCGTTCGCAGACGGCGCTGATTGGGGCGGGATGGAGCGAGGGCAAGATCATTGCCGCGGCACCGGTACGGCGGCTATTACGTCGGCGAGCACGCGGTCGGCGTCGAAGCCTTCCAGCTCGGCCTCCGGCTTGAGAATCACGCGATGGCGCAAGACCGGCTGGACGGCGCGCTTTACGTCGTCGGGCAGCAGGTAGTCGCGGCCATCAAAGGCGGCTGCCGCCTGGGCCACGCGCATCAGGCTCACGGCGGCGCGGGGACTTGCGCCCAATAACAGCGTGGGCCACTCGCGGGTGCGCCGCGACAGCGCCAGAATGTAGGTGGTCAGCTCCGGCTCGATACGGATAGCGCGCACCTCGGCGCTGGCGGCTGCCAGCAAGCCCTCTGGAATGGGCTCGATGGAGGCGTCTTCGAGCAGGCCAGCGCCGGAGCCGCCGTGGTGGCGCTCCAGAATCTGGCGCTCTTCGGCCTCCGAAGGGTAGGCGACGCGAATCTTGAGCAGAAAGCGGTCGAGCTGCGCCTCGGGCAGCGGGTAGGTGCCCTCGAAGTCGATCGGGTTCTGCGTGGCGAAAACGGTGAACCAGGCGGGCAGCGGGCGGCGCGTGCCGTCGCTGGTCACCTGGCGCTCTTCCATGCATTCCAGCAGTGCGGCCTGGGTGCGCGGCGGCATGCGGTTGATCTCGTCCACCAGCAGCAGGTCGGTGAAGACCGGTCCGGCGTGGAAGGCGAAGTCAGCGGAGCCGGGGCGCAGAATGGTCGTGCCCAGAATGTCGGCGGGCATCAGGTCGGGTGTCGCCTGCACGCGCTGAAAGCCGAGGCCGAGCAGTCGGCCCAGTGCCTTCACGATCAGCGTCTTGGCAATGCCCGGCACGCCCTCCAGCAGCGCGTGGCCCTGGCAGAGAACGGCGATCAGCACCTCCTCAATCACCTCATTCTGGCCGGAGATCACCCGGCCCAACTCCGCGCGGGAGTGGGCGATAAGCTGGCTGGTCGCGCGCAGGTGCTCCGCGGGCTCGGCGTTTTGGTCTAGTTCCTGGTTGTTTTCCTGGCTCATAAAACCCTTTCCTGCGGTTGGGATTGAATTTTCTCAGATTGTGTGGCCTGGGTGCCTCTTTGCCGGTCCGGCCTGGCCGCTTCTTTCAGCTTTTCATAGTGCCCGTGCAGCGTCTGGATCAGTTTGAGCGCCTGGTGGGGATTGGCGGTTTCAGCCCATGCGGCCTCTTCACAGGCAGCCAAATCCGCTTCCAGGCTGGCGTCGGCGCGGGGAAAGCGCCGGCGAATCACCGCTGCCAGCTCAGCCGCGCCCATCTTGCTTCCCCGTTGCCCACAGAGCCGCAAACTGTGCCGCCGAAACCGCTCCCAGGCAACCGAAACGGCCGTGGATGCGGCTCTGGCTTTGCGGTAGAGCGCGCCGAGGGCCTCAAGAAATTCGATGGGCGTGGCGCGCGGCGGCGGAGGCAGGTCGCGCACCGGCCCGCTGCGCCGGCTGAAGCTGAAGACAATCAGCAGCGCCAGCACCGGCAGGCCAATCCACAACGAATTCCACGCCACCCCGCCAGCGTAGCTCCAAACCGAACGAATATCGCCGTGCAGCGACTCGTCCCAGTAGAAGCGGTGGCCCGCGCGCGGCCCCAGCGAAGCCAGCAGCAGGTCGAGATTGTGGGCGCGGCTGAGCGAGCCGTTTTCCAGAGGCGTCGAGCTGGCCCACCAGACGATGTGCCCCTTGCCCCAGTCGTACTCCACTACCGCCGGGTTGCCGGCGCATGCGTACTCGACGCGCTGCGCGGGGTTGCCTTCCTTCCAGGTGGCCTCGGGAACCATCCACGCCTCGCCCGAACCGGCGAGCGCGTCCAATCCCTCGGACTCCAGCTTGCAGGCGGCAAAGTGGAACTCTTTGGGCGTGTCGCTGGCCTCTGCGGGCAGGATGAACCCGCCCATGTAGCCGGTGGAGAGCACGCGACCCCCGCGCTCAACAATCTTCCGCACCGCTTTGATGTCCTCCGGTTCGCGGGAGAACGGCTGGGCAAAGATCACCACCGTCTCCGGGCCGGCCGTGGCGGCCAACTCACTCAAGGGCCGTTCCCAGCGTTCAATCTGATAATTGGAGCGGAGCAGCGTCTCGTAGGCGGCGCGGGCACCGTGCTGTCCGGCCAGATAGGTCGAGGGCAGCGGATTGTCGTTGTTGCCGTTGGGCAGCAGGAAGCCGGTGGCCACAGCCAAAGCGATGGCGATCCCCACGCACCAGAGCAGCAGCTTGCGGTCCTTGGCGTCGAGCGAGGAGAGGAACGTCATCGCGCACCGCCTTCGCCGGCTCCAGCGCTCGCCGCGCTCTTCCCGGAGATCAGCCCGTCGGCTAGCTTTTCGGCCTGCACATAGTCGCTCTCGCCCGCCGCCCGGCCGCCGTACCAGGTCCGCTCAAAGCTGCCGGTCAGTGAACTCAATCCGGCGCGGCGCGGGTCTTCGGCGGCTACCAGCGACAGGTACTCGCGCGGCGTGCGTGCCCGGTCAGCCGGCCACAGGCGCTTCGATTCCAGCCGGGAGATCGACGCCCAGTAGACGAAATGAATCGCCTCGCGCCACTGGCCGGCGGCAGCGGCGCGGCGGGCATCTTGGAGATAAAGCTGCCAATCGCGGGCCGAAGCGGCTCCTGCGGCGGGGCCGTCGCTCAGCGGCACCAGACGGATGCGCCAGCGGCGTTCCAGTTGCATCAGTCCCCAAACCAGCCCCACGCAGACAGCCAGAACGAAGCCCCAAACCAGCACCGGCCCCAACCAAGCTACCTTGGCCTGAAGTTTGCCGAAGCTCGCGAAGAGCCCGTTGAGCCACCCGCCCAGCTTTTCCAGGGCCGAATCGCGCGCCGTGGGCGCCTCCAGATTGCGGAAGTCGCGACCGGAGAGCACCTGCTTCATCGCGTCGCGCTCCTGAGCGTGATCGACGGCGGCAACGGGCGGGGCTGCCGACGCTGCGTCCGCCTGGGCAATGTCCTGGGTCAGACGCGCCTCGGCAGCCTGCAACAATTCGCTGGTGGTTGGCTTGGGCGGCCGCGTAGGCTCTTCGACCGGAGCCTGCTCTGATCCGACGACGGGCTTGACTTGCGGCTTGGCCGGGGGCTTGTCCTTGGCTTCGTCCTTCTCTTGAGCTTGTGTGAGCAGCGCTCGTAGCCAGTCGTAACGCACCATCCGCCGTTCGGCATTGGGAGTGTTCGAGAGCGGCACACGGTCGTCTTGCCCAACGAGCGAGGGGGCGCAGGCCTCCACCACGGCATTCAACTCGACCAGGTGCTGGCGGTACTCGACGAGCGTTGCCTCGCGACCGTTGCTCGCGGGCTGAACGGCGAGGGTATCGGCATAAGCCGGCGCGCCGAGAGCTACGGCCAGCGTCACAGCCAGCGCCAAGCCAGCGAGTTGAGTCCGAGCCGTCAAGCCTGGCGCTCCACAGCCTCGGCGGCCGCAACGGGGTTATTGCCGCCTAGCTGAGGCCCAGGCGCGATCAATCCAGCGGCTTCTATCATTCTTCCTATATCGTAGCCTCCGGGTTTTGCGGGGCAGGCTGCGGCGGATTGGTGGCTGCTGGCAATTCGGCCGGCGGCGGCGGCGTCAGCCCGGCGGCCTGCATCATCCACTCGATGTCATAGCCCTCCTTGCGCACCCGCTGGTCATAGTAGAAGAGTGTGATGCCGGTGGCCCAGATCGGCCCCAGGAAGGTGTTGGTGAAGAAGCCTATGATCTGCGAAAGAGATAATAGGCCCGGCCCCGGCAGTAGGCCAGGGTGCTTGAAGGCCGCAACAAAGATGAAAAACTGGGTGACGGCGACCAGCCCCAGCTTGATGATGCCGACCAGCAATGCCAGCAGAAAGATGCGTCCCCACGACCCTTTGGCCAGCTCAATGCTGCGGCGGATCGCCGCGCGGGCCTTCATCTTCTCCACCACGCAAGCCGGAATCGCCAGCGAGTAGCGCAGGCTCATCAGGATGGTGTAAATGCCGACGGGAAAGAGGAGCAGAAAGAAAACCCCTGAAGCCACAAGGAGGGTAGTCACCGCCTGCGGGTTGGAGGCAAAGGCTGGTTGGGCGGCTACGCCATGGTTTGCGCCCATGCCCTTGAAGCCGCCATAGAAAGCAATGGTTCCGAGGAAGCCGGCGTAGAGCAGCACGAACGGCGTCCAGACTCTGAAGGCGGTGATGGTCATCAGCCACAAGTAGCGGCCCAGTTGGGGCAGGATGCTCTGGTAAGCGCCGCGGATGGTGGCCGGTTCGCCCAGGTGAACCCAGGCTACGGCACGGCTGATGGCGGCGATAGACATACCGGCTACGAGGAATGAGATCAGCCATGTGACGCCCGTCGCGGTCCAGGTGAGACCTTGAAGCTGATGGGTCAGGTGCAATACGCGCAGAGTCTCTGCCAGGCCGATCTGGAGTAGGCCTAACACTAGCAACACGCCGGCATAGACGGTAAAGATGCCGGCAAAGAGCAAGAAATTCGTGCGGTAAAGTTGGGCGGTACGGTCCAGAATCTCACCGAGAGTGAGCGGGCGGAGGTTGCTTTCCATGTCAGGCTCCCCGGAAATGCAGTGATTTTACTTGCAGGGATACTAGCACAGCTGGAATGGGTCTTGCCCGCGTGCGGCGAAGGCATGCGCAGCGGCGCGATCATTCCGCCGCTTTTCATTGGAGAAAGCGGAGGAGCGAGCAAGCCGCCCGGCTACTCCAGTTTCTTAATCTTTGTCTCTTCCGGAAGTGTGATTTGGAACTGGTCGTCCTTGAGAGTCATGTTCTCCTTCACGCTCTCCACCGTCAAAACGATCTGATACTCCTCCAGCGGCCGCTTGATGGTGATCGTCGAGGGGAATCGGACGGAATCAAAGTCGCTGTAGTCCGTATAGTTGACCTGAGTCTCAAGGTTTCCATCGCTGTCGTAAATATCCTGCTGAGAAGGCATCAGGTCATCGCGGCGGAAGGTCACCACGCGCACCGGGATCAGTTGCTGGCTCCCCGGTTTGCGGCGGCTGATGCTGAGTATGTACTCCGGGACGGTGAACAGGTGCTTCCTGGCCGCGTCTTCCACCGTCTCCGAGTCCGTCACCACGCTGTACAAATCGTCCGGTGCAAGTCCCCGCACCACCATCGCATCCAGGAAGAACCCCGGCCGCAGGTTCTCCAATTGGTTAGCCGACTTCTTTTCCACGGAATTCAAACCCTCAATCGCCAGGCTCTTCGACGGTATGTACAACGTGAAGCTCTTTCCGTCGCTGGCCATGTCGAACATACGCGAACCCAGCACCGGAACCTGTCCCAGGACCCGTAGCAACTCCGGCTTGCGCATCAGGATGTGTCCGCGGAAGGAAGTGTAGTCCCTGGCCACGCCTTCCTTGCTCTTGAGCTCACTGGCCTGGACCTCGACCGTAGCATTGAGGCTGTCGAGCGCCTCCCAGCGCTGGTTGAGCCGCGCAACCAACTGGTCCGGCGCGACCGTTTGCATGATCGACGGAGCCCTGGGCACAGGCAGCTTACGGGTGGTCCACACGCATCCGGAAAGCAGCAAGACCGGAAAGAGGAGGGCTGCGGCGGGTGCGCGGAGTAGGCTTGTTCTCATCGTCCGCCTGCCTTCTTCACGGCGTGCCGGTAGTCGGCCACGTTGCGCTCGTGCTCCTCGATGGTGCTGGCAAACAATGACCGCCCCTGGGGATTGGCTCCGGCGGCCACAAAGTAGAGATAGTCGGACTTCGCCGGCTCCATCGCCGCGCGCAGCGAGCGCAAGCCGGGATTGGCCACCGGACCCGGCGGCAGGCCGGTGTGCAGATAGGTGTTGTACGGGGTATCGAGCTTCAGGTCGCTCTGGTAGATTGCGCCCCGCCAGCGTCCATCCAGCTCCAGCCCGTAGATCACCGAAGGGTCGGTCATCAGCGGCATTTTTTTGGCCAGCCGGTTTTCAAAGACGCCGGCCACCAGCGGACGCTCCGCATCCACCGCCGTCTCCCGTTCCACCAGTGAAGCCATTGTCACCACGCGATGCAAATTTCCTTTCAATCCCAGTTGCCCGGCCACGGTGCGAAAGCGCCTGACCATCGCCGCGCAAATCTGCGCCGGGCCAAACTTGCGGGCAAAATGATAGGTGTCGGGAAACAGATAGCCCTCCAGGCTGGTTGCTCCGGGGTCCAGATCCCTCACCAGACCCACCTGCTTTGCCGCTCCGTCCAGAAAACTCTGCCTTGTGCCAAATCCCGCCTGCTCCAGCCGGGCGGCAATTTCAAAGAGGCTCGCGCCCTCCGGAACGATGACCGTCCGGGTGTAAACATCGCCGCGGCTTATGCGCGCATAGACCTCGGTCACCGCGGCCGGATGGTCGAAGCGGTACTCGCCGGCCTTGAGCGTTCCCCGCTTCCACCAGCGCACCAGATCGAAGGCATACTGGCTGCGCACCACGCCCGCCGCTTCCAGTTGCCGGCCCATCCGCAGCGTGGAAGAGCCCGGCGCCAGATCGACAAAGGTCTCCGTTTCCGGCCCGAAGGGCGCAAAAACCAGCCAAGCCGCCACGCCCGCCGGCAACAAGAGCAAGAGCAAGAGAAACGTCCACAAGATGCCCGCGGCGCCGGAACCCTTTCTTCTTCTCGTCTGTCTGCGGCGCACCATGCGTTGCTGTCAACCCTTCTCTGATGAAAAGACGCAAGAAACCCCTCATGGGACTCCCTACCTTAGATTGTACCGGGCATAAGGCCCGCGGCAGAGCGTATTCTTCATGATTGGCCTTCGTGGGCTTTAAGCTAGAAGCCAGGAGCAAGAAGCTGGAAGCTGATCCCCATTCCCGTTATCTCGGCCTCGATGTCGGCAACCGCCGCATCGGCGTGGCCGTGTCGGACGAGCTGGGGCTGACGGCGCAGCCGGTTTTGACGCTGGAGCGACGGCGCAATCAACGCGAGGATCTGCGCTCGCTGGCGCGGCTCTGCCGGCGGTTTGGGGTGGCGGGCATCGTGGTGGGCAATCCCGTGCATCTCTCCGGCGACATTAGCCCGCAGGCCGCCAAGACTCAGGCCTTTGCCGCCGAACTGGGCGCGCTAACCGGGTTGCCGATTCATCTGTGGGATGAGCGGCTGACCACGCGCGAGGCGCATCAGATTTTATATGAGGCCGGGCACGCGCGCCAGGAACATCGAAGAGTGGTGGACCAGGTGGCGGCTACGCTGATTCTGCAATCGTTCATGGAAAGACAGGGAATAGGGAATATTGATCCGGAACAAAAATAGAGACGTGGGCACTCCATCCTTTTTGCAAAAAGCGGGAAAAGGTTGGAGCGCACCTTTCTGTGAAAAGATGGTTGAAAGAAGAGTTTGATCGACAAAAGCAGCAAGTTAGCCACCGCTTCGCGGTGATAGCAAGTTAGCAAGTTAGCGGGTTCATTGCTGACGTAACTTGCAGCAGCGAGTCGGGCTGCTTCCTATGAACAAAGCTGGTTGAGGTTCGCGGTTTCCCACCCTTTCGCCAGAAAAAAGGCGAAAGGATGGAGCACGGAGCTATTTGGCATATTCATTTCCGGCCGTAACTCGACGCGGCGAGTTGGGCTGCTCCTGCTGAAACTGATCTTCAATGCCGTTGCGCGCCGCGCTTGACAGTCCCTGCCGCGCGCCTTAGCGTTGGAAACCGAAGAGCAGCCTGAAACGTCTAGGAATAGGTTGGGGCTTGATGCGGCTTTCCGATCCCTGACGCCCGCAAGCTGACCCCTGAAAGAGGAATATGATGAAGTGCTTTGGAGTGAAGAGGATGGCTGCGACGCTGACGTGCGTCGCGGCGGCTTGGATGGCAGGGGCGCAGAACGCCCCCAAGCCCGCTTATTTGGACACCACTATGCCTGCCGAGCAGCGCGCCGCCGACCTGGTGCAAAGAATGACGCTGGAGGAGAAGGCCACCCAGCTGGTGAACCAGGCGCGGCCGATTCCACGGCTGAATGTTCCGGAGTACGACTGGTGGAGCGAGGCTCTGCACGGCGTGGCCACGAACGGCACCACCGAGTTTCCCGAGCCGATCGGCCTGGCCGCTACCTTCGATGCGCCGGCGATTCACCGCATGGCCGAGGTGATCGGCACCGAGGGGCGCATCAAGCACGTGCAGGCGGTGCGCGCCAAGCTCAACGACTTCATGACGGGTTTGGACTTCTGGGCGCCCAACGTGAATATCTTCCGCGATCCCCGCTGGGGCCGCGGTCAGGAGACCTACGGCGAGGACCCGTTCCTGACGGCGCGCATGGGCGTGGCCTTTGTGACCGGAATGCAGGGCGACGACGCGCGCTACTACCGCGTGATCGCAACGCCGAAGCACTTTGCCGTGCACTCTGGACCGGAGCCGACGCGGCATAACGCGAATGTGGAAGTGAGCAAGCACGACGAGCTGGACACCTACCTGCCGGCCTTCCGCGCCACGGTGGTCGAGGGCAAGGCGGGATCGGTGATGTGCGCCTACAACCGCATCAACGGCGAGCCGGCCTGCGCCAACGAGTTTCTGCTGGAGAACCAGCTCCGCGGCTGGTGGGATTTCCGGGGCTACGTGGTTTCGGACTGCGGCGCGGTGCTCGACATTCACAGTGGACACAAATTCAATGAGACGCAGGCCGAGAGTTCGGCGGTGAGTCTGCGCCGCGGTATGGACAACGAGTGCGTGGACTTTTCCATGAAGGTGAACGACGACCACGACTACAAGCCCTATCTGGACGCGGTAAAGCAGGGCTACCTGAAGGAGAGCGAGATTGATGTCGCTCTGACGCGGCTGTTCACGGCGCGGATGAAGCTGGGAATGTTCGATCCGCCGGAGATGGTGCCCTACAACAAGATCGACGAGAAGCTGCTAGACTCTGCCGAGCACCGGGCGATGGCGCGCAAGCTGGCCGGCGAGGCGATGGTGCTGTTGAAGAACGACGGCGTGCTGCCGCTGAAGCCCACGGTAAAGAAGATTGCGGTCATCGGCCCGCTGGCCGAGCAGACCAAGTTCCTGATGGGCAACTACTCTGGTATGCCCTCGCACACGGTCTCGATCCTTGACGGCATCAAGAAGGAGTTCCCCGGCGCGGCGATCGAATTCGTGGCGGGCACGCAGTTCCTGAGTACGGACGCGGAGCCGGTGCCGGCCAGCGCGCTGACGGTGGACGGCAAGCCTGGGATCAAGGCGAGCTACGCGAAGTTGGACATGAGCAACTTGAATAACCCGGCCGCCAGTAAGCCGGTCATCGAGCGGGTGGAAGCCACGATTGATGCATCCGCCAGCAGTCTGCCGGCGGAAGCGGCTGCGTTGAAACCTCTGATGATTCACTGGGAGGGAATGCTGACAGCCACGGAAACAGGCGACTACAACCTCGGCTTGGCGGCTACCGGCTTTTTCCGCATGCAGTTGGATGGCAAGAATGTTACATCGAGCTACGGCGGCGACGGCAAGTCGGCCAAGCTGGGCCACGTGCATCTGGAAGCGGGCAAGCCGGCGAAACTTCAGGTGGACTGCGCGTTCGGATTCGGAAACGAAGAGATCGCGGCGAAGCTGATGTGGTCGAAGGTGGATCTGAAGCCGCAGACGGCGGCGATTGAGGCGGCCAAGAAGGCCGATGTGGTGGTGGCTGTGGTGGGCATCACCAGCGAACTGGAAGGCGAGGAGATGCAGGTGGAGGAGCCCGGCTTCAAGGGCGGCGACCGCACCTCCATCGACCTGCCCAAGCCGGAAGAAGAGCTGATCGAGGCCCTGGTAGCCACCGGCAAGCCGCTGGTGGTGGTGCTGGCCAACGGCAGCGCGCTGGGCGTGAATTGGGCTCAGGCCCACGCCAACGCCATTCTTGAAGCCTGGTATCCGGGCGAGGAGGGCGGCGCTGCCGTGGCTGAAACCCTCTCCGGCCGCAACAACCCCGCCGGACGCCTGCCGCTCACCTTCTACAAGAGCGTCGATCAGTTGCCGGCCTTTGAGGATTACGCGATGAAGGGCCGCACCTACCGCTACTTCCAGGGTGAGCCGCTCTATCCCTTCGGCTTTGGCCTGAGCTACACGAGCTTCGCCTACAGCGGACTGACCGTTCCCACCACGCCGGTGGCGGCGGGCAGCCCGGTTGTCGCCGAAGTCACCGTCACCAACACCGGCAAGCGCGCCGGCGATGAGGTTGCCCAGCTCTACCTTGAATTTCCCAAGGTAGCGGGCGCGCCGTTCCGGGCGTTGCGCGGCTTCCAGCGGGTTCATCTGGAGGCGGGCGCATCGCAGAAGCTGCGTTTCGAGCTTCAGCCGCGCGACATGAGCATGGTCACGGAAGCCGGAGAACCGATCATAGCCGAGGGCCAGTACACCCTCTCGGTCGGCGGCGGCCAGCCAAAAACCGGCGCTCAAGTGCTCGCGGAGGGCTTTGAGGTCAAAGGGCAGTTGGTGTTGCCGGAGTAGTCGGAAATTATTGACTGAATTCAACAGATGGGTGCCTCACCCTCGCCGCGCTTTTGTTTTTGCGGCTAGGGTGGGAATCCACGAACCTCAATAGGGTTTCACAAAGATAAAACAGAAACAGCAGGGGATTTTCTACACAATCCATCCCCCGCCAACCACCTCATCCCCGTCATAGAAGACCGCCGACTGACCTGGCGTGACGGCGCGCTGCGGCTCGTCGAAGGTGGCAAGCACTTCGTCCGCGCCAGCCAGTTCCAGCGTCGCCCAGGCCGGCTCGTGCCGGTGGCGAATCTTGATCCGCACGCGCATCGGCTCGGTCAGCGCGGGGATCGAAATCCAATTCAGGCCGCGGGCGCGCAGGGTTCGCGTGGCCAGCTCCTCGTCCGCGCCCACGGTGACGCGATGGCTGGCCGGGTCAATGTTCAGAACATAAAGCGGCGTGGGCGAGCTGACTCCCAGTCCCTTGCGCTGGCCGACGGTGAAGTTGAAGATGCCCTCATGGCGTCCCAGCACTTGCCCGTTCGAGTCCGCCAGTTCGCCCGCCGTCTCCGGCAGTTGCTGGCCCTGCTCTTCGAGGTAAGCCGTCAGGAACTGCTTGTAGTCGCCGCCGGGAATGAAGCAGATCTCCTGCGAGTCGGGCTTTTCGGCCAGGGCGAGGCCGTGCTGGCGAGCGACTTCGCGCACCTCCGGCTTGGTCATGCGGCCGAGCGGAAAGAGCGTGTGCGCAAGCTGCTCCTGCGTCAGGCCGAAGAGGAAGTAGGTCTGATCCTTGGCCAGATCGGCGGGGCGCTTCAAAATCCATCGCCCACGTGCAGGGTCGAATTCGTTCACCGCATAGTGGCCGGTGGCGATACGGCTCGCGCCTATGCTCTGCGCGGTCTTCAAAAGCTGGTCGAACTTCAGGTGGTTGTTGCAGAGTGAGCAAGGAATCGGCGTGCGCCCGGCCAGGTACTCGGCGACAAAGGGCCGGACGACGTCGGCTTCGAAGCGCTCCTGCTGATTGACGACGTAATAGGGAATGCCCAGGTGCTCGGCGACGCGGCGAGCGTCGTAGACATCGTCAAGCGAACAGCAGCGGCCAGCCTTCGGCGCATCGGGAATGCCGTGCCGTCCGGCGAGCCGCGTCTGATCCCAAAGCTGGAGGGTCAGGCCGACGACGGAATTCTGCGCATCGGGACCACCCTCGCGGGCGAGCATCGCCGCAACGGTCGAGGAGTCCACCCCTCCGGACATGGCTACGGCAATGGTTGTGCGCTCGGTCATGGAGCCCTTCCGGCAAGTGGGATTAGCGGAGTCAGCAAGGCTGGAGTGATCAGCTCCGCCGACCCCGCTCTCACAAGATTCATCCAAGAGTCCCCGCCGCCACCGGCGAAATCGCGCGCAGGTGGGCGACGGCTTCAGGAACTACCTTCAAAACATAATCCACATCGGCTTCGGTTGCGGTCTTGAGCAGGCTGAAGCGCAGGCTGGCGCGGGCGCGGGTCTTGTCCAGGCCCATGGCCATCAGCACATGGCTCGGCTCGGTGGCGCCGGAGTGGCAAGCCGAGCCGCCGCTGACGGCCACGCCCTTCAGGTCGAGAGCAATCACCAGCGCCTCGCCCTCCAGATGGTCGAACCAGATGTTGGTGGTGTTGGCCACGCGCGGAGCATCGCCTCCATTCACGCCGGTGCCGGGAAGCTCCAGTATGCCCGCCTCCAGCCGGTCGCGCAGAGCTGCCAGGCGAACGAGAGTTCCATCTTCCAACGAGTGCATGGCCAGCTCCGCGGCCTTGGCCAAGCCGACGATCCCCGGCACGTTTTCGGTTCCGGCGCGGCGGCGGCGCTCATGGCTGCCGCCCACCAGCAGCGGCTCCAGCGGAGTTCCGCGGCGCACAAAGAGCGCGCCAACGCCCTTGGGCCCGTGCACCTTGTGAGCGCTGATGGAGCAGAGATGGCAGCCGAAGCGATGGACGTCGAGCGGTACTTTGCCCGCGCCCTGCACCGCGTCGATGTGAAAGAACGCGCCAGCCGCCTTGGCTATTTTGCCAATTTCCTCGACGGGTTGAAGAACGCCGGTCTCGTTGTTGGCCAGCATCACGCTGATCAGTCGCGTCTCCGGGCGCAGCGCGCGCTCAATCGCCGCCGGGTCGATCAGGCCGCTCGCGGTGGGCGCGACAAAGGTAGTCTCCACTCCGAACGCGGCCATGCGCTCCGCCGCTGCCAGTATTGCCGAATGCTCAATCGAAGACGTCACGAAGTGATCGCCGGGGCGCAGCAGGCCGAAGATCGCGGTATTGTCGCCCTCGGTGCCGCCGGAGTTGAAGACCACTTCGGCGTCGTGGCAGTTGAAGAACTCGGCCAGAGTGGCGCGGGCTCGGTCCACGGCGGAGTGCGCCTGCTGTCCGTCGAGGTGAATCGAGCTGGCGTTGCCGAAGCGCTCGATCCAGTACGGGCGCATCGCCTCCATCACCTCCGGCAGCAGAGGAGTGGTGGCGTTGGCGTCCATGTAGACTCGCGTCATCGGCGGGCGGCTCCTGACTCGATTGTACGGGAGCCGAAATTTCGCGCGGACGGACGGGCGGGCCGCTGTTCTGTCCCACCCAAGCCGGAAAGGATCAAGAGGCAGGTCCCTCGACTGCGCTTCGCTTCGTTTCTAATGAACAAAACTGGTTGAGACTTGGGTATTCTCCATCCTCTCGTCAAAACTCGCGAGGATTGGTTAACTATTTAGCAGGTTAGCCACCGCTTCGCGGTGATAGCGAGTTCGCGAGTTAGCGGGTTCATTGCAGACGTATCTTGCGGCGGCGAGTCGGGCTGCTCAGGATGACAAGCGAGGGTGGGGCACCCAACGAGCGTCGTTTTTATTTCTCGCTGTCCAGCATCTTCATCTGCCGCTCGTCGTAGCGGCTTCCCGCCACGGCATCGGCCGGAAGCACCGCCTCGATTGCAGTAATCTCATCGGCGCTGAATTCGACGGCAAGCGCGCCCAGGCACTCAGCCAATTGCGATCGTGTGCGCGCTCCCACCACCGGAACGATGAAGCTGCCCTTGGCCAGCACCCAGGCGATGGCCAACTGCACCTGCGTGATGCCCTTGCCGGCGGCTATCTCCTTGAGTTTTTCAACCAGTTGCTGGTTTTTGGTCAGATTGTTGCCGGTGAAGCGCGGCAGATTCGCGCGGAAGTCGCCGCTCACGGCCGGTTGCGAGCCGGAGAGCAGCCCCCGCGAGAGAGCGCCATAGGTAGTCGCGCCAATGCCCAGTTCTTCGAGTACGGGGAAAATCTTCGCCTCAGGAGCGCGGCTGACCAGCGCATACTCGATCTGCAGATCCGAGATGGGATGAACGGCGGCGGCGCGGCGAATGGTCTCCGGGCCTACCTCGGAGAGGCCGATGTGGCGCACGTAGCCGGCCTTGACCATCTCCGCGATGGCTCCAATGGTTTCCTCAATGGGCACGTTGGGGTCAAGGCGCGACGGCCGGTAGATGTCGATGTGCTCGACGCCAAGACGCTTGAGCGAGTAGGCCAGCGCAGTCTTCACGGCGACGGGCCGCGAGTCAAAGCCCAGCCAGGCGCCGTTCGGCCCCCTCTGCGCGCCGAACTTCACCGAGAGCACGACCTTATCCCGCAACAGGCGCAGCGCCCGTCCAATCAGCATTTCGTTCGCGCCCATGCCGTAGAAGTCGCCTGTATCCAGCACGGTGACGCCCGCGTCGATGGCCGCGTGGATGGTCGCAAGGCTCTCCGCGTCGTCCGTCGCGCCGTACATTCCGCTCATGCCCATACAACCCAGGGCGATGGGAGAGACCTCGGGGCCAGTCCGCCCCAGTTTGCGCCGCTGCGTGGATGCTGCCGTCATGGTTTGCCTCCTTCCAACGAGCATCTCAGAGCTGGATGAAGCAATCATGCATGGTTAGCATTGATTGCTGCTGGTTGGCGCCGAGATGGAATCAGATTCACTGTACCATAGCTTCGATAACATCAAGCTGCAAGAACAACCTAAGGAACCCCTGCGCAGGTGCGTGATTTTGCATCGACAACGCGAGCGCAGTTGATTTTTTGATTCTGAATAGGTTTTCTGTCGGAAAAGACGGGTTGCTGCTGATCTTTTTCGCCTCTGTGAGGC
>Ga0224555_1000223_pt1 | contig 84322 bp, 81 predicted proteins | sample 714S23034metaG_FD_180687 | JGI IMG/M metagenome (GOLD analysis project Ga0224555, IMG submission 180687) | Peat soil microbial communities from Stordalen Mire, Sweden - 717 S2 30-34 | ecosystem: Environmental > Terrestrial > Soil > Wetlands > Peat | place: Sweden: Norrbotten County, Stordalen... | reverse complement strand
AAAGCTCTCCCGAACGATGATGCCCGCGCTGCTCCAGTCCCACCTCGCGCAACCACCGCGAAGCTTCGTGTTCTGCTGTGGATAGCGCTTGCCCGCGCGTCAGCAGGGGCATGGCAACATTCTCCAAAGCGGTGAATTCCGGCAGCAGGTAATGGAACTGCCAGACGTAGCCGATCTTGCGGTTACGAAACTCGGCGGCGTCATCCTCGGAAAGCGCATTCACGTGAGAGTTGGCGCAGTATACGGCACCAGCGGAGGGACGATCAAGGGCCGCGAGGATGTGCAACAAGGTACTCTTTCCCGCACCCGATTGTCCCACGATGGCCAGCATCGTTCCTTTGTTGACCTGGAAAGACAGATTCTCAAAGAGCACGAGCTCCGCTTCGCCTGAGCGAAACACCTTACTTAACCCTTCGACCCTCAGCAGAGGATCTTGAGCTATTGGATGCAAACGCGCCCTCCTAAGTACCAAGGTAGATGGCCGCCTTCCACTGCAACGCCGCGGAAACTGGCCATCATCCATTAGACCACGATCCGTCAGAGCATGATCCATCAGACCACGATCCATCAGATCGTGAGGAGGAACAACCCGATCCCAAGATTTCGCTTGCGGGAACTGGGTATGCCAAAGACTGTATACCGCCGGAAAACGATTGCAATGTGACCGTGGTCACAGGAGGTAGAGGCGAGTGAACATTGCGTCGGATTTCCACAGTTCTCCGGCAGTGGTGCTTGCAAGCGCGATGCAGACGCTATAGACTCACGGACGGTTCCCAGCTTGTCGGCCCCTCGCGTTTTAGACCCAGGAAAATTCCACTCTCGTTAATTTGAATAAGGAGAAACCTATGAAGAGGATCGTTTCCACTCTCGGGCTCGCCGTTTGCGCAATCGCTCTGGTGGGCCAACTCACAGCTCAAACATGGCAAGTGGCAGGTCCGGCCCCGCGCTTCGGACACTCGGCTGTCCTTGACTCAACCACGAACACGACAGTGATCTTCGGAGGCAGGGTAGGAAACACCAATGCCTCCCCGTACCTCAATGCGAATGACGTTTGGCGGTTGAACAGCAACTTGACGTGGACGGTGCTGAGCCCCACAGGCGCGCCTCCTACCGGTCGGTTTGATCACTCTGCTGTTTACGACGCGGCAAACAACCGCATGATTATTTTCGGGGGTGCCGAAGGCAACGCCTCCCCATGCGCCAATGACGTGTGGGTTCTAGCGAATGCGAATGGCAAAACCGGCACTCCTGCTTGGGTCCAACTTGCACCAAGCGGTACAGCACCATCGCCGCGGGGCAGCATCGGAGCCGGGTACGATCCCAATACGAATAGCATGATTGTCTATGGTGGTCATAACTGCTTCGCAGTGCTCCCCGGCGAGGTCTGGGTCCTCTCCAATGCCAACGGCTTGGGTGAAACTCCGGCATGGACCCAGCTTACTCCAGCGGGCGGTGGCCCTGGTGGCAGGGAGATCAATGGTGGGGTAGCTTACGACTCTGCCAACAATCGACTGATTGTTTTCGGAGGGGCAAGCACATCGGGCGACAATAATGACGTGTGGGTGCTCACCAATGCTAACGGGCAAGGGGGGACTCCGACTTGGGTACAACTCGCACCTTCGGGTACGCTTCCTGCGGCGCGAGACTCCAATAGCACCGTGTACGACCCGAAAAACAATCGGCTGACGATCTTCGGCGGGGAAAACAGCGGTGGCATACTTCAAGATGCCTGGGTTCTGACGAATGCAAACGGGCTTGGTGGCACACCGGCCTGGACGCAGCTCGGGCCTTTTTCGTTTTTTCCCGAGCCTCGCTGGGGCCACACCGGAGTGTATAACCCTAAGACGAATAAGATGACCATTTTCGGAGGCTCTACGTTTTACAACGGCAGCGTTGATATCAACACCAACGACGTCTGGGTTCTGAATCACGCGAATGGGAAATAGTGATCTTTGACCCGTAGCGCTCAAGCCCGCCCGTTTGACCGGCGGGCTTTTTCGTGGGCGCCGACCAACTGGAGGTCCCTCACTTTGTTCGGGATGACAAAATCAAACTTCACGCCCTACTCGTACCTTAATGCCTCCGCCGGCAAAATCCGCGCCGCTGACCACGAAGGATAAATCGTGGCCACAAACGAAATCCCGATGGAGACGAGCGCCACGATCACTCCATCGATCAGCCGCGGCGCGAACGGCACATAGTCAATCGAATAGACCTCGGGTGAGAGCGCGATAAAGTGGTAGTGTCCGCCGGCCCACGAGATCGCGTATCCGAGTACCAGGCCGATCGCAGTTCCGATCACGCCGATCAGCACGCCCTGCGCGATGAACACGCGGCGGATCTGCGCCCTCTTCGTCCCGAGAGACATGAGCACGGCAATATCTTTTGTCTTCTCCATGACCATCATGATCAGCGAGATCAAAATGTTTAGCGCGGCCACGAACACGATCAGGCCGATGGTGATGAACGTCACCACGCGTTCGAGCCGCAGCGCGCGAAACAGAGGCTTGTTCTGCTCCATCCAACTGGTGGCCATGAAGCCGTGGCTTCCTGAAATAAGATCGGCGGCCTGTTCGAGCGCGCGCGCCACGTCGCCCGCCAGGTAGATATCGTCGAGCTTGAATTGGATGACCGAGATCACGTCGCCCAAGCCAAACAGTTGCTGCGCGTCAGAAAGCCGGATGAACGCCCAGGAAGAGTCGTAGTCGAAAAAGCCGGAATTGAAGATTCCCGCGACATGAAAGCGAATGTACTTCGGCACCATGCCAAACGGAGTGAGCTCGCCCTGCGGCGAAGTCACCAGCACCACCGACCCCACGGTCGCGCCAATCTCGTCGGCCATGTCTTTGCCGAGAATAATCGGAGGCATCGCCGCGACGCGCTGCTGCACGCCGTTCAAATCGTCGGGCGATTCAGCTTGTGCAGTGTCTGTGTGGTGACGCGGCTTCGCCCCGCCCAAGCCGGGTCGAAGCTTGCCCTGAGCGGAGTCGAAGGGACCCCGCACCACACGAGCATCCGGCTCCGCGGCAGGCGTCTCTTCCAACGCCGCCGCTGATCCCAGCGTCACCGATTTCAGCAGATCGCTGACCTTGCGCTCATACTGCGGCAGCATTCCCTTCAACACAGCGCCGCGCGCCCGCGGCCCGCGCGAAATCAGTACCTGCTCGTAAATCGCCGGAGCGGCCGCCACCACGTGCGGCTGCTTCGATAATTTCTCCAGCAGTGGACGCCAATCGCGCATCCCGTCGCTTTCCACCCGCAGCAGACTGATGTGCGCGGTCGAACCCAGAAGCCGCGCCTGCAAATCCTGCCGAAAGCCGTTATTGATGGCCAGCGCAACAATCAGCGAAGCCACTCCCGCCGCCACTCCCAGGATGGAGATCCCCGTGATGACGCCGATAAACGCCTGGCGGCGCTTGGCGCGAAGATACCGAGTTGCTACGAAGAGTTCAAAGCGCATGGGAGCGGCTGTCAGCTGTCAGTTATCAGCTTTCAGTTATAGCGGATTATAGCTGGCCACGTGCGGATCGCCGGGCCGCAAGTCGAACTGGCCACTGACTACTGACCACCGACCACTGCTTCCTGCTATTCTTCTTCCTCATGTCCCCCATCCTGACCAGTGTGCTGCTGGGGCTGACCGCGGCGGGCGCGAACGTTTTCGGCGGCGCCATCATCGTTCAGAGGAATTGGGAGCGGTCGTATCTCCGCTACTTCGTCGCGCTCGGCGCAGGTTTCATGCTGGCGACGGCGCTGGTCGAAATGGTGCCAGCGAGCATTCAGTTGCGTGGGCCGTATGCCGGATTTCTCATCCTGCTCGGATACCTGCTCGTCCATTTTTTCGAGCACACCGTCACTCCGCATTTCCACTTTGGAGAAGAAACTCATGCCGACCAGTTCGTCCACTCTCACAAAAGCTACTCGGTTCTGATCGGGCTGCTGATCCACACGTTTTTCGATGGCATCGCGATCGCCTCGGGCTTCCTCGTTTCCCCGGCGCTCGGCTGGATCATCTTCGTGGCGGTTTTTCTGCACAAGATTCCGGAAGGATTCACCATCTCATCGGTGATGCTCGCGAGCGGCCGAAGCCGCGCGTTCGCATGGGGATCGTCCGTGGCGCTGGGCGTGGCAACCGTGGCCGGAGTGATGACAATGGCAATCTTCCGCCACGAAGTAGCGTTCGGCTTGCCGCTATCCGCGGGCGTCACGATCTACGTAGCCGCATCGGACCTGATCCCCGAAGTAAATAAGGAGCCCGGCGTGAAGATGGCCCTACTGGTGTTCGTCGGAGCGGCTTGCATGTTTTTGCTGGATCACTTCTTCCACGTGCATTGAGAGTGCCCAGTACCTGGTACTACCGCCGAGACGCCGAGAGCGCCGAGGAAAACACTATTGGTTGGTTTTCTCTGTGGCCTCTGCGTCTCGGCGGTAGAACCGAGAACTGTCTTACCCACTGTGCCTGATGTGCATAACGTCCCCGTCTTGCACAATGTAGTCTTTGCCTTCTAATCTCAAAGTCCCCTTAGCTCGAGCGTTGGCTTCTGAGCCCGCTTCCAGTAGCTGATCCCAGCGAATCGTTTCGGCGCGGATGAAGTGTTTCTCAAGATCGGAATGAATCGCGCCGGCGCCGTTCTGGGCGCGCGTATTCAGTGGAATCGTCCAGGCGCGGCATTCATCTTCTCCGGCGGTGAAGAACGAGATCAGTCCGAGCAGGTGATAGCTTTTGCGGATCAGCCGCGAGAGTCCGCTTTCAGTCAGGCCATAGCTGCCTAGAAATTCCGCGGCGTCTTCGTCGCTCATCTCCGCCAGTTCCGCTTCCACTTTGCCGCAGATCGCACTCGCCCCGGCATTCGGACGCGCGGCTACTTCGGTCAGCTTATATTTTCCCACCGCTGCTTCGAGATCCCTGCCCAGTTCCGTGCTCTCGCCAATATTGAGCACGTAGAGCATCGGCTTCTCGCTTAGAAACATGAAACCACGGATGCGCTTCTTGTCCTCGGGCGACATTTCCATTTCGCGCAGAGGTTTTTCGGCTTCGATCTGGGCTTTGGCCTTGATCAGCAACTCGTTTTCTTTCTCGAGTTCCGGCGTCTTCATCTTCTTCAGATCTTTTTCCAGGCGCTCGAGCCGCTTTTCGATCTGGCCCAGATCACTGACCATGAGGTCGAACTCGACGTTCTTGATGTCGCGCAGGGGATCGATGGCGCCGACGTGCGGAATGGCGTCGTTTTCAAAGGCGCGGAGAACGTGAATGAGCGCGTCCACCTGGCGCAGATGGCCGATGTAGGCGGTCTCTTTCAGCGCGTCCTGGCCGATGGCGCCGACGTCCACGTACTCGACCGAGGCGTGCGTCAGCTTCTTCGGATTGTAGAGCGCGGCCAGCTTGTCGAGGCGCTCGTCGGGAACTTTCGCGACGCCGATGTGCGCCTCGCGCGGGTTCGACAACGCCTGCTCGGAAAGATTGACTTTTGTCAGAATGCGAAATAGAGATGTCTTGCCGACCTGCGGCAGACCGATGATGCCAGTTTTCATGGGGAGTTCTCAGCTCTCAGCTATCGGTTGTCAGCTTTCAGTTTAAACAAAAGAATAAATCATCGCGCGCGATACGCATACGCGCGCCGGTGGGCCAGATTCGTTCACCACGGAGACACGGAGTCACGGAGAAAGCTAGAGCAAGGCTTTATTTTTCTCCGTGTCTCGGCGCCTCCGTGGTTGACGCGCTTCGCGCGATGCAAAGGACGATTGTCCATGCTACGCTCAGCGGAATGCGACGCGACGATAAGACTCTCCTCAGAAAATTCCTTGGCCATCTTGTGGGAGCGCTGATCGTTGGCATTGTTTGTGCCGTCTGGTCTTCAACGCAAGCTTCCGCTCAGACTTCGGCGCAAACTTCGGCGCAGATTCACTTTCGCTTGCAGACGCGCGAAGCTGTCGCAGCCCATCTGAAGTCGTTTTCAACCAGGAACAGCGAACGCGAAGCGCTGATCCGGAAGTGGTTTGCCGAGTCCGGATGCACGGGCGCGAATCTTTCCGAGCAAGGGCTCGACCGCCAGCTTCCGCCGAATGTTATTTGCGTATTGCCCGGCGAAACAGCGGAAGTCATCGTAGTCGGCGCTCATACCGATAAGGTCGACGACTTTGGCGACGGCGTGGTCGACAACTGGACCGGAGCGGCGTTGTTGCCCAGCCTGGTCTACAGCCTCAGCGCGCAGCCGCGTCATCACACGCTGATCTTCGTCGGATTCTCGGGCGAGGAAAAGGGCCTGGTCGGATCGCGGTATTACGTGGATCACCTCACCAACGAGAAGCGCGCGCATATCGAGGGCATGGTGAATTTTGACAGCTTGGGTCTCGGCCCGACCGAGGTCTGGGCTTCACACGCCGACAAAGTGCTGCTTGATGCGCTGGCCGCAGTCGCGTTCGCCAGTAAACTGCCTGTGACCACAATGAACGTGGACGACCTCGGCACCGCCGATTCCGAATCGTTCGCTCGTTACCATATCCCGCGCATCACCCTGCACTCTGTGACGCAAAAGACCTGGCCGATCTTGCATTCGCCTTTCGACAAGATGGCAGCCATCAAGATGAACGATTACTACGACAGCTATCGGCTGATCGCCGAGTATCTGGCGTATCTTGATGACGCGCTGAAACCTGCGCCCACGAAACTGGACAAAGCCGCGCAGTAGAGAAATCTTTCCTAGATGTCATCCTGAGCGAAGCGAAGGACCTATGCATTCTGCTGATGCGGGCGAAATACATAGGTCCTTCGCTTCGCTCAGGATGAAAAACTTTCTTTAGTTGCGCACAGTTCACCGGAAGGCTTGGGCGGTCGCGTATAACGCCACCAATCCCAGCAGCAGCACCGCCTCCTCGAACTTTTCCGACCAAACGTGCAGACGGTCGAATTCCCGGCGCAGCGGATTGTCCAGAGGCACGTTATCGATTACGCCAACCTCGGCGCGGATGGCGTGCATTTTCGGGGAAATGGCGAACTGCGAGATCACGGTCAGCAGCAGCATCAGCACGATCAGAAGATGCCGCGCCGCCAGAGGTCGCGCATTTCCTGTGGCCATCCGGCTGTAGATCATGGACGCGATCAGAAAAACAATTCCCGAAACGATGGCCATGTAGTGCAGCAAATCGAGCGATCGGCCTACGATCGATCCTGCCATGTGGCGGGTCGGAAGAAGACCGGGCGAAAAGGCAGTGGGCGCTTCGACGAACGCGAGAAAGATCACTCCGCCCAGCCAGACCACGAGCGACAACAGCATGAGGAACCGGAGAAATGACATGAGCGGAATTATAGTTGCGCGAAGGCAGGTTTCAAGGTTTCAGAGTTTCAGGGTTTCAATGATTTGAGGATTTCGAATCTCAAAGACTCCTTCGCCTTTGAAACTTTGAAACCTTGAAACGTTGAAACCTGAATCGGTCGAGTTATCCACAGCCCGAACCAGCCCTGTCACTTTCTCGTGTCCGCACAACTGGTTACGCTCATCCTTCCTCATTGTCCTGGGGGGGGAATCATCCAAATGCAGCGTTCGCTGACGGCCACCGACGTGAATTTTGTTTCATTGCAGTCGGCAGTATTTTGCGTGCAGTGTGAGTTGCTCAGCGAAAACAATACGCCGCGGTGTCTGGCCTGCGGCAGTGGAGCGGTGCTGAGTCTTTCTCGCGTGCTCGGTGGATCGCTGCGCGGGCAGCAGACGGCGCATCTCATCGCGGATGCGGAACTGGACCGGCTGGTGCGGTCGCTGCTCTACACGGTTCCGCAAGCTGCGGCCGGCGAAGAGCAGATTGACGAATATGCGGTCGAGTTTCCCGCAGCGGCAACTTTTTCTCGTCGCCATCGCATGCGGCCTCGCCATCATGGACCACTCTCCGTGCCGCACACGCTGATTAATGCCGGAGAAATTGATCTCGAGCCGGGCATCAGCATCATTGCGGAAAAAGCGCAAACCTTAACCGGCGCCACCGGGGCAGCCATCGCGCTACGCCGGGGCAACGAAATTGTTTGCCGGGCACGCACCGGGCGCACCGCTCCGGATATCGGCGTTCGACTGCAAACCGATAGCGGACTCTCTGCCGAATGCGTGCGCACGGGCGAAGTGCTGCTGTGCGACGACGCCGAGTCGAACCCGCGCGTGGATTGGGCAACCTGCCGGCGGATGGGCGTGCGCTCGATTCTGGTCGCTCCGCTGCGCCACTTCCGGCGAACGCTGGGTGTTTTCGAAGTGCTGTCGTCGACGCCCCACGCCTTCGACAACAACGATGTGGCCACCATGCAATTTCTCTCCGGAATGATGGTGGCGACGATCTCGCGGCTCTCCAGTTTGCAGCCGACGCCGCCGTTGGTTTCGGGCGAGTAGGCGCGGCTGAGGACGATCGGTTCTACGCAGGAGGGACCCTTACTTGCATCGCCGCCCGTCCCTCCACGAGCAGGTTACTGCGCCGAGGATCCCCCACCTATTCTTCTACTGGTTGCGCGTTCAGTTCCTGAGCGGGTTCGCCTGCGGCCAGACCTTGAGCGATGATTAGGCGGCGGGCTTCGATGCGCAGGTCGGGCAGGGCGCGTCCGAACCAGATCGCACCGAGGACGCAGGCAACTCCTCCCATGGCAACCGTGATGGGCGCGCCGATGCGGTGCGCCAAGGCTCCGCCAAAGAAAGCTCCGAAGGGCGCCATCCCCATGAACATCATCGAATAAACGGAAATGACGCGGCCGCGCAGTTGGTCGGGAACCATGGTCTGGATCAGTGTGTTCGAGCAGGCCATCTGCAGCATCATCGAGTAACCGGCGGGCAACAGGAGCGCGGCTGACAACCAGAATGAAGTCGAGAACGAAAAACAAAACAGGCTGATCCCGAGGCTCGCGCAACTGAATGCCACCCAACGCCCGAGCCCTTTGATGCCGGTTTTAGCGGCCAGCGTCAGGGCGCCGAAAAGAGCGCCCACGCCAGTGGCGCCCATCAGGATGCCGAGGCCACGCGCGCCGCCGTGCAGGATTCTGTCGGCGAAGACCGGCATCAGCACGGTGTAGGGCATGCCGACCAGGCTCACCAGGCCAATCAGTAAAAGCAGCGCGCGGATAATCTTCGTATGGTTGACCCAGCGAAAGCCTTCGATGATGTCTTCAATCGGCGAACGCTGGCTGATACGCGGGGCGCAGTGCACGTGCATCAGCAGCAGGCCGGTGATCACGGCGATGTAGCTGATTGAATTGGCGGCAAAGCACCAGCCTTCGCCGATTTTCGCCACCAGAATTCCGGCGATGGCCGGTCCGATGACGCGCGCGCCATTGAACATCGAGGAATTCAACGCGATGGCGTTCATCAGGTCCTCCTTGCCGACCATGTCGACGAGGAAGGACTGGCGGCCGGGAATATCGAACGCGTTCACCACTCCGAGCATGGCCGCCAGCACGAAGATGTGCCACACATGAACGCGCCCGCTCAAACAGAGCCAGGCTAGAATCCCGGCGAGGATCATGGCGGCGGTTTGAGTGGCGATCACCAGTCGCTGGCGATTCACGCGGTCGGCGGTGATACCTCCGAAAGGCGCGATGAGAAAGACAGGAATCTGGCTGGCAAAGCCGACACTGCCCAGCAACAGGGCCGATTTTGTCATGCGATAGACAAGCCACGCCTGGGCCACGGTCTGCATCCAGGTGCCGATGAGCGAGATAAGTTGTCCGCCGAAGAAGAGCTGAAAATTGCGGTGGCGCAAGGCGCGCAGCGTCATGGCCCATTTCGGCAGGCGCGCCCTTTTCGCAGCGGCTTCTTCGGCCGTGGCGGAATTTTGCTCCTCAGTCACTCTCTTAGAACTTTTTCACATCTTTCGGATGACGGCAACTTGAGACATTGAGACATTGAGACATTGAATCATTGAGTCATTGTCTAAGTGATGCAATGATTCAATGTCTCAATGCTTCAATGGTCCTCTGGATTTCCACAGCCCTGGGACGCGACCCACTTGGAACTTCCCCGCCGGTTCGATCCGCGATAGAGTTAAGCTGCACCGCTCCGAGAGCGCTGGATCCGGAAGAGCTGGATCGGGAAGGATGACGGATGAGCACAGACCCGCATCGTCTTGAACATTGTGTAGAACGACGCGGCGCGCAGCGTTTCGAAGTGCACCTGCCGTTGGCGATTCATTTCGAGGGACGGACTGTGCCGGGTTTTACGCAGGCGCTGAGTGGTCGTGGAGTTTTCTTTTACGCCGAGACGACGCTCCCCGAAGGGGCGGTCGTGGAATTGACTTTTACCATGCCATCGGAAATCACGTTGGCGGAAAGCATGCCGGTGCGGTGTCGTGGGCGGGTGTTGCGCGCCTCGGTCGTTCCCCAGACCGGCCAACGAAACGGGATCGCGGTGCAGTTCGATGCCTACGAGTACTTGCCCTCCAATGAGCCCATCGCTCAATTCGTGCGAGTTTCGGCTTCCAGTGCCGCCGGGGCAACTCCCGGCCCGGTTTTGCCCTGAGACCTTGCGTGTCTTTTCAAGCGCTGGACTTTGCCTTACAATCAAGTAAAGTAGCCGCTGGGCGGGACGTCCTCCTCCGAATTGAAGACCCGCTGGCGACCTGCCGCTTCGTCTGAGGCCCCTTCGGTTACGAAAGTCACTTGGCCTCGGCGCTGGAAGTTCGTAGCATGGCATTAAACACAGAGAATCGAGTCATGCCTGGGATCGCCGTCGCCCTCCTTACCGAGGACCGCGAAAAATCCGTCGTACTGCATAGCCGGGTGGAGAGCACCAATCTGGCCCGCACGGTATTGAGCCATGTCGGATTCCCTCCCGGACCGGGTGACGCCGTTTTGCGTCAATTACAGGATCAGCGCGCCGAAGTTGTTCTGGTGGATATCGATCCCCAGAATCCGCAGCGCGCCATCCGCGCCATCGAACTGATCCACGCCAGCATTCCCGAAGTCACGATTTTTGCCGTGGGCGAAATGAACCAGCCCACGAACATTGTTTCCGCCATGCGCGCCGGAGCCCGTGAGTTTCTGGATCATGCCGCCAGCCGCGAGGCCTTGATCGAAGCCTTCACTCGCTTCTCGGCCACATTGAGCCGCGCGCAGCGCAGTTCCAGCAAGGCCCGAGTCTTTACTTTTCTGAACGCCAAGGGCGGAGCCGGCGCTACCACCGTCGCGGTGAATACCGCTGTCGCTTTGCAAGAGGCTCACGGGCGAGTGGTGCTGGTGGATTTCGCGCCTATCGGCCACACTGCCCTGCAACTGAATCTGCGGCCTCAATTCACGCTGATCGATGCGCTGCAGAACCTGCATCGCATGGACGGTTCGCTCCTCGATGGCCTGATGACGCCCTACCGCAATGGCCTTCATCTCCTGGCCGGCGCTCAGCAACCGCACAACAGTATCCCGACCGCTTCGGAACTGGCTCGCCTCTTCGATCTGCTGGTAAACCAGTATCACTTCGTCGTGGTCGATGGCTCGGGCCGGATGGATAGCACGATACAGATGATCTGCGACCTCTCGAACGCCGTGCTGCTGGTCGCGCAGACTGACGTCGTTTCCCTCTGGAGCGCGGGCCGGATTCATGCCTTCCTGCAGGAAGGAGCGGGCCGCGATCGCCTGCGGATCGTGCTCAACCGTTACAAGAAAATTCCCGGATTCACCGATGAGGATGTCGAGAAAGCCACCAATTGTGAGGTGCTCTGGAAGGTACCCAACAACTACCAGGTCATCGGACCCGCGATTGACAAGGGCAGCCCGGTAGCGGCACAGGGCACTCACGAAATCGGCCGCTCCTATCAAGGACTAGCCGCGGAACTGGCCGGCGCGACCACATCCGCCGACGGCGCCCTCTCGCTGCTCTACCAGCACGACAAGGGCGACAGCAAGAAACGAGCCGGTGGCCACCTGCTCGTCTCGCCGATGCGCGCCGGACAATAGACCAGCTGCGAGCTTCGAGCTATGCGCTCCGAGCAAGCCCCTCCGCAACCCTTCCCCCTCGCTTCGACGTTCTCCTGTGCATTCATAGCTTGTAGCTTTTGGCTCGTAGCTCGTAGCTCGCAGCTACTTTGTTAGAATCAGGGATTCACTGATGACGCCGAGAATCGTTGAGATCCTTTATCGGATGATCGCGTTCCTGTTTGCGATCAGCGTGCACGAGTCCGCCCATGCCTGGACCGCGTCCCGCTGCGGCGATCCCACAGCTCGCATGCTGGGACGGGTATCGCTGAATCCGATTCGCCACATCGATCTATTGGGCAGTATCATACTGCCGCTGGTCGCTGCTATCCGCTTCCAAGGGTTGATCGGCTGGGCGAAGCCCACACCCGTCGATCCCCGGAACTTTCGCCATCCCATGATGGACGACATTCTGACTTCAGTGGCAGGCCCAGTCAGCAACTTTATCGTCGCTACTGGGGCGCTTCTGCTGCTTGGCGGCATCTCGTTTTCATCGGTATCCGGACACACCCTTGTCATGGGATTGGTAGGGGGTGGCGACGGCGCTGGTTCCGACTCGGCGTTGGCGCCCGTAGCTAAGCTGCTGTATGTACTTATGATCATCAACATTTGGCTGGCGGTCTTTAACCTGATCCCCGTCCCGCCGCTCGATGGCAGCCACGTGCTGCGCCATTTTTTGTCGGATACAGTGCGAACAGCGTACGATCGCATCGGCATCTTCGCACTACTGGCGTTAGTGTTTCTAGCGCCAGGTCTTCTCAACATCTTGATCGACCCGCCTGTTAACCTTTACCGTTTTATGCTGGTGAAATTCTGAATGGAAACTCCTTCGACCAAGAAACGCGTGCTGAGCGGAATGCGCTCGACCGGCAAGCTGCACCTGGGAAACTACGTGGGCGCGCTTGAAAACTGGGTCCGCATGCAGGAGCAGTATGACTGTTTTTTCTTTATCGCCGACTGGCACGCGCTGACCACCGATTATGCAGACACGTCGCGCCTGAAAGAAAACTCGGTCGACGTGCTGCTGGACTGGCTGGCGGCGGGACTTGATCCCGCGAAGTGCCTGATGTTCATCCAGTCCCATGTGCCGGCGCACGCGGAATTGCACCTGCTGCTTTCGATGATCACTCCTCTGGGATGGCTGGAACGCGTCCCGACCTACAAAGAGCAGAAGGAAAACATCAAGGGAAAAGACCTGGACACGTACGGGTTTCTCGGTTATCCCGTGCTGCAATCGGCGGATATTTTGATCTATAAGGCAAACTTCGTCCCCGTTGGCGAAGACCAGGTGGCGCACGTGGAACTGACCCGCGAGATCGCACGGCGGTTCAACGGCTTCTACCCACAAAAGGTGCTCTCCGCAACAAATCTCCTAACGCAGCAACATCTGGACGACCCTATTTTGCAAGGACGGCAAGTAACGCCTTACATCTCGCACCAGGCCATTTTTCCCGAGCCGGCGGCTCTGCTAACCCCCGCCCCACGCTTGCCTGGGACTGATGGCCGCAAGATGTCGAAGTCCTACGGCAATGCGCTGCTGCTTACCGATCCCGAGCCGGTGGTGCGGCAAAAACTGAAGACGATGGTCACCGATCCTGCCCGTGTGCGGCGCACCGATCGCGGCAATCCCGATGTGTGTCCCGTGGGCGACCTGCACAAAATATTCAGCAGCAAAGAAACGATGGCGAAGGTGTACGAAGGCTGCCGGTCGGCGGGAATCGGCTGCATTGAATGCAAGAGCTGGGTCGCCGATGCCCTGGTCAAGATCCTCAATCCCATGCAGGAGCGCCGAAAAAAATACGAGGACAATCCGCGGCTCGCCTGGGATATTCTGGAAGCTGGCTCGGCCCGCGCTCGTGATATCGCAGGCAACACGATGGACGAAGTCCGCAAGTCGATGGGTCTGGATTATAGTTCGAAAGATGAGCCGGCGAAGGATTCCACGAAGTGACGGATTTGTCTCAACCCATATCAGAACAGGCTCCAGTCGAGGCTTCTTTGCCCGGCGCGGCTCCGGTGGTTTCGGCGGAGACGCGGCAAGCTGCGTCTCTACGGGAGACCAAATCCACGACCAAGTCCGCCAAAGACGATGCCAGCGATTTCCCGTTCGCCATCGAGCTCGGCGAAATCTACGAAGGCCCGCTCGACCTGCTGCTCGACCTGATCCGCAAGCAGGACATCGACATCTACGACATTCCCATCGCGACAATCACAGCGCAGTACCTCACTTATGTGGAGCGCATACGCGAACTCGACGTGAACGTCGCTTCCGATTTTATCTACATGGCGGCGGTGCTGATTCACATCAAGTCGAAGATGTTGCTGCCACGCGACCCGTTCGCTCCCGCCAACGCGCAGGAAGACCCTCGCAACGAACTCGTCAACCGCCTGCTCGAGCACGAAAAATTCAAATCCGCGGCACAGATGCTCCTGCAGAAACAGCAGATCGAAGACGCAGTGCTGAGCAATCCCGCGATCCGCGAGTTCATGGACGCCGAGGGCACCGAGCCCGAGCTGGCCGCCGATGTGATCGACCTGGTCAAAACCTTCCAGCAGATTCTGGATCGCGCGCGCACCCGGCCAATCCTCGAAGTGGACGAAGAGACGGTAACCGTCGGCCAGATGATCCAGTACCTGCACCGCCGGCTCTCGCTCGAAGATCGCCCCATTCGCCTGAAGCAGATGCTCGGCAATGTGCCCTCGCGACCGGCGCTGGTTTGCATGTTTCTGGCGTTGCTCGAACTGGTTAGACTCCAGGCAATCCAGGTGCGGCAGGATCACGTCTTCGGCGAAGTGCTCGTGCGCAAGCATTCCCACTTCGAAGAAGTCATGACCGAGCAGGCTGCGGTACGAGATGATTGGAGGTAAAAAGAATGTTTCAAGGTTTCAAAGTTTCAAGGTTTCAAGGAAAGCTGGCGTGTCGCAGGGTTTAACTTTGAAACCTTGAAACTTTGAAACCTTGAAACCTGGCACTTTACTTATGAGTCTTAGACCCCAACTCGAAGCCATCATTTACGCGGCGGAAACTCCCATTTCGCTCGACCAGATTCTTTCGCTGGTGAAGGAGTCTGTGCTGGCGGAAACTCCGGGAATCGATGTCGCGGAAATCAAGTCGCGCATCCGCGCCACGCTCGAAGAGCTCATCATGGATTACTCCGGCGCAAACCACGGAATCGAAATCCGCCAAGTTGCCGGCGGATACCGCATGTCCACCAAGCCCGAGCAACACGACGTGGTGCGCGCCTTCGCCAAAAGTCTGAAACCGCCTTTCCGGCTGTCGCTTCCGGCGCTCGAAACTCTTGCCGTCGTCGCCTACAAACAGCCGGTCACGGTGCCCGAGATCAGCGAAATTCGCGGCGTCGATTCCGGCGGAGTCATCGCCACCCTGCTCGACCGCAAGCTGATCACGACCGCGGGCAGAAAAGCCGTAATCGGCCGCCCCATCCTCTACAAAACCAGCAAAGAGTTTCTGCTGCGCTTCGGGCTCAAGGACGTCAACGAACTGCCCAGCATGGAGGAATTCGAAAAACTGCTGGCGGAGTCGTTCCAGAGCGACGCGATTCCCGGTGAGGGCGCGCCTGCGGAAGAGTCTCTAAGTTTGCCGTTAACTCCAGGCGACGATTCTTCGGTGGAGGATGATTCTCCCGAAATAGAAAGCGCTCCTGAAATTTCCGTTGGCACCGAGCCCGAACTCACCACCCCAGAACTCGCGACTGAAGAAGAGGAAACCGAAACGCCAGCCGCCACCAAACCGGAGTAACCATCCATGCCTGCTGAACGTCTGCAAAAAATTATCGCTGCTGCCGGAGTGGCATCCCGCCGCAAAGCCGAGGAACTGATCGCCTCCGGCCGCGTGCTGGTCAACGGTCAGGTGGTCACCGAGCTCGGCACTAAAGCCGATCCCGAGCAAGACCACATTCGCGTGGATGGCAAACTGCTGCAGGGGCCGGAACGTTTCACCTACGTCGTGCTGAACAAGCCCAAGGGATATGTGACCACCGTCAGCGATGAAAAAAAACGTCCCACCGTGATGGACCTGGTGCAGAAGGTGAAGGGGCGCGTTTATCCCGTGGGGCGGCTGGACTGGGCAAGCGAAGGCCTTCTGCTGATGACCAACGACGGCGCGCTCGCCAACGCCTTGATGAAAGCGGCTTCCAACGTGGCGAAGGTCTACGTTGTTAAAGTCGCCGGCCAGCCCGATGAGACAAAGCTCGACAAGCTGCGCCGCGGCGTTTCCATCGCCGAAAAGGGCGGGCGCCGCGTGCGCACGGCTCCGGCAAAAATTCGCCTGATCCGCGAAGGCGATAACCCGTGGCTCGAAGTGACCATCATTGAAGGCCGCAACCGCCAGGTGCGAAAAATGTTCGAAGAAGTGGGCCACCACGTGGAGAAAATCCGGCGCGTGCAGTATGGTCCCCTCGCGCTCGACGTGCCGCCGGGAGATTGGCGCAACCTTACTCTGCTGGAAGTAGCCAAGCTGAAAACCGCAGCGTCGGGACGGCACGTTGCCGCGCCGCCAAGCCCACAGATACCGCTGCGCGCACCGAAAGCTACAACCATCAAGCCGCCGCGCATACTGAAGCTGGCAAGTTCATCGCGCCCATCGAAGTTCCCGCAAGCACCGCGAGCACTCAAACCGTCGCACCCGTCGCACCCGTCGCGCGCATCAAGACCTGGCACTTCCAAACCGTCGCGCACGCCGAAGCGCAAGCGCGATTAGCGCTTTGCCTCGGCAATCATCGGCAACCGGGCCGCGCCGTACAAGCCGGCATCGCTCCCCAGCAGCGCGCGGGTGATGATGGTCTTGTGGCCGGGGCCAGCCTTCACGTGCGCGGAAGCGCCCTGGTTGGCGGCCGCAGGATCGTACGGCGCGGTGGCGGCATACACCAGGGAGCGCCGCCGCAACTCCTCGAAGATCGCGGGCGAAAAAGCTTCCCACGCGCTCGAGACGCCTCCGCCAATCACGTAAATCGGCAGGTTTAAGGAATTTACCATCGTGGAAAGCACAATGCCCAAACAACGGCCCACGTACCGGAAAATGCGGCGCGCATCTTCATCGCCTTGCATCGCGAGATTGTAAATCGATTTCGCGCTGAACTCCGGATCGGACTGCGCAGCACGTGCCAGTGCCGACGCGCCGTTGTTCGCGATCGCTTCCCGCGCCATCCGCACCACCGCCGTCGCCGAAGCATATTGCTCCAGGCAGCCTCGATTCCCGCACCCGCAAAGTTGCCCTTCCGGCTCAACCGTGGTGTGCCCGAACTCCGCAGCCATGCCGTTCGCGCCGCGCCAGATCGCGCCGCCAAGAACCAGTCCACCGCCAACACCGGTGCCGAGGGTCAGTATCGCCACGTCGGAATAATCCTTGGCCGCGCCCAGCCACTTTTCTCCGAGCGCTGCGACATTGGCGTCATTTTCGAGGATCACCACGGTCTTCAGCCGCTGCTCAATGAGGGCTCCTGCCGGATAGTCGACAAAGCCCGGCAGGTTGGGCGATTCGCGCACCAGGCCAGTTTGCGCGTCGATGATGCCGGGCACGCCGATGCCAATCCCCAGCAGTGGGGCGGCGTTCCCGTATTTCTTTGACATGCGTTCAATGGCGTCGCACATGTCGCCGATCACCTGATCGGGCCCCAGGGAAATCCTGGTGTCAAGCGTGACTTTCTCGACTAGCGCGCCTTGCTCGTCCACGGCGGCGATGCGCAAGTTCGTGCCGCCGAGATCTACTCCAATTGAGATTTTATTCATGATGAATAACTCGATAGTCCATACGAGGGAACATGCAGCGGTACCCTTTTTTTTACAGCGCGGGTGTCAATCCGTCAACATATTAAATCGTTCTATTAAAGCTATTTTTGACACTTTGAACAGTAGTGACTGCTGCGTCCGGCCAGTAAAACGCGCCGGATCGCGGTCCCGCACACCAGGCACGGCTCCCCCTCGCGGCCATAAACTCGATGCCGGAGCTGGAAGAATCCTTCTTCCCCATCCGCGTCCACGTAATCGGAAATCGAAGATCCGCCCAGCGCGATTGCCTCGCGCAGCACTTCCCGCACCGCTCGGTGCAGCTTGCCCAACTGCTCCCGCGTGATGGCCGCCGCCCGCCGGCGGGGACGGATGCCAGCCCGAAACAACGACTCATCGGCATAAATGTTGCCCACGCCGCGCAGTAACTTCTGATTCAGCAGCGCGCTTTTGATCGGAGACTTGCGCCCGCGAAAAAGCGCGACGAACCGCTCCTCGCTCACCTCCAGCGGTTCCACTCCGCCGGGATCGAAGCCGCCAGGTTGAAGATGAACGCTGAGCTTGCCAAACATCCGTGGATCGATGAACCGCAGTTCGCGCCCGGAGGCCAGCTTCGCGATCAGGTGCGTGTGCTTCGCGATGTCCGCCGCAGCTTCGCAAACCACCATGCGCCCGGTCATGCCGAGATGGACGATCCATTGCGCACATTGCTGTAGAGACGCGGCTTGCCGCGTCTGCATTTCGGCGGACGACGGAGACGCGGCAAGCCGCGTCTCTACACTTACTGCGCGTTTGCCTTTCTTTCTCTGTGAGGTCGCCTGCGTTGACCGTGATTCTCTCTCCAGATCGAACACGATGTGCTTGCCCGCACGGTGCACCCGCACGATCCGCTTGCCCTCAAGCGTCCGAGCGATAAGGCCCGCGGGCGACTTAAGCGGCTGCGGCCTGGAACCGATCCAGACAGATTCGATCGTGTCCCCGGCGACGCGCCTTTCCAGGCCTCGCGCAATGGTCTCGACCTCGGGGAGCTCGGGCACGCTGTCAGGATACAAGATCGGCACTGAAAAAAAGGCTCTTGGCTTTTAGCTCTTGGCTCTTAGCTAAAAGCCAACGGCCAAGAGCCAAGAGCGACTTTCAGGTTTGCTCCTCCACGGCCCGATTCGGTATGCTAGAGCGTACACACCAAGTTCCGCCGATTTCCCAGGGTCTCCAGTCAATTCAGCAGCGGCGCGACCAGTGTGTGCGACCCTGGGGCGGGCTCGGTTTGCGGCCGCGCAATATTTCAATTGGAGTTTTGCATTGAGCAGAAGCAGGACGAGCAGAGGCAGAACCGCGGTCATAGTCGGAGCCCAGTGGGGCGACGAAGGCAAGGGCAAGATTGTCGACGTACTCACCCAGACTTTTTCGGTCGTGGCTCGCTACGCCGGCGGCCACAACGCCGGACATACCGTCATCATCAACGGGAAGAAATTCATCCTGCAGCTCGTGCCCGGCGGCATTCTGCGGCCCGAATGCACCAGCGTCATCGGCAATGGCGTGGTGCTTGATCCGCTGGCCTTCCTGAAGGAAGTCGCCTCCCTGCGCGCGGCCGGCGTGAAAGTCGAAGGCAATCTTTTCATCTCGAACCGCGCGCAGGTCATTCTTCCCTACCATCGCATGATGGAGCTGGGGTCGGAAAACGCTCCCGGCCGCGTGAAAATCGGAACCACTTCGCGCGGCATCGGCCCATCCTACGAAGACAAAATGGGACGCCGCGGATTGCGCGTCGCCGATCTGCTCGACACCCCATTGCTGCGCGCCCACATCGAGAACACATGTCGTGAGAAAAACATGATCGCGCACGTGCTCTTCAACTCCGACCCGCTCGATGCCGACAAAATGTTCCGCGAATACGCCGACGCGGCCGAGAAGATTGCTCCCTTTGTCCGCGACACGGCGCTCCTGCTGAACCGCGCTCTAGCCGAAGGCAAGTCGATCGTCTTCGAAGGCGCGCAAGGCACCATGCTCGACATTGATCACGGCACCTATCCGTTCGTGACGTCTTCAAGCTCCACTTCCGGTGGCGCCGCGACCGGAACCGGCGTGCCGCCGACGGCGATTGACACGGTCATCGGCATCACCAAAGCGTATTGCACCCGCGTCGGCAGCGGGCCGTTCCCGAGCGAACTTGTCGGTGCGTTGGGTGGGGCGCAAGGCGAAGACCTGCGCAAGCGCGGCAACGAATTCGGCGCCGTTACCGGACGTCCCCGGCGCACCGGCTGGCTCGACTTGCCTCTGCTCCGTTACGCTGGCATGATTAACGGCATCTCCTGGCTGGTGGTTACTAAGTTGGATGTCCTCGACCACCTCACGGAGATTCCAGTTTGCGTGGGGTATAAGGTGGACGGCAAGGAAACGGACGAAGTTCCGGCTCAGGCATGTGGTTATGAAAAAATAGAATGCATCTACCGCAACATGCCGGGCTGGGCCAGCCCTACTCATGCCATTCGGACAGTCGGAGCATTACCCAAGGCCGCCCGCGAATATCTGGCCTTCATCGAGAAGGAAACCGGGGCGCGGGTAGCAATGATTTCCACGGGCCCCGATCGGGAGCAGACGATTCTGGTGCCCGAATTCATAAGCGCGCTAGGACTGAAAAACTGCTAAGAACTCGGGTTCGTATCAAGCTATAGCTTTGGCGATGCGGAAAGATTCGTATCAGGGCATCGCTTTAGCGATGCCGAAAGGGTTCGGAATCAGATGCCCCTTTAGGGGCTGGACTTCACAGCAATAGAACGGAGCGACGGATGGTGGTGTTGGCTGTAACTTGGATGGCAAAAGTCGGGCGCGAGTCCGAAGTGACCGCGTTCTTTGAGAAACTCTCAGCCGAATCGCGTAAGGAACCGGGTTGCCTCATGTATCAGGTGCATAAGCACAAGACCGATCCGCGCCGGTTCTTTATCTACGAACAATACAAGGACGACGCCGCCCTCGAGGCTCATCGCGCCGCCCCGCATTTCCTGCAGTGGGCAAAAAAGGATTTGCCCAAGCTCGCCGACCGAGTCGAGGGACACTTATACGAACCGCTAGGATGAATGTGCAGTTGCCAGTACCCAGTTGCCAGAAAAACTTGCTACCGAATAGCTCGCACTGGCAACTGAGAACTGACCACTGGCAACTGTTCTTATTGCTTGTCCACTAGCAGCACCCCGCCCGAAGCGTAGCTCTCCTTGGAAACTTCGTGGAACGTAACCACGACGGCTTCGCGGCGCGCACCGGCCTCTTCCACCATCGTGTCGGTTATACGCTGTGCGATCTTTCGCTTCTGATCGGCCGTGCGGCCTTGGATCATAGTGACTTGAACTAACGGCATGAAGTTCTCAGTTCCCAGTTCTCAGTTTTTCAGAAAAAACCAGCCCTCAGATCAATCTCGCTGAGAACTGGGAACCGAGAGCTGCTCCTACTGCGCCAATTCGTAACCCGCAAAAAAGAAACTTAACTCAAAACGCGCCGTTTCATCCGCGTCGGAGCCGTGAATCGCGTTGTGCTCAATACTACTGGCCCATTTCTTGCGGATGGTACCCTCTTCGGCGCTGGCCGGGTTCGTTGCGCCCATCAGCTGGCGCAGGTCGGCAATGGCGTTTTCCTTTTCCAGTGCCAGCGCCACAATCGGCCCACTGGACATGAAGTTGGTCAGCGAGTGGTAAAACGGCCTGCTCGCATGGACGGCGTAGAACTGCTCCGCCTGGTGCTGGGAGATTTCCAGCATCTTCATGGCCAGAATACGGAAGCCATTTTTTTCAAATTGTTCGATGATGTCTCCGACCGCGTTCTTCTTCACCGCGTCGGGCTTGATGATGGTAAGTGTGCGTTGCAGTGTTTTCATAAGGTCAGTTGTCAGGTCCCGAGTAACTTTACTGTAGAGACGCGGCTCGCCGCGTCTCGACCGCGGCAATCGAGACACCGCAAGGTGCGTCTCTACACTTTCACTCCCAGCGCAGCCGCGAGCGTTTCCCCGATCTCCGCCGGAGATTTCGCGACCTTGAGGCCAGCCTTTTCCATGGCAGCAATCTTTTCGGCCGCAGTGCCCTTGCCGCCGGAGATGATCGCACCGGCGTGCCCCATGCGGCGTCCGGGAGGCGCTGTCTGTCCGGCGATGAAGCCCACCACCGGCTTCTTCATATGCGTCCTGATGAACTCCGCGGCAATCTCCTCCGCGTTGCCGCCGATTTCCCCGATCATGACCACGGCTTCGGTCTGCGGGTCGCGGTTGAACAGATCGAGCGCGTCGACAAAATTCGTGCCGATAATCGGATCGCCGCCAATGCCGAGCGCCGTCGACTGTCCGATCCCGCGCTGGGTAAGCTGATGCACCGCCTCGTAAGTCAGCGTCCCGGAGCGCGACACGATCCCGACGTTGCCCTCTTTGTGGATCTGCGCCGGCATGATGCCGATCTTGCATTTGCCCGGCGAGATGATGCCCGGGCAGTTCGGCCCGATCAGGCGCGAGCGCCGGTTCTGCAAAAACTCCCAGGCGCGCACCATATCCAGCGTGGGGATGCCCTCGGTGATGCAGACAATGAGCTCGATTTCCGCATCGGCCGCTTCCATAATCGCGTCCGCCGCGAACGGCGGCGGCACAAAAATAACCGTGGCATTCGCGCCCGTCTTGTCCGCCGCTTCCTGAACGGTGTTGAAGATCGGCCAGCCCTCGTGTGTCGTCCCGCCTTTGCCGGGCGTGACGCCGCCCACAATCTGCGTGCCGTAAGCGGCGCAAGCCTTCGCATGAAAGGTGCCTTCGCGGCCCGTCAGACCTTGCACAATCAATCGCGTTCTCTTATCAGCCAAGATTGCCATAATTGCTCACTTTCAAAAAACGCTCTTCACTCTTCGCGCTCAGGCTACTTGCTTCGCCGCCGCTACTACCTTGTCGGCCGCATCTTTCATGGTTTCAGCGATCGTGAAGTTCAGTCCTGATTCCCTCAGGATTTTCCTACCTTCTTCAACATTGGTGCCTTCCAGCCGAAGGACCACCGGCAGTTGGATATTCGTTTTCTTCGCCGCCTCGACCACCCCGGTTGCCAGCATATCCACGCGCAGAATGCCTCCAAAAATATTGATCAGCACGGCGCGCACACTCTTGTCGCTGAGCAGAATTTCAAACGCATGCGCGACCTGGTCCGCGCTGGCGCTGCCGCCCACATCCAGAAAGTTCGCTGGCATACCGCCCGCGTATTTGATGATGTCCATGGTGGCCATCGCCAGGCCGGCGCCATTCACCATGCAGCCCACGTTGCCGTCGAGCTTGATGTAATTGAGGTTGTATTTCGACGCTTCCACTTCCAGCGGATCTTCCTCGGTGATGTCCCGCAGTTCGCGGATGTCCGCATGCCGGAAGAGCGCGTTATCGTCAAACGTCAACTTGGCGTCAAGCGCGAACAACCGGCCGTCCGTACAACTGATGAACGGATTGATCTCCACCAGCGAAGCATCCGATTCCAAGAAGGCGCGGTAAAGACTGGTCAAAAACTGAACCGCAGGATTGATCTGCTGTGGCTTCAGCCCCAAACTGAACGCGATCTTGCGCGCCTGGAACGGCTCCAGCCCCATGCCCGGATCGACGTACTGCTTCAGGATCGCTTCCGGCCTCTCGGCGGCGACTTGCTCAATATCCATGCCGCCCGCTGCCGATGCCATGAACACCGGCTTGCCCTCGCTGCGATCGACCAGAATGCCAAGATAAAGTTCCTTCTCGATCGGCAACGTCTCTTCGACCAGCAAGCGATGCACGATGCGCCCTTCCGGCCCGGTCTGATGCGTGATCAGTTTCATGCCCAGCATCTTGCCGGCGATCTCGCCCGCCTCTTCCACCGACTTGGCGATCTTCACTCCGCCGCCCTTGCCACGTCCGCCGGCGTGGATCTGCGCCTTCACCACAACTCCCGTCGCGCCGGAGCCCAGCAGATCCTGCGTCGCCACCTCAGCTTCTTCGCGCGTCGTCGCCATCGTGCCGCGCGGCACGGCGACGCCATACTTCTTCAGAATTCCTTTTGCCTGATACTCATGAATTTTCATAATGATTCCAAATCCGTCGTTGATCGTTCGCGATTACCGCCGTTGATGGACTCCCGAGAGGACTCTGCTTGCGGCTTGAGACAATTGCTAGCAAACTTTAGATTCTATAGAAGCCGGAAGCATTGGTGCAAACGATGCGATCACAACGAGCGGTGATCGGCGAACAATGATCAGCGAACAATGATCAGTGCTACTCTTGGCTGGACATCATGATCCTCGACGTCCTCCATCGCATTGCCAATCACCGCCAGTCGCTCTCTCGCGAAGAGGCGCACGCGGTGATGACCGAGGTCCTTACCGGTCAATGCTCGGACGCGCAAATTGCGGCGCTGCTGGTGGCATTGCACATGAAGGGCGAGACGGTCGAAGAAATCGTCGGATTTGCCGAAGCCATCCACGCCGCCGCCATTCCGCTCGATCTCCACGCCAACTCCGTGCTCGACGCGAGCGGCACCGGGCGCGACGCACTCGTCGATACCTGCGGCACCGGCGGCGATGCTAGCGGCACATTTAACATTTCGACGGCGACGGCCTTCGTGGTCGCCGGAGCCGGCGTGCGCGTCGCCAAGCATGGCAATCGCAGCGTGACTTCGAAGTGCGGCTCCGCCGACGTGATGGAAGCATTGGGCGTGAACATTCATCTGCCGGCCGCGCAGCTCGCGGCCTGCCTGGAGCAATTGGGAATCGCGTTTCTTTTCGCTCCCGCCATGCATTCGGCGATGAAGTATGTACAGACCGCCCGCCGCGAACTGCATCTGCGCACGGTCTTCAACCTGCTCGGTCCGCTGACGAATCCCGCGCGCGCCACCTGCCAGGTGGTTGGCGTCTATTCCGCGGATCTCGTCGAAAAACTTGCAGAAGCGCTCAGCATGTTAGGTTTGCGTCGCGCCCTCGTCGTCCACGGAAGTGACGGCTTGGACGAAATCACCATCACCGCGCCAACCCGCATCGCCGAAGTGCGCGAGGGACAAGTTCACAGCTACGAAGTCACACCCGAGGAATTCGGCCTGCGACGCGCCACGCTCGACGACATCTCCGGCGGAGATGCCGCTCTCAACGCCGGTCTGATTCGCGAAGTACTGGCCGGGAAGAAATCCGCCCGCCGCGACGTAGTGCTGCTCAATGCCGCCGCCGCCCTTGTCGCGGCTGGACGCGCCGACCATCTGCGCGATGCAGTGCCGCTGGCCGCGAATGCCATAGATTCCGGCGCCGCCCTCGCGAAGTTGCAGGCGCTTGTCGCGTTCACCGCCGCCCACTAATCACCCAATACTGTCATCCCACGAACCGTTGTCATCCTGAGCGAAGCAAAGGAACGGTGCATTTGTCCGCGTCGAGCTCATGGTTCTACTTCACCTCAACCCTCTCCATATACTCCGCCACCTGCACATTCCATCCCAGCTCTTTCTTCATCCGGTCGCGAAGTTGCGACGCAGCGGCGGGCTCGCCGTGGACTAGATAGGTCGTGGCCGGTTGGCTCTTGAACGTCCGCAGCCACTCCAACATTTCTGGCGGATCGGCGTGATCGCTGAACTGTTCGAGCGCCGCGACCTGCGCGCGAATCGGGACGAACTGGCCGAAGATCTTCACCTCGGGCGCTCTGTTCTTGATGATGGCGCCGCGCGTGCCCGGCGCCTGAAAGCCAATAAAAATCACCAAATTCTTCGGATCGGGCAGCCGCTGCGCCATGTGATGCAGGATCCTGCCGCCAGTAACCATCCCGCTCGACGAAACGATGATCGAGGGATAGTGGCTTTCGTTAATCTTCTTCGACTCTTCGGCGGTTAACGCGAACGTGAAGCCGGACCACTCGACCGGCGAGCCGTAGGTCTTGATCAAATCGGCAGCCCGCGCCGTGTACTCCTCCGAGTGCTTCAGGAAAATTTCCACCGCCTTGATCGCCATCGGGCTGTCGCAATAAACCGGCAGGCGCGGAATCTGTTCCGTCTCCATTAGTCTTTTCAGGATGAAAAGAAATTTCTGCGTCCGCTCCACAGCGAACGCCGGAACGATCACGCTGCCGCCGCGCTGGGCGGCATCGCGAATCAGGCTGGCGAGTAGCGGCAGAGGATCGCTATCAGGATGTTGCCGGTTGCCGTAAGTCGATTCCATGACCAGCACGTCGGCGGTCTCGTTTTCCTGCGGGCCGGAGTGCACCACCTTGCCGGGCGCAATCACGCTGTCACGCACCCGGCCAAGGTCGCCGGTGAAGAGCAGGCGGCGGCTCTGCCCGTTCGTTTGCAGCGTGACTTCCACCATGCAGGAACCCAGAATGTGCGCGGCAGGCACGAAGCGGAACGCAAGCCCGGAGCTCAGTTCGGTGGTTTCGCCGACCGCGACCGGCTTGAAGCGCTGCAGGCAATCCTGCGCTTCTTTGAGCGTGTACAACGGCAACGCCGGATCGTGTTTCGACACTTTCCTTTTGTTGTAGAACGCCGCGTCTTCTTCCTGCAGGTGTCCGGAGTCGGGCAACACGACCGAGCACAGATCGATGGTCGGCTGTGTGGCGTAGATCGGCCCGCGGAAACCTTCCTTCACCAGACGCGGAATCCAGCCACAGTGATCGAGATGCGCATGGGTAAGAACGACGGCATCAATTTCGCGCGCCGGAACCGGGGTGTCCTGCCAGTTGCGCTCGCGCCATTCTTTCGGTCCCTGGAAAAGTCCGCAGTCGATCAGAACCTGGAATCCCTGCTTGCTATTCGAGTCGTAAGTAGCGCTGATCAGGTGCTTCGATCCAGTCACGGTCCCGGCAGCGCCGAGAAATTGGATGTAGGGCAAGCGAACTCCTCCAGAAAAACTCAATCTACCACGAAGAAAATTGGTAATTGTGTAATTTGTAATTTGGTAATTTGAAACCCGTCTCGTGCCGCACCCTGCATCTGCGTGGTTTTCAAATTACCAAATTACCCGATTGCAAAATTACAAAATCGCTCTCTACGGCGCGGAAATCTTGAACACATTGTTCGTCAAGTCGCTTTCCGGAACACTACCGTCGTTGATAACAATCTCGCTCCCCGTGCCTGGCAATTCAACTCGCGTGGTGGCCGTGCTCTTGGCGCGCACCTCAAGCCGCTTGGTGATCTCGCCGCCTTCAAAAACTATTGTGAACGGGACTTCCGCTCCGGCATTGCCAAGGTTTTCCAGCGTCACGGTAACAATCTGCGCGCCTTTTTCCGTCTTCCACGGATGCACCGACTGCACGTGAAAATCCGGCAGGCCCCGATCCGCATACACCCAGTCGTCGAAAAACCAACCCAGGTCGCGCTTGGCGGCGGCTTCGATCAATTGCTCCACATACTTCGGATCTTTGAGGTTGTCGTCCTCGCCGCGATACTTGCGAATGGCCTGCTTCAGCGAATCGTCGCCGACCATGTCGCGTAGCATCCACCACACATAGGCAGCTTTGCTGCGATAGTAAGTTTCATCGAATGTACTGGCCAGCGGCTGGCCCACGCTTTTTTGCGGCATGGCCGCTAATTCCTTTTCCGAATCAAGAAACGCCGCCCGGTGCAGGCCGAGAAGATCGAGCGCTGCCTGGCGTCCACCTTGTTCTTGCCGATACGTCGCTTCCGCAAAGTGCGCCAAGCCCTCATAAACCCAAGGCCTCGACGATGGCATGGCGGAATGCACGAGTTCGTGAACCAGGTTGATCCCCGCGAGCTTAGAGTCTTCCGCAGCCATCGACGCCATCAACAACGTGCCGCTCTCAAACGGAGCGGAATTCGGGTCGGCAAAATCGGCGATCGTAACTGGCGCAGTCGGCTGTCCAAACCATGCACTTACAAACTTCATGGCCGGTTCGAGCGCGTTGGAATAGGTTGCCGCTCCTGCCTCGTGGCCCGACAAACTGAACAGGTGCAAAGGAGGCTTTGATTGGTCCTGGTTATAGTCACCCATAGCGAATATCGGCGTGGCCAACCCAAAGCGCTCGTATTCGCACGTTGCCCAGTGATTGTGAGGGCTGCCACCTCGCGTGTCGCCGGACAGCCCAACCGAGCTGCACAGCAGTATCAGGCTTGCGTCGTCGATCCCCGCGTCGGTGCTAAGCGAGAGCTTCATGCTGGCGTCCTGCTCCCTCTTCTTCCATCGGTCCGCGACCTCAAACAGACTGTTGCCCTCGGAGAAATCTGCCGCCTCAGTCGTGATCGGATACCACGCCACATATCCCGCGCCGCGCACCGCTGTGAATGATGAGCTGATCTGATCCCAGCTCGAATGTCTGGCGATTTCATCCGGCACTCCGACCCGAGTCAACCGCGTCGCATCCAGCGGAATCACGCCCTCATAGCCGATTTCGAGCTCCACGGAATCTTTCGGCTTGATCTCAGCGGGTAGCGTAACAATTGCTTCTGACAGCGCCCCGGTATGGTCGATATCCGAAATGTAGGGTTGCGAAACAAATTGCACGGCCTTGCCGTCTACCCGAATCGAACGCCAATTGAGGGATGAAGAAATTTGCAGGGCAACAATCTTCTGCGGGTGAGCCGAGTCGTTGCGCAATGTGATCTTGCCCCGAGCCCCGAGCCTCTGCTGCTCCGGCTCCAGGCGAATTTCCAAATCATATTTCGCAATCGTGAAGGCTTCGCGCTCCAGGGCACGCGCCGCCGAAACGAAACCACAGAGAACACAAAGAACACAGAGGAATTTCATGATTACTTCGATGCGCCCAGCCGTCTCTGCCGCACAACTTCGTACAGCACCACACCCGCCGCCACCGATACATTCAGCGACGGCACTTTTCCCAGCATCGGAATCGACACCAGGAAATCGCAGTGTTTGCGCACCAGATCGTGCAGTCCCTTGCCTTCGGCGCCGAGCACGATGGCGCAATGCATCTTGTAGTCAACCGCGTCATAAGTCTGCTCGGCGCGTTCGTCTAATCCAACGATCCACAAATCCTTCTCTTTCAATTCCTCGAGCGCGCGCGATATGTTCGTGACTTTGGCGATTGGAAGGTGTTCGCTCGCTCCCGCCGAAACCTTCGCTACCGCAGCGGTGACCGCAGCCGACCGGCGTTCGGGAATCACGACACCATCGGCTCCCGCGGCGTCGGCGGTGCGCAGGATCGCTCCCAGATTGTGCGGATCTTCGACGCCATCCAGCACCACGATCAGCGATTGCTCGCCGCGACGCGACGCCACAATGTCATCAAGATCGCTGTATTGTTTCGCCGAAGTCGCGGCCACCAGTCCCTGATGCGCGGCGTTGCCGGCAATTTCGTCAAGTTCCTCCCGCGACAAAACGCGCACCGGAACGCCAATCTTGCGGCACTCGTCAATCACCCGCCTCAGGCGAATATCTTTCCGCTCCTTGGCGACGCCGACCCACTCGAAGTTGCGCCCGCGCGCCTTGAGCGCTTCCGTAACCGTATTGATTCCGTAAAGAATATTCACGAGAGTAGTTTACCGTGCCGCGAGCTTCGGGCTACGAGCTTCGAGCAAACTGGTTGCCCGCAGCTCGCAGCCTTATTACTCCGGAACACAGAATTAACCCACTTCCCTGATTCGGCCGCATTTTCTGCACCGGTTCTTGAATGCTAGACTCAAATATTAGGGAGCCCCATTGAACAACGTGTACATCCTCTCCGCCGTGCGCACGCCCATCGGCAAGTTTGGAGGCTCGCTCGCCTCGCTCTCCGCCGTGGACATGGGCGTGGTCGCCGCGAAGGCAGCGCTCGAGCGCGCCGGAGTGCAGTCGCAGCAGGTGGAGGAGACCATCTTCGGCAACGCGCGGCAGGCGGGAGGCGGTCCCAATCCCGCGCGTCAGATTTCCCTTCGCAGCGGCATTTCTCAGGAAGTTCCTGCCTACACGGTGAACAAGGCGTGCGCTTCGGGCATCAAGTCCATCGCGCTTGCATTCAATGAGATTGCAACCGGCAACCTCGATTGCGTGTTGGCGGGAGGAACCGAATCGATGTCGCGGCTTCCTTACTATCTCGAGGGCGCTCGCTGGGGATATCGTCTCGGCCATCAGGAGCTTGTCGATGGCATGTATCGCGACGGATTCTTCTGCCCCATGGCGAAGATGCTGATGGGCGAGACGGCCGAGATTCTTGCCGCGCAGTACAAGATTTCGCGTGAAGAGCAGGACCAGTTCGCGCTGGTATCGCAGCAGCGCGCCGCGGCTGCGCAGTCCAGTGGTCGCTTCGACGCCGAAATTGCTCCGGTCACCATCGAGGGCAAGAAGGGCACAACCGTTTTTTCCCGCGATGAACACTTGTTTCTCGACGCCACCATGGAGAAGCTGGCAAAGCTCGCTCCGGTGTTCTCCAAGACCGGAACTATTTCCGCCGGAAATTCTTCCGGCATCACCGATGGTGCGGCGGCGGTTTTGCTGGCGAGCGAAAAATTCGTCCAGCAAAGCAATCTGAAACCGCTGGCGCGAATTCTCGCCGCAACATCTGCGGGAGTTGACCCGCGCCTCATGGGCATCGGGCCCGTGCCGGCCATCCGCAAATTGGAGAAGAAACACGGCTTCGCTCTCAGCGACTTCGATCTGGTCGAACTCAATGAAGCCTTCGCCGCCCAGGTGCTGGCCTGCGATCGCGAGTTGCATTTCGATCGCGAGAAACTCAACGTCAACGGCGGCGCCATCGCACTCGGCCATCCCATCGGCTGCACTGGGACCCGCATCACGGTGACGCTGCTCCACGAAATGCTGAAGCGAAAAGCACGCCGCGGCCTGGCCACACTCTGCGTCAGCGGAGGGATGGGCATGGCGCTGGCGATCGAAAATTCCTTGTAAAGGAATCGAGACTGGCGGCCTGCCTGCTGCGGTGACTATACTCACCATTAGGGACATGGCGATCGCCGCCGTAAAACCAGTTCGATGAGCAGCACAGCTCTGAACCCTATGCCCCTCTCTGCGATCATCGTCGACGACGAACAACTGGCGCGCGACGAGCTCGCCTACCTGCTCAAGAACCTGGCCGACGTGAACGTAGTCGCGCAGGGCAAAAACGGCCTGGAAGCGATCAGCCTGATCCGCGAACACAATCCGGACCTGGTGTTTCTCGACGTGCAGATGCCGGGCCTGGACGGTTTCGGCGTCATCAAAAAGCTGCTCGACCGCAAGGTTCCCCTGCCTAAAATTGTCTTCGCGACCGCCTTCGATCAATACGCGGTGAAGGCGTTCGAGGTGAACGCGGTGGACTATATCCTGAAGCCCTTCGACAAAAAGCGAGTGGCCCAGTCCATCGAGAAAGCGCGAGCGAAGATTGAAGCGGGCGCCGGACCGGAAGAGAAATTCGAAACCCTGGTGCGGATGCTCGAATCGCAGAAGCCGCAGACGGCGAAAATTCTGATCAAGGCAGCGGGAAGGTTATTTCTGACCGATCCGAAGGATATCTGCTACGCGACCATCGATGATGGTGTGATCACGGTAGCCACCAGCGGCCATGCGGGCATGGAAGGCCACTCGAATTGCCGCACGCTGGAAGAACTTTTCGAAAACCTCGATCCTAACTTGTTCTGGCGGGCGCACCGGTCTTTTTTGGTCAACATTAATCACATCCGCGAAGTCGTGCCCTGGTTCAAGAGTTCCTACCAGTTGCGCATGGACGACAAAAAACAGACGGAGATTCCGGTGAGCCGCGCCCAGACCCGCCGCCTCCGGGAACTGTTCAACCTGTGAGAGCTGTTCGTCGTTCGCTGTTCGCTTTTCGCCTTTCGTCAGGCAAATGATTTTCGCGAACAGCGAACGACGAACAGCGCTCTCAAGAAAAAATGGGCGGACGCGAAGATGGCTTCGTCCGCCCGGGGAGGGAAGTCTCAGGCCGCAATGGCTTGCAAGGCGATGCGGTTGGGAATTACCAGCGTCGCGCCTTCAAGCCGAATCAAGTCTTTCCGTTTCATTACACTCAATAAGCGGGTTACCGTTTCTCGCGAAGATCCGATCATTTGGGCAATTTCTTCATGGGTGAATTCCGTGGGTACGCGGAGTTCCCGGTTACGGGGCTCCCCCGAAACCCAGGAAAGCAGCAGGCGCGCAAGCTTCTCCGTCGAACTGCGGGCGAGCAGCAGATCGTGCACATCGTCAAACGAGGTCACGATCTCGCGGGCGAGCAGGGTGGCGCACGCGAGCGCGGCGTGACTGTGGTGTTCGAGCAGACGCAGAAAGCTGTCGCGCTCGACAAATTTGATCTGGCAAAGCTCGATGGTGGTGACCGTAATCAGTGACGGTCCCCCGGAGACGACCGCGCTCAGTCCCAGCACCTGGCGGTCTCCGGCGATCTTCAGGATGATCGTCTTACCATCGCGGGCCCTGACCGAAAGCTTGGAGCGGCCGGAGCAGGCGATGTAGACGCCACGCGGGACTTGACCTTCCGTCAGCAAAGTGGCGTTGGCGGGATACAGGGTCAGGTGCCCCATCGCGTTGAACTCAGTCATCTGCGGCTGAGGCAAATTGCAGAAGTCGCAGGTCCTCCTTAGGCCGCAGCTTAGACAATCGTTCGGTATCGCTAAGCGTCGGGGCATATCCATGGAAAACTCCTGCTGGTCGACCAAACTTGGCTGGCGGAATCGTTCGCCGGGGGAAACGGCGATGCGCCAACTGGACAAACCGATGCACACCAACTGCCACATACTCGACCTATACTAAGTAGCTGTAACTTTGTAGCTTAGGATGGCTTGAACGAGCAGCATGCCGAACGAGATGCCGGAAACACTGGCCCGACTGCCGACAGTTCGGCAGATGCCACGCAGCCCTGTGACCCCTAGTGCAGATAGTCCGTACGCGAGATTCCCAGTCTTTGCATCTTGTACTGCAAGGTGGTGCGCTTGAGTCCAAGCCGGGCCGCCGCGCCTGCCGGACCCGACAACGCGCCCCGGGTCTGACGCAGCATTTCTACGATGTGCTCGCGTTCCCGGTCGCGCAGCGTACCGTCGGATTCGGACGGCTGTCGTGAAATTTCCTCGCGCAACTCGCCGAGTGGCGGGCTCAACCGGTTGCCTTCCGAAAGGATCACCGAGCGCTCGATAAAATTCTCCAGCTCGCGGATGTTTCCCGGCCATCTCCAGTGCATCATGGCTTGGACGGCCTCCTCGGGGATGACGTCGATACGCTTGTGCAGCCGGGCCGCGCATTTTTCGACGAAATGGCGAATCAGCAGGGGGATGTCCTCGCGCCGGTCGCGCAATGCCGGCAAATGCAGGGGGAACACGTGCAGGCGATAGAATAAGTCACCGCGGAATTCTTTTTCTTCGACCGCGCGAACTAGATCGCGATTGGTGGCGGCGATCAGCCGCACGTCCACATGAATCGTCTTCGTGCCTCCCAGTCGCTCGAACTCCTGGTCCTGCAGAACCCGCAGCAATTTAGGCTGCAACTCCAAAGGAATGTCCCCCACCTCGTCCAGCAACAAGGTGCCCATATGCGCCAGTTCCAGCCGTCCGAGCTTCTGGCTTATCGCTCCCGTGAACGCTCCCTTTTCGTGGCCGAACAGCTCGCTTTCCAAAAGTCCCGTGGGAATGGCGGCACAGTTCACCTTGATGAAGTTGCGGTCCTTGCGCCGGCTCATGCTGTGAATCAAGCGAGCTATGCGTTCTTTGCCGGTTCCGGTTTCGCCGGTGATGAGGACGGTGGAATCGGTGTCGGCAACGATGCCGGCGTAGTCCAGCACACGTTTCAAGGCCGGGCTGTTGCCGATGATATCTTCGGAGCGGTTCGCGCTCCGGATTTCGTACTCCAGATAGCGCTTTTCCTGGGTAAGGCGGTCCTTCAGCTTTTCGATCTCGCGATAGGCGTGCGCATTCTGCAGTGCGGCCGCGATCTGGGCGGCGGCTTGCTGCAGATATTCAGCCTCCAACGGGCCGAAAGCATTCTCGATCACGCTGCTCGTATTCAGCGCTCCCCAGATCTGATCGCCCGCGATGAGGGGCACACTGCAAACCGACCGAATCCCGGCCTTGCACATGGCTATTGGCAGGGGTGCTTTCATGTCGCGCAAGTCGGCGGCGGTGAAGAATGCCACGGCTCGCGTCTGGATCGCCCGCCCCGAGAGCGATTGCTCCAGCGGAACCGTAGTGTCCTGGTTGACGTAAGGCTGCCATGCCGGAACATCCCCAAACAGGCGCAGGTTCTTGCCTTCCTCGTCCAGCAGGGCCAGGTCGGCCCGCTGGTAGCGCGCGATGCTCCGCAGGCTGGCGAGGATGGACGGCAACAGCTTCTCCAAATCGAGGCTGGAACCGAGTTGACGACTGATCTCGACCAGGCTCTGCTGTTCCTCAAAGATGCGGTTGGCTTTCTCCTTCTCCAGCGCAAGCGCTCCGATCAGCGCGAGGCGAGAGAGGAATTCCACGTCCTCGCCTGTCAACGCCTCGGGAACGCTCTTGCCCAGCCCCAGTACTCCAAAATGGCCTGAAGGCGTGCTCATGGGAAGCGCAGTGTACGATCGCACGCCGTGATTGAGCAATACGTGCACGCCGCCGGGAAAGCGCTGCTCGCGCTCGATGTCGGCAATGGCGATCGGCTCCTGGTGTTTCCATGCCCACCCGCTCGCCACTTCGTCTACCGGCAAGGCGTCGAACTCTCCACTTTCCTGATTCTTTTTCCAATAGTGAGTCCGCATGCAATCCAGGCGCGAGTCGTGGAGAGAAACATTCAGCAATTCGCCTCCCGTCAGGGCCAGCACCGGGGCGGCGAGTTCTTTGAATGCGTCGGGCAGGCTCTTGGCTCGCCCTAACAGGTCGGTGATCTCGAGTAGCAGCTGATACCGGTTGCGGTCAGCCGAGGAACCTCCCTCGAGTGCGACTCCTGTTTCTGACATGGACACACACCTTCCTGCATCTGCCGAATGCAATCCGTCGGGCAGCTAATTTTGAGCAGGAACTGGGGGTCAACGCAGCTTGCCAAGCTGCGGGACTCTATTCAACTTTGCGGTGCCTGCAGGCGTTAGTTCCTTTACTTGGGAACCAATCTCATTCTCCCCGGTCGGGGAGCCCCCTCAGGTTCTGCGACACCGTTTCCCCGGATTTGTACTTTCCGGTTGAATCATTCTTACCGCGTCTGCGGGTCACGGGGCAAGTTGTTTCTTGATTAAGATGTAAAAAACTCTAAGTTACGAGTCCCCAAATGGCACACGTCACTTTCATCGCGACCCCAGCTCTTCGAGGAGGGGTCGAAATTCTTGCTCATGACTAGTGGGATTGAATTCGAGCAACTTAAGCACATCTGCCAGGCCGAGTTTCCTAGAAGCGGGAAACCGATACCGTCTCTCGGCGCGGGCAACCTTGTTTACACGAACTTCCACCTGGGGGGGAGGGCTGAGATTCATTTCTGCCTCATCGACACAGCGGAAATGTATCTGCCTCCTCTTCTACTGCACTGGCAACGAATTTTCTGTTACGAAAACCGAACAGACGCTTATCGGGCCCTCGCCACTTGGTGCGACCGACGGTGCCTATCTGGATCCACGCGGAAGGAACCGTACTGTATCCACGCGCTCCTTTCTGTTCCAAAATCCGGAAACCAACTGGAAGCTCTGGTTCAATGCGTCATCTGAACCGGTGATAGAATGGCCCCGTGGGAGGTCGGCGGTTGTGCAACTCAATGGTGGTCAGAGGCTGCGGGCGCTGAGAGAATCCCTCGGATATCGTATGCGGGACGTGGAACTGGCCAGTAATCAGATCGCTCAGAGATTTGAGAGTGAGGAATTCGCCATTCCGCCCAGCCGCTTGTCCGACATCGAAACCAAAGGCATAATCCCGAATATTTTTCGACTCTATTCGTTTGCCGCTATTTATCGGCGAGAATATCGGGAGTTGCTATCCTTCTATGGCCTCGAACTTGATAGCATCTCAGCGGACATTAGCTTTGCGCAGCCGCAGAAGTCTCATGTGTCCGAAGCTTTGAGCGATGTCAAACAAGTGCGGATGCCGACGAAGCTAGATCCCGGGTTCTCGCTCCAGAAAACCACGGACTTGGGACGGATAATCGAGCAATGGGGTATTGTGCCCCTGTCTCACCTGGCGCAGTTTGCCGACGACCGGTACACATATGGGTATATTGGATCGGAAGATTTCACCATGTATCCCATTCTTCCCCCGGGCAGTTTCGTGCAAGTGGACGAAGCCAAAAGCAAAGTAGGGGAAGGAACCTGGCGTTCGGAGTACGAGCGCCCTATTTACTTTGTCGAAATGCGCGATGGATATACGTGTTGCTGGTGCTCGATCAAGCGTGACTCTATCGTCTTACAACCTCATCCCCTGTCTCCCGTTCCGGTGCGAGTTCTTAGATACCCGCAGGAGGCCGAGGTTCTTGGCCAGGTTGTCGGGGTTGCGATGCGCCTCGGAGATTGGCATTATTCCGACTCTCAACCAGCGCCGAAAGTGCGCTCAGCACTGACCTGAGATGGGCCAGGGCAGCTGGGGAGAGGGACTTGGGCGGACAGTGCTTCAGCGAAGCCAGGAACTCCCCTTCTGCCAGGTGCTCGTTCGAGCATGACGCCCGCACGTCATTGAGCAGCACAGCCAAGGGTTTCTTCAAAACCTCGGAAAGTAATACCCGATGCGACGCGCCGATGGCGCGTTTTGCGGCCTCGGCGCCATACACCTTCGCCAAACCCCAGTGCTCGTACGTTCCATTCCCGTCATGCAATCTGCCAAGGTAGGAAAGTCTGCCCAATAACCCAGGCACCGCGCCTAGGGTATTCGCTTCAAAATCCTCGAGAGCGGATTTCAGTCTCATCGAATTTACGATTTCCGAAAGGGCTTCGGAACTCAACTAACTGCAGAAAACCCCTCTGCCGCAGGCAATGTATCACGGTGCGAATTTTTTCGCAAAGGAGAACTACCGTGAAACGACTTATGCTGGCTTTGGCTGCAATAGCTTTGTTCCTGACAACCGCGGCGCTTCCAAGTATGGCCGATGGCAATCCCGCTCCTCCGCCAAAGACGAATAACTGCACCATCCTCGGCTGCACCGGGTAGCTGTAGCCTGCGGGGCGGCAGAGTTGAAGTTGAAAAGGAGCAATGTCAGGGCTATAGTGCTCTGGAATGTTCCCGACGAATTGGCACAAGGTGCTGTCGCTTTTCCTGTGGATCTCGCCGCATCTGCTTCTCGGGGTGCTGGCGGTCATTCTTTGCAAGCGTCGCTTGTACCGGGAGTTCCCGGTCTTTGTCGCCTACGTGCTTTACGAAATTGCTGAGTTCATTCTGCTGTTTGCGTTGTATTCTGTCCTGGGCGTGACGAGCAGGCCGTATGCGTATGCTTATTGCGCCACGTTGTTGCTTAGCATCGCTCTGCGTTTCGGAGTGATTGACGAGGTTGCTAAAGACTTATTTCGTGAATCTCAGTTTTTGAAGGTGGCAGCAAGGCGAACGCTGCAATGCGTAACGGGTTTGCTGCTGATAATGGGTGTTTTGCTCGGCGTCTATGCACCCGGGGGAAATAGTGCCAGGTGGTATGCCGGCGTATTCGTCGTCAACCGGGGAGCCGCTATGGTTCAATGTGGCTTGCTCCTGTCCCTGTTGCTCTTTTCCCGATTCCTGGGCCTCTCCTGGCGTCGCCCCGCATTCGGGATCGCGCTGGGTCTTGGGGTCCTGACCAGCGTGGATCTTGCCTTTTCCGCTCTGCGCGCGGAATTCAACAGCATGGTAGGCGCGCAATTGTTGGATTTGCTGGTAACCGGCACCTACCTCGTTTGTGTTTTGATCTGGGTCGGGTATTCGCTGGCGCCCGAACTTGAACCTGCGTCCCTTACAGTTGTTTCCCGTGATGAGGTGGAGACTTGGAACACGGAGCTTCAACACTTGCTCAGGGATTGATTTCTCAGGGATCGATCGCCGCTTGGACTCTTGTCGCGGTTGCGTTTTGCGCCCTGGGGATCCTGGTGTATGTTGCTATCCGCAGCCGCACGCGCCGGGTCGATTTAGAAAAAGCTGTCCAGACGTTCCGGTCTCTCGACATTGAGGCCTTCAGAAACCTGGTCGACTCAGCCGAGGAAGCATTTCTTCGCAATAATTTATCGCCCAGGAAGTTCCGCGAGATCAAGCGGCAGCGTGCGTGGGCAGCACTTATCTACGCCTGGGAAGCGGGAAGGGCCGCCACGGCGCTGGCAAAGATTGGACAAGCCGCGCAACGGAGCCCCGACCCAAAGATCGCAGCCTCCGGCGTTCAGGTCGCCGAGAGTGCTTTTCGGCTGCGATTGCAAACCATCGCGGCTTGTCTCCGCCTGCTGACCGAAATCCTATTGCCCGACCTCGAAAGCCGACCGGTACCGCCCTTAGTAGATCAGTATGAGCGAGCCTCCGAAACCCTCTTTCGCCTCGGCAGATCGTCTGGTGTGCACGGCTTCGTGCCATCCAAGACTGCTTGACGACGCCGGCGTATCCGGATGTTGCTTTAGAATGCCGTAAGCTCTGCTTCAAGGGGAGACGGGGTTTCTCCGTCTCATAAGGTAAGATTTCTCAGATGGCACGCGGCTGGGAGAGTAAGTCGGTAGAACAGCAACAAGAGGAAATGTCAGCGCAGCGGAAAACCGCCCGCGCACCGCTCTCGCCGGCCGAGCAGCAGCGCAACCGGAAACGCGAGGGCTTGCTTCTTTCCCGGGAACGCCTGACGCAACAACTGCAGGCAGCCACCAACCCTCGTCACCGCCAGATGCTGGAGCAAGCGATCGCGGAGTTGGACAGTCAACTATCTTCTTTCAAAGAGGTTACGGACTCGACGTCACGACAGTGAACGGCAGAAACTCATACCCCCTATAACGAAAACCACGGTCCTGTTCGCTGCCACCTGACGTATAATTAATAAGTTGATGAAAGCCTACGTCTACGTTTCACTAAAGAAGAGCGTTCTGGATCCGCAGGGTAAGACCATCCACGGCGCCCTTACGAAAATCGGCTACAAGGGTTTGCACGATGTGCGGCAAGGAAAGTACTTCGAAATTACTCTCAACGGCGGCATCTCAAAGGATGAGGCGCAAGCCGAAGTGGAGCGGATCGCGCGCGAAGTTCTAACCAACCCCGTCATTGAAGAGTTTCGTTTCTCCCTCGAAGACTAGCAGGCTACGCGAACCATCACCGGGTCCCCCACCGATACATTCAACAAGGAGCCAATTAGACAATGTGCGGAATTGTGGGATATGTGGGTAAGAAGCAAGTCGTCCCCGTCATCATTGAGGGCCTAAGAAAGCTGGAGTATCGCGGCTACGACTCGGCGGGAATCGCGGTGGCCGGAGGCGCCGAAGGCCTGCAGATCCGCCGCGCCGAAGGCAAGTTGCGCAATCTCGAGGAAGTGATCCGCCTCAAACCGCTCGACGGCACTTACGGCATCGGGCACACCCGCTGGGCCACTCACGGCCGCCCCACCGAAGAAAACGCCCATCCGCATCGCGACTGCACCGGCACGATCGTGGTCGTGCACAACGGCATTGTCGAGAACTACCTCTCGCTCAAAAAGAAGTTGATCGCCGAAGGCCATAAGTTCACCACTGAAACCGACACGGAGATCATCGCGCACCTGATCGAGAAGCATTACCTGCAAACCGGTAACGCCCGTGCTGGAAACGCCGAACGTCCGTCGCTCGAAGAAGCCGTGCGCCAAGCGGTCAAGGAACTTACCGGGGTGTTCGCGCTGGTGGTGATCGCGGCCGACGAACCGAACAAGATCGTCGCCGCGCGCAATGGCCCTCCGGTCGTCATCGGCCTCGGCAAGGACGAATACTTCGTCGCCTCCGACGTGCCCGCGCTCCTCGATCACACCCGCGATCTTTTCTTTTTGGCCGATGGCGACCTTGCCGTGATCACCGCCGACGGCGTGCGGGTCACCGATTTCGACGGCAATCCCCTGGAGCGGAAGGCGCAGCGCATCACCTGGGATCCGATCATGGCGGAGAAGGGCGGCTTCAAGCACTTCATGCTCAAGGAAATTTATGAGCAGCCGCGCACCGTTCGCGACACCACCCTCGGCCGCGTCTCGCAAGATACTGGCGCCATCTTCCTCAACGAAATGCACGTCAGCGAAGCCGAGTTCAAAGCGCTGAAGAAAATCAATATCGCCGCCTGCGGCACCAGTTGGCATGCCGGACTGGCCGGCAAGTTCATGATCGAAAACTTTGCCCGCGTGCCGGTCGAAATCGATTACGCCAGCGAGTGGCGCTATCGCGACCCAATCATCGGCCCGGACACGATGACGCTCTTGATTTCGCAGTCTGGTGAAACAGCGGATACCATCGCCGCCCAGCGTGAAGCCAAGGCCAAAGGCTCGAAGACGCTGGCCATCTGCAACGTGGTCGGCTCCATGATCACGCGCGAGGCCGCCGGAACCATCTACACCCACGCCGGCCCGGAAATTGGCGTGGCTTCGACCAAGGCTTTCACCGGACAACTTACTGCTCTTTACTTATTCGCCTTGTATCTGGCGCAGGTGCGCGGTGCCATGCCTCCCGAACAAGCCAAGGCCGCCGTGCAGGAGCTCATGCGCATTCCCGGCAAGCTGGAACAAATTCTCACGAACGATGAGGCTTGCGACGAGTTGGCAAAGACTTACATCCGCGCCCAGGACTTCCTTTTTCTCGGACGCGGCATTCACTACCCCATCGCGCTCGAAGGCGCGCTCAAGCTCAAGGAAATATCCTACATCCACGCCGAAGGTTATCCCGCCGGCGAGATGAAGCACGGCCCCAATGCGCTGATTGACGAGAATCTCCCCGTGGTCATCATCGCCACGCGGGACGTGAACAGCCCGCAGTCGATGACTCGTTACGAGAAAACGATGTCGAACCTGAAAGAAGTAAAAGCGCGTTCCGGCATAGTCATAGCGTTAGCCACCGAAGGCGACAAAGAGATCGCCGAGGAAGCCGATCACGTCCTCTTCGTTCCACCGGCGCCGGAAGAACTGTCGGCGATCCTGGAAATAGTCCCGCTGCAACTCCTCGCCTATCACATAGCCGTGCGCCGAGGTTGCGACGTAGATCAGCCCAGGAATCTGGCAAAGTCGGTAACGGTAGAGTAAGAGGCGCTCAGCCTCAGAAAGATTCAGCCCCGGAGGGGCGACCAACCTTAGCCCAGCGCTTCAGCGCTGGGTGCTAGCAGAACCCCGCGCGCTCGTGTAGTCTCCTGTGTTCAAGACCAAACGCGATGGGCGACTTCGTCTCTATTGCCGCGATCGTGCTGCTCGTGCTGCTCGGTCCCTGGGTGCTGGTCTGGCGGGTTAACTCCAGGCGCAAGCGCGAACGTGCCGAAGATCAAGAGCGATGGCGGGAATTGACCTCCCGCACCTACGCACTCGAACAAATGGTGCGGGCGCTTCAAGCCCAACGCTCCAGTCGTTCCGGTCCAACCGCGGAAGAAGCCACGCCCAGAACATCCGAGAGCCCAGTCGCGACTTCGTACGCGCCGCCATCTCCCCCATCAACTGTTGTTTCACCGCCGCCTGTACCGCCGGTCGTTGATCACACTGCAGAGCCTAGCCCCTCGGTACGAGTCGCCGAGAGATGGGTGACCCAAAAGACAATCGAACCTGCGGCGCCACATTCCTCCACAACCGATCGATCGACTCCGCCTGCTCCTACGCCAGTCACACAACTGCGTCCGCCGAGTTTCGCCACAGCGGAGTCTGCGCCGTCGCTGGCCGGCCGGTTCAAATCATCACTCGATGTCGAAGAGATGCTGGGCACGAACTGGCTCAACAAGCTGGGCATCGTCATCCTTGTATTAGGTGTCGCGTTCTTTCTTGCCTACCAGCTTAAGGCGCTCGGTCCCCCGGGCAAAATTCTGGTGGGATTCGTGACTGCTGGCGTGCTGCTGGGCGCGGGGATCTGGTTTGACCGTCGGGAACGTTACCGGATACTGGCGCGCGCAGGAATTGGAGGCGGTTGGGCGCTGCTCTTCTTTACGACCTACGCGATGTATCACGTTCCGGCGGCGCAGGTGCTTTCGTCGCAAGCCTCGGACCTGGTGCTCATGCTGGCGGTGGCAGCGGCGATGGTTGTGCACACTCTGCGTTATCGCTCGCAGGTGGTGACCGGGCTCGCATTTTTGCTTGCGTTCTTGACGGTCGCGATCAGTCACTCGAACGTGTACAGCTTGTCGGCGGGAGCGGTGCTGGCAGCGGGGTTGGTGGTCATAGTATTGCGCATGCAATGGTTCGAGCTGGAAGTGTTCGGAATCCTGGCCAGCTATCTGAATCATTATCTGTGGCTGCGGCCGATCATCGAACCGATGCATGGGAAACGGCATCCGTTTCCGGAATTTGCCGCGAGTGCGGGAATCCTGGCGTTGTACTGGCTGATCTTCCGCATGTCGTATGTGCTCCGGCGGCCGAGCAACCAACGGCAGGAGCACGTCTCCACCGCGGCGGCCTTGCTGAATACCACGCTGTTGCTGGCGCTGTTCAAATACCAGTCGACTCACCCGGAGTGGGCGTTCTGGGCGTTGCTGGCAATTGGAGCGATCGAAACGCTGTTGGGACAGTTGCCGATCACTCGGCGACGGCGCAGCGCGGTCATCGTGCTCAGCACGCTGGGCGTGGTTCTGCTGATTGCGGCATTCCCCTTCCGCTATTCCGGCATGCGTCTGTCGGTGCTCTGGCTGCTCGAGGCCGAGGCGTTGCTGCTGATCGGAGTGTGGACGAAGGAAGTTGTCTTCCGTCGCCTCGGAATGCTCGGAGCGCTGCTGGTCGCAGGCCAGATGATCGCAGTGGACGCGGCCCAAATCTTTGGCAGGCGCATGGATGGCGCCGATTTGCGCCCTGACTTTCGACTGTCGATTGTTTTCGTCGTGGCGGCTGCGGTGTTTTATGCCAACGCGCATTGGGTGCTGCGCCGCTGGGCCGATCTGTTTACCACCGAGTTTGACCGGCGCGTGATGCAGCGCCTGTCGTACGCCGCGTGCGTAATGATCCTGATTGCCGCGTGGATCGCGTTCCCCGAAGCATGGACAGCCGTCGCGTGGTGCGCGCTGGGGCTCGGGCTGGTGCTGGCTGCACGCCGCTTTAGCTTCCCAGAGCCTGATTTCCCGGAGCCCGGCCTTTCAGAACCAAGGTTAACAGAACCAGGGTTAACAGAACTACGCTACCAGGCGAACTTCCTGGCGCTCGTGTCCGTGCTTCGCGTATTAGCGATCAACTTAGAAGCTACCGACAAGTATCACGGCCTGACCTTGCGGCTGCTGACGATCACCTTTGTTTCCACTTTGCTGTATGTCACATCGAATTGGAGCGGTGATTCTGATCGCAGCCGTGGTATCGCAATTGGCAAGCGTCTCTTTTCCTCCGGACAACTGGCAGGCGCGGCCTATACCTGGTCGGCGTCTTCTTTGCTCGCGCTGGTTGCCTGGTACGAGTTGCGCCCGGTCAGCGTGGCGGATGCCTGGCTCGTCGGCGGGCTGGTCCTGTTTGAACTCGGGCTGGAGCGAAAAAAGCTGAGCCTGCGATTGCAGGGCTATGCTGCATTCGCCGCCAGCTTTCTGCGTATCTTCTTTGTGAATCTGAATGCCGCGGGGAATCCCGGCGAGATCAGCCCGCGCTTCTACACGGTCGTTCCGCTGGCGCTCGGCTTCTTCTATGCATATTGGAGGCTGCACGAGAGCAGCGAGAATCTGCCTGAGAAAGGTCTGAGTGAATACGAGCGCAAGTTCAGAGCAGCCGACGTCTGCTGCTGGCTGGGCACGATCACCTTCGCCGCGCTCATGCGTTTTGAACTGGAGGCAGACTGGGTGGCGGGCGCGTGGGCGGCGCTTGCCTTTGCGTTGCTGGTGATCGCATGGCGCAGCGAGCGCAGAGTCTTTCTGTACCAGGGATTGATGGTCGCGGTCGGAGTGCTGTTCCGCACCGTGCTCCACAATTTCTACGAACGCAGTTACTTTCCGGCGCCGGCGTGGCAGAGCCGCTGGATCACGGTGGGAACAGCCGTCGCCTTACTCTTGCTGGCGTTGCCTTTCGCATTTCAACTTCGCAAAAAGAATGAGCCGAGTGAAGAAACCGGACTTGTCCGCCTGTTGCAGTCGGTAGTCCGGCGTCCCGAGCAGCTTTTCTTTTTCATCGCAGTCGGGCTGCTGACGGTGCTGCTGGCGCTTGAGATGCGACACGGCATGGTCACGCTCTCCTGGGGCGTGGAGGGCGTGGCGGTTTTCGTGCTGGCTCTTTGGCTCAGCGAGCGCAGCTTCCGGCTCACCGGATTGGGGCTGCTGCTGCTGTGCGTGGGAAAAATTTTGCTGGTGGATGTGTGGCGACTGGACCCGCGCGACCGCTATCTGACCTTCATCGTGCTGGGCGTGGCGCTGCTGCTGGTGTCGTTCCTCTATACCCGGAATCGCGAGGCGTTGCGCCAATACTTATGAAGCGCTGGATCATATTCGCGGGAATTGTGCTGTTGGCCGTCGCCTCCGTGGTGGTGAGCGAGTGGCGGAAAGTGGATGTGCCCGCCAGTCCCGCCGCGTTGTTGTATCTGGTCGCCGACACCGAACAGGAACTGACGCGAATGCCGGTAAGTTTCACTCGCATGTCGGACACGGAAGAGATCCGCATCGGAAATCAACTGGCGCGGTTCTACGCCACCCGGGAAGAACGGGAAAACACGCCCGAGGTCGCCATCGTGGAGCATTACCTGACGCGGGTGGGGTCGCAGGTGGCCCGCGATGCGCATCGAAAATTGCCCTACAAGTTTCACTACATTCCGGGTTCGTACTTCATCAATGCCTTTGCCCTGCCGGGCGGACATGTTTACGTGGGTGGCGGGTTGCTGGAACTGATGGACAGCGAGGATGAGCTGGCAGCAGTGGTCGGGCACGAGATCGAGCACATTGATCACTACCACTGCGCCGAACGTGTGCAGCGCGAGCAAGCCCTGCGCAGGATTCCACTGGGAGGGTTGGTGGCCTTACCCATCGAAGTGTTCGAGGCAGGATACAGCAAGGATCAGGAGCTTGAGGCGGATCGCGAGGGCACGCGGCTGGCAGTGGAAGCGGGATACTCGGCCAATGGAGCCATCCGCATGTTCGAAACCTTCGGGCGGTTGTACGAGGAGTACCAGACCAAGGCGAAGACGCCCCAGGAGGAACTATCGCGGGTAGCGCAGCAGACGTTGCAGGGATATTTCCGCTCGCATCCGCTGCCCTCGGAGCGTATTGCCCAAGTACAGAAGATGATCGCCAGTGAAGGCTGGACGGCGCGTCCGGAGCGCGATCTGGCGGTGGCTTACATCTTCTGGACGGCAAGAGCACGAAGTGCGCTGGATGCGAGGAAGTATCCGCAGGCCGAACAATTGGCGAATCAATCTCTACGGCTGCGGCCCGATCAGCCGAAAGCTTTCCAGGTGCTGGCCCTGGCGCAGTTCGCGCAGGCAAATTTTCCCGGAGCGGCGGAATCTTACCGCAAGATTCTTGAGCTGGACAAAACCTCGCATCCTGAGATTATCGCTGCTTATGCTCAGGCTCTGGCGGCGGCGGATCGTACGAGCGCGATCACCGAGTTCCGCCAGTGGGCGGAGAACATCAAGGGCGAGAAGCCGCGGGAAGTCGATGCGGCGGCAGCTGGATTGGCGCTGCTTGCCGGAGACTCGGAGCCTGCGCGAAAGTTGGAGATCGAACTCAGACAGAGCGGCGACGGGCGAGTCCCTGCGTGGATTGGCGAACTGGGCTGGTGGAATTACCTGGGCGGGAATTATCAGAGAGCCGTCGATCTATTGTCAGAGGCAGCCCAGCAGCGTCCAAGCGATGCCGAACTGGGTCTGCAACTGGCATGGGCGCTCATAGAAATCCGGCGATACGGCGACGCGCTCCAAATTTTGCAGAACTCCGGCTACGCACCGGGGATCCAGCCCGAAAAGACGATGGCGCGAGCCGTGACGCGCTGGCAGGCGCAGGAACACGACCAGGCACTCGTTGATTTCAACGCCGCGCTGGCCGGGCAGCCGGAGTGGGAAAATTCGAGTTGGGTCAAGGCGCTTTACTCGCCCCTGGTCGCACAAAGTATCCAGGAGATGCAGGCCGAGCGCGAGCGGCGAAAACAGAAAGCGAGAATCGCCGTTCGCTGAAGAGCGTGCCGCCAGGCCGAAATCCGGAACACCGTGGCGGGCACGCAATTCGGTTTAGCCGCTCAGAATGTGCTTCTTGTCCGATTCCCCTGACCACGGCCAAACGACGATTCGTTTCCCCCTGCCTTTTTTTCTCCGAGTTGATCCAGGGCGCCGTGCCGCGACGAGCGGGCGGTCAACGGCGCGTCGTTTTCACTTACAGTCATCGCTTCCTGCAAGAGCCTCCAGTCCCGAGCGACCTCACTCTCGGAAATGTGGGGTTGCGATTTCCGGCGTAGTTCCGTCTGCAGTCTGGCCTCGAGTAGCTGCTGCACCAATTGCGGAGGAGCGTCGCTCGATAGAACATTGCCGGCAGAGGCGCCGACACTGACCTGCTGCTGGCCGACTTGCATCTGAAGGATCGCCCGCCCGTCTTCGTCAAGTTCGGTTTTGGCTCGGGATTGCAGTCGTGTCCACGCTTTTTCGACGTGCCGAGCTGACGTCTCGGGATGAGTCTCGGCCAGGAGACGCTGCAACGCTTTCTGATAGGCGCGGCGATCCTCGCGACCCAGCGGGAGCCCAGGTTCGTTGTCGGCGCTGAAAACCTCCGCGCTCCCGGCTGGATTGAAATGACCCGCGCCGGTGAACACATAGACCGCGGCCACGCATCCCGCAAAGATCGGACTCGCGATAGCACTGGGCACGATGTACTTCTTGGACTTCAAGAATGATTCAACCACGCCGTGCACGGCCGCACTGCGGGGCATGGTGCCGGGAACTTGAGGAAATACGAAGGTTGAGAACGATAGGTCGGGATGGCGCGTGCTGAACTTGAGCAGCCTTTTTGCCATCTGCTTGGGCGTAGTCATTCCCACATCGGCGACCAGACTGCGCTGCAGGGAATGCGGGTAGTAGAAGTTGATCACGTCCTTCGCAAAGTCGGCGCAGTTGTTCGAGACCAAGTGGAAATGAGATCGGTTGGGCGAGGAGTTGTATTTCTGAATCAGAGCTGCATCCTGGGCGGGCGTGGTCTCGATTTCGAAACCGTAGGTCGCGCGATCGTAGGAAGAACCCACGAGTTCATACCAGTTTCCACCGGGAGTCTCTCCGTTCTGCAAATCGGGGACGAAGGTTTCCAGATACTTGCGACGATAGCGGTCGCGGAGAAAGGCGACCAGCTTGGCGTCGGCGAACAGTGGCACATCTTCTGGCCGCTCGACTGCGTACAAATAAGGGATGAGGGGAATAGCGATCCAATCGTATCCGGCGACGCCGTCGTAACGACTCAGGACGACGCCTGATTCTCCGGGAGCGCAGCGGCGCAGAAGCACGGGAGAATCAGCACAAACGCCGGACAAATACACAGCCGCGTGACCGGTCGCAGTGAAGAAGCCCATCTTGCCGTAAGGTTCTTCCACTAGAAGAGTCGCCGAGGCGTGGGCATACGAGGCAAAACCTGAGAGCAACGCGACCAGGGTGAACAGCAAGCGCCGCGTTTTCTGGCTGTCGCGTGACAGCATATCCCTCCCCCTTCAGCTTTCTTACCCTTCCCAATTTAGATGCGGATCTCTTGCCTCTTTATGTCTTGAGACTGTCGATCCATCGATCTCGCTTTTCTAAGATATTGATTAGAAACGGCCTGCCTACAGACGACTTTCGAACCTTCTTGCTCTTTTAAGCCTACCGAGTCTCACATTGAGATGTGTGCCTAGCTACCACAGGAAGCGCCAGCAATTGCAGCCCCCATTTGCGCGATAGCCGCGGGGCTTCAACGGGGCAATGGGCGTGCGTCAAAAGTAACTTTCTGAAGATGTGCGGACTGAACCTCGGGGCAGTCAGGCCTTACCCTTCAACGTGTGGTGTACTCTGGTTTTTTGCTCGACTACCTGTATATGCACCATCTTCCCAAGAATCCGTCCGAGCAAAACGATTTGAGATCACGCCACGTGGCCGAAGACATAAGACCGGCGCACGTCTGGTTGATGGCGTTCAGCGTTGGCGCCATCGTGGCCAACATCTACTACATCCAGCCATTGCTGTCCGCCATTGCAACGACCTTTCGCATCTCCGTGCCCCAGGTGGGAGCAGTCGCTATGCTGACGCAACTTGGCGCTGCGTTAGGCATGCTGCTCTTTGTTCCTTTGGGGGATACAAAGGAGCGGCGACGGCTGATTGTGTGCCTTCTCGTGGGCGAGTCTGTGTGCCTGGCCCTGATGGCGAGCGCGCGGAGTTTCCCGTGGCTGGCGCTGGCCAGCTTTGGCATAGGGCTTACAGCGTCGACCGTTCACCTCATCGTTCCCTTCGCCGCTCACCTTGCCTCCCCAACACGTCGCGGAGCGGCTGTAGGCGCTGTTCTTTCCGGGTTATTGTTTGGGATCCTGTTGGCGCGAATCTTCAGTGGCCTTCTTGGAGCGTGGTTCGGATGGCGTGCAATCTATTGGCTGGCGTCGACGCTCATGCTGCTGCTCGCTGCATTGATTCGCGCCGGCCTGCCCGCAAGCCAGCCGGACCTCAAACTCTCATGGCCGAGCTTGATCCGCTCTGCGGCCGTTCTTATCCGCAACCAGCCCGTGCTCCGAGAGGCCGCCGCGCTCAGCGCCATCCTTTTCTGCGCCTTCAGCGCCTTCTGGACGACCTTGGTATTTTTCCTGCAAACGCCTCCGTATCACTATGGCAGCGGTGTCGCCGGCCTCTTCGGGTTGGTTGGCGCTGCCGGCGCCATTTGTGCCCCGTTTGTCGGTCGCATGGCAGATCGCTATGGGGCAAGACGGAATGTCCTTATCTCGCTTCTTGTGACGCTCATTTCCTTTGTGGTTCTTTACGTGTTCGGCAGGCACATGAGTGGGTTGATCGCGGGAGTGATCTTGCTCGACATTGGTGTGCAGTCTGGCCATGTCTCCAACCAGACGCGAATCTACAGCCTGCTGCCCGAAGCCCGCAGCCGTCTGAACATGGTGTACATGATCTGCTTCTTCATCGCTGGAGCGATGGGCTCGTATGCGGGGTCCGTGCTCTGGCAGCGGTTTGCCTGGGCCGGAGTCTGCGGCCTCGGATGCCTTCTTCTGGTGGCAGGCTGCATCGTCTATGCCTCCACAGGACAGAAGGATCGCGCGCCGAACGCGAATGGAGAAACTGGATTATTGCCGGAGTGGCCAACCGGCCCGGAAATCTGAGAAGGCGCGGTCGATGCCCGCCGCAAGACAGTCGGGTCCGTCGGCGCCCCAGGATCATCTAGAATGGGTACTCTAAGTTTCGTCGAGGAGAGCCATCGTGTACGTCGCAGGTGACAAGCGTTACGACTCCATGCAATATCGCCGCTCCGGGCGCAGCGGCATCCAACTTCCCGCCGTGTCGCTCGGACTGTGGCACAACTTCGGCGGCGTGGATAACTTCGAGAATTCTCGCGCCATGCTGCGCCGCGCCTTCGATCTTGGCATCACGCATTTCGATCTCGCGAATAATTACGGCCCTCCGTATGGATCGGCCGAGGAAACTTTCGGGCAGATTCTGAAGAAAGATTTTCTTCCCTACCGCGACGAGCTGATCATCTCAACCAAAGCCGGCTGGGATATGTGGCCCGGGCCCTACGGCGATCTAGGCTCGCGCAAATATTTGCTGGCCAGCCTCGATCAGAGCCTGAAGCGCATGGGGCTCGATTATGTCGACATCTTTTATCATCACCGGCCCGATCCCGATACGCCAATGGAAGAATCTCTCGGCGCGCTCGACACCGCGGTACGTTCGGGACGAGCGCTCTACGCGGGCATTTCGTCTTACAACGCCAAGCAGGCGGCCGAGGCGGTGAAGATTCTGCGCGATCTCGGAACGCCCTGCCTGATTCATCAGCCGAAGTATTCGATGTTCGTGCGCGATCCCGAGCAGGGATTACTCGACGTTCTGGAAAAAGAAGGCGTGGGATCGATCGTCTTCAGCCCGCTGGCGCAGGGACTGCTATCGGATCGCTATCTGCATGGAATTCCCAGCGACTCGCGGGCCGCGCGCGATTTCTTTCTGAAGAAGAAAGACATTGGAGAAGCCACTCTCGCCAAGGTTCGCGCACTCAACGAAATCGCCAAGCAACGAGGGCAGACTCTGGCGGAGATGGCCGTCGCATGGGTGCTGCGCGATCCGCGCGTCACCAGCGCGCTGGTTGGCACCAGCAAAGTGTCGCAGGTGGACGACAACGTGGCCGCACTGAAGAACCTGAAATTCTCCGCCGAGGAGTTGCGCAAGATCGACGGCGCTCTCGCGGGTAAGCCAGCGGTGTGAAGGGTCGCCCGACGTCTCTACCTTGCCAACTGCTCCAGACGCTCGAACGTGTCCGGGTACCTGGCTGCGAGCAATAGAAGTGCGACTGCCTGGGCGTTGGGCCTGGCGCGTCCTTGCTCCCATTTTTCCAGCGTGCGCTCGTTGGTGAACAGCTTGCGGGCAAAAACGCTGCGTGAACAGTGGAACCGAGCGCGGACCTGCTTGATCATTTTCGGCTTGACCTCGGGCAGCGCGCGCGGCTCCACTTTATAGCTCCGCAGCGTGATTTTCCCGGCGCGATAGGCCTTCATGGCCGCCACACCCTCCATCAGTTCGTCGATTAGATTCCGCTTGTTTGCCATCGCCGCTGTCCTTATCTCCGTGCCCGTGATTTCTTTTCGGCGTCGATCGCCGTCTTCAGTATTTTTCTTTGTTGTGGCGTGAGATCGACGGCTTCATTTTTGTCATAAACAGTCATAAGCCATACCTGATTTTGTCCGTCGAACCAGTAGTAAATAATCCGCAGTCCACCTCGACGGCCTTTGCCCCTTCGCGCGTCCGCCCAGCGCAGCTTGCGGAATCCGCCGGTACCGGGAATCACGTCGCCGATTTCCGGCGTATTGGCCAGCGCCTCCTGGAGCCTGCGGTACTCCTCGTCGTCCAGGTACCCGGCTAAGTAATGAGTAAATGCGGGCGCTTCAATGAACTCCATCGGAGCGAATCCATACGCAAGTAGCGTACTTCGGTAAGTATACGCTAATAGCGTATAAAGTCAAGATTCGGCAGATTGCGTTACAATCGGCGGACGAGAGTGCTCGGGCAATCCGAGTTTCCGATGAAAGCACCCAAGAAAAATATCGTGCGCTGCACCTGGGCCAGCAACGAGCTCTCGATTCTCTATCACGACCGCGAGTGGGGCGTTCCACAACATGACGACCGCGTGCTGTTCGAGTTCCTGATTCTTGAAGGCGCGCAAGCCGGCCTTAGCTGGGACACGATTCTGCGGAAGCGCGAAAACTATCGCGCGGCCTTTGACGGCTTGGACCCGGAGAAAATCGCGCGTTACGATCGGCGAAAGACCGAGCGGCTCCTCCGCGATGAGGGCATCGTCCGCAACCGGCTGAAGATCGCTTCTGCGATACAGAACGCCAAGGCATTTCTGGCGGTCCAAAAGGAGTTCGGCTCATTCGATCGCTACGTCTGGCAGTTTGTCGGCGGCAAACCGCGAGCGAACGCCTGGCGGTTGGGGAAGAAAATTCCGGCGCGCACTGCGGAATCGGACGCGATGAGCAAGGACCTGAAAAAACGCGGCTTCACCTTCGTCGGCTCGACCATCTGTTACGCCTTCATGCAGGCCACCGGCATGGTCAACGACCACGCGGTAGAGTGTTTCCGCTATCGGATGTAGTGGCGCGTACCCATTGCGAAAAGCGCTAACCTCCGGCATAATAATGGTTTGTCTTTACTTAGTTAGTTTTAACCCGCCGGACTCTTCCGGGCAAAGGATACTGAAGTCTGTGTTAATGATCCGTCTGGCGCGCTTCGGTGCGCGCAAACAACCGTATTACCGAGTGGTGGTGATTGAGAAGGAGCGGGCTCGCAATGGCCGCCCGGTGGAAGTGGTGGGCACGTACAATCCGCGCACCAATCCGGCCACTTTTGACCTGAAACGCGAGCGTATCGAGCACTGGGTTTCGAAAGGCGCCCAACTTTCGGACCGGGTCAGGAAACTGCTTGCTCTCCCCGCGCCGGTTGCGGCCGCTTCGGTCGTCTAGCCGCCCTTACACTCGTCAATTCAGGAGTAAAGTCAAAGTCAATGATCGAGCCGAGCGTCAGCCCGTGCGCCATGATTGAGTACATCGCCAAGGCGATCGTCGATGCCAAGGGCGAGGTCTTTATTGAAGAGTACGAAGACGGAGATGAAACCGTCATCGAACTCGAAGTGGCCGAGGCCGACCTCGGCAAAATCATAGGACGATCTGGCCGCGTGGCCCGCGCGTTGCGCAATCTGCTCAGCGCGGCGGGATCGAAGCTGAACAAGCGCTACGCGCTCGAGATCATTGAGTAGGAGTCATCGAGTAGGAGATCATCGAATCGCGGCATCGGGCGCAAGTGGCGAATGGATTACCCTGGCGGTGGTCATCAAGACCCAGGGACGCCGCGGAGAAGTAGCGGTCGATTTGCATACCGGCGTTCCGGACCGCTTCCGGCAAGACATGCGGCTGTGGGCGCTCGCGAAAGATCAAGATAAAGACGGCCAGCGCCGCGAAGTAACGGTCGAGGATCTGTGGCCGCATAAGAGTTTTCTGGTTCTGAAGTTTCAGGGCATCGAGACGATTTCCGATGCTGAGCCGCTGGTGGGCGCCGAACTTCAGCTTCCGCGCAGTGAACGCGCCGAGTTGGAGCCGGGCTGGACGTACCTGAGCGACCTGATCGGTTGCACCGTGTTCGATGGCCAGCGCGAGATCGGCGAGATTGAAGACGTAGAGTTTGGAGCGGGAGAAGCGCCGCTGCTGGTAGTTCGCGATCAAAAGCAGCGAAGTAAAGAGCACGCAGCAAAGCTTCCCTACGAGATTCCCTTCGCCGAGGCGTACCTCGAGAAGCTGGATTTGGAGCGGAAGCAAGTCCGAATGAAGTTGCCGGAAGGCTTGCTCGAAGTAAACGAGCTGCTGGCAAAAGAAGAGAAAGAAACAAAAGGTTAGTCGTTCGCTGTTCGTCGTTCGCGAAGCACGGGTGTTCGATCTTTGACCGATTTGCTCTGCGAACTCAGCGTCCTCTGCGGTTAAAAGGTTTAGTCCGCGATGAAGGTCGACATTCTCACGATCTTTCCCGACTTCTTTCGCGGGCCACTGGATTACGGAATTGTCCGCCGGGCGCGGGAAATGGGCCTGGTGGAAATCAACATTCACGATCTGCGGGCGTTCACGAAAGACAAGCACCGCACCGTGGATGACCGCCCGTTCGGCGGCGGCGAGGGCATGGTCCTGAAGCCGGAACCGATCTTTGAATGTTTGGAGTCGTTCGGCGATGTGGAGCCGCGCGAAGTCCGCTTAGGCCCGGGCGCGAAGCAGTCGGTGATTCTGCTTTCCGCACAGGGTCGAAGGCTCGACCAGTCGCTGGCGGCGCAACTTGCCGAGCTCGACCGCGTCGTCCTCATCTGCGGGCGCTACGAAGGCGTGGACGAACGCATCAGCGAGCACCTGGCGGATCGCGAAGTTTCGATCGGCGACTATGTGCTCAGCGGTGGCGAACTGGGCGCAGCGGTGATTGTTGACACGGTCACGCGGCTGATTCCGGGTGCGGTGGGCAACCAGAATTCGACGCGCCAGGAATCGTTCACCGAAACGCGCACTGAGACGCGCACCGAGTCGTTCACCGAACCGGCGGAACTGGCCGGCGACGGCCCGAGTCCGACGTGCGTTTCCGGCGGATTGCTCGACTATCCGCATTACACGCGGCCCGCGGATTTTCGCGGCATGACGGTGCCGGAAGTGCTGATGAACGGCAACCACGACCAGATTCGCAACTGGCGCCGCAAAACGGCTTTGGCAAAAACGCTGCGCAACCGTCCCGACTTACTGGAGCGGGTTGCGCTGACGGCGGAAGACAAGGAATTGCTGGCCCAGATCAAGCTGGCCCAGAGGAACGGAAAGAGTTAGGAAGGGAACATTATGCGCAATCCGATTATCGAAAAACTGTTGGCGAAATCGCGCCGCACGGATATTCCGAAGTTTGGCCCCGGCGATACCATCAAGGTACAGGTCAAGATCAGAGAAGGTGAAAAGGAGCGTCTGCAGGCGTTCGAAGGCGTCGTCATTGCCCGGAAGCGAGGCGCGCAGCCGAGCTTTACCGTCCGCAAAATCAGTTTCGGCCAGGGCGTGGAGCGCATCTTCCCCCTCGACTCCAAGGTCATCGACAAGATTGATGTGGTGCGCTCCGCCAAAGTCCGCCGCGCCAAGCTTTACTATCTGCGCGGACTCAAGGGCAAGGCCGCTAGACTGAAAGAAGTCGAACAACAGTAAGCCGCGGTTGGTTCACGCGCTCGTCTGCATTGTCATCCTGAGCGAAGCGAAGGACCTCTGCATTTGCACGCAGCGCTGGAATAGGTCCTTCGCTTCGCTCAGGATGACAACTGGGACCTATTCCGCAAACCTTGAGGACTCGGCTCTAGCAGTCTGCTCTTGCTTCCCGCCTCTTCTTCGGCGAAGATGCTGATCAGCCTCCGTGCCCAAGTCCACGTCCACATCGAAAACTTCAAACGCAGACAAACTTTCTGCCTCCGCCGCCAAGCTGCGCCTGCTGAAAAAACTGCGCTGCACGCTTAATTTTGAAAAGCAGGCGTGGGCCACGGGCGCCGAACACGTTGCCGGAGTCGATGAAGTCGGCCGCGGATCGCTGTTTGGCCCGGTCGTAGCCGCCGCCGTCATACTCGACCCTCGACACCGCATTCGCGGCCTGCGCGATTCCAAACTGCTTCCCGCCGAGCGCCGCGAAGAACTCGCACTCCTGATTCGCCGGCATTCGATCGCCTGGGCCATTGCCGCCGTGGATTCCGCCCGCATCGACCAAATCAATATTTACCAGGCATCGCGCCTCGCCATGCTTCATGCAGTGCAGCAACTGGCGCCGGCGGCGAGTTATTTGCTAGTCGATGCAGTCAGGCTCGATTGCCAACTTCCCCAGCAACCCATCATTCACGGCGACGCGCTCTCTGCCTCCATCGCCGCCGCCTCCATTCTCGCGAAGGTCGAACGCGACCGCATGGTCTCCGCTTGGGACCCGGTCTTTCCCATGTACGGCCTGGCGTCGAACAAGGGATACTGCACGCCGCACCACCTCGCGGCTCTGCGCGAGCACGGCCCCTCGCCGCTGCATCGCCAGTCGTTTTCGCCGGTGTGGAGCGCGCCGATTCCGCAGGAAGTTTTGGAATTTATGCTGGACCCCGCTCCCGAAGAGATTTCTGGTGACGAAGAACCGATGGCGGCGATCTCGGAGACGTAGCGCCGTCCTGTGAATTCGCAACGCAATTTGAATTGTCATCCTGAGCAAAGCGAAGGACCCATGCATTCCAGCGCTGTGAGCAAATTCATAGGTCCTTCGCTTCGCTCAGGATGACAGCCTGGATTTATGTCACGAAACAGCAAGACTACCCCGCCTTATTTCGCCCGATAAATCTCCGTCAGCAAATCCGCCTTCGACTCGTCCCGCACCAGGTGTGGATACTTCTCTCCGCCGTGATAATCCAGTTTCACTACCCGGAAATAATCTGTGTTCTCCACGATCAGCTCAATCGGCAACGGACTTGTCTTCGCGGCTCGAATGGCGTCGCGCCAGATATCCGGCGAAAATCTGCGGCCGTTCACCGAGACAATCTTCATTCCCGGCCCGATCCCGGCCTTAGCCGCAAGCATCCCTTCAATCGTATCCTTGATCACGCCATCGCTCCCAAGCAACAGTCCCACCGAGTAATGACCATTGATCGTTTTTCCGTCGCGATCCTGGGCGCGATCCAGTTCCGAAGGGGTCTCGTCGTACGCCAGTTTCCATCCGCTTCCTTCGACTCCGCCGAGCGGGGCGCCCGGACCATGGTTGGACAGCCGCTCCGTCCAGAATCCGCGCCAGTCGTAGGATACGACCTGGTTCAGCGTGTTCACCACGTCGTCGAAGGTGTAGGTCTTCACCATGGGCGGTCCGCTGGGCGCGCCATGAAACAGTTTGCAGAAATCGTCCAAGGATTTCGCGCCCTTCGTTTGCTGCCGGATGATCACATCCACCCACAGCCAGTTGAGCACGTCCTCGTCGTAATAATCGACCGGCCGGCGATAATCCTCCCATGCCTTGGGAGCCATCTGCATCGAGGGAACCCCGTCGGCCGTATCCTGCAAATCGCGCCAGATCCGGCCCGAACGATGATCCAGATCCGCCGCTATCTGTGCCAGCGCCTCCCGGGCCAGGGCGGGCGTTCGCTCGCCGCTGCGCGCCGTGAGCACGTCTCCCAGATATGAGGTCAGCCCCTCATACACCCACAGCAAGTCGGTCTGCATCGGCTGTTCGTAATCGGGCGTCGCCAGATCCGCCGGTCGCCGGTACTTCCCGTTCCACGAATGCACGTACTCGTGCGGCAGCAGGCCAGCGGCCATTTTCCGTCCGTCTTCTTCGATCAACGACCTCTCGTCGACGCGGCTGTCATTCGATTCGTGATGCTCCAATCCGAAATGCGCGACGTGATCGCTCAGCGTCAGCAGGAAGTGGTAATCGGTGTAGTGCCGCGCCCCAAACAGAATTCCCGCTTGCTTCACCAGGTTCCGGTAATGTTCCCAGACTTCCTCCGGAGCATCGAGCGCTGCGGCGCTGTCGGCCGCAAGATCAAGTTCCGCGGGAGGGTTTTCGCCGGCCGGCGTCAGCGGCACAACCTTCAAATACTCGCCCGCGATCACCGGACCATCCACCAGCATGGTCAGCGAAACGGGCGCAAAATGAATATCGCTGCCTGCCTGGTTCGACACATGCAGCGATGTTCCAAACTTCCATCCCGCGGGCAGCCGCAAGCTCGCGCTATAGGTAAGCTCATCGGAGCCATAGCCGGCGGGATAGAGCAACAGCGTGTTCCAGTTGACAATGTACAACTTTTCGGTAGCGGCCATCCCGGAGCTGTATCCAGGCTCAAACGACGCGGGCGAAGCGTAATCGAGATTCGCGATGACTTCGCTCTCGCCCCCGGGAACTTCCACGTGAAAAGTAAAACCGTCGAGCAGATCGCGCCGCCATTTCAGCGTCTTCCCGCTCGCCGTAAATTTCAGACCGGTCAAATCCGTGATCGGACCCGTCGGCCCGTGCTCGCCGGGAATCCACTTTGGATAGTAGAGCGTGAGCGTCCCGGGCTTCGCCGGAATGCGCAATTGCGCGTGGAAGATTTTGCGCGGCGCTTCCGACGCGTCCACCGAGAGCGCGACCGTCGGACCATTCGCCCCAAAAACTGAAAATGATGACAAGAGAAAAATCACGAGACCAACAAATTTCCTGAACCCACAACGCAAACCTGTTCCCATTCCCCCTCCGGATTGTCGAGTCGCTCCACATCGATGAAACAGAACCGTACGTAATATATCAGTCTGCCCGGCCGGTTCGACAACGACGACCGCCGCTGGCACGCACTCATTACTCTTCCTCATGGCCTGCTCCCGCCGCCTCGCCTGCTATCATCTCCGAGGTGCCCGCGCGCGGAAAATTTATCACGTTCGAAGGTCTCGATGGCAGCGGCAAGAGCACGCAACTCGAGAAGCTGGCACGTTCCCTGCGCGCCCACGGCCTCTCCGTTACCATCACCCGTGAACCGGGCGGCACCACCGCAGGGGAAAAGATTCGCGAAGTGCTGCTCCACTCCGCCACCTCCGGACTTTCCCCGCTCACGGAAATGGCCCTCATGTTCGCTTCCCGCGCCCAGCACATTCACGAGGTCATTCTGCCCGCGCTCGCCGAAGGACGCATCGTGCTCTGCGATCGCTTCACCGATTCGACCGAGGCTTACCAGGGTGGAGGCCGCAAGCTGGGCACGAACGCCGTGCTGCAGATGCACGAAATCCTCTGCGGCAATTTGCAACCCGACCTGACCCTCTTACTGGACAATGAGGTGGCGTTCAGCGTCGAGCGCGCCCGGCGACGCAATCAAAAACACAAAGGTTCCCGGTCCGAAAAAGGCTCCGAAAGAGATGAGAACCGTTTCGAGCAGGAAAGCCGGGCTTTTTTCGGACGCGTCCGCCAAGCGTACCTGGCGATCGCCCACCGCGAGCCGCACCGAGTCCACGTCGTGAACGCCCGAGGCACGCCCAGCGAAACGCATGCGATTATCATGGAGTTGGTGCGAAAGAAACTGAAAATCTGAAACCCGGCTACTAGCTTCTGGCTTCTAGCTAGTAGCTAACGGCCAGAAGCGTTCTATGCCCTTTTCTGATTTCGCCGGCAATCCGGAAACCATCCATCGCCTGCGCGAGATGCTGGCGCGCAACCGCTTTCCGCACGCCGTCATTCTTTCCGGTGCGCACGGATCGGGCAAGTACACGCTCGCTCTGATGCTAGCCCGCGCCATGAACTGCCTGGAGCAGCCCTCGACTAACGGCGACGGCTTGCCCGATTTCTGCGGACGCTGCTCGAACTGCATTCGCATCGCGCAAGCCGAAGACCTCGACGCCCGCTTCGCCGAAGCCGTCGAGGCGCGCGAAAATATGCGCGACACGGACAAGAAAGAAACCCGGCTCTTCGTCCAGACCCACCCCGACGTGCTCATCATCCCGCCCGATCCGCCGCAACTGATGATCAAGGTCGACCAGGTTCGCCACGTGATTGAGACCATCTACTATCGCCCCGCGGAAGCCCGCGAACGCGTTTACATCTTCACCAGTTCGGCCTTTATGAAAGAGGCTGCCAACTCGCTCCTCAAAGTTCTGGAAGAGCCGCCCGAGTTCGCCACTATTTTTCTGCTCACCGAAAACGCCGGCGAATTGCTGCCCACCATTCGCTCCCGCTCCATGACCTTCAACCTGGGAGCGCTCGCTGTCACCGAGATCGAGAGCCGTCTCGTCCAGCTTCGTCCCGATTGGAATGCCCGGCAGCGCGCGCTGGTCGCCCGCCTCAGCGAAGGCGCCATCGGACGCGCCTTGTCATTTGATATCGAGAGCTACGTCGCCGCTCGCAACCACGCCCTCATCATGCTCAAATCCGCGCTCGGCGCCCACACTAACGACCACACCGACCTGTTCAAAGTAACCGAGAGCTACCGCTCCGGCGCCGAAGGCCGCGAGAAAATCGACAGCCTCCTCCGCACTCTCTACGCGTTGCTCGAAGACCTGATGTTCCTGCAATCGGGCGCGGAGCAACTGGTTCGCAATACGGACATTCTGGGCGAACTCAAGAAAATGTCCGAAGCCGCCGACTTTGCCTGGCTGCAGCGCGCCGCCGACGGTCTCGGCGAAGTCGAACGCGGCCTGCGCCGCAACCTGCTGCGTTCGCTGTCGCTCGATGCCTTCGCGACCGCCCTCGAACGTTCTTCCTGAGCCAGCGCGCTGCGGAAAAAGCCGCGTTTCGTATCAGGGCATCGCTTTAGCGATGCCGAAAATTCCCTCGAAAGCCGACGCCCCTTTAGGGGCTGGCCGTAGAAAATCGACCTTCCCCGCAGTGGTAAAGCGTAGGCAGTTGCACAAAAGACACTGCACAAAGCATTGTCATCTCCTGCCTGCTGTGATACCGTAAGCCTCAGTTCACACCTCTGGACCCACAATTACAGGCTTGAGTGTTGTGGCATATTCTGCCCGCCCAGCGCGCAGGTGGTGCGATTTGAAAGATGCAATCGAACCCATACCAGCCGAACAATCCGCGGATCAGGAAAGCTTCGCGAATCGCAAGCTGATCCGCCCAATCCTCAATCGTGCCGATCACGCGCACAACAACCACGGCCCCAACCACGTGCCCACAGAGCGCAGAGACCGAGATCGGGACAAAGACCGCGACAGAGATCGCGACCGTTCCGCCGCTCCGGCCAGGAAGGCCGCGCCTAGCGAGCAGACGAACGCCGAAAATTTTTATTATCAGAAGCAGATGCAGTCCAAGACTCCCATGGTCATCGTGTTGCGCGACGGCGAGGAAGTCCACGGCTATATCGAGTGGTACGACAAGAACTGCATCAAGCTGAACCGCAGCGGCTCCGCCAATCTGATGATCTACAAGCCCGCCATCAAGTACATGTTCAAAGAAGGCGAGAACGGGAAGAAGTAGACGCCGGTCCCCACCAGCGATTCGGTTCTGACGAGAGCCTGACCAGCCCCAAAGCCCGCTCCTACAGCTTCGGCAGCACAATCCCCTTCTGTGCCTGGTATTTTCCCTTGCGATCCTTATAGCTGGTCTCGCAAACTTCGTCCGACTGGAAGAAGAGAATCTGGCACAGTCCCTCGTTGGCGTAGATTTTTGCCGGCAGCGGCGTGGTGTTCGAGATCTCGAGCGTGACGAAGCCTTCCCACTCCGGCTCGAACGGAGTCACGTTCACGATGATCCCGCAGCGCGCGTAGGTCGACTTGCCCACGCAGATGGTCAGCACATCGCGCGGAATTTTGAAGTACTCGACCGACCGCGCCAGCGCAAACGAATTTGGCGGCACGATCGCGACATCGGCGTTCACGGTCACGAACGAGCGCTCGTCGAAATGCTTCGGGTCGACAATCGTGCTATTGACGTTGGTAAAAATCTTGAACTCGTCGGCCACGCGCAAGTCGTATCCGTAACTCGACACGCCGTAGGAAATCACTCCCGCGCTCACCTGCTTTTCCGAGTACGGATTAATCATGTCGTGCTCTTGCGCCATGCGCCGGATCCAGCGGTCACTCTTGATCATGAAGCTCCTTGGGATTTGGTAATTGGGTAATCTTATAATTTGGTAATTTAAGAGCGGCCGCGCCTGCGGGTGGGAATTCCGGCCGCGGCGGTTTTCAAATTACAAAATTATCAGATTACAAAATTATAAAATTGGCTCGGCTGGTGCTGCCATATTACGAGATTGATCCCCCGGTTGACAATCTGTCCTATCTCCCTTAGCATCAATAACTTGAGACACAGCAAATCCTCGGGAGACGGGGGCAACCCGTGATTAAGCTCGACATCATTAACGAAGTGGTCAACCGCACCGGGATCACCAAGACCAAGGCGGAGCTCGCCGTCGAAACCGTCTTCGAGAGCATGAAGAAGGCGCTCTCCACTGGCGACCGCATTGAGCTGCGCGGCTTCGGCGTGTTCAACGTGCGTCCGCGCAAGACCGGCATCGGACGGAATCCGCGCACCGGCGCCGAAGTTTCCATTCCGCCCGGCAAAGCCGTCCGCTTCAAGCCCGGCAAGGAACTGCAGTCGATTGATTAGAATTGCAGAGGTGAGAGGTCAGATTGTAGAGGTGCGGGTTTACTTCTGCAATCTGACCTCTCACCTCTGACCTCACCCATGTCCGAACCCACATCCCCTTTGCCGGCCGCCCTAGAGTGGGAACAGCAGCCCCAGCCCAGTGTATGGGTCGTCCCGCCGCTGCGCCAGCGCTGGTGGCTCTACGTGTTGTTTTTCGTGCTGACCATCTTCAGCACGCTGGCGGTCGGATCTCGCATGCAGCTCCATTACCTCAACCACCAACCACTGTTTTCGATGGATGACGACTTCTTGTTACCGTTTGTAACCTGGATCGCACATCCCTCGGAGCTGCTGTTGGGCGTTCCTTTCTCGTTCACGCTGATGTTCATCCTGCTCGCGCACGAGATGGGGCACTACCTGTACGCCCGGCATTATCGCGTGCATGCGACGCTGCCCTTTTTCATTCCCTTTCCCAGCCTGATCGGCACACTCGGCGCCTTTATCCGCATCAAGAGTCCGATCCCCTCACGCGCCGCTCTCTTCGACATCGGAATCGCCGGCCCGATCGCCGGATTCATCCCGTCGTGTATCGCCTTGTTATACGGGCTCTCGCTCTCGCATCCCGTCGCCGCTTTGGCGGCGTCTGATATTCAACTTGGATTCCCACTGGCCTTCCATCTGGCTGCGCGACTGCTGCACATCCACGCGCCCCTCTCCGCGCTCTCGCTCCATCCCATCGCCGCTGCCGCGTGGGTCGGAATGTTCGCCACCGCGCTCAACCTGTTGCCGGGTGGCCAGCTCGACGGCGGGCACATTGTATTTTCCATTTCGCCTCGCCTGCATCGCTGGATCTCGCTGCTCACCGTCTTCGCCCTCATCCCGTTCGGAAAATACCTTTGGACGGGCTGGTTCCTCTGGGCCGTGCTGCTGGCGCTGACCGGCAGACATCCGCGAGTGCCGCATTACCCAGACGTGTCGGGCGCCCGTCGCGTGCTGGCTCTGTTCGGACTGCTGATTCTGGTCCTCAGCTTCACCCCCGCGCCCTTCATGCATAGCTCCGGCCGAGAAGCGTGGCCAGAAATCCGCGACGGAAGCCGAGACACGTTGCACGACCTCCGCGACGGCATTCGCCAAAATCTGCATCGAAGATGATTTCGTCTCATCTCGGAGGTCCCTGCCTGCTCCGACAGGCTTCAAGCTAGAAGCCAGCAGCCAGTAGCTAGCAGCCGCTTCACATCAACCACACCGCATCCACATCCACAATCACCTGGGTGCGCGGGATCTTTCGCGCCGCCGCTTCCGCCAGCATCGCCCGCAAAAGTGCATTCATCTTTTCGCGGCTGGGAGACTTCAGAATAAAGTGATAGCGATAATCGCGCTTCAGCCGCGTGATCGGAGCCGCCGCCGGTCCCAGCACGCGAATCCCTTCATGCCGCGTCTTCTCAAACCAGCGCCCCAGTTCGCCCGACCAGGTCAGCGCCTCATCCAGCTTTTCGCTGCGAATCAGCACATTCGCAACCGCGCTGTACGGCGGATAGTGCATCCAGGCGCGGAATTGCAACTCTTTTTCGTAGAACCCGGCAAAATCATGCCGCGCCGCAAACTGCACTGCGTAGTGCTCCTGAAAATAAGTTTGCAGCACAACCTTCCCCGGAGACTGTCCACGTCCGGCACGCCCCGCCACTTGCGTCAACAGCTGAAAAGTTCTCTCCGCCGCGCGAAAATCCGGCAACCCCAGCGCCATGTCCGCTCCAACGACGCCAACCAGCGTCACCCCGTGGATGTCGTGGCCTTTCGCGATCATCTGCGTGCCCACCAGCATGTCGAGCGCGCCTTCATTCAGCGCGTTCAGCGCCTGCTCGAAATCTTCCCGCCCGCGCACCGTATCGCGATCCAGCCGCCCGATCCGCGCCTGCGGAAACATGCCGTGCAGCAGCTCTTCCAGCTTCTCCGATCCCGTCCCGACAAAGTACACATACTCGCTGCCGCAATGCGCGCACTTGTCCGGGATGTGCTCGACGTGTCCGCAATAATGGCATTCCATCTTGCGCTCGCGCTTGTGGTGAGTCATCGAAACCGCGCAGTTCTTGCATTGCAAAGTCTTGCCGCACGCGCGGCACAACACCACCGGAGAATACCCGCGCCGGTTGAGCAGCACCATGACCTGCTCTTTTTTTTCCAGCCGCTCGCGAATCTCCTCCGCCAGTTTGCGCGAGATCACCTGCTCCTGCCCCGTCTCCTGAAACTCCTGCCGCATGTCGACGATCTCGACTTCCGGCAGCGGACGCATCTCCACCCGGTCCGGCAACTCCACCAGCGCATATTTATTTTTCTTCGCGTTGTAATACGACTCCAGCGAAGGCGTGGCCGAGCCCAGCACCACAACCGCTCCCGCCCCCGCCATTTTTGCCCGCATCACGGCCACATCGCGCGCGTGATATCGCGGCGTCTCCTCCTGTTTGTAAGACGAGTCCTGCTCCTCATCGACAATGATCAGCGCCAGGTCGCTCACCGGCGCGAACACCGCCGACCGCGTTCCCGCCACCACTCGCGCCTCGCCGCGCCGTATGCGATGCCACTGCTCCGCCCGCTCCGCATCCGACAGCCCCGAATGCAGGATGGCAACTTCATCGCCGAACACCTGGTGCAGATCCGCCGCCACCGCCGGAGTCAATCCGATTTCAGGAACCAGCAATATCGACGACCGCCCCTGCTCCAGCACTTCGCGCATACAAGCGAGATACACCGCCGTCTTTCCCGATCCCGTGATCCCATGCAGCAGCAGCCCGCCGAACTTGCGCGACGCCACGGCCGCGCCAATCTTCGCGAGCGCTTCTTTCTGCGCCGCGCTGAACTCGAACTCAAACGGAGACGGCCGAGGCTTGAGCTTTGAAAGTTTGACCCCGGAAGCCGTGAAATCCTGCGGCTCATCCACCAACTCAATCAACCCGCGCCGCACCAAAGCGCCCAGCGTAGTGCGCGGCACATCCAACCCGCGTAAAGCCTCGACAGGCACGCGTCCGCCAGCCGCAGCCAGCGTCTCAATCAAAGTCCGTTGATTCTCATTGAGCTTCTTTGTTGTGCCGGCAGAGCTCGTGTGGGGACGGGCGCCCCGCCCGTCCAGCGGAGGCGAAGCCTCCGCAGCTTCGGCGCCGATCAGCACCGCGACCTTCACCAGCCGCGCCGCATCCCGAGCCGCCGACACATCCTCCCAAGCAATCCACTTCTTCCGCACCATCCCTGCGAGCAGCGCCTTCCCAACCCGGGTCGTCCCGCGCAGACTTTCTTCGCGCACGCTCTCCAGCTCCGCCAGGTAGTCAAGCACGCGAAATTCGACCAATTGCTCGTCCGGCGTCCGCTTCGACCGCGCCGGAGACCCCGACATCCCCGCCAGATGCAGCGCCATCCGCCCTTCGTCGGTGATACGATACGCGATCGAGCGTTTAAACTCGGCGGAGAGCGGCAGCATGGTGCGAAACACTTCGCCGACCGGAGCGAGATAGTAATCGGCAATCCACTTCCCAAGTTTCAACAGATGCTCATCGAGAACCGGCGAGAGGTCGAGCGCTTCAATAACTTTCTTGATCTTTATTTGGGAAGCCGTGATTTGAGAAGTTTTGACCTGCGGCGGACGGTCATGCAGCTCAACCACAATCCCCGACATGCGTTGCTGCCGGAACGGCACCAGAACCCGTCCGCCAACAACTGGCTCCATGCCCGTAGGGATGGCGTAGGTAAACACCATGTCAAGCGGCACAGCAAGAGCGACGTCGCAGAAGAGGGGCATCTGGTGGAAGGATATAACAGCGAAAATCGGAGTAGGCCAGATCAGCCCACGATGGTTCCATCCGGGTCCATGACGAAGGCCTCGCAGAGAGGAACAAATGCAGACACGCCCCCGCCGTCGGCACAAGCCGTCACTCTGATGTCGCCGCCCCTCCTGGAATCCCAGAACACCTCTGTTTCTAGCTGATACCGGTTCCCATCGTGAGCGACGAATTCCTTGTGTTCCGCCTTTCCGATCTTCGCAACGAGATCAACGTACGGCTGCCGGCGCAGGAGGGTAAGTTCCTGATTGATGAAGTCATAGGCAATTTCGTGACCCATTTTTTGATTCTAACCAAAAGTCTACGTGTTGGTTCTTGGCGCCTTCATCCCCAACTCCTTCATCACCATCTGCAAGTCCTTCCACGCCTCGCCCTTTTGCCGCGGATCGCAAAGCAGAAACGCTGGACGGTAGGCCTTGCCGATATAACTCTCGTTTCTTGCAAATCTTGTCAAGCCCCCGTTTCGACGTTTTTCCCCGTAAACCAATGAGCCGGGTGGAAATATAAAGTTGGAAAAGTTGTCCAAGTGGGTAGACCGAATTGATATAATAGAGCTATAGAGAAGAGATAAGGGTGCGGAATCCCTCCCGCACCCTTCTTCTTTGTGCGCGGGCGTTTTTCTGGGTACTGGCTACTGGGTACTGGCAACTGTTCCTAAGTCCTTATTCCGGAATACTTTAATATAAGTCCTTTAGATTCAAAGACCGAAGCGAAAAATTCCCGCCAACCCCATGATTCCATTAGATAGGGGGGAGGGGGGGGTAGGGGTACCAAGTGGTAAACGCGTCCCAAAACGGGAGTCTCGGCTGTGCCCCTCGTCCCTACCCGTTCCCCTATTCCGCCCCCTTGGCTGGCACATTCATCCCCAACTCCTTCACCACCATCTGCAAGTCCTTCCACGCCTCGCCCTTTTGCCGCGGATCGCGCAGCAGAAACGCTGGATGGTAGGTGACCGCCAGCTTGCATCCATCCCAGCGGGGATCGCTGCTCCGGTCGTTACTGCGGATGCCCGCCGGCCTGAAGTCGTAAAAGCGGCCGCGCAGTTGCATCATCGATGCACTCATCGCCAGCAGCGTCTTCGCCGCCACGGCTCCCAGCGCCACCACCACCTTCGGCTTGACGACCGCGATCTGCCGCATCAGAAACGGCGAGCAGGTCGCGCACTCGTCGCGCTCCGGCGTGCGATTCCCCGGTGGACGGCACTTCACGATATTCGCGATGTACACCTGCTCGCGCTCGATCCCCATCGCCTTGATCATGTTGTTGAGCAGTTGTCCGGCACGGCCTACGAACGGCTCGCCTTTCTCGTCTTCATCGGCGCCCGGCCCCTCGCCTACGAACATCAACTCCGCGTTTGGATTTCCCACGCCAAACACAATCTGCTTCCGTCCCTGCTTGTGGAGCACGCAGCGCGTGCAGTCGCCCAGGTCTTCGCGGATGATCTTCAGCGCCTTCACCGGATCGCTCACACTCTGCTCGGGCTTCAGCGCGATCGCCTCAAAAATATTCTCTTCAACAACAACCGGCACTGCGACCGCCGCGGACTTCCGTGGACTCATTTCTTCTCCCGATTCTGGCTGATTTGTCGAAACCGCTATTTCTTCTTCGTCCACTGCAATGGGCGCGGCAACACCCTCCGCGCGGTCCGACACGGGCTGCCGGTAAAAGTCGTAGATCCCCATCTCGTTGTAGTAGCGGATGCGCGCGGCAAGCGCGCGGCGAAGATCAGGGTCAAGGGTGCGGGGCATTTCGGATAAGAATAACAAACTACGGCGTGGAAAGACTCTGGCACCACGGAGACACAGCGCCACGGAGAAAAAAGCGCGGCTTGATCTTCCGATTTCTCCGTGTCTCCGTGACTCTGTGGTGAATAAGGCTTTTTACCGCGATGGCACGCCGCTGCGCTTTCGCAGCTTCACTACCTGGTCCAGCACGCGGTGCGCAACTTCCCATTTCGAGGTCTCGGGAACCTCGACTACTTCGCTCTGCGAGATGATCGTGACCGCGTTACGGTCGGAATCAAAACCAATCCCCTCGCGCGAAACATCGTTGACTACGATTGCGTCGAGCGACTTCGATGCCAGCTTTTTACGCGCGTTTTCCAGCACGTTCTCCGTCTCGGCCGCAAATCCCACAACGATCTGCGCCGTCTTCCGGCGCGCCACCTCCGCCAGAATATCTGCCGTCGGTTCCAGTTCGAGCGTCATCTCGCCCTTGCGCTTGATCTTCTGCCCCGCCGCCGCTTTCGGCCGGAAGTCCGCCACGGCCGCCGTCTTGATCACTACCGTTGCTTCGGGCAGCAATTTCAAAACTGCCGTCAGCATCTCTTCCGTTGTCTCCACCTGCGTCAGTTCCACCGCACCCGGAGCGGCAATCGCAACCGGCCCGCTCACCAGCAGCACGCGCGCACCCCGGCGCAGCGCCGCTTCCGCAATGGCATAGCCCATGCGCCCGCTCGACCGGTTAGTCAAATACCGCACCGGATCGATCTTCTCCCGCGTCGGCCCCGCCGTCACCAGTACCGTTTCGCCCGCCAGATCCTGCGCGGCGCCGAGCGCCTCCATCACCGCTGCCACAATCGTCTCGTTCTCCGCCAGTCGCCCCGCGCCCGTCATGCCACAGGCCAGATATCCGCTGCCGGGCTCAACAATGCGAACGCCGCGCTTACGCAGAATCTCCAAATTCGCCTGCGTGGCCTCGTGATTCCACATGTTGACATTCATTGCCGGAGCCACCACCACCGGAGCGGTGGTCGCGAGGTAAAGGGTGCTCAGAAAGTCGTTCGCAATCCCCTGCGCGAAGCGCGCCAGCACGTCGGCCGTCGCCGGAGCCACCACCAGCGCATCAATCGCCTGCGCAATCGCAATGTGCTCGATCGCCGACTCGACATTCGCCTGCGCGTCTGCGGAATTGGAGTCCGAGCCGAACATGCCGGTAATAACTTTTTCTCCGGAGAGCGCTGCGAAGGTAAGAGGACGAACGAACTCCTGCGCCGCAGCCGTCATCACGACTTGCACATGAATGCCGCGGTCTTGCAAAAGGCGCACAATTTCCGCCGCCTTATAAGCTGCAATTCCACCGGACACGCCCAGCGCAATTTTCATAGCAGGAAAATGGCGGCGACGGCTTCGACATCCAGCCCCGCCTGCAGAATTGATGCCGCAACCTGGCGCGCGATTCACACTACGCGCCAGCGGCGCAAAAAATAACGCCGGCACTAAATATCAGTGCCGGCGATTCATGTCTACGCGTCTTCCGGGAACACTTTGCTTAGAGCGTCGCTCACGGCGACGACGGGCAATTTCGGAATCTCCGGAATCAGCCATTTCACCTTGCCGGCCTTGATTTCATCCTGCGCGATGCGGCAGGGTTTGCGCGATCCGGTATCGATCACCGGCGGTGCGCCACCCTGCAGTTGCCGTGCCCGCCGCGCCGCTACCAGAATGTAGCGGTAGTTGCTGTCGAATCCTTCAATCAACTTCATACTCTCTCCCCTAAAACTTCATGTGCCCTTTACCGACCGTTGAACGAAGCCAGAATCGGCTGCACCCGCTCGCGCGCCTGTTCCAGCCGGCAAGCCTGTGCGGTCGCCACTCGCCGCGCTTCTTCTCCGGAAGGTTTCGCCCCGCTTCGCAGCAACCGCTCCGCCAACACTATGTCCTTTAGTTCGTCCGCAGACTGCTCAAGCAGGTTGTTAACTAAAATGTAGTCGTATTTCGAGTAATTCTCAATCTCTCGGCGGGCCGTGTCCAACCGGCGACGGATTACCGCCTCCGAATCCAGCCCCCGGTTCCGCAGTCGCCATTCCAATTTCTCCCGGTCCGGCGGAAGAATAAATATGCTCACCGCGTCCGGAATCTCCTCCTTGATCTGCCGCGCTCCCTGCACATCGATATCCAGCAGCAGGTCGTTGCCGTGCGGCTCGGCCTCGCGAAGAAACCGCCGCGCCGTGCCGTAATAGTTTCCAAAAACTTCGGCGTGCTCCAGAAACTCGCCCGCCGCGATCATGGCTTCAAATTCTTCCCGTGAGACGAAAAAATATTCCTTACCGTTCTGTTCGCTGCCGCGCGGCGCGCGCGTGGTGTAAGAAATCGAAAAGTCCAGGTGACCAACCATCTTGAACAGTTCGTTCACCAGCGTGGATTTCCCCGAACCCGATGGCGCGGAAACGATGTAGACGATACTCATTCCAGATTCTGTACCTGCTCCCGCGATTTCTCGATCTCCGATTTCATCAGCAGGCCCATCTCGGTAATCTTCAACGCCTCGCCCGCCAGGCCCGAGGTCTTCGAAAGCAGCGTGTTGGCCTCGCGGTTCATTTCCTGCAGCAGGAAATCCATTTTCTTGCCCACCTCGCCGCCCTGGTCGAGCAGTCCAGAAAAATGTTTCACGTGCGCATTCAGCCGCACCAGTTCTTCCTGGATGTCGCTGCGATCCACCAGCACCGCGACTTCCTGCAGAATCCGTTCTTTGTCCACGTGTGCTCCGAGCAGTTCCATCATGCGCGACTGCAGCCGTTCCGAGTAGCTGCGCAGAATGGTGCCGCGATGGGCTTCTACGCCCGACGCCGCTTTTTCCAGACTCGCCATGCGAGCGCGCAGCTCCGCGCCGATGCTCCGGCCTTCTTCTTCGCGCATCTCATTGAGTCGCGAAAGCGCTTCTTCCACTCGCGCCATCACCGCGGTCTCCAGTTCGTCTTCCGATTTCTCGGCTCCCGAATCCATCGCGCCCGGCATCCTCAGAACCACGTTCAAATCGGGCTCACCCTTAACCCCAAACTCATCCGCCGCCGCCCGGAACGCCTGCACATAGCCGGCAATCAGTTGCCGGTTGAGCGCGACCCCGCTCGGGCCCGAACGATCCAGGCTAAGTATCACTTCCACGTGGCCGCGAGCCAGTTTCTCTTTCAGAATCCGGCGCAGCTTCATCTCCAGCGTGTCGGTATCGGACGGCAACCGGAAGTGCAGATCCAGAAAACGATGGTTCACCGATTTCAGCGATAGCGCAAACGCCAACTGGGCGTTGACCTGCCCTCTGACCTGCGCGAATCCCGTCATGGAGCGAAGTAACATAAAGTTCCAGGTTTCAGAGTTTCAGAGTTTCAGAGTTTCAAGGTTTCAAGGTGGAAAATTCCGCGGTCGATCTGAGCCGCTGCCATCTCGGACTCTTTACCTTGAAACTTTGAAACCTTGCAACCTTGAAACTATTTCTTACGCCTTCGGCGTTTCCGCTTCCGCAAACTGCAATTCGTAAAGCCGCCGGTACGTGCCCAACTTTTGCATCAGCTCTTCATGCGCGCCGATGTCGCTGATCGTACCGTTGTCGAGCACCACGATGCGATCCGCTCGCCGCACGGTCGAGAGCCGGTGCGCAATCACAAACACAGTACGCCCACTCATCAGATTTTGCAGCGCCGCCTGCACCAGCGATTCGGACTCGCTGTCCAGCGCCGACGTCGCCTCGTCCAAAATCAGGATCGGCGCGTTTTTCAAAATCGCCCGCGCCACCGCGATGCGTTGCCGCTCCCCGCCCGAAAGCCGCACCCCGCGCTCCCCGATCATCGTGTTGTACCCTTCCGGAAGCCCGCTAATGAATTCATGCGCACGCGCCGCACGCGCCGCTTCTTCCACCTTCTTCTGCGACACATGGGGCTGGCCGTAGGCGATATTGTTCCTCACCGTATCGTTGAACAACACCGTCTCCTGCGTGACAATCCCGATCTGCGATCGCAGCGACTCCAGCGTCACCTCCCGCACATCGCTGTCGTCAATCAGAATGCGCCCGCCGCTGACGTCAAAGAAGCGCGGGATCAGGTGCACCAGCGTGCTCTTGCCCGCGCCGCTCGATCCCACCACCGCCAGCACCTCGCCCGCCTTCACTTCCAGATTGATGTCATGCAGCACCACCGGCGAATCTTCGGCGTTCTCATAGGAAAAAGACACGTCCACAAACCGGATCGCCCGAGCAAACTTCCCCATCCGCTTCGCGCCCGGCTTCTCCCGCACTTCATCTTCCATATCCATGAAGCGGAAAATTTCCGACGAGGCGCCCACCGCCTGCTGGAAATTGTTATTGAACAGCGCGAACTTGCGCACCGGGTCGTAGAGTTTGAACACTGCCACAATGAACGTGAAAAATGTTCCCGCCGTAAAAACGTGCTTGTTGATCTGGTCGCGCCCCATCAGCAGCAGCAGCGCAATGGCAATCGAGCCCAGAATGTCCATCAGCGGAGAGCTGATCGCGAACGCCGCCACCAGCCGCAGATTCGCGCGGAACAGCCGTCGCGCGGCGGCGCGGAAGCGCTCCACCTCCCAGTTCTCCATGCCAAACGCCTTGACGATTCTGTTCCCGGTGATGGTTTCGTGCAGGATATTTTGAATCTCGGCCAGCTTGTCTTGCCCGCCCCGCGTCGTGCTCCGCACTTGCCGGCCGATTTTTCTCGACGAGTACAAAATCGCCGGCACGAACAGCAACAGCACCCACGCCAGCTTCCCGCCCACCAGAACCACCACCACCGCCGTAAACAGAAAGGTAAAAAACTGCTGCAGAAATTCCGCCAGCACGCCCGACATCGCGTACTGCACCTTCTCGATATCGTTGACGATCGTCGAGAGCAACGTGCCCGTGGTGTGTTTCGTGAAGAACGCCGCCGAACTCCGCAGGATGGCGTTATACAGATCGTCCCGCAGGTCCGTGATCATTCCAAAACCCGCGTAGTTCACCAGGTAGGTTCCAACGTAGTCGAAGATCCCTTTCAATACCGTGGCTGCCACCAGCGCAAAAGCCACCACTGTCCATGGATTTTGAAAGTGCGACGGAACCAGTTGCTGGAGGTTAAGAAAGCGCTCGCTGCCGGGCAGTTTGAAAAGCTGGATGGTCTTTCCCTGAGAACCGGGATTCAATACGCGATCAAAAATCGGGCCGATGAGGAGAACCCGCCCGGCATCGAGCAGCCCCACCATCGCCATCAGCGCCACCAAGCCAGAAGCGGCCACCAGTAAGGTAAGACGTAGCGCAACAGGCGGGTGATCGGACGCGGGGGACGGGGCTTGGCCGATATTCCTTCCCTCTTCGCGCCCGCCACTGTGGAGGTTGCCATGCGTGGTAATGCCAATTCTACATGCGATTTCCCGTAGCGGCGCGGCTTGCCGCGTCTCCGGTCGCCCAATGACTCAATGACAAAATGAGTCAATGATTCAATCGTCTTTACTTCGGACTGTCACGATGCGCAACCTTCACTTTGTATCCCGCTTTCCGCAGTCGCTTGCTGACGTCTTCGGCGATCATCACCGAGCGGTGCTGTCCACCCGTGCATCCGAAGCTGATGGTCAGGTAGCTCTTGCCCTCGCGAATGTAGTGCGGCAGCAGGTAGACCAGCAGTTCCGAAATGCGGTTAATGAACTCCTGCGTCTGCGGAAATGATCGGATATATTTGGCGACACGAGCATCGCGTCCCGTCAGCCCGCGAAACTCCGGCACGAAATGCGGATTGGGTAGAAAGCGCACATCGAACACCAGGTCGGCATCGTCCGGCAAGCCGTGCTTGTATCCGAAGCTCACGCACGAGACCAGAATCGTCTGCTGGCTCCCCGACTTTGTTTTGAAGCGATCGGTCAAGTGCGCCCGCAGTTCATGAACATTGAATTTTGTAGTGTCGATGACCAGGTCCGCAATCTTGCGAATCGCCCGCAGATGCCGCCGCTCGGTCCCAAGCGATGCCCGCACCGTCGTGCCCGTCCCCAGCGGATGCGGCCGCCGCGTCTCGCTGTAGCGCCGCAACAATGCGGCGTCGCTCGCTTCCAGATAAATCACCCGCGTCGGTATCGTCCGCTTTACCGACTTCAAGATCGCCGGCAGCCTCTCCAGTTGCGAACCCTCGCGCACATCCACCACCAGCGCCGTGCGCGGAATCTCTCCCGACTGCAACGCCAGTTCGGCAAAGCGCGGAATCAGCTCCACCGGCAGATTGTCCACGCAGTAGTAGCCGAGATCTTCGAAGGCCTTCAGCGCCGAAGCCTTCCCCGACCCGCTCATGCCGGTAATGACGACCAGTTCCGCCGCCGCATGCGGCTCGCCCTTACGCCCGCGAGCTTTTACCGCGGCAAGCTTTCCCGCAGCGTGCGTGGCCTTCTTAATTTTGCTGCGCAGTGGCATTTCCGAAATCTTAGCACTTCAGTAAGGAGTGGAGCCGGGCAGGAATGAACCAACTGGATACTGCGTGATGCGGGGGATGCGGTCACCGCATTGGGCAACCGCCGCAACGCCGGTGGGGCTGAACCACGGCTCTCCCGTTTGCACGCTCGTAGCCGCACGCCGCTGCCGCTCGTTCAATGGGAAGTCGTCTGGGATGTTGTGAATGGATTGGATTCCCAATTCTTCCAGTTCCTCAACCGCACTGGCATGGATTCGGGGTATATAGCCGATGTGGTCATCTGGGCGCGGGGGATTGCAGCGGTCGTAGAACTCGCACGTGATGGGGTCGGTGCAATGGGAACCCACTGGTATTGGAGGAGGCTGCGGAAAAGCCAGTATTCGAAATTCCGACCGGAGCAGGAAAGTGAGCTTCGGCTGGAGCCTCTCGACTCGCTGCGTCAGGTTTCTGATCTTGAAGAACCGTCGCACATCGATGGAGCCGCCGTCAAAAACATAGTTTCGATTGATGTGGGCTAAACAGGAGGAAGCCAAGTCCAGTCCAGATCGAGAAACGACGCGGTGCTGAATCGCCACGTCATCCAAGTGGTATTCCTTGAGGTCTGTCGTGGACTTGACCTCGATTAGACGCCATCGGTTGTCTCTGCGACGGTGCAGGATGTCCACCCGCACGAGCACGTCGCCATTCGAGAAAGTGCCCTCGAAGATGGCGGGAACCTCAGGGTTCGCAATTAGCTCCTGTGTGGTGCGGATTGCCTGTCCCAGTCCATCGGAGCCGTCAACCTTCACACCACCGGGAAACAACTGGTGGGCAAGCCGTCCCACCTCCTGACCTTGCTCCATGATCGCGTAGCCTGAGGCGTTTGGTTCTGCCGCCAGTTCCGGCTGGTGCACCTGAAGGTAGAGGCGCTTGAGGCACTGCGCCCCAGCCACGAATTTCGACTTGGAAATAGTGATTGGCATTTTTGTGTTCACTTACCTCGCAAGCAGCGGAAACATCGATAGTGACTGTCGGTGTCCGTCGCCGTGCCCTCGGGCAGGTTCATCCCGGACATGATCCTGCTAACCACGTCCTTGTCGCGGAGAATGCACCTGTCAGCCAGCAACGTGAATCTCTGGATCTTGGTGTTGTACACGACGCGACCGCGAGGGAACTCTTCGTATTCCGATTCACCGGGAACCTTGCCGCCCAGCCGCCACTGTTCCCAAACGTCGATGTGGCTGCGGGGGTGGGTCAGGTGATCTCCGTATGGCTCTGCTTCGCTGAGCGACGTGCTGTCGATAAGCGTCTTGCCGTCAACGAGCCAAAAGATACCCACTCGCGGTTCAGTCTTCCGTGTGGATGTCTGCGCTGTCCGCCTTCATGCGATTTCTTCATGGGCTCATGTTCGCGGCTGATCGCCCGGATGTCGGGGGCATCTTCCGTGCGGGAGCATTGTCGCAGAGTTCTTGCAATCTTCCCCTGTGTTTGCCGACCAGCCCCGACGCCGACCCAATCGCTTTTGCCGCTTTCCTTAACTCAGTCTCAACCCGATCAAGATCGGCGAACGTGCGCCGAACTTCTTCGCCAAGGGCAGCATTCTTTTCCAAGAAGTCGGAGCCCTGCGTCCGCATCCGTTCGAACAGAGGCTTGAGCACGTCTAGATCACGGGGAAGCCACTGGCGTGTCGTTCGGAGTATCCATACCCCGTCCTTCTGTCCCCAGCGGGTCTCCTTGTCAACCTGCCGAAGCTGGTTCTCCTCTTTAGCGACAATGACCCCGACAGGGACGTTCCGCTCCTTGGCGTCACGCACAAGTTTGTCGAGGTCGCTCTCCGCTACAACGGTTTTGTCTTTGTTATCGACCAGCATCTTTGGTTGCGCTGGGGCACCGCTCGGATCGCGGTACGCCAAGATGAAGTCGCCGTTCTTCGGAAGCTTTTCGCTGACGGAGATGCCCGCCCATGTCCGCGCCTCGTCGGCGAAACTGACTTCTTCCAGCTTGCCAACACGGGCAACTTTTGCCATCTCGGTTTCCAACTCCTGATTCCGTTCCCGAAGCTGGGTGATCTCCCTGAAATAGTCCTCGACTCGACGATTGAGGTCTTCCCTTTGCGATTCCTCAGAGCGGAGCTTGGTTTCCAGTTCGGCTCGCACCCGCTGGACATCGAGAGCCTTTCGCTCGTCGGCGACTCGTGCTGCGGACTCAAATTCTTTGAGCCGACCACCGAGTGTCTGGAGTTCATCTCGATGGCGCTGCTCGATCTCGGCGGTTCGCTTCGTCAGTTCGGTCTCGAAACGAGCCCAGACAGTCTGCTCGTCGTGGTGGTGCTTCTGCTGAAGGAGTCTGAACGCTTCTTCGGCGCTCAACTGGGCAACGCGGGCGAAATCCTTGACACCGAGTCGATCCAAGACCTCGGTTCGCTTCAGTTTGCCTTCGCCCAGACACAGTGGGCACTCAATGGCTTCGGTCGGCATAGACAATTGGGTGGTCATGCGATCCTCCCGGCGCTTCTCAATCCACGATGGCATTTTGCTGCGGCAAGCCACGGAACCTCACGACAAACTGTCGTGAGGTGTCGAAAGCCACTTCTGCGGGGGAGGCGACGGTGAGGTTACTTCTTCCGCCCGATCAGGAGACCGGGGTCGGCGGTGTTGATAGAAACCAAACTGCCGTGCTCATCGCGAGTAGTGTTGAATCGCTCACTGGTGCTCCCAGTGATGTTGTTCTGTTCGTCCCTGACGATTGTCTCGAACGAACCAACGTAGCCAGTCGTGACCGACCCGATGATCTGACGCTTCCCGTCTCGAATGAACTCTCTTTTCAGTGACATGATTCCTCCTACTACTGTTCTACCCATTTCGTCGGGAAAATCGCTAGGAATCCCAAAATAAAGTTGGCGGGATAGCACAACAGTTACTTTTTCGTGTGGTTACTCCAACTTTTTTCCTGCATTCCTATCGATTTCTTGCTTCATCTGGGTATAACAGCAATGCAGGTGGATGCGTGCCCGACGACTACGGCGAAGAGGAGATCAGCGTGGATGTTCTCATCGAGGAGCAACGAAAGCTCGCTCATTCCACGAATCCCTTTGAGCGGGTGGTGGGCTCGCTCTGCGTCGGCGCGATTCTGAAGGAACAACTTGTGAGGTTGCCCAACAGCACCATTAGCCAACTACTGACCGATCACATCTGGTCCCAACTGAATCTTCTCGGGCCTGAAAGTGTCATCGTTGAAATCGCCAGCGAGCGGCTCAACGAGAAGTACGGGATATCGCAGGTTTGCCCAGAATGTGGTGCCCAGTTATGAACAAACCTAACCGGGCAGATGTACGACAGGCAAATGTTAGGGTAAGCGGGATCACCTTTGAGTCGGTTCGGGTTCGACACGATCTTGGCGCGAACGATTTCGATATTGTGATCGACGATCCACAGGTCGGACGCTTTGCCCTGACCCCGGCCGTCCCCGATCTGGAAGTTCGAGACGAAGACTCCGACTGGCGGCAGGTGACGCTGGACGAACTCAAAGGGATTCTCGCGGATGACGGCGAACTCGCGGAAGCTGCCGAAGAGCCGCAGGCGTCCCAAACCGCTGAGCGCGAGTCATTCAACCGCCTCGTTGCGGAGGGCGAACACATAATGAACGCGGAGATTGCCCTATTCAGGGCGGGCATCCCGTTTCTGCAACTTCCATTTCAGCAAAACAAATTCGTCAGCAACCTTTTCATGGTGTTGAACCTCTCGAAGGCCAAAGCCTGCTTGCAGCGAGCAGGATTCCAACCGAAGTTCGACTCAGAGACGGTCCTGTTCGACAGCCGAAACGGGCAAGCCGTCCAACTGCTTCAAGGCAGGTATGGGCTGCCGAGAGCAAAGAGTAGCGAATAGCAAAGGAGCATCACAGAATGAAAAAAGCCGCCGCGATCTACGTCAGAGTCTCAACGCCCGACCAGCACGTGGAGTCGCAGTTGTACGACCTCCGAGAGTTGGCGGCACAGCGAGGCTTCGAGGTTGTGCACGAATATGAAGATCGTGGTGTTTGCGGAAAGAAGGCACGCCGTCCCGGGCTCGATCTGCTCATGGCTGATGCACGGCGCAAGAAGTTCTCGGTCGTGCTGGTGGCGGCTTTCGACCGCATTGCGAGGAGCACTCGGAATTTCCTGCAGGTGATCGACGAGTTGGACAGCATGGGAGTTGAGTTCATCTCGCGGCGGGAAAACGTCGATACCAGCGGCCCGATGGGGCGTCTTTTCGTGACGATCATCTCGGCGATTGCGGAACTGGAAAGGCTCAAACCGAACTGTGTGACATCGAAGTCGGGGATTTGTTTTTATTCTTCGGCAGGTTCAGAGATGTCACCGTGTCCGATTCGGATAATGCGAGGGGGAAGGTTATCGCTCCCCGCCGTGGTTCGGTGGCAATGCACGTTATCTTCGGGTGGCTCTCTGTCGGGGAGATTCTCAAGGTGGGTAGCCCTAAAGCGAATGAGTGGTTGGAAAAGAATCCGTGGGCTGCATACCATTCGCACTTCAATGGCCATCACAAAAACAATACAGTCTACGTAGCCGCTGACCAGTGTTTTGACATTTTTCCGGGAGCAGGGGTCTTTCACCACTACGACCGACGGCTGCGATTGTCGGCTCCAGACTTTTCATCCACGGTCTGGCGTCTCCCGCCGTGGATGAGACCGACTGCCGGGCATCTTCCCCTTACGCATCACCAAAAAGCTGAACGTTGGGACGTGCGCGAGAACTGCGTCATCCTAAGTGCGGCGCGGCGTGGACAGGAGTTCATTCTCAACACAACGCACTATCCGGAGGCTGTTGGATGGGCACGAAGCTTGCTCTCTCTCACCTCTCGATGACATCCAGCGACATCTGGATAGCAAACCTCCGGGGGTCGATAAGGACGATCTGCTGGACGCGGCGGCGGCGGCTTGGACGGCGCTCAGGCGGCACCGGGGTGAAGCCGTTTGCGTTTGCCCGGCAGAACGTGACGCGAAGGGGTTGGAGGCGACCATCTGTTACTAGCGCTAACTACCGCCCGTGAGGCCCTTCCAAGAAACAGGCTCAAGGGAGACAATATTCTTGATCATGCGCCGACAAACGAGCGGTGGGTTAGGACTGCCGAAATACGAGCCTAGCGAAAAGCAACAACGGTGGGTTGCATCCGAGCGGCGAACTGCGAATCTGATTCAGTCGCTTTGGGCCGCCGCTGGACGGGAACGCCGCCGCGAGCCAGCGTTCTTGTGCTTGCTCGTTCAATGTAGTTGGGGAAATCACGGACGACCAGAATCTACGCGACAATGGCGGAATCAGAAGATCGCGGAGTATTTGAAGGCAGAGTATCCTTCGGACGAGCAGCTTGCCGATGCCCTGTCATGCAGATTGAAGTCACTGGCAGTCTCAAAGTCCCTTTCGCTGCTGAAATCCCAAACGGGCATCACCGACTACTATCCCCCTTTCCGTCCGGCTACGCTGAAATTCGTGAGGCAACACTCTGGATTCGTGGCGCTCGCCTTTAAGCGGGTCAACGCCGTATCGCCAATCGTGACCGATAAAATTCGGCAAGTCGCAACCCTTATCGAAAACCTTGGAGACATAGTGGCGTCTGGTCGCCACATCTCCCCATTTAATGGGCTGACGCCTGTGCTTTCGGCTCTCGACCCACAATGCAGATTTCCAGTGATGAACATCCGCACTCGTGGCTTGCTGAGGTTCATAGAAATGAACCCGGACAAGGCAGGGATCGTTGCCCTATCTAAGCTGATAGGCCCTGACTACAACATAAGAGATGCCCGTGAACTTGACGTATATGCAAACACCGGAAAGTTTCCCAAGCTGAAAGCGCACGCCCGTCCTACCGACCCTGCCTATGGCTTCAATGATATTGGACTCAAGTCCGAGATCAACAGCCTTGCGCAGATCGCCGCAAAGAAAACGATCATCAAGAAGCTCCACAACAAGCTCATCAATGACTTAAAAGAATATATTTTGTGGCGGCAGAAGCCCCTCAAAGAGAGCAGGTTTGACGCTCTGTTAGTTGGCTGGAAGAAAGGTCGAGACTTGTTAATTGAAGCGAAAACTGCTTCAGAGGGGTCAGCAGGGCGGTCTCAGGTTCGGCAGGCGATTGGTCAACTTTACGATTATCGATTCACGCACATGCCGAAGAACAAGGTTGACCTCGCGGTTTTATTGCGGAAGGAACCGAGTGCTCACGTGCAAAGGCTTCTTGCCTCCCTCGGCATTGAATTGCTTTGGTTCAAAGGTAAGGCGCTCAATGGCACGATTCAACTTTGAGTCTTGCTGCCGTTTGGGATACGGTAAAACTTCCCATCGCAGAGCGCGTCGAGCGTGCGCTTGATCCGCCGATCCCCATAGATGCCCACGTATCGCCATCGAAAGGCTGGGCCAGCCGCCTTAGCCCCGAGGTTAGTCGTTCCTGAGTTTAGTCGGGTTGCGTCGGCGCAGCAAAAGGATTAAGAATGCGTGCATGGACGACCTGAGTACAGAAGCTGCGAAACAGGCTATTCAACCTATCGGTGACATGCTGCGCAGAATCTCTGGTCCGCTCGCTGACGAGATCGGAGAGGGGATGGGAGTTGTGGCGAGACACTATCGCTACAGGCTAGCGGTCAAGATGTACCAGAAGACAGAGCGAATGCTGATTAACTCGGGTATCGATCCCCACGCTGTACCACCCAGATTGTTCCTGCCGATGATTGAGAACGCCTCGATGCAAGATGACGAAGACCTTCACACACGTTGGGCTGCACTGCTCGCGAACGCAGCGGCATCGCCTGACTCGGTGCATCCTTCGTTCATCGAAGTTCTTCGTCAACTCACTCCCAAGGACGCGAAGCTTCTCGATGACCTCTACGACTCATGCGTTACGAAGGGTGGGCGCGGAGTGCAGCCATGGGTCAGGACAATCACCTACGCAGAGCGCGAAAGGCGGAAGGCAGAGGGAGAGAATCCACAAGAGCAATTCGAAAATCTGACTCGCCTCGGCCTGATTGACACGGAGTACGAACTCGATGACAACAAGATCAAGGTGAAGTTTGCGCGAAGCAGTGGAAGAGCGAAGGTTGACGCGAAGCTTGACAGTGACGACTACCTTTGAGATTACTCCAAAGGATGGCGGCGAGAAAACTAGAGGCACCCTCAGCGAGATCTGGCTATCCAACAGACAATGGCGGCGTGAGGTGCAAACCAGTGATTTTCACCGCATCCAGATAAGGCACAACGCGGCCAGATGGCTCGCAGACTCTGGAAGCAATCATCCTGAACCAGCCCTATATGGTCCCCTGACTCTGCTCTTTCAGAGCGGAGTTCCTGACCTTGAGGTTACCGATATTTCAGAACGCCAGTCGAACTCAAGGAAAATTACCTGTGTGGAGTCCGGCTCGGGCTGGACCAAGAGCACGGATTGTATCGATCCAGACACTGGGGCATTCTTGCGGCGAGATATGTCATTCGACGCATTCGATGGCGGATTGCATCCTGCTCGTCATTCCTGTTTGTATAGCAATTACGAAAAATTCGGAGATAAGATCTTTCCTAAGCTTGTGCGCTGCACAAATGATCCCGAAGGAGACATTGAGCTAACGATAACAAAGCTTGTTGCAGAGTCCTCAACCGATCCGTCCCTCTTTGCTCGGCCTCCCGGCACAATCGAAAAATTAGCGTGCGAAAAGACAACACCTCCGAAAGCTATTTCGACCCCGGACCCTCAGTACCCTCCCCACCAGAAAGGAAGGGCGACGGTGATGGTTTCGACGTTGGTTGGGGAAGATGGGAATCCCAAGGATTTGCAGGTTGTTCGGAGCGCCGGACCCGACTTCGATCAGGCGGCTCTGAATGCGGCGCGACAATGGAGATTCAAGCCTCCCACCTGTGACGGCACGCCCATACAGGCACGGATCAACATCGAGATCGTCTTCAACATGTCGTTCTAGGTTTGCATCTGCGGGTGCAAATCGTAGATCGCAATCACAATATTGATAATTGACGTAACCAGGCGATGTCACAAGCTTGCGCTTTTGTTTCGCCTTTTTGAAGGTCGATAAGTGCTAACGGGATTTATCGCCAACTGACTAGGAAAGATATGGATTTCTTCAATCCGAACATGGCCGGAAGTCCAGTGTCAGCGCGACAGTTCCGGCCTTTTCATCCAAGTGGCGCTCGGAGTCGCCGCATTTACAATCTGGAAACATGGAATTGTACTTCCGCAAGGACAGTTCCCAAAGCCTGCTGTTGTAGATTTGACCGCGCTTGATCGGAAGGTCCTTCAGTAATTCTTGTCGAGCCAGCTCGTCCAAGCCTAGAACCTTCACACTGCTTACGTAAAACTGCTTGCCCTCGTCCAAGTCGATATCAAGGGAGATCAGCTTCTTTTCATCGTCGAACTTGGTATCTGGAACAGCGGTGAAGTTGATGTAACCCATCTCTCCGTAGGCTTTTCTGAGATTCTGCAATCCCGTTGCGATCTTTTCACGGCTGAAGATGTCGCCGTCGTTGATCGGGAAAAGGCGACGCACTGCGGAAACATCTGCCATGTATTTATAGTTTTTGAACGTGATCCGATCCAAGCTGTACTGCAAGCCCTCGTCCACATGAAAACTAAGCGCGATGCGGCGACTAGCGGGGCTGCTGGTCAACGTTCTTTTTTCGCCGCTAACCTTCACCTTGAAGTATCCATGATCTTGCCATCCGGCTCTCACTCTTTCCACTGCGTCGTCGGTCGCTCCGTCGGGCGAGATTCCGTAGTCTTGCCGCTTTATCGAAGCGGCGATCTGGTCTTGGTCCGAGAGCGGCAATTGAAGGGAGCCTGAGAAGGTTACCTCGGCCATTGAGACTTCGGGGCCGGAAGGCTGCCTGTCATCAGAGGCCGATGCTGAGCGCGTCGGGCAACCTGAGTTCTGCGCCTGAACGTGCGGCTTGCCAGCCAACAGGCAGGCTGTGGTGAGAATCACGATCCGCGCAAACCGACGGCGCATGACGGCATTATAAGCCCGTTGGGATTGGTTGATGTAACCAGGCGATTACGCTCATTGAGGATTCCCTAGCCGAACCCCAGCACTCCTGAGGCAAACCGGGGCACCGCCTCTTTCACCTGAGGGTAAACTCGGGAGATTTTCCCTAGACAACTACACTGGGCCCCATGGCAAGCGCGGAGCAGTCATCTGCAATTTCTCCCTGCTACGCACGGCCCTCAGCTTCCCTGAGAATGCCCTCGCACCCACCGAGGCGTCCTGAGCAAACCGAGCAGCGGTCAATGAGTGCTATCGGGATTTGTGTGCGCCGGGCTAAACCGGCATGAAGTAGAGGATGCAAGAGCCTTACGAGAAAGGAGTAGCGATCCGCTCGGCCCCGAGTCTTGCGCTGATACCGCGAGGGACTCAGTGAAGCGTAGACAGGGGATAGGCGGGGTGGGCTATTGAGCTGCGAAAAGATACAACCCGGACGCCGACGCAGTATAAATGTGCGGAAGGCAACACGAACGGGGGCGTTAGCGCGAGTCCTTATTCAGTCCGGCGTAGTCGAAGACCCCAGACACGCCTAGAAACTTCATGCACGAGAACCGGGAGACCTCGGAGATGCCTGCGACGAAAGTCAGTCGCAGGACGGCGGGAGAAGGCTCAGGCCACACGGCCCGCGTGTACGTCCCCGAGGAGTCACACAGCGGCGTAGTACCGATGAATCATTCGAACAAAGACGGAACATCGTCGGCGGAGAGTGAGGAGGGAAGGCTGCTGATCGAGGAGAACACTTTTCCATCTGGCACGTACCCGACACAGTGCGGGTCTGCGCGTGTCCCACGGGTGGGCGAGTGTGCGGACCAGCTGTACGCTGGGCCGCTATTGATCCGAGATAAGAACCGGATGCGCTAATGAGCGCCCGTCCGGGTCTGTACGGGGGGCAGCCAGCGATGGCTGTCCCTACCGTGATCAACAACTACGACCAGATAGTGGCTTCCCGGTTTCACTATCCGTGCGAAACCGTACCGCCGAATGAGTAATCGGTGTCTAATGTTTCAATGAACGAAAGCGAACAAACTAAACCGAGCCCGAAGGCGGCGTTTCTTCCCGTTTGTTCGCTGGCAGCCCTCGTGTGGACGCTTGTTAGTTATGCCCGGATCGGGAGCAACGTTCTGTTGTATGGCAGCATGGATTGGTTCGCGGTGCTCCTTAGCCCGTTCGTTCTGCTGAGTGCCGCGCTGTTGTTGCTCTGGCACCCTCGCCTCGGCTACGTGGTTACTGCTCTCGGGGCGGCCTTGGCTCTACCGTGGATTTTCATGACCGAATCCAGAGGGGTTGGGAATTCGTGGATTGCCATGAACGCCTCATGGAACGATCCTGATGTATTTCGCTACATGCGTTATTCCCAACTCAGGATTGTTTCGGTCGCGCTCTTGCTACTGACGTTGATCTGGGCCATGACGCGATTGCTTCCCTCGAAATGGCAACTCAAGAATCGCCCCGCGAACCAGCAAACATGGCCTGCAATCGCACTCGCTCTAATATTCGTTGTGTGCTGGTTCGCAACGGACGTTTTTCCTTATCGGGAGCCGATAATCGTTGACGCCTTGCAACCGGAGTTGAGCATCTTGAATGTTAAGAAGGACGGAGTAGCCTTTCATGAGGCTCGCGTCAGTGTTTATCGGGACTTCAGGTACCACATGGTACGGGACGACCGCCAATTGTTCCGCTACAGTTTTGCCGAGACCGTACGTGAGGGACTCCTGACGGACGATCTTCGCACGAAACTGAAGGCGATACAGGCTCTACCCGAGCTCAAGCGGACGCTGGACAAGTCTCCGAGAGCACTGCGAGTCTGGCGCGGCGAGGGTTGGTACACGGAGATGCACAGCTTCGCCATTACTGCCTTCACCACCGAGAACGCTACTCCTCCCCCTGCGGATTTAGTGGCCTTCTTCCGCGAGGTTGAAGAAGCGCCGTCAAGCGGCACAAGCTCGGACGGCGAGGTGAGGGATGTTTGTCTCGGTTTTTGCTATGACCCGAAGGCGGGGCTTGGGTACCGCGCTGAGAATCAGCGTTGCTGGTATCCGGCAGATCGCAAAGAGCGTTGTTACTGATTCCCTGTGGAAACCCCCGTTTGAGCTCGCTTTTCGTTCGACAACTGTCGCAATCAGGCATTAGCACAAGCGTGCGCCGTCTGTTCGCCCACACCTCGGATCGTGGGTATCCCGCTCTCGGCGCTCACGCCTCCACATTTTTAGACTGAAGATTTGCCTCAACAGCCCGTCTTGAAAAGTTCGCTCTTCTTGCAGATAATCGCAATCGCCCATGCCAAAGAGCACAATTAACTTCGACACGGTGCGGAAGATCGGCTTGGCGTTGCCCGGCGTGGAGGAGAGCACTGCGTATGGGTCACCCGCGCTCAAGGTTCACGGAAAACTCTTGGCATGTGTGCCTGTGATTTCGCTACTCTGAAGTGGCCCCACTTCGATCATTACATTTGGCCCCACCCTAACCGAAAGATCGGCCTACCCTGTCTGCGAAGCGGACGGGGAGGGCGATGGACAGGAGACGCAAGGTGGAGC
>Ga0224555_1000222_pt1 | contig 84323 bp, 70 predicted proteins | sample 714S23034metaG_FD_180687 | JGI IMG/M metagenome (GOLD analysis project Ga0224555, IMG submission 180687) | Peat soil microbial communities from Stordalen Mire, Sweden - 717 S2 30-34 | ecosystem: Environmental > Terrestrial > Soil > Wetlands > Peat | place: Sweden: Norrbotten County, Stordalen... | reverse complement strand
CGAATGCGTCCAGCGAATCGTCATAGCCAAACCATATCTTCACCTTCACCACCATGAAGAAGCAGCACGCGCCCGCAACCAGCCCAATCGCAATCGCCGCCATCGGCGACACAAACCCCGACGCCGGAGTAATCGCCACCAGTCCCGCCACCGCGCCCGAGATCGCGCCCAACGCTGATGGCTTGCCATTGCGCCACCACTCCACCGCGCTCCATCCAATCGCCGCCGCCGCCGCGCCGAAGTGCGTCGCCACAAACGCCGAGGTCGCCAGCGTTCCCGCAGCCAGCGCCGATCCCGCGTTGAACCCGAACCAGCCCACCCACAGCAGGCACGCCCCGATAAAGCTCAGCACCACCGAGTGCGGCTGCATCGCTTCTTTTGGATACCCAATCCGTTCGCCAAGATAAAGCGCCGTGATCAGCGCCGACACACCCGACGTCACATGCACCACGGTCCCGCCCGCAAAGTCCATGCAAGGGAAGCGCCCGCCCGCCGCGTTCAGCAGCCCGCCCACGCCCCACACCATGTGCGCCATCGGGCTATAGACCACAATCGTCCACAGCACCATGAACACCAGCATCGCGGAGAACTTCATCCGCTCGGCAAACGCACCCGTAATCAGCGCCGGAGTGATGATGGCGAACATCAACTGATAGACCATGAACGTCTGCAGCGGAATGGTGGGCGCGTACGGGCTCGGCTCCAGGCCGACCCCGCGCAGAAACACGTTGTGCAGCCCGCCGATAAACGCGTTCCCGCTGCCAAACGCCAGCGAATAGGTCACCAGCGCCCACAGCACCGTCACCACCGCCATCATGGCGAAGCTCTGCATCATGGTGCCCAGCACGTTCTTCTTGCGGACTAATCCCCCGTAAAACAAAGCCAGTCCCGGCCCCGTCATCAGCAGCACCAGCGCCGCCGAGGTCAGCATCCACGCGTTGTCGCCCGAGGTCTGCGCCGTGGCGATGGCCGCCGTCTGCGCCGCCACCTGCTTCTCCAGCGCCGCGATGCGCGCCGACTCAGTGCTTGGCTGGGAACTCACCGGCGCGCCCGGTACATCCGGTGCCACCAGCATCATCGCCGGCATCGGCGCCTGTGCCTGTGCCTTTATTCCAACCATCGACGGACAGCCCGCCACCACCCCAACCAACACCGTCAGAGACACCTTCAGCCACATTGAACGCATCGGCCCATCACCTGTGTTTAAACTCGGTCCACACACAGACCCGTTCGCCTCCCGCTTCTGCAAAGAGACCTTCCGCCCCAGAGACCTCACGCAAAGCGTCCTTGCGCGACGTACGGCTCCGTGCATCCTGCGACACAATCTGTGTGATTTTTGCTGCCTTAAGCACTCTACACAATCAACCCGTAAACAAACCATAAAATCCCGCGTAACATTTACGCATCGGCCCTCACCCGCCCTGCCCGTAGGTCGCACCCGACCCGTGCTTGCGGAAGTAGTGCCGGTCCAGCAGCGCCTGGCTCACCCCATCCGCATCCGCCTTCAGGGTCAGCGTGCGGTAGGCCATGCGCGCGATGTACTCCAGAACCACGGCGTTGTGCGCCGCGTCGTGCGCATCCCTGCCCCACACAAACGGCGCGTGTCCAGCCACCAGGCACGCCGGTACGGCCAGCGGATCGATCGCCGGGCGGGCAGGTCCGTCGGGGCCCGCCGTTGTCGCCGCAAACCGCCGCACAATCGCCATCCCCGTCTCGTGGACGTATCTCCCGCCAATCGCCTCGTCGCTGAGCGGCGCGGTGCATGGGACTGGCCCGTAGAAATAATCTGCATGCGTGGTCCCCAGCGCGGGAATCGCCATCCCGGCCTGGGCAAAGCTGGTGGCAAACTCAGAGTGGGTATGCACCACCGCGCCAATCGTTGGAAACTCGCGGTACAGCAGCGTGTGCGTATCCAGGTCCGACGACGGCTTCAGCGATCCCTCGACCACCTTGCCGTCCAGGTCGGTCACCACCATCAGCTCCGGCCGCAGGTCGTCGTAGTCCACCCCCGAGGGCTTGATCACCACCAGCCCCTCGGCGCGGGCCACTCCCGACGCATTGCCAAACGTATAGAGGACAAGCCCTCGCTTCACCAACTCCAGGTTGGCGTCCAGCACCGCCGTGCGCAGTTCTTTAAGCAGCATGATTAACAGAATAGTACGGATGGGAGCTGTGAGCAGTGAATTGTAACGTCGTCATTCTGGCGCAGCACCCAAAGGCCGTCATTCTGGCGAAGCCAGAATCTCCGTATTTATCTTTTGCTCCCGCAAAGCCGCTTCAGGAGAACCGCGCCCTACCGCAACTGGTTCTCTTCGCTCGGGTTCAGCCGCACGATCCGGTCCACGGCATACGGAGCGCGATGGCTGGGCGTGTGGAAGTGGCGCACCTGAAGCTCGCCCAGCAACCCGATCCCCAGCATCTGGACCCCAGCCAGGATCAGCACTCCCGCAATCACGAAGATCGGCCCATGGGCCATCATCACGCTGTGCCCGGTCAGCAGCTTCAGCGCCAGCAGCCACGCCGCCAGTCCGCTGCCCGCGACCATCGCCACCGCCCCGATCGATCCGAAGAAGTGCAGCGGCCGCGTCATATAGCGCAGCAGGAACCGGATCGTCATCAGGTCGAAGAAGACGCCCACCGTGCGCGACAACCCATAGTGGCTCTCGCCGTGCTGCCGCCGCGGGTTGGTGATCGGCACCTCGCAGATGCTCGCCCCGTACCAGCTTGCCAGCGCCGGAATGAAGCGGTGCATCTCGCCGTACAGAGGGATATTGTGGATCACCTCGCGCCGGTACGCCTTGAATGTCGTCCCGAAGTCGTGGATTCCCACCCCCGAGATGCGCGCCATGATCCAGTTGGCGCAGTGCGACGGAATCCGCCGCAGCAGCAGGTTGTCCACGCGCTGCGTCCGCCATCCGCTCACCACGTCGTACCCTTCCTCCAGCTTGGCCAGAAAGTTGGGGATCTCCTCCGGCGCGTGCTGCAGGTCGCCGTCCATCGAGATCAGCATCTCGCCTTGCGCGTGGTCGAAGCCCGCCGCCAGCGCCGATGTCTGCCCGAAGTTCCGCCGCAGCTTGACCACCAGCACCCGGCTATCCACCGCCGCAATCTCCTCCAGCAGCCGGTAGGTCCGGTCGTTCGACCCATCGTCCACAAACACCATCTCGAACGAGCTGCCCACATGCTCCATCACCAGCTTTACCCGGTCGTAGAGCGTGGTCACGTTCTCTTCTTCGTTGTGGAACGGAACAACAATGGAGTATTTCGGCACAACAAGATGATACGCCCGCCGAGCTCCGCTCCCATCGAAGCCGTCATTCTGGCGCAGCCCTCGAGAGCCGTCATTCTGGCGCAGCCAGAATCTCCGTATTGCCGGGTGCCCCATCCATCGCAGTCCTATCGCGATGGGTGGGTTTACGGGTGCCCCATCCATTCCGCGTTCTGTGCGGAATGGGTGGGAGACGCCCGCGCCGGGGAACCAACCGTGGTACCCAATTCGCTTCTCCCGCCGATTTTGCTTCGACGAGCCAATCGCCGTGGCTTGAGAATAGAGCAGCAGAGCCATGCGCCGGGCCGCACCATCCCCCAGACGCAAGAGCGGTTTCACCGCGGGTCTTTACAGGAGCGAAGAACGTTTGCGTGGTTTTTCCTCAAGAAAAACCACTTTATTAATTCTCGCGCGATATCAGTTGCGGTGAAACCGCGCAAGGAGAGGGCATGAAGCGCATCTTCACCATTCTGATGATTGTCGTCGTATTCATCCTTGGCCTCATCTGGCTCACCCACCGGGCCAGAACGCGCGCCGGCAACAGCGGCAAGGCCGTGGTGCGCAGCCAGGCCGCCGCCATCTCCAGCCCCGGGACGCCCGCTACGCCTCCCGCCGGCCAGAAGTCCCAGCCCGCCGCCGCAAGCCCATCCGCCGCGCCCTCCGCAGACTCCGCGCTCACCCCGCCCTCCGCCGACTCCATCCCCCGCAATCCGCCCAGCGGCGCCGTCTTCGCCGGCAAGGGTAAGTTCCAGCTCTACCGCCAGGGAGACATCACCTGGCGTCTCGACACCGGCTCCGGCGCCGCCTGCATCCTGTTTGCCACCGACGCCCAGTGGCGCAATCCCCTGGTCTACAGCCACGGCTGCGGCCCCGCCTGACGCGCGCGCCCTTCACGGAAGCTGTCATCCTGAGCGGAGGCGCTCACAGTACCATCGTGAGCGCCGGAGTCGAAGAGCCTGTCCTGAGCGAAGCCGAAGGAACCCCGATGAAGCCCGAACCACCGCAACCGCCTGTCCCTTTCTTCCACCAAACTCCCTGCTCTTAGATCATTTCCCGTAATACTGTAGACCAAAGAGAGAATTGTCATTCTGAGCGCAGCGAAGAATCCCCGCATTTAGCTCGCTGCGCGACGGTCTACTCCATCGGCAAAAATCCTCTAACCACTCACTTCTGAATCGTTGTCTCCGCAGCAGTCAGTTTCTTTGTGATCGCTTCCGGCGTCGCCAACTGCGAGCTGTCCCATCCTCCGCCCAGCGCCTCGATCAGTTGCACCGACGCGGTCATCTCCTCGGTGTGCAGCGTGGCCAGCGCCTGCTGGTCGGTCAGCAGCGTCTCCTGCGCCGTCACCACGTCGATGTACGGATCGACCCCCGTCTCATAGCGCGCCGTCTCCAGATCGACGAACTTCTGCGCCGACTGCGCCGCCATCTGTTGCTGCACCATCTGCTGCGACAGAATCCGCTCCGCAGCCAGCGCGTCCTCCACCTGCTGGAACGCGGTCAGCACCGTCTGCCGGTAGCCTGCCACGTCGCTGTTGTAGATCGCCGTGTATTGGCGCACCGTAGCGCGTCGCAGCCCGCCGTCGTAGATCGTCTCCGACACCGAAGGCCCCACCGACCAGTAACGGCTCGGCCAGTCGAACAGGTGCTTCAGCGTCGAACTCTCCAGCCCCCCGCCCGCGCTCAGCGTCAGCGTCGGATAGTACGCCGCCTGCGCGACCCCGATCTCCGCATTGGCCTCGGCCATCGTCCGCTCCGACGCGGCAATGTCCGGCCGCCGTTCCAGCAACTGCGACGGCACGCCGATCGGCACCGCCGGAGGCGCCGCATCCAGCGCCTTCACCGGAATAGAGAATGACGAGGGGTCCGTTCCGATCAGCACCGCGATCGCGTGTTCATACTGCGCGCGCGCCACGCCCAGGTTGATCGAAGCCGCCTGCGCGTTCTGCAATGTGTTCTCCGCCTCCACCACCGAGATCTCGTCGCCCACGCCCGTGTCATACTGCGACCGCGTCAACTCCAGCGCCTTCTTGTCGTCCGCCACCGTCTGGTTCAGCACCGCCTGCAGCGCGTCCTGCCCGCGAATCTCGAAGAAATACTCCGCCAGGCTGGCCTGCTCGGTCAGCCGTTCGCCCTCCAGGTCCGCCGCGCTCACCTGCGCGTTGTACTGCTGCGCCTTGATCTGGTTGCGCACCCGTCCCCACAGGTCCGGCTCCCACGACGCGTCCAGCGGTAGAGTCGTCAGGTCGCTCTGCGTCCTGTTTGCGGTCGTGCCCACGTTCGCCGAGGCCTGCGACCGCGCGTACGATGGCCCCGTGCTCAGCGTCGGATAGAGCTGCGCGCGCGCCTCGCCCACCAGAGCACGTGCCTCCATGAAGTTTGCAAAGTACTGCTTGATCGTCTGGTTGTCGATCGCCAGCTTCTCTTCCAGCGCATTCAGCTCATTGTCGCCATAGATCTCCCACCACTTGCCCTTCAGCATCGCGTCCTCGGGCTGGGCCACCTTCCACTCACCCGCGCCGGCAGCCTGCGCCCCCGTTGTTCCGCTCGCAGCCGTGCTGGTTGCCGTCGCGCTGGTTTGCGTCGCGCTGGCCGCAGTCCCGCTGGCCGCCGTCCCGTTGCCCGGCTGTGCCGCGCCCGGCGACTCCTTGTACGTCGCTGGAGGGGCCTGCGCCATCGCCGGCGGTTTCTGGTACTTCGGCCCGACCATGCAACCCGTCAGAAGCACGGCCGCCAGTGCGGAGAAGATTGCTGCGCGAAGATCGATTCTGCTCATAGTTTTACATCCACGGTTCATCAAGTTTATTCCGAAGCGGGCGCAACCGCACCGCCCTCGGATGCGAAGTTGTCGCCCCGTCGTCCAGCAACCCACAGCCGCATCCGGTCAAATGTCAGGTACACCACCGGAGTGGTATACAGCGTCAGCATCTGGCTCACCACCAGCCCGCCCACAATCGTGATTCCCAGCGGCCGCCGCAGCTCCGATCCCATTCCTGTCCCAAAGGCCAGCGGAAGCGCGCCGAACAGCGCAGCCATGGTCGTCATCATGATCGGACGGAACCGCAGCATGCACGCCTGGAAGATCGCCTCCTCGGAGTTCATGCCCTCCTCGCGTTCCGCCTGCAGCGCGAAGTCGATCATCATGATCGCGTTCTTCTTCACAATCCCGATCAGCAATATGATGCCGATGATCGAGATCACATTCAGGTCCTGCTTGAAGATCATCAGCGCCAGCATCGCGCCCGCGCTCGCCGACGGCAGCGTCGATATGATGGTCAGCGGATGCACCAGGCTCTCGTACAAAATTCCAAGCACAATGTAGACCGCGGCCAGCGCGGTGAAGATCAGGATCAGCTCGCCGGACTGCGCCTGTTGGTACGCCTGCACCGTGCCCGCGAAGAAGCAGCGCACCGTCGAGGGAAGCCCCAGCCGCTGCTGCATCTGGTCGATGGCCAGCGTCGCGTCGCTCAGCGATACATTCGGCGCCAGGTTGAACGATACCGTCACCGACGGGGACAGCCCCGTGTGGTTCAGCGACAGCGGGGTCGTATTGGCCTGCACCTTGGCCATGCTGAACAGCGGCGTGTTCCCGCTCACCGTCGAGTTCCCCGCCGAAGGATGCAGGTACACGCTCTTCAGCCCATCCGGCGTCGCCCAGTACTGGGGCGCAACCTCCAGCACTACGTAGTACTGGTTCAGTTGCGTATAGATCAGCGACACCTCCGCCTGTCCGAACTCCGAGTACAGCGCCGAGTCCAGCGAACTCGCCGTCTGCCCCAGCCGCGCCGCCGTCACGCGGTCGTATGTAATGCGCTGGTCGAGGCCCCCGTTCTGCTGGTCGCTGCTCACGTCCTGGAATCCGGGCAAATGCGTGATCTCAGTCAGCAGCCGTGGCCCCCACACCTGCAAATCGTCTATGTTGTCCGCCTGGATGGTGTACTGGTACATCGCGTTCGAGCCGCGCCCGCCAATCCGGATGTCCTGCGACGCCTGCAGAAACGTCGATGCGCCCGTGATCTGGTTCAACGGTCGCCGCAGCCGGTTGATCACGCCGGCCGCATCGGTATTCCGCTGCTCCACCGGCTTCAGGATCACAAAGATGCTGCCCGAGTTGGTCGCGCCGCCGCCGCCCGTGAACCCGATCACGTTCTGCACCGCCGGATCTTTCTGGATCACGCTCTCCACCTGTTGCAGCGCCGCGTTCATCGCAGGGAACGAGGCGTCCTGAGGCCCACGCATCGAGCCCTGAAGCGAGCCCGTGTCCTGCTGCGGGAAGAAACCTCTGGGTAATTTAAACCCAATCACCACGTTCAGCGCGATGATCAGCGCCAGCGTCGTCAGCACCAGCGCGGGGTTCTCCAGCGCCCAGCGCAGGCTCCTCCGGTAGAGGCCCAGCACCCACTGAAAGACGCTCTCCGACGCCTTGTACATGCGGCCGTGCTTCATCTCCTTCTCGCTCTTCAGCAGGTAGGCGCACATCATCGGCGTGGTCGTCAGGCTGATCGCCATCGACACCACAATCGCCGTCGACAGCGTCACCGCGAACTCGCGGAACAGCCGCCCCACGATCCCGCCCATCAGCAGCAGCGGAATGAACACCGCGATCAGCGACATGCTGATCGTCATCACGGTGAACCCAATCTCGCGCGCCCCGCGCAGCGTCGCCGCGAACGGTTCCATCCCGTCCTCGATGTGGCGCGTGATGTTCTCCATCACCACAATCGCATCGTCCACCACAAACCCCGTCGAGATCGTCAGCGCCATCAACGACAGGTTGTCGATCGAATAGCCGAACAGGTACATCACCGCGAAGGTGCCGATCAGCGAGGTCGGCACCGCGACAGCCGGAATCAGCGTCGCCCGCGGGCTGCGCAAAAAGACGAACACAACAAGAATGACCAGCCCAATGGAGATCAGCAGCGTGCGTTCCACGTTGTTGACCGACGCGCGGATCGTCGTCGTCCGGTCCATCACCACCGTCGCCTTGATGCCCGACGGAATCGACGCCTCCAGCGATGGCAACTGCGCGTAGACGCGGTCCACCGTGTCGATGATGTTCGCGCCCGGCTGGCGGAAGACGATCAGCACCACGCTCCGTTTGCCGTTTAAATAGCCCGCCGCCCGCGTGTTCTGCACCGAGTCGATCACGTCGGCCACATCCGACAGCCGCACCGCCTGTCCGTTGTGATAGCCCACGATCAGCGGCTGGTAGTCCGCAGCGTGCGAGATCTGTCCGTTCACCACGATGTCCGCGCTCACGTCGCCATTCGTGATCTGGCCCCGCGCCAGGTTCGAGTTCTGCAATCGCAGCATCGACTGCAATGTCGCCATCGTCATGCCGTAGCTTGCCAGCTTGTTCGGGTCCACCTCCACCCGCACCGACGGCAGCGCCCCGCCCCCCGCGCTCACCTGCCCCACGCCCGAAATCTGCGACAGCTTCTGCTCCATCACCGTCGACGCTTCGTCGTACAGCTTGTCCGGCCCGTACACGTCGCTGGTCAGCCCGAGGATCATGATCGGCGAGTCCGCCGGGTTCACCTTGCGATAGGTCGGGTTGCCCGGCAGGTTCGCCGGAAGATACGTCCGCGCCGCGTTGATCGCCGCCTGCACGTCGCGCGCCGCCCCGTCGATGTTGCGGCTCAGGTCGAATTGAATGGTGATGTTGGTCGAGCCCAGCCCGCTCGACGACGTCATCTCCGTCACCCCGGAGATGTGCCCGAACTGCCGCTCCAGAGGCGTCGCCACGCTCGACGCCATGATCTCCGCACTCGCTCCCGGCAGCCCCGCACCCACGTTGATGGTGGGAAAATCCACCTGCGGCAGCGGCGACACAGGAAGCACCTGGAACGCAATCGCGCCCGCAATCGCCACCGCCACCGTAAGCAGCGTCGTGGCTACCGGCCGATGGATGAACGGCGCGGAGATGTTCACGGCTGCTCCGCCGGTTGCGCCCCATCGCCGCTCAGGGTTTGTCCGCTATTCCCTGTTCCCTGTCCGCTGTTACCTTTCTTGCGAGAGAAGCGCTGCCCCAAATTGTCGAAGAAGATATAGATCACCGGCGTGGTGTAGAGCGTCAGCACCTGGCTCACCAGCAGTCCGCCCACCATGGTGATGCCCAGCGGCCGCCGCAGCTCAGATCCCATGCCGCTTCCGAAGGCCAGCGGGACCCCGGCCAGCAGCGCCGCCATTGTGGTCATCATGATCGGCCGGAAGCGGAGCTGGCACGCCTCATAGATCGCCTCCGTCGAATTTTTTCCGTGCTTCCGCTGCAACTCCAGCGCGAAGTCCACCATCATAATGCCGTTCTTCTCCACGATCCCGATCAGCAGCACCAATCCAATAATCGCCACCACGCTCAGGTCCTGGCGGAAGATGATCAGCGCCAGAAACGCGCCCACCCCCGCCGAGAACAGCGTCGACAGGATCGTGAGGGGATGGATGAAGCTCTCGTACAGCACGCCCAGCACGATGTACACCGTCACCAGCGCGGCCAGGATCAGCAGCGGCTCATTCGACAGCGAATTGCGGAACGACGCCGCCGTTCCCTGAAAGTCCGCCTGCAGGCTGGCCGGCATATTCATCCCCGCCTGCAACTTGGTGATCTTCGTGATCGCGTCGCCCAGCGATGCGTTCGGGGCTAGGTTGAAGCTCACCGTAATCGACGGGAACTGTCCCTGGTGCGTAATCGACAGCGGCTCGGTCTCCGTCTCGAAGTGCGAGAACGCGCTCAGCGGGATCGCATTGCTCGGCACCGAGCTGGTACTCGACGAAGTCGTCGTCCCCGCCGTCAGCACCTGCGCGGGCGGCGTCAGCGTCCCCGCCGAGGGCGTATACTTCGTGGTCGCCGTCAGCGCATTCGACCCCGCCGACGTCGATCCATTCCCCGATGTGGTCGATGCTCCCGCACCGCTTGTACCCGACGCCGCGTTGGCCTGGATATACATGTGGTTCAGCTTGTCCGGGTCCAGTTGGAACTGCGGCTCCGCCTCCAGGATCACGTGGTACTGGTTCAACTGCGTGTACATGGTGTTGATCTGCCGCTGCCCAAACGCGTCGTACAGCATATTGTCGATCGTCGTCGGCGCAATCCCCAGCCGCGACGCCGTCACCCGGTCGATCTCCAGCGACACCGCAAGCCCGCCCATCTGCTGGTCGGTCGCCACGTCCTCCAGCTCCGGCAGGCCGTTCAGTTTCTTGACAAACCGGTTGGTCCAAAGGTTCAGCTCGTTCTGGTCCGGGTCCTCCAGCGTGTACTGGTACTGCGTCCGGCTCACGCGGTCGTCCACCGTGATGTTCTGCACCGGCTGCATGAACAGTTGGATCCCCTGCACCTTCTTGTCCAGCTCCGGCTCCAGCCTTCGGATCACATCCGCCGCGCTCAGGTCGCGCTGGTTCAGCGGCTTCAAATTAATAGACATTCGCCCGCTGTTGGTGGTTGTGTTCGTCCCGTCCGCGCCGATGAACGACGACAGGCTCTCCACCGCCGGGTCGGCCAGGATCACATTCGCCAGCTCCTGCTGCTTTGCCGCCATCGACTTTGACCCGATGGTCTGCGGCGCCTGCGAGATCCCCTGGATCACCCCCGTGTCCTGCACCGGGAAGAACCCCTTGGGAATGACCGTGTACAGCACCACCGTCAACAGAAGCGTGCCCAGCGCCACCAGCAGCGTCACCGTCTGGTAGCGCAGCACAAACTTCAGCGTCCTTGCGTAGAACCCGATCATCGCATTGAAGCCGCGCTCCGTAATCTGGTACACGCGCCCCTGCTGTTCGCCCCCATGGCGCTTCAGAATGCGCGCCGCCATCATCGGAGTCAGCGTCAAAGACACCACCGCCGACAGGATGATCGTCACCGCCAGCGTCACCGCGAACTCGCGGAACAGCCGCCCCACCACGTCGCCCATGAACAGCAGAGGGATCAGCACCGCGATCAGCGACACGGTCAGCGACATAATCGTGAACCCAATCTGTTCCGCGCCCTTCAGCGCCGCCTCCATCGGCGGATCGCCCGCCTCGATGTAGCGCGAGATGTTCTCCACCATCACGATGGCGTCGTCCACCACAAACCCCGTCGAAATCGTCAGCGCCATCAGCGACAGGTTGTCCAGGCTGTATCCCAGCATGTACATCACGCCGAACGTCCCCACCAGAGACAGCGGCACCGCAACGCTGGGAATGATCGTCGCGTACAGGCTCCTCAGGAACAGGAAGATCACCATGACGACCAGGGCCACCGTCAGCAGCAGCTCGAACTCCACGTCCTCCACCGACGCCTGGATCGCCGTCGTCAGGTCGGTCAGCGGAGTCACCGTCACGCCCTGGGGAAGGTTCGCCTCCAGTTGCGGCAGCAGCCGCTTGATGCTTTTCACCACCGTGATGGTGTTGCCGCCCGGCTGCCGCTGCACATTCAAAATAATCGCCGGCTGCTTGTTCATCCAAGCCGCCTGCGTGGTGTTCTCCACTCCATCCACAATGTTGGCCACGTCGGTCAGCATCACCGGCGCGCCATCGCGGAACGCAACCACAACCTTCCGGTAGTCTTGGCTGGTCACCAACTGGTCGTTGGAGTCGATCTGATAGTCCTGGTGCGGCCCGTCGAAGTTCCCCTTGGCCGCATTCACGCTTGCATTGCTCACCGCAGTGCGCAGGTTCTCCAGGTCGATGCCGTAAGACGACAGCGCCGCCGGGTTGGCCTGGATCCTCACCGCCGGCTTCTGGCCGCCGCTGATGCTCACCAGTCCCACGCCGCTCAACTGCGAGATCTTCGGCGCCAGCCGCGTATCCACCAGATCTTCAACCTGCGACAGCGGGATCGAGTCCGAAGTGATCGCCAGCGTCAAGACCGGTGCGTCCGCCGGGTTGGTCTTGCTGTAGATCGGAGGCGACGGCAGGTTCGCCGGCAAGAAGCTCTGCGCCGCATTGATCGCCGACTGCACCTCTTCTTCCGCAATGTCGATGTTCAGGCTCAGGTTGAACTGCAGCACCAGCACCGAATTGCCCGCCGAGCTGGTCGACGTCATCTGGCTCAGCCCCTGCAACTGGCCGCACTGCCGCTCCAGAGGCGCCGTCACCGTCGTCGCCATCACATCCGGGCTTGCTCCCGGATAGAACGTCAGGATCTGAATCGTCGGGTAGTCCACCTCCGGCAGCGCGGAGACCGGCAGTTGCGTGTAAGCAACGATGCCCACCAGCATGATGGCCGCCATCAGCAGCGAAGTCGCCACCGGGCGAAGAATAAAGGGGCGTGAAGGACTCAAGGGGCGCTACTCCCACTGGTGTTGGCCGCAATCGGCTTCGCGGAAATTGAGACCGCCGTGCCATCCTGCAACTTGTCGAAGCTGCTGGTCGCCAGAACGACCCCCGGCTGGATGCCCGTCACCTGCGCCGTGGTTGCATTGCTCACGCCCACCGTAATCGCCGTCAGGTGCGCCTTGTTCTGCGCGATCACATACACAAACGCAGCCTGCCCGTTGTGCTGCACCGCCGCCATCGGAATCAGGGTCGCGTTCTGCAACGTATTCACCAACAGCCGCGTGTTCACAAACTGGTTGGGGAACAGGGCCGAGTCCTTGTTGGCAAACTGCGCCCGCGCCTTCACCGTTCCCGTCGTGGTATCGATCTGGTTGTCCAGCGTCAACAGCGAGCCGGTTGCGATCTGCTTCGTCCCGCCGCGGTCGTACGCATCTACCTCCAGCTTCGCCCGCTTGCGCAACTGCGGCACAATCTTCCCCAGATCGTCCTCCGCCACGCTGAACACCGCCGTGATCGGCTCAATCTGCATCACAACCGCCAGCACCGTGCCCGCGTTGGCCTGTACCACGTTGCCTGGATCCACCAGACGCAGCCCCACGCGTCCCGCGATCGGCGACACGATGTGGCAGTACTGCACCTGGATCTGGTCGTACTGCACCGTGCCCTCGTCGTTATGCACCGTGCCCTGGTCCTGGGCCACCAGCTTCTCCTGGTCGTCCAGCGTCTGCTTGGGGATCGCGTTGCGCGCCCATGCCGCCTGGTAGCGTGCCAGGTCCATCTGCGCCTGCGCCAATATCCCCTTGTCGCGTTCCAGAATCCCCTGCGCCTGGGCCAGCGTCGCCGCGTACGGCCGCGCGTCGATCTCGATCAGCGGCGCGCCCTTCTGCACCATCTGTCCCTCGGTGTAGTGCACCGCCGTCACAATCCCGTCCACCTGGCTGCTGATCGACGAGGTATATACCGGCGTCACCGTCCCGATGGCGTCCACATACACGCCGATGCTCCCCTTCTGCGCCGTCACCGTGGTGATCGCCACCGCGCCACCCGCCGCGCCCTTCCGCGCCGCCGTCGCCGTCGCGGCGTCCTCGTGATGGCGCAGCACCAGTAAGAACCCCGCCGCGAAGATCAGCAGCAGCAGGATCCACACCGCGGCGCGGATCTTCTTTTGCCGGGGAGTTCGCGTGGGCGTGCTTTCAGGCAGTTGGTGTTCGAGACCGATATGAGGCTGTTGATTTGGATCAGATTCCAATTGGTTCTCCAGACAAGGCGCGCAGGGCGCACTCCACCTCTACGCAACTTTTGGCGCTCTCAAAGTTGACGCATGAGGCGCGCAAATGGTTGCAGCGTCTTCCGCCAACCCAAAACAGAAATTCCGCTTCTTGTCGATTGTATCGCAGCGCGCAACGCGCGCGCGGCGCATCCGCGGCGCGGCATCCGCATGGCAGCACAGCGCATGGCAGCATAGCGCGTTCCATCGCAGTGCGCGGTGCGGCGCTCTCGATGCTTCCGCTTCGACACTCGCGCGCCAAGTCCACGTCCCGCAAGACTCACCGCCAAACCCGTACCTGCACGCCTGCGCTCGCTCCGCGCTTTGGCCGGCTACTCTCCAGTCGCGGCCAGTGACTGGGCCGGAATCAGCGCCCAGTCAGGGTTGCTCCGTTGCGCAGATAGATCCGATAGGCGTGGTGTTGTTCCATCTCAAACTCGCGGGAGACGGCCATGGTGTAGTTCGCGTTCAGCCACGCGGCAAACTGCGGCCACTGCTTGATCTTGTCGAAGTTATTCGGCTCGTTGAACCACTCATTGCTCAGCACCACCACCGCCGGCGGGTTGCTGGAAAGCTGCTTCCATAACTGGGCGCGGGCGTCGTCCACAACCGGACTGGGAACCGGGGAGAAATAGAGCAGGTCGCCCATCGAAGTCGTGTTCTGGACCAGCTTCAGGTGGTAGAGAGCATTGAAGCATCCGTAGACCACGTCGAAGCACTGCACCTGCCGCTGCATCCGCTCCCCGCCCAGCCGCGTCAGGTCGCCTTCCAGCGATTCCGTGTACTGGTTCACCGGATGGATCAGCAACACCCGGTGCGCGTAGGTCGGCGCCATCACCAGCGCTCCCAGCGCCATGCCCGCAATCCCCACGCCTTTCCTCCATCCTTCTCTGCGCATCGCAAGCGTCAGCTCCAGCGCCATCCACAGCAGTAGGAACGCCACCAGCGCATACCGGTGATAGGCGTATCCCTTGCCCTGTGCGAAGTACGAGATTGCGCCGAACACCACACCCAGCAGCAGCGCCCATCGCTCCCAATTCCTCCACTGCCGCTCCGCCAGCGCAACCGCCAGCGCGAAGGGCAGCATCAGCAGGGCCACTCGGGGCAAGCTCAGCCGCCACATCTTCGCCAGGCTCAGTTGATGCAGGCTGGCATAATATGGCGTGATCGACCGGCTGATCGCGAAAAACGCTCCTGCCGCATGGTAGTGAAACAGAAATCCGAAGACGATCGCCCCCGCGATTCCGGCCCCGGCCAACCCGCTCCACACCCAGCAAGCCGCTGCCTCGCCGCGCTTTCGCAGGGTCCACCACGCCATCAGCAGAAGTACAAATCCCATGGGCGCCACGGTCGGCTTAATCGAGCTGGCCATGCCCAGACACAGCCCGAACAAAACCATCATCCAGGGCTTTTTTCGCCGCACCGCCGCAAACAGAAATGCATACCCGATCAAAACCAGCATGGTCATCGCTTCGTCGCGCTGCGCGGAGGTGGTCGGACCCTCGGAGGTATGCACCAGGGCAAACATCACCCCCGCAAACAGCCCGGCCAGCCAGTCGTAGGGCAGCGCAACCGCAATCATCGCTACGCAGATCGCGCCCAGCAGGCTGAAGTCATAGATGCGCCACGCAAGGTCGCCGCCGCCAAACAGGTGCATCGCCCCGCCTTCGATCAGGTAGACCCCAGGCATGTTCATGTCGCCGATCTGGCGGTAGGGTGCAAACCCCCTGCTCATCAGAAATTGAATGTAGTGCTGCACCTGCGCGTCCCACACCAGCGGCCAGCGGGTGGTGCTGGCAACCAGACACAGCGCCGCCGCTCCAAGCACGGCGGCCATCGTGTATCGCAGATAGTCCAGAGTAGACCGTGATCCAGCAATCGCCATTCCGTGCCTTCTCAGAGCTTCCGCCGCGCTTGCCAGAGCAGGAGGCGCTGCTCCCCAAAAATACTCGGCGAACTATAGACCGTTGCAGGAATCTCCCGAAGGTCGTTTTGGTGGAGCTGAGCGGGATCGAACCGCTGACCTCCTCGTTGCGAACGAGGCGCTCTCCCAGCTGAGCTACAGCCCCCACCCGGCGTGCGCAACGCCCGCCGCTCACGTCCCCCATCGGGACCCATGAGCCGCGCGCCGCGCCGTCGTTTCAACTCTACGAGTGTATCAGCCCTCGGCCCTCGCCACCAACCCACACCCCGCACAAAATCCGCGCCGTACAAGTTCCTCACCCACGCGTCATCGCCCGCGACACGTCCACCCAGCGCTCATGCAGCGCCTCACCCAGCGGTCCCCACGGGGCCTCGCCTGGCTGCAGCACCGGCAGCACCAGCGTCACCTTGGTTCCGCGCCCCGGCCGGCTCACCATCTCCACCTCGGCCGCCGGGCCGTACATCACGTCCATGCGCTCCCTCACGTTGCGCATCCCGATCCCGCTGCCTCTGCTCCCCACCCCTGCCTCGCGCTCCATATCCATCCCGATCCCGTCGTCCTCCACCTCGATCATCAGCCGCCCGTCGGTCAGCATCCGGCTCCTCAGCGTCACCGTCCCTCCGCCGATCCGGGGCTCCAGCCCGTGCTTGATCGAGTTCTCGATCAGCGGCTGCAGCATCATGCTGGGCACCAGCACATCCAGCGTCTCCTCGGCGATCTCCTTCACCACTTGCAGCTTCTCGCCGAAGCGCACCACCTCGATGTCCAGGTAATCGTCGGTGAACGCCAGCTCCTCGCTGAACGGCACAAACGCCTCGCGGTCCTTCAGCAGCGCGCGCAGGATGTTGGCCAGCTTCACGATCATCTCCCGCGCCAGCTCCGGCTTCGACCGCACCAGAGACGTGATCGAGTTCAGCGTGTTGAACAAAAAATGCGGATTGATCTGGCGTTGCAGCGCGTCCAGCCTTGCCTCCATCAGCAACCGGCTCTGCACCTCCAGCTTGCGTTCGGTCCGCACCGCGTTCCATATCTTCAGCGGAATCCCCACCACCACCGGAGCGCACGCGCAGATGGCCAGCTCCACCCACCAGTTGGGAGAGTGCAGCTCGAAGAACCGCGAAGGATAAACCCGCGACAACATGCTGGTGGCAAACTGCATCGTTGCAATCAGCCCCAGAAGCATGATCTGCCGGTCGAACCGCGGCTTCCTCAGGTTGCGCGTCACCCAGCGGTACAGGCTCAGGTCGATCATGGGAGAGAACGACCACACCTCCTCGCGCTCCGTAAAGTGCCCAAACGCGCCAAAGATCGCCGCCACCGCCAGGTTCACTGCCAGCGTCCAGTGCTCGCCGTGCCACACCGCCGGCAACGCCAGCGCCGCGCCGCCCACCATCGCCGCCGCCGGCCCCAGCAGCAGCCCCATCAGCACCGTCGCCTCGTACGACAGGTCCGCCGCCAGGAAGTTCGGCACCCGCACCCGGATCCACACTCCCAGCGTCAGCGGGATGCATATCATCGCCACCAGCGACAGCGTCTGCCGCCAGCTCCGCCGCGGCATCAGCAGCAGGTCCTTGAACGTGTTGGACCGCGCCAGCGACGCCGACACCGCCGCCGCCACGCCCAGTTCCACCAGCAGCGTGATCCAGATCAGGCTGTCCTTCACCTGCCCCACTGCCGCATGTCCCATCTCCTGCACCATCCTCCTACTCTAACTCCGCCGCAGCGCGCCCCGTATAATCGAACCATGCCCTTTGAATCCGTGCGCAAGCTCGCCGATGCCGACTTCCCCACTCGCTGGGGACACTTCCGCATCCTCGGCTTCGAGGGCCTGCTCGCCGCTCCCGACCCCGCCAACGCCCCAGCGCCCGCCCGCCGCGTCGAGACGGCCGTCGCCCTCATCATGGGCGACGTCACCACCCCCGAGCCACCCATCGTCCGCGTCCACTCGCAGTGCCTGACCGGAGACGTCTTCCACTCGCTGCGCTGCGATTGCCGCCAGCAGCTCGAACTCGCCCTAGCCGCCATCGCCGACGCGAGACGCGGAATCCTCGTCTACGAGAACAAGGAGGGCCGCGGCATCGGACTGATGGCCAAGCTGCAGGCCTACGAGCTGCAGGACCAGGGCCTGGACACCGTCGAAGCCAACCTCACGCTGGGCTTCAAGGCCGACTGCCGCGAGTATGAGCTTCCGGCCGCCATCCTCAAGCTGCTGGGCGTCGAATCCGTGCGCCTGATCACCAACAACCCGGAAAAAGTCGCCGCGCTGGAAGCCGCCGGCATCACGGTCGCCGAGCGCATCTCCGCCGAGGTCCCCCCCGAACCCACCTTCGAGCGCTACCTGCAAACCAAGCAGGAAAAGATGGGCCACCTGGTCAGCTAGCGCGATTGAAATCCAGGCTGCCGCTCCCGCCACAGCCGGTAGACGCACCACGCCGCCGCCGAGCAGTTGTCGACGATCGTGCCATCGAGAAGCATTGCCTCGAACTGCGCCACGCTGACCCGATGCACCACCAGGTCGCTCTCCTCGGCGTCGAGTTCGCGCTCGCCCTGGGTCAGTCCCTCGGCCAGGAAGATGTGCTGCTTCTGGTTCAGCACACCGTAGCCGATCTGCAAGGTTGCCAGCAGCGTCATGCGCTCGGCCCTCAGGCCGGTCTCCTCGCGCAGTTCGCCGCGCGCCATCTCTTCCGGCACGGCGTCGGCCAGCTCCCAGCCGCCCTGCGGAAGCTCCATGAACCGCCCGCCAACCGTGAAGCGAAACTGCTCCACCAGGGTGATAAAGTCGCCCTCGGGAGTCGTCTCCAGCGGAATAATGATGCACGCCGGGTCCTTGTCGACGACGCCATAGATGCCGCGCTGGCCGTTGGCGCGCTCGATCACGTCCTCGCGCACGCGCGTCCACCGGTTGCGGTAGACCTCGCGGCTGCTGATCATCTTGATGGGACTTCGCGAGGCATGCCCCTCGTTCCCTGCGGTCAAGATTTCTTCTCCGTGTTCCAGTAGACGGCGTACTTCTCGTCCGTGACGCGATAGAGCGGCTTCACCGCAGGCGCATCCTTGGCGGCCGGCTTGAAGGCCAGGTCCTTGGCCGAGACGACCTCGATCCAGTCGTCTGCGGGCGCGACTGGAGCTGCGGCGGGCGGGCCAAGGTCCGCGGGCTTCGGCGCCGTGTCGGCTCCGCCGATCTTCAGCGGCCCGTCCTTGGGTCCCGCGCCCAGCTCCGCGGCCAGCACCAGCGGCCCATAGAGCGCGGCGCGCAGCGTGGAGTCGCCGAGCAGCGGCTCGCTGCGCATCTGCATGGGCAGCGAGAGTTCGATCCTGTCGCCGTCGCGCCACTCGCGCGCGAGCGACAGATAGCTGCCGGGCTGCGCGAACGCCTCCAGCTCGCGGCCGTTGATGCGAACCGCTCCGCCCTCGGCGACCCAGCCGGGGATGCGAATGTGGATGGTCCGCCGCTGGGGCGCGGCGACTTTGATGTGAAGCGTGGTTCCCTGCTCGGCGGGAAACTGAGTCTCCTGCCGCAGTCCGAACTTCTGCTCCTTCCAGTCCAGTTCGGAGGCGATGAACTGGTTGACCCAAACGCTGCCGGAATCGTGAGAGGAGGTCGAGGCATCATGAAAAGTGCTTGCGGAATTGTGAGAGGAGGTCGAGGCATCATGGAAAGCGCCTGCGGCATCATGGAAATAAATCGTGTCGCTGAACTTGGCGAACTCCTCCGCGCCCGTTCCCGTGCAGCACCAGAACGATTGCTCCGGAGAGTTCAAATATCGCCAGTAGCCCGCCCCGAGGGGAAAGAAGTACTGCTTCAGCCCCTGCGCGTTCTGCGTTCCCATGCGGCAGTTCCACAGGCTGCGCTCGTAGGCGTCCATCCAGCGCGCGTCGCCGGTCCATGCAAACAGGTGGCGCTCCAGCTTCATCAGGTTGTAGGCCACGCAGCACTCGGCGTTGTGATACTCCAGGCTTCCCTTCAGGTTGCCGGGGTCGCTGCGCCAGAACTCGCCCACGCTGGTGTTGCCGATCGCGTAGCTACGCTCGGTCAGCACCTCATCCAGGAAGTACTGCGCGATCCCGCGATAACGAGCGTCGCCGGTAAGCTCGTACATCCGCGCCGCGCCGATGACCTTGGGCACATGGGTATTGGCGTGCAGCCCCTTCAGCTCGTCGCGATGCCCAGCCAGCGGATCCAGAAAACTCGGCTGCTCGAAGAGGTGCGCCGTATCGAGGTACTGCTGCTTGCCGGTCAACCCGTAGAGGTTCGCCAGCACCTCGTTCATGCCGCCGTACTCGGTGCGAAGCATGAGCTGGCGCTGCTCGTCGCCGATGCCTACGAAGTATTTGCGGACCCACTCGGCGATGCCTTCCGCGGTCTCGAGCGCCTGCTGGTTGCCGGTGTGAACGTACATGTCGACGAGTCCGGCCATGATCTTGTGCAGCGTGTAGAACGGCGCCCACACCCCTCCGCCCGACCACTGCCTGCTGCCTTTGGCCAGGGCCGCGAACTGGTCCTGGGGATACGCGCTCAGATAGCCATTGCCATTCGCCTTCTGGCAGCGCGCCAGTTCGGCCACCATCGTGTCGCCGCGCGCGCGCAGCGTGTCGTTGCCCGCGCTCGCGTAGGCCAGCGCAACGGCAGAGAGGAAGTGTCCGCCATTGAAGTGGCCGCGCAGCGCGCAGTCCGGCTTCTCCCAACCGCCGTAGGGCGTCGCGGTGGAGGCCAATCCCGAGGTCACGCGGAAGCTGTGCAGCAGCCGGTCCGTAGCCAGCGAGTCGAGATACCTCTGGTTGATCTCCGCCTGCGCCTTGAAGATTCCATCGAGCAGACGGACCTGCGTCATGGGAAATGGCACGAGTTTGTCCGGCTTGGCCGCAACAAAGTCGTCCTGCTTGCCGACCAGCGACGCCAGCGCGCCGCGGCCCAGCGTGAGACTGCCCGCCACCGCCGTCATGCCCGCCAGAACACTGCGCCGACTGGTCAGAAATCGTGCATTCATGGAAACCTCCACGCCGCGCAAGTCCCGTTGCTTGCAGGACAGAGCAGCGTCCGAAGTCTATCAACTGGGAGAGCGGGCGACAACCTCGGGAGCGTCGCGGACAAATTCGCGCGCGGCGCAATATCGCAACGAGGCTAGAACCGCGTTGCAACAAAAGAGCCTCCGCAAGGGAGGCCCTCCGGTTGCAATGCAGAGTGCGTTGAACCCGGCGCTTACTTGACCTTGATGAAGATGATGACGAAGGTGTACAGAGCGAGCGACTCGATGAAGGCGAGGCCGAGGATGAGGAAGAGAAAGATTCCAGGACGCGCGCCGGGGTTGCGGGCCAGCGCTTCGGTGGCCGAAGCGGTTGCCTTGCCCTGGCCGATGCCGCACAGGCCGCTGGCGAGCGCCATGCCCAGTCCGGCGGCAAGTGGGACCCACTGGGCCGAGGGGGAAGCGGGGCCTGCTGCCTGGGCAAACGCCGGCGATGCCAGCAGCAGCGTGGCGAGCGACATGAAGAGAAATTGCATTTTACGCATTGTGTATAGCTCCATTCTCCCAAAGTTCGCCGCCAGTGGGTGGTTGATGCTCACCATGCTGGCACCCTCACGCTGGACGGCGATGTTGCGCTCCGCGAAGCGGGAGAGAAACTCCGCGGAGAAACCTGAACCTGCAAGCTCCGGAGTTCAGTCCGGAGTCGAGCGAAACGCTAATGCTCATCGGCCACGGCGAGCGAGAGATAGCTCATCGCCAGCGCCATGAACAAGAAGGCCTGCACCACAGACACCATAACGTGCAGACCGAGAAAGATGAGCGGAATTCCAATCGGAACCAGCGAGAAGAAGGCCAGCGTCACCAGGTCGCCTGCGAACATGTTGGCGTAGAGACGGACGGTGAGCGACAACAGGCGGGCACAGTGGGAGACGATCTCCAGCGGCAGCATCAGCCACGCCATCCACCAGACGGGGCCGAGGAACTGCTTGATGTATCCGAAACCGTGCCTGCGGATTCCCTGGACGTGGTAGAAGACGAAGGTAAGCAGCGCGCAGCCCAGGGGAACAACCTTGTCCGCAGTGGGCGACATGAGGCCGGGGACCAGCCCCATGAGATTGCTGATCAGAATGAAGACGCCCAGCATGGTAAGAAAGCTGAGGAATGGCTCGTATCCGTGGCCAATGATCGCTTCAGCCTGATCGGTGACGAACTCGTGGGTCATCTCGGCGAAGTGCTGGGGCGGCGCGGGCCGTTCCACATCGAGCGTGAGGCGCACGGTCACGAAATATGCCAGCAGTCCCACGAAGATCAGCAGCTCCATCGCAAACGCATCGCTGATGGGCTGGCTGGGGTAGGCGGGATGGACATGCAGCGCGCCCAGCAAGGCGTTCACCGGCGCGGCAAAGTGGGCATTCAGGATTCGCGTGAAAAGTAACTGAGTAGGCATAAAGTCCGCAGATCGGAGGTGCTAAATCGAAGGTGCTAAATCGAAGTTCGGCGGGGCTGTCAGGCGGTCCAGCTCTTGATGAGGCGCAGACCTTCTATCGAAAGCGCAGCCACTCCCAGCGCAAGTCCGCCAATCAGAGCGTAAACCGATCCGTCCAGCAACTTAAGGCTACCATAAAGCAGCGCCAGGGCGAGCCCCAGGCGCAGAAAGAACCCGATCAGCACGGGGGCGAGCGGGCGGACGGTGACGGGCGTTGCTCCGCCGGAGTCCATCCGGGCCATCAGCGCAACCATCAGGCGCAGCCACTCGAAGAGGCCCGAACCGGAGATGAGCGCGCCCACCGCCAGCAGCACGGCGGACTGCCAGCCCAGCTTCCACCACAGCAACGGGACACCGATGACGACCGCGATCGCAATCATGCGCAGCGCGCTCCAGATGGAGCGCTTGAAGTCCGCGTCCGTGTATGTGTCGAAGCTCTTCATCGGTTGTTTTTAAGGTAGCGCGCGGCGATGGTGACGATCTGCAGAAAGCCGCCGGCGGCGCCGACCACAATGCCGACGATGGCGATCCAGCCCGTGTGGAAGTGATGGTCCAGCAAGCCGCCAAAGAACCAGCCGATAACGCATCCGAGGGGGATGGCAATGGCGAGCTGCACCATCTGCTCCGCCTTGACGTAGTCCCTGAGACCGCTGTACTTTTTCGGCGGGATGTTGGATTCATCGGCCATCGCTTCCTCATTACACCACGCGTTGCGGGCCGCGTCGATATACTGGTTTGTCAGAGTCATCAACGCGAAGGGCAAACCCGTGTACGAATCGCAGTTTGAAGAGAAGCTGTACAACGAGCGGCGCGAGAAGCTGCGGCAGATCGGCGAGCTGGGGCAGAAGGCTGGCCTGACGGCGGCTGCGGCGACCTATCCCAACAGCTACGCCGCAACGATCACGATTCCCGAGCTGCGCGCGGCGTACGATGCGATGACCGCAGAGCAGTTCGCGGCCGATCTGGAAGCGGGCAAGAAGATCGAGGTCGCCATCGCCGGACGCATCATGGCGATCCGCGTGCAGGGCAAGGCGGGCTTCGCGCAGTTGCAGCAGGCGGGCCAGCGAATGCAGCTCTACGTTCGCAAGGACGATGTGGGTGAAGACGCGTTTGCGCTGTACAAGCTGCTCGACCTGGGCGACCACATCGGAGCGCGCGGCTTCCTCTTCCGCACGCGGACGGGCGAGCTGACGGTTCATGTGGCTTCTATCAATGGCGCGCCGCCGCTGACCTTTCTGGCCAAGGCGATGCTGGCGCTGCCGGACAAGTTCCACGGGCTGGAAGACACGGAGCTGCGCTATCGCCAGCGGTACGTCGATCTCTTCGTCAATCCCGAGGTGAGGGAGGTCTTCGTCAAGCGGGCCGCCGTTCTGCGCGCCATGCGCAAGTTCTTCGACGCGCGCGGATACCTCGAAGTGGAGACGCCGATGATGCAGACCATCGCTGGCGGCGCGGCGGCAAAGCCATTCAAGACTCACCACAACGCGCTCGATCTTGATCTCTCGCTGCGGATTGCGCCGGAGCTTTACCTGAAGCGGCTGGTGGTGGGCGGAATGGACCGCGTCTACGAGATCAATCGCAACTTCCGCAACGAAGGCATCGACACAAGCCACAACCCAGAGTTCACCATGCTGGAGTTCTATCAGGCCTACAGCAACTACAAAGACCTGATGAAGCTCACAAAGGAACTCGTCTCGCAAGTTGCAATCGAAGTCAACGGAACAACGATCCTGCCCTCTGGTGAAGTAGATGCAGACGGCAAGTCGATTCCGCGCCTAGATCAATTCGGCAAGCCAATCGATCTCGCTCCCGAGAACTGGCAAGAACTAACGATGCGCGAGGCCATCATCAAGTGGTGGCCGTCGCATCTTCCCCCAGTATCGGAGAACATTTTCTATGATCTTACGAGCTTCAAACTCTTTCTAGAGGGAGCAGTAAAGATCCATCAGTCACTCAATCAAGAGGCTCGAATCGAAAATCTCGAATTCACAGAGATTAGCGAGGAAGAATCTTACTTGTCATCAGTCACTCCGTCAGAGCCCTTGAATCATCCTTTTGTACTGACAGGTCTTCTGGAAAGAATCATCTATTTCATTGATGAAGGCATGTCTTTAGGCAAGGCTATTTCTGATCTTTTCGAAGCCGTTGCCGAACGTCACCTCATCCAACCCACCATCATCTACGACTTTCCACTTGCTGTGTCACCTCTTTCCAAGATCAAGCCGGAGGAGCCGGAGTGGGTGGAGCGGTTTGAGTTCTACATTGGCGGCTTCGAGGTCGGCAATGCGTTTTCCGAGCTGAACGATGCGGACGACCAGCGGCGGCGCTTCGAGGCGCAGATCGAAGAGCGCAAACGCGGCGATGAAGAAGCCATGGCCGAAGTCGACGAGGACTACGTTCGCGCGCTGGGCTACGGGCTGCCGCCGACGACCGGCGAGGGCGTCGGGATCGACCGGCTGACCATGGTGCTGACCGGGTCGAAGTCGATCCGGGACGTGATCCTGTTCCCGCTGCTGCGGCCGGTGGGGAGCAAGACGGCGACGGAATAGTTCCTTGGCACGAGATTAACCCCTCCCCCCCATCGCGATGAGGCCGCGATGGATGGGGCACCTGCACCTTTGATCTTTCAAGAGGTTGTTCCATTTGATCCGGGTCGGTGATGCTGGTTGATTTCCGTTTGTTCGTTGTTTGTTCGATGTTTATCCCCCCCATCCCCCCTTTCGGTTGGAATTCGTCCAAGTGGAATGGAATCTAGCGGTTGCGATGGGTGCTGGACGCCAAAGTATTCATTGCAGAGACTTTACAGATAAAGTATTCTAAAAATTCGAGTTATGGGTGGAAATTACGGGTTTGGCGGGGTGGTCTCCGGTAAAGTATTCATTCTATGTAATTTGCTGGTAAAGTATTGATTCGGTTTTGGTTGTGGTGATGCGTTAAATGCGAAGACCCGGCTGATTGGCCGGGTCTGTTTGTTTACTACTGCTTTAATTATACGCCGTGGAGCATAACTACTATGCCAACTATTTTTCGGATTTAAGTTATTTAGTTGGTGTTAGTTAGGGGGATTTTTGGGCGTCGAGGGGCTTGACAAGGGTATTTGCTGGGAGTTCTTTAGGGAGAAACAGTCAACGGCTTAGAACAAACAACAGCAAAGACGAAATGCGGGGGTCCCTCCACTGCGCAACGGACGATAAGACCGTCCGTTGCTTCGGTCGGGATGACGGATTGATTGGGCTTGCTTCGGCCGGAATGACGGTCGTATGGGGAACGAGAAACCCCAGGTCTCAGAATCGAGTCCTGGGGTCATCCGGCAACAACAAGTGCGAAATACAGAGATTCTGGCTACGCCAGAATGACGAACAAAAACTGAATGACGAGCAAAGAACGGGCGGGAGCACTATGGCTCCCGCCCGTCTGGTGGGTGCTACTGGAAGTTGAGGGACTCGATGCCGAGGAACTCGGCGGATTCGCCCAGCTCTTCCTCGATGCGGAGAAGCTGGTTGTACTTGCAGATGCGGTCGGTGCGGCTGGCGGAGCCGGTCTTGATCTGGCCGGCCCCGGTGGCGACGGCGAAGTCCGCGATGAAGGGGTCTTCGGTCTCGCCGGAGCGGTGGCTGATGACCGAGGTGTAGCCGTAGCGGCGGCCCAGCTCGATGGCTTCGATGGTCTCCGAGACGGTGCCGATTTGGTTGAGCTTGATGAGGATGGAGTTGGCGACCTTCTGCTCGATGCCCTGCTGCAGGCGCTCGGTGTTGGTGACGAAGATATCGTCGCCGACGAGCTGGATGTGGCCAAGGCGCGCGGTAAGCCCAACCCAACCTTCCCAGTCGTCCTCGGCGAGGCCGTCTTCGAGGGAGACGATGGGATACTGCTTGACCCAGGACTCGTAGAAGTCGACCAACTGCTCGGCGGTCTTCTCGGATTTGTCGGACTTCTTGAAGATGTAGAGCTTGCGGTCCTTGTCGTAGAACTCGCTGGATGCTGGGTCGAGTGCGATGGCGACCTGCTCGCCTGGGGTGTAACCGGCCTTGGTGATGGCTTCGAGGATGAGCTCGACGGCCTCTTCGTTGGACTTGAGGGAGGGGGCGAAGCCGCCCTCGTCGCCGACGGCGGTGTTGTATCCCTTCTTTTTGAGCACTCCCTTGAGGGTGTGGAAGACCTCGACCCCCCAGCGCAGGGCGTCGGAGAAGGATTCGGCGCCGACGGGCATGACCATGAACTCCTGGAAGTCGACGTTGGAATCGGCGTGGGAGCCGCCGTTGAGGATGTTCATCATAGGAGTGGGGAGGATGCAGGCGTTGACTCCGCCGAGGTAGCGGTAGAGGGGGAGCTTGAGGGCGATGGCCGAGGCGCGGGCGCAGGCCATGGAGACGGCGAGGATGGCGTTGGCGCCGAGCTTGGATTTGTTCTCCGTGCCGTCGATGGCGATCATGGTGGAGTCGATCATGCGCTGGTTGGAGGCGTCGAGGCCGGCGAGTTCGGGGGCGAGGATGGATTCGACGTTCTGGACGGCGTTGAGCACGCCCTTGCCCATGTAGTGTTCCTTGTCGCCGTCGCGGAGTTCTACGGCCTCGTGCTCTCCGGTGCTGGCGCCGGAGGGGACGGCGGCGCGGCCCTTGGCCCCGCCGGAGAGGGTGACGTCGGCTTCGACGGTGGGATTTCCGCGGGAATCGAGGATCTCGCGGGCGGTGATGGATACGATCTCTGTCATATTGCTCCTATGGGAAGAAAAGCTGTGTTGAGCTGCATGAGTCGAACTTTGGGATGCGGAATCGACCCCGTTCGGTTGTGCGACGACGCGGTGCTGCAGGCGGTCGTTGAGTTTGGCGCGGGCGGCGACGGCAACGTCCCCTCCGCCGGCGGAATGAATGGTTGTGATGAGTTCGTCGGCGGAGTGCTTCACCATTTCGATTCTAGCAAAGTGAGGTTGCAGGGGAGAACGAGCGCGGGGCGATAGCACAAAAGTTGCAGCAATAACGCGGGTTTTCGCGCATGCAGAGGACGGATTTCCATTGCAATTGCTGTTCGGGCAGGCCTATATTCCGGCATAGATGAGGCTGTGCCTGCGGGCGGGACAAAGCTGCTCCCGATCGAAGCCACGGGACTCATCCAGAGATCCTCTTATGAAGAGGTCCGATAGAACCACTGGCTCCTGGAGTCCGTATGCGAATGATGCGTTGCCTGTTTCTCTCCCTGATGGTCTGTGCCTGCTTTAGCTCTTCAATCCCCGCCCGCGCCGAAACGCCCAAGGCCGGCGTGGGGGCGTGGAGAATCTCCTCCACGACGCCCGAACAGCGCCCGCTGATCATGATGTGCAGCGGGATTCTGGCGCTGGTGGGAGTGATGAGCGGGCGGGTCAATCCGTAGGGAGACGAGTCAAACCGCGATGGGAAGAGGTTGGAGGATGGACAGCCCGCCAATGGGCTGCCCATTTTTTGCGTGTGCGCGCGAGGCTTGTGGGCGAGAGAGAAAGGCCGCGTGAGGCGGCCTTGCAGGTGGGTGCGCGCTTGTTAGCTGGCTGGATTCCCTGCCTGCGATTTCGCCGCACAGCGGAGGCGGGAGACTCTACCCTGAGCATTGAGAGGTGCAGGCACAGTGCGCCTGGATGCGTTGCGCGCGTCCGGCGCATGGGCGCGCGGTCGCGCAGGCCTGTGGCGTTGGGATGAGGGGGAGAAAGCCATGAATCGAGTGGAGAGAGCCAGCCGGGCGAGAGAGATTGGGGCCGCGGGAACCGTATGCATGGCAGCGGCGTGGATTCTGTTTGCCGCGCCAGCGCCGGCGCAGGACGCAAACGGAATGGCGCAGAACGGGGCCGACCTGAATCGGACTGCGCAGAACGGGCCGGCGGCGAGCGGCGCGGCAGAGGAGGAGCGGACGGGCGTCGCGCGGCCCGACGCGGCGGCGATTACGGTGACGCCGTATAACGACTCCGAGGATGCGGCCAGCAGCGCGCCTGCCGTGGAGACGGTACTGCCGGCGAAGCCCTCGGCGGCGATTGCCGCGGCTGCACCCGCGGTAACTCCCGCGGCGGCTTTGAACCGCAGAGCGCCGGCGAAGCTTATGCCAACGGCTGACGGCGAAGGCATTGCGGCAAGCGGCAAAGATGCGGTGGCCTTCGATCCCGATGCCAACATCGTGACCGAGGAGACGGCAGGACGGGCGGAGCGGCTTCTGCAGAGCGGGACGGGCGATGCGGCGACGAAGGAGAAACCGGACGCGGGCATCGTGACGCGCGTGCCTTCGCGACCGGGCGAGGTGCCGGATGGGACGCTGGTGAAGGTGAAGCTGATGGAGGAGCTGTCCACGCTGACGACAAAGCCGGGGACGAGCTTTAGCGCCGAGGTGAGCGAGCCGGTGATGCGCGACGGCCAGGTGGTGGTTCCGGCGGGCGCGCTGCTGGAGGGGCGCGTGACGTTTGTGCGCGGAGGCAAACGAGTGGGCGCGGCGGCGGCGATCCATCTGGAGGCGCGCACGGTGACGCTGCCCGACGGATCGCGGTACATGCTGACGGCGCGGGTGATCGACACCAATAGCTGGGGCGATACCAAGGTCGATAGCGAAGGGACGATCCTGCGCAAGGACCACGCGAAGGCGACGGATGCCATGACAACGCTGTCGACCGTGGGAGGAATGGCCGCGGGCGCGGCGCTGGGCGGAGTGCCGGGCGCGGTGATCGGCGCGAGCCTGGGCGCGGGCGTGAGCACGGCGGTTTGGATGAGGCAGGACCGGCAGGCCGAGCTGCCCAAGGACCTGGGCATCGTCTTCAGCCTGACCGAGCCGATGCGTGTGACACCGATGAGCGCGCAGATGTCGCGGCCCGTGGTGGGCACCGTCGACGCGGAGTAGATGGCGAAGATAAGAATGCAGCGTGTGGGGAGAATGGTCCGGGCGGTTGTGCCGTGTTGCGGCTTCGTCGGGGTCCTTCGACTGCGCCTCCCGCGATCAAACCGCGAGAGGCTCCGCTCAGGATGACAGCGAAAAACAAAGTGTGTCAATGTCTATTCGTGTAGCTGGGCGAGGAGGCGTTTCCAGTTTGTGCGGTTGCGGCGGTAGGATTTTTTGAGGTCTTCGAGGATGCGCTCGAAGTCGTCGTGGCCGCTCAATTTGCGCCAGGCGGGGTTCTTGGAGAACCAGGGATAATTTTCGTTGCCGAGATAGATGGCGCGGCGGAGCCAGTGGAGGGCCTCGGACTCGTCTCCATCGACCGCAAAATATGTCGCCAGGCGATAGGCCATCTCGCCGTCGGCCTCGGCGGCGGCGAGGGTCTCTTCCAGGATGAAGCTGGCGGCCTTGGCGCGGTCGCCCAGTTGGACGTAGCACATGGCGATGGTGGGGAAGACGATGCGCAGGCTGCTCTCGTCGGCGACGACCTGCTCAAGGGTCTGGACGGCGCTCTTCAGATCGCCGAGGCGCATCTGCTGGTAGCCGAGGGAGATGCGCAGCAGGGGCTGGCGCGGCTCGAGGGTGAGGCCCTTTTCGATCTCCTCGCCGGCCAGTTCCAATTGATTTTGATACTGGTAGACGCGGGCGCGGTGGTTGTAGATGATGGCGGCATTGGCGGGGTTGAGGCGCAGCGAGGTGTTGAACTGGTCGAGCGCCTCCTCGTAGAGGCCGTCGATGCGCAGGGTCATGCCGGCGACGAGGTGGACGTTCCAGTCGTTGGCGGCGGACTGGAGGAGGTGCTCGATGCCATGGCGGGCGGACTCTTTTTCACCGCGCGAGAGAAGCATGTAGACGCGGTAGAGATTGGCCTCGACCGAGCCGGGGTCGAGCTGCAGGGCGCGGTCGAATGCGCGGCGGGCCTCGAGGACGTGCATCTGTCCACCCAGGCCGTGGCGCGCGTACTGCAGGTGGGTGATGCCCAGGCCGGACCAGGCGGGCGCGTAGTCGGCGTCCTGCTTGACGACGCTCTCAAACATCTCGCGGGCGCGGTTGAGGTCGTCCAGCGATCCGGTGCGCGAGATGAAGGAGGAGAGCACGGCGCGGGCCTGCAGATACTCCTCCGAGAGGCCCTGCGTGAGCGATGGCGAGGTGTCGCGCGCGGCGTCTGTGGTTGCGGCGGGATTTTCCAGATCGCCGAAGCCCTGCAGCGTGGAGAAGACTTCGTTGCAGATCTCGGTCTGCACGCTGATGAGGTCGAAGGAGGCGACGTTGATGGAGCCGCCCGCGCGGACGGACTGGGTGGGAATGTCGAGCAGTTGCCAGTTGAGGTCGAAGCCCGAGTCGGAGCGCAGGAAGTTGCCGGCGAGGACGAAGCGCACAAGCAATTTCTTGCCGATGGCGAGCGGGTCGAGCTGCTGCGCGGGGATCGCCATCAGCGAACTGGAGGGACGGACGACCAGCGAGGTCATGCGCGCCAGACGCGCGGCGATAGCGTCTGCCAGCGCGTAGCCGTAGAGCGGCGAGGGTTCTTTCTCCTGCGCGGCCGCAGTCGATGTGCCGAAGTTGACGAAGGGCAGCACGACAATCGAGTTGTGCTTGGATGTGGCCGTTGTGCCGGACTCGCGGAAGCGCTCGGCGAGCATGGAGAGGATGCCGGTGGCGCGCTTCTCCACTTCGGGCGTCTCCAGTTCCAGCTTGCCCTGCGCGGGGAGTTGCGAGATGGAGTCGCCGGGCATGCCGAGCGAGTCAAGCTGCAAAGTCTTCATGATGGTGCGCAGGCCCTCGCGCACATCGGCGGCGGAGGCGAAGCGGGCCGAGGGCTGCTTCTCCAGGCAGCGCAGGATGAGCGATTCGAGTTCGACGGGAAGATCGGGGACGATCTCGCGCAGCTTGGGTGGGTCGTTGAACTGAATGGCGCGGATGGTCTGGAAATCGGGCGCGTCGGCGCGGAGGAAGGGATGGCGACCGGCGACCAGCTCGTAGAGGATCACGCCGAGGGCGAAGACGTCGGACTGCACGCTGGAGCGGCCGGTGACGAACTGCTCCGGCGCCATGTATGCGATGGTGCCTCCGCGCGCGGTGTAGGTGGCCCCGGCGGGCGGAAGAGTGCGCGGGCCCGAGCTGGTTGGGTCGAAGTCGGTCTCGTCCGGATTGAGGCGGCGGGCCAGGCCGAAGTCGAGGATCTTGATGAGGCCGCCGTCGGTGAGCATGACGTTGGCTGGCTTCAGGTCGCGATGGAAGATGCCGAGCTGGTGCGCGGCGGAGAGGCCGTCGGCGATCTGGATTCCGGCGGAGAGCGCGAGCTGCAGGCTGGCCGGGCCCTCGGCGATCACCTTGTCGAGCGACTTGCCGGGGATGTACTGCATGACGATGTAGGCCTCGTCCTCTCCGCCAGTTTCGGAGGGGGCCTCGCCGACGTCGTAGATGGCGGCGACGTTGGGGTGGTCGATGGCCGAGGCCAGGCGGGCCTCGCGCAGTTGGGTGGCGCGGACCTGCTCCAGCGAGAGCGCACCGCGCTTGAGCAGCTTGAGGACGACGGGGCGCTGCAGGAGCGTATCGGTGGCCAGGTAGACGACGCCCGACCCTCCGGCGCCGATCTTGCGCAGTAACTCATAATGCCCGATTGTGCGGCGCTTCATGCTTTGATTATCGCAAGGTTGGAGCGGGACTGCGGGGCGATGTTATCAACAGAGCGCGGGGAATAGGATTGGAGTCATGCACACGGAGTACCGGCTGGGCGATATTCTGGCCAACGCGATCACGCATGGCGTTGGAGCGGCGTTCGCGGTGGCTGGAGCGGTGGTTCTGGTCGTGCGGGCGTCGCGCGGGGACGCGTGGCTGATTGTGAGTTGCAGCATCTACGCGGCGACGCTGGTGCTGGTGTATGTGTGCTCGACGCTCTACCACTCGCTGGTGCGGACGAGGGCGCGGCATGTCTTTCTGGTGCTGGACCACGCCGCGATCTACCTGCTGATTGCGGGGACGTATACGCCGTTCATGCTGGTGTCGATGCGCGGGCGGCTGGGTTGGACGCTGCTCGGTGTGGTCTGGACGCTGGCGGTCGCAGGCGTGATCTTCAAGAGCCTCGCCGTGGGACGGTTTCCGGCTGCGTCGGCGACGGTGTACATACTGATGGGCTGGTGCATTATCTTCGGGGTGCGCCCGCTGCTGGCCGCGATCACGTTGCCGGGGATGATGTGGCTGGGCGCGGGCGGGCTGGCCTATACGCTGGGGATTGTGTTCTTCGCCAACGACCGGCTGCACTACTTCCACGGGGTGTGGCATTTATTCGTGCTGGCGGGGAGCGTGGCGCACTACTTCGCGGTGCTGCTGTATGTGGTGCCGGGACGGCGGTGAGGGCGGGATAGAGAGAAATGTTATTTGCGGCGGAGGTGGGTGGAGAGGACGGAAGCCATAGCCCTCTTGAACTTCTCATGCGGCGACAGCGCTTTTGGCTTGTTTTTCATGGTAAAAAGGATACAACTTGCCCCGTAATGCTGGAGTTGCGTTAGTATTATCCCGATGACTACGTCAAACACCCTCTTCGCTGTGGTTGCTTCAAGCGCGCCGGATAAACTCGGTGCAAAACTCCAAGAAGTTTTCCCGGAGATGAATCTGAATATCGGGCCGGGACAATGGCTCATCGTTGCGCCTAGCACAATGACCACGACAGAAATATCGCAATCCTTGGGCGTGACGGACGGCAGTAACGGCAGTGCTCTCGTGATGAGTTCAGCGGGTTATTTCGGCAGGCTCAATGTATCGATTTGGGAATGGGTGAAAGCGAAGCTCGGAGGCGGAGCTAATGTCAGCCAGCCGACTTCCTAGGGAGAGCACTCAAGACAGTACTCCGCCAGCGGGCATTTCATCGACACCGCCTCCGCAGATGCAGATCTATCCAGGCACGGAATACAATTTCATGCTGCAAGCTGTGCTGGACATGCAAAAAACGATTGGAGCATTGACGAATGCGGTAGATACTCTCACAAAAGATGTGAGAGAAAACGCCATCGAACTCCGTAGGGTCTGTCAGGATATCCACACAACCAAAACGATAATGAAATTCAGCGCTTGGGCGATTCTCGTTTTGGGCGTATTACATGAAATATGGCATCCGTTGCTCGATTTTCTTGTGTCACATACCGCGAAATAGGGCCGAGCATAATTGGATTAGCCAACGTATTTATTGCCCTTAGATATATCTGATTCCATGTGAACAATCGCGCTAGGGGCGGTGTGTGGCGGCGGGGTCGGGATCGGCGTGGGTGAGGGTGGCGTCGGGTGATTTGTGGCGCTTGCCGAAGAAGAACATGATGGCGCCGAAGGCGAACATGATGCCGCCCCAGTCCAGATTGATGTCCATGCCCAGGGACTTCTGGTAGAGCGCGGCGTCGCCGTGCGTGCAGATGCCGAAGATGCCCATGATGCCGCCGATGAGCAGAAAGACGAGGCCGAGGGGGATGCGGATGTCGAGACCCATAAAGACTCCAGTTGTCAGTTGCAGGTTGCAGGTTGTCAGTTGCTGGTTGCAGGCCGTTTTCAACTGAAAACCTGCAACTAACAACCTGAAACTGTTCTTAGGCGAAGACGATGTTGAGAACGACGGCCAGGGCGAGTACGGCGACGGCCCAGACGGTTGGCCGCTGGTACCAGGCCTTGTCGACTTCGACGGGCTTGGGAGTGAGCGAGTAGACCAGGCCGACCAACTCCGGCTCCGGGCGCGGCGCGGACATGCGCGAGACGACAACGGTGACGACCACATTGATGGTGAAGGCGACGATGGCGGTCCAGAAGTTCTGCGCCATGTCGCTGGAGTAGCGGTGGACCACATGGATCCAGCCGCCGTGGATGCCGACCGCGTCGCCCATGGGAAGGGTGAGTCCGTGGTGGATGAGCGCGCCGGTGGTGCCTGCAAGCAGGCCGGTGAAGGCCCCGTGTCCCGTGGTGCGCTTGGAGAACATGCCCAGCAGGAACGTGCCGAACAGAGGCGCGTTGACGATGGCGAAGACCAGTTGCAGCGCGTCCATGATGTTGTTGAAGCTGGTGACGGCGTAGGCCGCGCCGATGGAGAGTACCACGCCGCCAACCGTGGACATGCGGCCCATCCAGAGGTAGTGCGCGTCACTGGCCTTCGGGTTGATGTAGGCCTGGTAGATGTCGTAGGTCCAGACGGTGTTGAAGGCGGTGACGTTGCCGGCCATGCCGGACATGAAGCTGGCCAGCAGGGCGGTGAGGCCGAGGCCGAGGACGCCGGTGGGGAAGAAGGTGAGCAGCATCACCGGCACCGTCTTGTCATAGTCGTAAACCGGTTGGCCGTTGGAGTCGACCACGTCCTTGCCGGTGATGGCGTCGGTCTTGACCGGAATGATGCCGTGAGGATGGGCCTCATCCAGCGGCAGTGGTTTGCCCTGCGAATTGAGGGTGGCGTAGGCGGCTGGATTGCCTGCGGTTGCCTTGCTGCCCACATTGAGCATCGAGACGGCTATCAGGCCAGGCAGGATCACCAGGAAGGGAAGGAACATCTTGGGCAGGGCGGCGATCAGCGGCACTTTGCGCGCGGAGTCTTCGGAGTCGGCGGCCATGGCGCGCTGGATGACCAGGAAGTTGGTACACCAGTAGCCGAAGGAGAGCACGAAGCCGAGGCCCATCACCAGGCCGAACCACTCGACGCCGAGCGAGTTGGTGTTGGCGTGGGCCATGCCCTGCCAGGAGTGGGTCATGTTGGCGGGCAGGGTGCGCTTGATTCCCTGCCATCCGCCGACGTTGCGCAGGCCGATCCAGACCAGGGGAAGCAGGCCGGCGACGATGAGGAAGAACTGCAGGACCTCGTTGTAGATGGCGCTGGTGAGCCCGCCGAGGAAGATGTAGCCGAGCACGATCAGCGCGGAGAGGATGATGGAGACGTGGAAGATGTAGGCGTCGGGCAGGATGTTGTGGAAGAGGCCCAGCTCCTGGATCAGCAGCGCCATGGCGTACATGGAGATGCCGGAGGAGAAGATGGTCATGAAGGCGAAGGAGAAGGCGTTGAGCGCGCGCGTCTTCTCGTCGAAGCGCATGCGCAGGAACTCCGGCACGGAGCGCGCCTTGGAGCCGTAGTAGAAGGGCATCATGAAGATGCCGACGAAGCACATGGCGGGGATGGCGCCGATCCAGTAGAAGTGGCTGGTGACGATGCCATACTTGGCGCCCGAGGCGCCCATCCCGATGACCTCCTGCGCGCCCAGGTTGGTGGAGATGAAGGCCAGTCCGCAGACCCAGGCGGGGATGGAACGGCCGGCCAGGAAGAAGTCGCTGGAGGTCTTCATGTAGCGCTTGAGGGCGAATCCGATGCCCAGCACGAAGGTGAAGTAGACCAGCATGATGAGCCAGTCGATGTAGGTAAGGTTCGTGACGTTCACTTTGGGCTATCCTTGGACGGCAAGTTCGCTGCGCGTGCTTGTGGGAGTTTAAAGATTCCCGGCAACTGTAAATGTTTTGCGCCGGGTGAGTCCAGCGCAGAATATGGGGCGGGGCCGAGGACAGGAGCGGTCACCGGCAATTCAGCGGTCAGAAAAGAGACCGAGGGGGAAACGCGAGCGGCTGTTCTGGCATCTATGGTTGTAGCGCGGAGGTCGAGTTGCGCGGGCCGGGCCGGAACCGGGCTGCCCGCACAGCACACCGCGTAGACTTCAGCGCAGGCGGGGCGGGTGCATTGGATGATCGAGAATGGACAGCAATCGACCCCGCAGAACGCCATTCCGGACAACGCTTCCGCGGTGCTGCTGATCGACGACAACGCGATCCAGGCAGCGACCCGCCAGGCAATCCTCAAGCGGGCCGGATACTTCGTCATCGCGGCGCTGAATACGGTGCGCGTACTGGAACAGCTCCGGCGCGACGAGTTTCCCGTCCCCATCGGCGCGGTCATCACCGACCACGTGATGCCGGGGATGAACGGGGCGGAGTTTGTGCGCGAGCTGCGCAAGACCCATCCCGCGCTGCCGGTGATGGTGATCAGCGGCATGGAGGACGCGGAGTATGAGTATGCGGGGATGAATGTGCGCTTCCTGGTGAAGCCTCTGCTGCCCGATCTGCTGCTCTCGAACCTGAGCGAACTGCTGCTGCAGGAGCATGAGGCCGTGGCGTAAGGCGTTCCGTTTCAGCGCGCAATTCTGAAAACTTTCTCAATGTGACGCATGTCACTGGCTAGGCTACTTTCCTGCGTCGTTATCTGAGACAATAACTGGGCGATGAGCCTTCACCCCATGCCGGAGTTCGGAAGCTACTGCCTGCTGCTAGGGCTCATTCTCACTGTCTATAACTTTGCCGTCGGAGGCTTTGCGCTGTGGGGCGGGTCCGTGGGCGGGCTGCGCATCACGGGCATCCCGGACGCGCGCTGGAACCGCCTGGGCGAAACGGCGCGGCGGGCCGGGATTGCCAGCTTTGTGGTGCTGTGCGCGGCGGCGTTTGCGCTGGTGTGGGCTGCGTTCACCAATGACTTTTCAGTGGAGTACATCCGCGCGCACAGCAACATTGCGACGCCACTGAAGTACAAGTTTGCCGCACTGTGGAGCGGGCAGGAGGGTTCGCTGCTGCTGTGGGCGTGGCTGCTGAGCGCCTACGGATTTGTTTTGCGCGTGCGGTACCGCGTGGATGTGCGGCTGACGGCGTTCGCGTCGGTGATTCTGGCGGCGATTCAGGTCTTCTTTCTGCTGCTGCTGACGATTGTTGCGACGCCGTTCTCCATCGCTCCGGGGTCTGTGGCGCTCGACGGCGCGGGTCTGAACCCGCTGCTGCAGTATCCCGAGATGGTGATCCATCCGCCGATGCTGTACCTGGGCTACGTCGGTTTCGCGGTTCCGTTTGCGTTTGCGCTGGGCGCGCTGATGATGCGCTATCCGGGCGAGAAGTGGATCCACATTACGCGGCGCTGGACCATGGTGACGTGGCTGTTTCTGACCTGCGGAATATTTCTGGGCGCGCACTGGGCCTACTCGGTGCTGGGCTGGGGCGGCTACTGGGGATGGGACCCGGTGGAGAACGCGTCGCTGATGCCGTGGCTGACGGGCACCGCGTTCCTGCACTCGGTGATGATGCAGGAAAAACGCGGCATGATGAAGAACTGGAACGTGTGGCTGATCTTCAGCACTTTCCTGCTGACCATTCTGGGGACGCTGCTGACGCGTTCGGGAATTATCAGCTCGGTTCACGCCTTCGCGGAGTCGCCCATCGGCGCGTGGTTCTACACATTCATCAGCATTGCGTTTCTGGTCTGCCTCATCACGTTTATTCTTCGCCGCGACCATCTGAAGTCGGAGAACAAGCTGGAGTCGCTGGTGAGCCGCGAGTCGAGCTTCCTGTTCAACAACATGATCCTGCTGGCGGCGTGCATCACGGTTCTGTGGGGAACGCTGTTTCCGCTGCTCTCGGAGGCTGTGACCGGCTCGAAGGTGACCATGGGCGCGCCGTACTACAACCGCGTGAACATTCCCATAGGACTCTTTCTACTCTTCCTCACCGGCATCGGCCCGCTGCTGGCGTGGCGCTCGACCACACTGCGTTCGATCCGGCGCAACTTCGTGCTGCCGTCGATTGCGATGGCGGCGACGGCCATCGGGCTGACGATCGCCGGGCTGCGTCCGTGGAACGATGGCGACGACATGCAATCGACCTTCTTCTCGCTGATCGCGTTTACGCTGGCGGCGGGCGTGATTACGGCGATTGTGGAGGAGTTCACGCGCGGGGCCTCAGTGGTGCGCGCGCAGACGGGCAAGAACCTGATCTCGTCGATGGTGCTGCTGGTTCGGCGCAACACACGGCGATATGGCGGGTACATCATCCACTTCGGCATTGTGGTGATGTTCATCGGCATTGCGGGCGGGGCTTTCAATCGGGCCGTTGAGCAAGAGATGAGCTACGGCGATGCGCTTGCGATTGGGCCGTACCGGCTGGTGTGCCAGAGTATCACGCAGGACTCCAAGCCGGAGTACGACACGGACTACGCGCGGCTCGATGTGTATAAGAATGGCAAGTACATCACGCAGCTTGCGCCGGAGAAGCGGACGTACTTCGCGGGGACGGACCATGAGCAGGCATCGACGATTGTGGCGTTGCACTCGACCGCCGAGGCCGACCTTTACACCGTCTTCGAGGGCAGAAATCCGGACAGCGGGCAGCCGATCATCAAGGTGTTTCTGAATCCGCTGATCGCGTGGATATGGATCGGCGTGGTGATTGTGGTGGTGGGAACCTTCATTGCGCTGGTGCCGAATCTTGTCCGTACACCGGCGCGATTGCGACAGGAAGATTCGGTTGGCGTGCCACCCGCTGCGGGGCTGGGCGCGGCGAGTGATGTGGCGAAGGTGCCCCATGCCTAGGCGCACACAATCCGGCAGCGATCTATTTCGAAGCGTGAGGTTCGCGGGCAGTCCGCTGTTCTGGGCGCGGACGGTGCAGATCGCCCTGCTGTGCGTGGTTACAGTGGCGATGCTGGGCGCGGGCGAGTCGCGCTTCAACCGGCTGGGCCACGAACTGATGTGCAGCTGCGGGTGCCAGCAGGTGTTGCTGGAGTGCAACCACGTTGGCTGCCCGGATTCGGCGAGGATGATCGGCGAGTTGCACGCGCAGATCGACAGCGGCGGCAACGACACCGCGGTGCTGAACTGGTTTGTGGCGAAGTACGGGGCGACGATTCTGGCCGCGCCCATCCGCGGCGGATTCGACAACGCGGCATGGATTGTTCCTGCCGTGATTTTTTTCCTGGCCACGCTGGGCACCTTCGGGATTGTGTGGATGTGGAAACGACGGACGCTGAAGCTGGCTGGCGCGGCAGCGGGACTCGAAGCCGGCGACCTTTCCGCGGCTGGCGAATCCAATCCACAGGACGCGGCGTTGCGCGAGCGCATCCGCAGAGAGACGGAGTACTGAATGAGCCTGATCGCCGCCATTGCCGCACTCACACTCGGCTGCTTCGCGTACATCTTCTGGCCGGAGCGGAACCCCTTTGTGCAGGCCGACAAGACGCACGTCGATTATCTGCGCGAGCGCAAGGAGGCGATCTACGAGAACCTGCGCGACCTCAACTTCGAGTTCCAGGCGGGCAAGTATCCCGAGGCCGACTACAACCAGCAGCGACGCGCGCTCGAAGACGAGGCGGCCCAGGCGATCGCCGAGATGGAGTCGCTAATGGCGCGCGGCATGAAGAGCACACGCGCCAGGGCGTAGAGGTTTGCGTACACCATATACTTCTTGCAGAGATCACAGCCATGAAGAAACCACTACCCACAAAGCGCGCTCCAGCCAAAGACGAGCCGGCTCCCTCGCCGAAGAGCGATGCCATCATGCGGGCCTATGAAGCGCTGAGGTCAATGCCAAAGGATTTCTATGCCGACGGTCGGGTCGATCCTCCGCCCGAAGAAGTCGAAGGTTGGTGAACCGTGAACGCTACCCAGCAGTTTTTTCTACAACTCGGCTGACGCTGGTAACGAATAATGAGCGCGAATTCAGCCGCATCCCCAATCTGACGATTGAGAACTGGACCCGATGACCTTGACCAATTCAATGAGAACGAATCGCACTTCGACCAGAACGCTGCGCGCTTTTTCGTCTGCTATTTTCCTGCTGCTCGGCTGCATGATGCTGTGCGCGGCGACGGCCTTCGCCGCGTCGCTGACCGGCGTGGTGACGGACCGCACCACGGGCAAGCCGTCGGCGGGCGATACCATCGCCGTCATCAATACCGCGCAGAGCATGAATGAGCTCGCCAAGACGACATCCGACGCGCAAGGCCGCTTCCATGTGAACGCGCCGGACGGCGGGCAGACGCTGCTGCACGTGACGCATCGCGGGGCGGAGTACTTCAAGAGCGTTACGCCGGGCGCGAGCAGCGTGGCGATCGACGTGTACGACTCGGCGGCGAAGATCGACGGCATCAGCGGCGAGGCCCTGGTGCTGAGCGTGGAGACGGACGCGAGCGGCAAGACGCTGCAGGCGGACGAGAACTTCGGGGTGATGAACTCCAGCGCTCCGCCGCGCACCGAGGTTGGAGGCAATACCTTCGACTTCTACCTGCCGAAGGGCGCGGCGATCGTTCAGGCCCAGGCCAACTCGCCCGGCGGCATGCCGACCAATACCGAGGTGAAGACGCTGGACGCGGCCAGCGGACACTATGCCTTCACGTTTCCGGTGCGCCCCGGCGAGACGCGCTTCCAGGTGATCTACAGCCTGCCCTACAACGGCAAGCAGGCGTTCTCGCTGAAGCTCTCCATGCCCACCGGCGACGTCGCGGTGATGCTGCCGAAGGCGATGCAGTTCCAGGGACCGAGTGAGTTTCAGGCAATCAATCTGGAAGCCAACGCGCAGAGCTACGACGCGCATCAGCATGCGTTTGCGCAGCCGGTGGAGTTCAGCATCGGTGGCACGGGCCAGTTGCCGCAGACGCAGGAAGACGCGCAGGGCGCGGCACAGGGTTCGGCACAAGGCATGGGCGGGCAATCCGGCAACGGCGGGCAGGTGGCAGCGAACGGCACGCGGCCGGGCGGCGGGCTGGGCGCGCCGGACGATCCGAACGGCACCAACGATCCGTGGGCGAGGTACAAGTGGTGGATCCTCAGCTTGCTCGGACTGGCCCTGGTGGTGGGCGCGGGCGTGATGCTGAAGGCCGGCGCGCCCAGTGCAGTAGCCGGCGCGGATTCGTCGCTTCCGTCTGCGGAAGGTTTCTCCCCGCTCACGGCTTCCGCCGCGACGGGTGCTGCCGCGGTTGCGGCGGTTGCAGCTGCGGGACCGGGCGTTCTGTTGCATGCGCTGAGGGACGAGCTGTTTGCGCTGGAGACCGATCGCCTCGCGGGCAAGCTGAGCGAGGCCCAGTACGCGGAGCACAAGGCGGCGTTCGACGTCGTGTTGCGGCGCGCGCTGGCTCGTAGCGAAGCCGCGCCTGCGGCGTCTACTGAGTGATGGGGCAAGCGCGGCTGCATGAGGCAGATGAGCGCGGCCAGAGGAGATTATGAACACCTTTAAATCGACGTTGATGCTGGTCCTGCTGATGGTGGTTCTGGTCCTGATCGGAGAACGTATCGGCGGAGAGAATGGAATGCTGATCGCGTTCGCCATCTCGGTCGCGATGAACTTTACGGCGTACTTCTTCAGCGACAAGATCGCGCTAAAGATGTATCGCGCGCAGCCGGTGACGCGCGAGCAGTTGCCGCGCGGCTACGAGGTGGTGGAACGGCTGGCCGCGAAGGATGGCCTGCCGATGCCGAAGATATACGTGATTCCGAGTGAATCGCCCAACGCGTTTGCGACGGGCCGGAACCCGCAGCACGCGTCGGTGGCGGTGACGCATGGAATCCTCGGGCTGCTAACGGATGAGGAGCTGGAGGGAGTGCTGGCGCACGAGCTGGGCCACGTGAAGAACCGCGACATTCTGACCAGCTCGATTGCCGCGACGCTGGCCGGTGCGATCACGCTGGTTGCGCGCATGGGCTACTGGGCGACGCTGTTTGGCGGCTACGGCGGGCGCGGCGGACGAAGCCGCGGCGGAGGGCTGGGCGCGCTGTTGATGTTGATTGTGGCGCCGATTGCGGCGAGCCTGATCCAGCTTGCCATCTCGCGCTCACGCGAGTACGAGGCCGACGCGACGGGCGCGCATACGACCGGCAATCCATATGCGCTGGCGCGGGCGTTGCAGAAGCTGGAGGACTACTCCAAGCGCATTCCTCTCGAGGCGTCGGCCTCAACCGCACACATGTTTATCATTGCACCCCTGATCGGCGGTGGCGTGGGGAGACTGTTCTCGACCCATCCGCCGACTAAAGAACGTATCCGCCGCCTGATCGGGCGGGACATGGTCTAGTTTCGATGACGGCAGAGGGTGGAACGCCGATGCGGGTAGAATTGTAGTGAGATGAAAACTGGAATTATCGGCCTGCCGCAGGTGGGCAAGATTTCGCTGTTCAAGATCCTGACCAAGGCGAAGACGGAGAGCTTTGGCCACTCGCGCGAGGCGCACATCGGGATCGCTCGAGTTCCCGACGCCCGCCTGGACAAGCTGGCCGCGCTGGCCGGAACGCGCAAGACGGTGTACGCGACGGTGGAGTACGCGGACCTGGCGGCGATTGGCGAGGACGCGCTCAAGGAGACTTCGTTCCTGACCAGCCTGCGCAATGTGGACGCGATCATCCATGTGCTGCGCGCCTTCGAGGATGACACGATCCCGCATGTGGGGCCGATCGACCCGCTGCGCGACATCGGCAACGTGGAGATCGAGCTGATCGTCAGCGACCTGAGCCAGATCGAGAAGCGGCTGGAGCGCGTGGCCAAGGACATGAAGAAGCAGAAGACCGCGGAGCTGGAGCGCGAGCACGCGCTGCTGCTGAGGTGCAAGGCGCAGACCGAGGCGGAGAAGCCGCTGCGCGAGATGGAGCTGACGGTGGAGGAGAAGAAGCTGGTGCGCGGGTTCGTGTTCCTCTCGCAGAAGCCGATTCTTTACGTCCTCAATATCTCGGAGAGCACGACGCTGGGCGCGGACGTGGAGGCAGCGGTGGCGAAGTACGGACTGGCGGAGGCGGCCTCGCGACCGAACTCCGGGGCGACGGCGATCTGCGGCAAGGTCGAAGCCGAGTTGGCCGAGATGGAGGATGAGGAAGCGGCGGAGTTTCTGGAGGGCTACGGACTGACGGAGAGCGGGCTGGTGCGTCTGATCCGCAAGAGCTACGAGCTGCTTGGGCTGGCAAGCTTCTTCACCATTGGCGAGCCGGAGACGCGCGCGTGGACGATTCCCGCGAACTGCCGCGCGCAGGAGGCGGCGGGGGCGATCCACTCGGATTTGGAGAAGTACTTCATCCGCGCCGAGACGATCCACTGGGACACATTGCTGGCTGCGGGCTCCGAGGCGGCGGCGCGGGCGCAGGGAACGCTGCGACTCGAAGGCAAAGACTATCCAGTGAAGGATGGCGATGTGCTGAACATTCGCCATAGCGGGTGACGCGGCGATGAACATTTCCGCAATGCCGACGACACGCTTCTGGCTTGCGCTTGCGCTTGGACTCTTTGCCGGACTGGCGGACTACCTGGGCGGATTTCTGCTGGTGCTGCGGTCTCCCTCGGCGCGTGCGCTGCGCTACTTTGTGGCGCTGGGCGCGGGATTTATGCTCTCCGCCGCGCTGCTGGAGATGCTGCCAGAGGCCTTCAAGGTGAATGCGCATTGGGCCGCGCCGCTGGTGCTGGCCGGATACTGCGTGGTTCACCTGCTGGAGCATACGCTGGTGCCGCACTTCCACTTTGGCGAGGAGACGCACGCGCACGAGTTCCTCTCGACGAAGAGCAGCTACTCGGTGGCGCTGGGGCTGGCCACGCATACGTTCTTCGACGGAGTGGCCATTGGGTCGGGGTTTGTGGTTTCGACGTGGCTGGGATGGGTGTTGTTTATCGCTATCTTCCTGCACAAGATTCCCGAGGGCTTTACCGTGGCCAGCGTGATGCTGGCCGGGGGACAAGGGCGGAGGGCGGCGCTGAACTCGGCGCTGCTGCTGGGCGCAACGACCGTGCTGGGTGTGCTGGCGATCAACCTGGAGCCGAGCTGGGTGAGGGCTGGGCTGCCGCTGTCTGCGGGCGTTACCATCTACGTGGCCGCAACCGACCTGGTGCCGGAGGTGAACCGCGAGCCGGGCGTGCGGATGGCGCTGGTCTTCTTTGGCGGTGTGGCGCTTTTCTTCCTGCTGCGATTGCTTGGGCCGGGATAGATTTTTCATCTGAGACAATGTGCGCGATCACACGCAAGCTCTATTGCAGGACTTGCAGGGTGACGACGGCGGAGTGCAGCAGGGCGGCTCCGGTGGGGCCGGTTGCGGTTCCGGTGACGGTGAGGGTGTAGGTGGTGGAGTTGGCGGACTCGGCGTCGGGGTTGATGCGATTGCCGCATCCGGTGGTCAGCGTTGCCAGCAGGATGCAGGACGCGGCTGCGAAGATCAGGACGATCAGCGAGCGACATGTACGCGAGAGGATTCTGCCGCCGCGCTTCTTGTGCGGAAGGCGGCGCGAAAGGCCGATCATCGGCAGCAGCAGAACTGCCAGCAGGCCCGTTCCCAGTGGTCCCCGATACATCGGACCGACTGGACGCGTCTTCATATCAAGCGCGGCGAGCGGGGTTTGAATCGTCACGGTGAAGCTGGTGACCGCGCCGCCGGGCGGGATGTAGGAGGGGTTGATCGAGGAGGTCGCGCCCAGCGGGACTCCCTGGACGGCGAGCGCGATGGGGCTGGCCATTGCCGCACCCAGCATCGCGACGGAGAAGTTGTAGGTGGCCGCACTGCCCGATGGAATGCTCTGCGTGGTCGAGCCCGTGGCCGTGAGGGTGAAGTCGGAGGCCGGGCCAACGGCGAGGTTTGCTGTAGCCGAGCTGCTGGGCTGGAAGTTTGCGTCGCCGGAGTAGGACGCGCTCAGGTTGTGCGCGCCGAGTGCGAGCGAGCTGGTGGTAAATGTCGCCGCGCCACCAGCCGAGAGCGGAACGACAGAGAGCGTGGTGCTGCCGTCGAGCAGTGTGGCGTTGCCCGTGGGAATGCCGCTGGTGGTGCTGGAGGCCTGCACGGTCAGCGTGACGGGAAGGCCCAGGCCGGGCGAGTTAGTGGAGGCGGAGAGCGAGGTCTGCGAGGGTGCCTGCGCGATGCTGAGGCTGACGGCGGACGTCGTGGAGACAGAATAGTTGCCCGCCGCGCTGCCGGTAAGCGTTGCTGCGATGGGATACGAGCCGACGGGTGATAAGGCAATGGCGCTGCTGGTGAAGGCCGCCGCAACATTTCCCGCGTCCTGCGCGAGCACGCCCGTGAGCGTGCCGTTGAGCGCGGGGATGGATTGGCCGTAGAGGATGGATGCGGGGTTGGGCGCAGCGGTGATGGCGAGCGGCGAGACGGTCAACGCCAGCGCGGAGGACTGCGCGGCGGGGTGTGTCGCATCGCCCGGGTAGGTGGCGGCGATGCTGTGCGCGCCAGCGGCCAGCGTGGAGGTGCTGATGGTTGCCGCGTCTGAATTGAGGTTAGCGGCGCCCAGCGTGGTCTGCGTTCCGCCGCTGGTATCCAGGAATGTAACGCTGCCGGTTGCAGTTGAGGATGCGGCCAGCGTTGCGGTGATTGAGCCGCTTCCGTAGGCAACGACCGACGGCCCGCTCAAGGAGAGCGTCTCCGAGGAGGAAGTCGTCCCAAGCCCCGCGATGGTGTGAATATCCGGCCCCGGCGCGGGGAGCGCGTCGAGCTGGCGGATGCGCTGGTTGGCGGTGTCGGCGAGCGTGAGCAGGCCGGCGGGCGAGATGGCGACCGACTGCGGCGAGTCGAGGTTCGCCGCAACCGCTGGCGCACCGTCACCGGCAAAGTTCTCGGTTCCCTGCCCCGCGACGGTGGTGATGGTGCCGGCGGCCGAGATGCGCCGAATGCGATGGTTTGCGCTGTCGGCAAAGTAGAGATTGTCGGCGGAGTCCATCGTGAGGCCGCGCGGCAGGGCGAGGCCAGCGGCGGTTGCGGGGCCGTTATCGCCGCCGAACGACTGCACATTGCCGCCAACGACTCCCGCGCCGGCGACCGTGGAGATGAGGCCGGTGGACGAGCTCACCTGGCGCAGGCGGCCGTTGTGCGTGTCGGCGATGTAGAGGTTGCCGGCGGAGTCGAGCGCGAGGCCGTTGGGCGAGTCGATGGAGGCGGATGTGGCTGGGCCGTTGTCTCCGGCGAAGGCCTCGATGCCGTTGCCCGCGACGGTTGCGATGACGCCGGTGGCGGACGCGATCCGGCGCACGCGGTGGTTGTTGGAGTCGGCCACATAGACGTTGCCTGCGACGTCGAGTGCGAGTGCGGTGGGTAGGTCGAGCGTGGCCGCTGTTGCCGGGCCGCCATCGCCGGAGAAGCCGGGCGCGCCTATGCCGGCGATGGTCGTGATGGTTCCGGTGGCGGAAGAGACCTCGCGGATGCGGTGGTTGTGACTGTCGGCGATAAAGAGATCGCCGGCGGAGTCGAGCGCAAGTCCGGCGGGCGAGTCGAGCTGGGCTGCAGTGGCGGGGCCGTTGTCGCCGGCAAAGCCCTCGACTCCGTTGCCCGCAACCGTGGTGACGATACCGGCGGACGAGAGCTTGCGCACGACGTGATTGCCCGTCTCGACAAAGAAGAGATTGCCAGCCGCGTCGAAGACGGTTGCGGAAGGAAGCATCAGCGGAAGAGTCGTGGCCTGGGTCTGCGCGCGCGCCCAAGTCGCCAAGCTGGTGGCAAAGAAGATCAGCAGCCCAAGCGACACACGGCGGCGCGCAATTCTGCCGCCAGTCTCACAAGAGAGCCGTGCGGATGCGCGCATTGGGTTGGTGCTGCTCTGCTTCCCCATTCGCTTCTTTGCCCTGGATTCTTCCGCGTTCGCGCGCGAGATTCTTGTACGTCTTTCCGCGCGATGTTCTGCTCCATCTTCACACAATTCTCTTCCCGGTCGCGCGCGATTCCGCTGCGCCTCTGAGGTTAGCACGATGCGCATTTCCAGCCCAGAGTCCGCGAGCGGCCTTTGCGGGCGGCGGATGCGCGATGATAGGCTGCTCAGGGAAGCGCGGCGGCCAACTGTGACGAGTTGAAATCCGCAAGAGCAGCCGCGACACAACCGAAACCCACGGAGGAGCAATGCCAAGGTACTGTCTTACGCTCGACCTGCAGGACGACCCCAAGAAGATCGCCGAGTACAAGCGTCTACACCGGAAGATATGGCCGGAGGTCCGCGACAGCATTCTCAACGCCGGCGTCACCGGCATGGAGATCTATCTGCGCGACACGCACCTGTTCATGATCATGGACGTCACCGGCGACTTCTCCTTCGACAAGAAGGCCGCCATGGACGCCGCCAACCCCAAGGTCATCGAGTGGGAGAACCTGGTGAGCAACTATCAAGCCGTCGTCCCCGGCTCCGACCCCGTCCGTCACTGGGAGCGGATGGAACAGATATTCGACCTCGCCAAGCAGTAAGGAACCGCAGGCCGCCGAGTGACGCACCATAACGAGGACCGATGATTCTGACCCCGTTCGACTGGCTGGTGATCGCCGCGTACTTCGCGCTGAACCTGGCCATCGGCTTCTTCTATATGCGGCGCGCGTCGGGCAACATCGGGGAGTTCTTTCTCTCCGGGCGCAACGTCTCGTGGTGGCTGGCCGGCACGTCGATGGTGGCCACCACCTTCGGCGCGGACACGCCGCTGGTGGTCACCGGCCTCATCTACGCGCAGGGGATCGCGGGCAACTGGCTGTGGTGGTCGTTCCTGCTGAGTGGGATGCTCACCGTCTTCTTCTTCGCGCCGCTGTGGCGACGCGCGCGCGTGCTCACCGACATGGAGTTCGCCGAGCTGCGCTACTCGGGCCCGCCCGCAATCTTCCTGCGCGGGTTCCGCGCCGTCTACCTCGCCTTCCCGGTGAACACCATCATCATGGGATGGGTGAACCTGGCGATGGCCAAGATTCTGGCGCTGACGCTGGGCCTGACGACGACGCGCCAGCAACTGACGGGAGTCTTCTGCTGCCTTGCACTGACGCTGGCGTATAACGCCATCTCCGGCATGTGGGCCGTGCTGTGGACCGACTTCCTGCAATTCATCCTGAAGATGAGCATGGTGATCCTGCTGGCGTACTTCGCCGTTCATGCCGTCGGCGGAATGGGGCCGCTGGCCGTGCATGTGCGGGCCTTCGACGCGACGCACGCCATCAATGGACATGCGCGCGACACGCTCGCCTTCATCCCATCGAGCGCGTCGCCGTTCTTCCTCAGCTTCCTTGTGCTGCTGAGCCTGAACTGGTGGGCGAGCTGGTATCCGGGGGCCGAGCCGGGCGGCGGCGGCTACATTGCGCAGCGGATCTTCTCCGCCAAGAACGAGAAACACTCCCTCGGCGCAACGCTGTGGTTCAACATTGCGCACTACGCGCTGCGGCCATGGCCGTGGATTCTGACCGCGCTGGTGGCGCTCGTTCTGCTGCCCAATCCGACCGCCGCGCAGGGAGGGATGGAGGGCGCGTACGTCTGGGTGATGGTGCATTACCTGCCGCCAAGCCTGCGCGGGCTGATGCTGGCGGGGTTCGCGGCGGCGTATATGTCCACCATCGGGACGCACCTCAACCTGGGCGCGTCGTACATGATCAACGACATATACAAACGGTTCTTCGTGGCCGGGCGCAGCGAACGCCACTACGTTGCGGCGTCGCGCGTGGCGACGATCCTGGTCGCGGTGCTCTCCGCATCGGCTGCCGGATTCATGCTCACCCACGGCGCGTCGATCGCCACGGCGTGGAAGTTCCTTCTCGCTCTCGGCGCGGGCGCGGGACTGGTCTTCATCCTGCGCTGGTACTGGTGGCGGATCAACGCGTGGAGCGAGATTGCGGCGATGACTGCGGCGGCGACCATCTCGCTGACGCTGGAGAGCGGCTGGGGAATGCCCGCCGTCCGCGCGCTGCACCGGATCGACCCGGCGCTGGCGCTGGTGCCGCTGAACCAGGACGACCCGCACGCCTTCGCATGGCTGATGCTGACGACGACCCTGCTGACCACGGCGATCTGGCTGGCGGTGACGCTGGCCACGCAGCCCGAGACCGAGGCGACGCTACAGGCCTTCTACGACCGCGTACGACCGGCGGCGCTGGGCTGGCGGCGCTTCGCGCAAGCGGGAATAACTACCTCCGATCCCGACTCACTCGCCGCCCAGCGCGACCCCACCCTCCGCTACAACTTCTTCCACTGGGTGCTGGGCTTCACGCTGGTCTACGCGATGCTGTTCGGCGTGGGCGACCTGCTCTTCGGGCGCATCGCTCCCGGCTGCGGGCTGCTGGCGCTCAGCGGAAGCTGCCTCGCCGTGCTCTTCTACAGCCTCAACCGCCGCGGCTGGTCCGTCTGGAGATAACCCAGCGGCTGGAAGGGATGGACGCTACCGAAGCCCAGGTCTCAGAGGCGTGACCTGGGGCACCCGCCCCGCTTTCGTGGTAATTTCAGACTTGGGCCACCCGCCGACTTCCAGGCCTCGTGCCGGGATCAATGCCACTCCCCATGACATCTACGCCGGCGAGATCGGAGCGTTAAGTGCGACTAACTCGAGTCTACAAAGTCGCGCTGATCGTGGCGATCACTCTCACATTGTCGGTCTCATCTGGAGCCCAAAAGCAGACTGGCATAATATTTGATGTTTCGTCAGTAAAACCAGCTCGCAACAATTACACACCGGGTTTTATTCGACGCTTGGATCCTGGGACCGTGTCGGTAGCGTCAATGACGGTATACGACATGATTCAGTTGTTCTACTATGTCAAACCTTACCAAATCTCCGGGGGCCCGGAATGGAGCAAGCGAGAGCGCTTTGATGTAGTGGGCAAGGATTCGACCGCGGGTACTATGGAACGGCCTAAGGAAGATGCTTTACCGGCAGGTTTTAAGGCACAGTACGAGCAGATGCGTCAACTGCTGAAAGACCGCTTTCTGCTAGAGCTGCATCACGAGGTTAGAGTACTTCCCACTCTTATGCTGTTAGCTGAGAAGAAGAAGAAGTTTTCGCAAGTGCCTTGCTCTTCTGAGTATAGGCTTCAGCATGGTGTTGTGAAGGGGGCAATCCATATAGCGTCTCTAACTGCCCTTCTGCAAGCCGAGTATGGCATGCCGGTTAGTGACGGCACTGGCCTTGATGGATGTTATTACATCGACGCACAATGGACGAACGATCTAAGCGATGAATCGCTGCCGTCAATTGAAACATCACTCCACGACTTAGGGTTTCAAATTAAAAAGGTGACAGGTAATGTCGATGTGCTGATCATCGACCACTTGGAAAGACCGCGCCCAGACTGAGTATCGACCGCCGTCTACGATATGCCGCTACAGCAGATCCATCCCTATGCAATATGCGGCGGCCGTCGCCGCATATTGCGCCGAAGTGCAGGGCGTTAGGGAGCCTTATCAATCGTTACTCTTTCAGCACCAGAAAGAATTCGCCGGGTGCCCCAGGTCTCGATTTTGAGACCTGGGATTATTATTGCCCCTATCTTCACGCGCCGGACTCAGGCGAGCATTTGCAGGCCGTGCTTCTGGACGATGGTGAGGAGCTTGACTGCCATGCCGCTGGGCTTTTTTACGCCGCTCTCCCACTTCTCCACCGTGGACTCGCTGGTGTTGAGGTAGCGGGCAAAGATGGGCTGGCTGACGCGCTGGCTCTCGCGAATCCGCTTGATCTGCGCAGGCCGAAAGCTCTGCGGAACTGCGAGACAGGACGCGTCGAAGTGCCGCATCGTCGCCTTGTCGAGTGCGCCCACCTTGAACATCGCCGAGGCAGAGGAGTGAATCGCCTCAAATGCGTCGCTCTTGAACTTACGCTTCGTCGTCATGGCATTCTCCCTGGATGCAAATCTCAAACCAATCTTTTTCCCGAAGCAGTCGATCGACCTGTTGGGCCGACAACTGCGTGTAGACCTTCGCAAGCTCGCGAAAGCCGGTCAGTTCGTCATCCGCGATATTCGCACGGTCTTTCTTGGCGAACAGATACTCATAGACCCAAAACTGCCGTCCCTTGGCAAGAACAATGGATCGGTACAGGTTCTTGCCCAGGCGCTTCTTGAAGACTCCACCGCCCAGATCGTCAGCCTGCCCCAACATCACCTGCCGAATGGCGGAGCAAAGCTCGTCATCCGCGATGTGCGCCTTCCTCGCCGCCTTGGAAAACCAGGCTGTCTTGAAGACCCGGTCTGACGTTCCAGTTTGATCCGTCATACTCATACAGTATCACCCAGTGCTACCTTTAATGCCAGACAATCTTTTTTGCAGAGACAATGAAGGACTTATGAGCCGGCGAGGTGGCCGATGCCGATGCCGATGACGTAGGTGACGGCGCCTTCGAGGGCGCCGACGGCGGTCATCTCCAGGCCGCTGGACCACCAGGAGCGGATGGTGATGAGGGACTTGGACGCGCCCACGGCGAAGTGCGCGATGAGCGAGATGATGGCGGCGACGACGATGGCCGGAATCCCGGACATGAAGAAGAAGGGTAACACCGGGATGAAGGCCCCGACGGCGGTGGAGAGCGCGCCGGAGGTGGCCGAGACCCAGGGCTTGCTGAGCCCCTCCTCGCTGATGTGCAGGCGTTCGCGGGCGAGCACTTCGACGAGCTGCTCCTTCTTCTCGGCGATGTGGCCGACGAAGTGGTCGGCGTCCTCGGCGGTGAGGCCGCGGACCTGGTAGGTGAGGGAGAGCAGCTCGCGCGCCTCGGACTCGTTGTACTCGACGGCCTCGCGCTCGCGCTCGTACTCGGCCTCGTAGATCTCGCGCTCGCTCTTGGCGGCGAGATACGCGCCCGATCCCATCGACAGCGCGCTTGCGATCATACCGGCGAGTCCGGCGATGAGGACGTAGTGCGCTCCGCTGGGGCTCGCTTCGGTGGCCCCGGCGACGCCGGAGACGATGCCGAAGATGGCCCCGAGGCCGTCGTTGACGCCGTAGATGGCGTCTCCGATCCAACTGGCGGACCGGGCCTTGCCCTTGTCGCGGGCGGCCATCAGATCGTCCAGCGCGCGCTTGGCCTGTGCCGGCTCCAGCTTGGTCTGCGGCATGTGGTGACGGATGAGGTTGCCCAGCGTGGTGTAGTGGTCGCGCTCGTCCTCCAGCACCTGTTTGAGGATGGCGATGGTGGGTTCGTCGCCGAGGTCCTGGATCTGCTTGCCGTAGTGCGCGATGTCGCGGCTCTCGTCGAGTTCCAGACGGCGCAGGGCGAGGTCGAAGCCGCCGATGCGGTTGGCCAGCGAGTCGGCTTCGCCAGCCTCGGAGCCGTCGTACTGCGGGACCTCCGCGCCCAGCTCCTTCAGTCGAGCGGCCCAGAGGTCGGCGTGGTGCTGCTCGGCCAGCGCCAGCGAGTATAACGAGCGGCACTGCTGCGGGTCGATCGTACGCATCGAGAGCGCGTTGTAGGTGTGATAGCCGCGCATCTCGGTCTGCCAGTTGCTGGTGAGCGCCTCGATGAGATGTTGCGTGTCCCTGGTGTCCATGCGTAACAGTGTGCCACGCAATGGGGGTTTGCGTCGCGTGGAGATTTTTATCTCTGCAATAACCAGGTGCTGATGTGGAATGTGATCCAGGCCATGGTGTAGGCGACAGCGCTCATGTAGGCGAACTGGAAGAGGGGCCAGCGCCAACTGTTGGTCTCGCGCTTGACGGTGGCCAGCGTGGAGGTGCATTGCATGGCCAGGGCGAAGAAGACAAGCAGGGAGAGCGCGCCGGCCAGGCCAATGGAGCCGCGCAGCGCGAGGCCGACCTTGGGCGTCTGGTAGAGCGTGCCGAGGGTGCTGACGACGGTCTCGCGCGCGGCAAAGGCGGTGAGCAGGGCGACTCCCACGTTGCGGTCGAGGCCCAATGGACGCAGCGCCGGCTCCATTGCGTTGCCGATGGAGCCGATGTAGCTCTGGCCAATGGGGCTGAGCTGGCCGTGATGCACGGGGAAGTTGGCCAGCACCCAGACGGCGAGGCTGGTCAAAAGAATGATGGTGCCGACCTGACGGACAAAGATGCGGGCGCGGTCGAGGAGATTGATTCCCAGCGAACGCCAGAGAGGGAGGCGGAACTCCGGCAGCTCGATGGCGAATGCGGCGTCGTCCTTGCGCAGCAGCGAGAAGTGCAACAGGCGCGAGGTGATAAGCGCGGCAACCATCCCGATGACGTAGAGGCCCATCATGGCGCAGGCGCGCAGGCCGAGGAACTGGCCGACGACGGGACGGTCCGGGATGAACGCGGCGATGATCATGGTGTAGAGCGGCAGGCGCGCCGAGCAGGTCATAAATGGGGCGACCAGGATGGTGGTGAGGCGGTCGCGGCGGCTGGAGATGGTGCGCGTGGCCATGATGGCGGGCACGGCGCAGGCGTAAGCCGACAGCAGCGGCAAAAACGAGCGGCCGCTGAGACCAAAGCGGTACATGGTGCGGTCGGCGATGACGGCGGCGCGCGCCATGTAGCCGGAGTCCTCCAACAGGGCGATGACCAGGAAGAGAAGCAGGATCAGCGGCAGGAAGGTGAGCACCGAGACGACGCCCGTCCACAGGCCGTCGATCACCAGCGAGTGCATTACGCCCGGGGGAATATACGCGCCGAACCAGACGCCGAGCGCGGTCAGCATCTTCTGGAAGAGATTGCTGGCGGGAGCGGCGACGCGGAAGACGGTCTGGAAGACACCCAGGGTGATGATGAAGAACAGGGCAGGGCCAAAGACGGGATGAAGGGCGACGCGGTCGATGCGGCGCGACCACTCGGAGGGCAACGGACGGCGGTAGAGGCCCTGGTTCTCAATCTCGGACATGCTGCGCGGACAGCCGATCTGGCGCTGCTCGACGCGGGGCTGCATTACGGGAAGCAGCGGGGACTTGGCGGAGGCGGTCTTGACGCCGACGAAGCGGCGAATGGCATCCATGCCGACGCCGGTGCCGGCGCTGACCATGGCGACAGGAGAGTTGAGGGTCTGGGCCAGCGAGAGGGGGTCGAGATAGCCATCGCGCGCGGCCAGAACATCGGTCATGTTGACGACCACCAGCGTGGGCAGTTTGTGCGCGATGACCTGGCGGGCCAGAGTCATCTGGCGATGGAGCTGGGTGGCATCGAGGATGAGGAGGACTGCCTCGGGACGTGTCTGACCTTCAATCTCTCCACGCAACGCACGCACAGCGATGCACTGGTCCTCGGATGAGCTGTCGGACTCGTCGCCCTCCAGGCTCCATACGCCGGGCAGGTCGAGGAGGCGGGTGCGGGTCCCCTTGATCTGGCCCTCGTGCTGCTCCACGGTGACGCCGGAGTAGTTGCCGACCTTCTGACGCAGGCCGGTGAGCCGGTTGAAGACCGTGGACTTGCCTACATTGGGAGGGCCAATAATCGCTACTGTGCGGAATGCTGGCAATCAGCCTTCCATCCTGACGGAGATCAGGGCCGCCGTCGCCTGACGCAGGGCGACATCGGCGTCGTCCACGCGGTAGACGGAGAGCGCGCCGCCGGAGACGCGCCGGACCAGCTCCACATGCGCTCCGGGACAGAAGCCCATGCAGCGCAGATAGCAGAGATGCGGATCGTCCCCCATCTTGGAGATGAGGGCGTGGGTGCCAACGGCGAGATCGGAGAGCGGAATCGTCTGCGGACTCATGGGTCTAGAACCATTGCAGCACATGTAAGTGCTGAGCTTCTAAGTGGATTATATATAGGACTAATCCAGTCGTCAATTGAAGGCCGAAGAGAGCGCGTCGAACGGTTGATGGTCGCGGCGAGTGGAACCAGGACAAAAGCCCATTGAATCAATTGGCCTTATGCGTGAGGTGGAAGCCCCATGCTCTCACGGAAGGGCAAAAAATGGGGGCTGCTCCACGGCGCGGCGAGCCGCATCTATCTCAATAACAAGTGCGGCTACATTGGGGGATTTGCAGGGCGAATGGGGCGGGCGGCCGTGCTATGGTGAGGGTGCGGTGCCCAGTTTATACAGTGACGAGCAGGAGTTCCCGGAGCCGGGGAAGCGGGGGTGGTGGCGCAGGCTGCGCGGGAGCAATGTGCTGCATGGACCGGCGTACCGCACGCGGCACCTTGCATCGCGGGCGACGTTCACGGTGCTGCTGGGGCTGTCCGCGGTGTTTGGGGTGATGTGCGGGCTGATGCTGGTGTACTCGATCGACCTGCCGCAGATGGACGAGTTGGCGCGATATCGACCGAGCACGACGACCGAACTGCTGGACATCCGTGGGCGGGAGATTGGGTCGTTCGCGCTGGAGCGGCGGGTGGTGGTGCCTTATACGGCGTTCCCGCCGGTGCTGCGGCAGGCGCTGCTCTCGATTGAGGACAAGACGTTCGAGCGGAACTGGGGAGTGAACCTGGTGCGGGCGGTGGGCGCGGCGTGGCGGGACCTGCACTCGCGCAGCCGGGCGCAGGGCTCGTCCACGCTGACCATGCAACTGGCGCGGAACCTGTTTTTGTCCAACGAGAAGACGTATGGGCGCAAGCTGCAGGAGATATTGCTGTCGGTGCAGATCGAGCGCGTGTTCACCAAGGACCAGATCTTTGCGCTGTATGCCAACCAGATCTATCTGGGGCACGGGACGTATGGGTTTGAGGCGGCGTCGGAGTATTACTTCAGCAAGCATGTGGGCGATCTGACGCTGCCGGAGGCGGCGCTGCTGGCGGCGCTGCCCAAGGGCGCGGAGTCCTACTCGCCGATCAACCACCCGGAGCGTGCGCTGAAGCGGCGCAACCTGGTGCTGAGCGAGATGCTGGCGGACAGGAAGATTACGCGCGAGCAGGAGGAGGCGGCCGAAGCGATGCCGCTGGGGTTGAAGATTGAGCCGCCGCCCAACTCGGTTGCGCCGTACTTTGTGGAGGAGGTGCGGCAGCAACTGGAGAAGGAGTATGGCGCGGAAGAGGTGCAGGGCGCGGGGTTGAAGGTGTATACGACGCTCGACCTGGATCTGCAACTGGTGGCCAACAAGGCGGTGCTGGACGGGACGGCGGCCTACGAGCGAAGGCATGGGTGGAAGGGGAACCTGCAGAATGTAGCGTCGGCGGGGACGGACCTGGAGACGTACCGGCATCCGGACTGGGCGGGCGATATCGAGCGGGGAGGATACTATCACGCGCTGGTGACGGAGGCGGGGCCGGAGCGGGTGATGGTGAAGATCGGCTCGACGCGCGCGGTAATGACGCAGGCGGACTGGGCGTGGACGCAGAAGAAGGGTGGGGACAGCTTTCTGAGGGTGGGGGATGTGGTGTACGTGCGGCTGGGCGATAGCTCGGCCGATGGGGTGCAGCACGCGCAATTGGAGCAGGACACGGGCGCGCAGGCTTCGCTGATGGCTGTGGACAACTCCAACGGCGAGGTGCTGGCGATGGTGGGCGGGCGGGACTTCGCGCTGTCGCAGTTCAACCGGGCGACGCAATCGGAGCGGGAGGTGGGTTCGTCGTTCAAGCCGTACGTCTATACGACGGCGGTGGAGGCTGGGGCCAAGCCGACGGACCTGATTGTAGACGGGCCGGTGAGCTTCTCCACTCCCAACGGGCCGTACACGCCGCACAACTACGAGGGCGACTACAAGGGGACGATCACGCTGCTGAATGCGTTCGCCGAGTCGAGGAACATTCCCGCGCTGAAGCTGGCCGACAAGGTGGGGATCCGCACGGTGATTGCGACGGCGCACCGCTTCGGAGTGACGAGCAATATTCCGGCGTTCCTGCCGGTGGCGATCGGCGCGGCGGACATCTCGCTGATCGAACAGGTGGGGGCGTACAGCGTCTTTCCCAACGACGGGATACGGATCGAGCCGCACACCATTCGCAGGGTGGTGCGGGTGGACGGGTTGCCGATGGAGGAGCCACCGCCCGAGGTCACGGAGGTGATCTCGGTGGAGACGGCGCGGACGATGATGCAGTTCCTGCAGGCGGTAACTCAGCATGGCACGGGCGCGGCAGCGGCAGCGCTGAAGCATCCTCTGGGCGGCAAGACGGGAACGACGAACGACTTTACGGATGCGTGGTTCATCGGGTTTTCGCCGTCGGTGACGTGCGGGACATGGATCGGGTTCGACGACCGGCAGACGCTGGGCGAGAAAGAGACGGGAGCCAAGGCGGCGCTGCCGATGTGGATGGATTTCATGCGGGCGGCGATTGCGGGCAAGCCAACGGAGGCGTTCCCGGAGGGGAACGCTCCGAAGAAGGAGCTGGAGCTGCCGCTGACGCCGCCGGTGGGCTCGCCGGTGGTGAAGGAGATTCCCAAGGCGCCATTGGAGCAGGACCCGGACGCGATCAAGCCGGATGAGAATGCGGCTCCGAAGGCCGCGCCGGGGGCGGCGGGAGACGCGCCGGCGGGGCCAGCGACTCAGTAGGATCAGGCAAGCAAGTTGCAGAGGGCGAAGTAGCGGCGGGCGCGGGCGATGTCGCGGGCGATCTGGGCGCGCAGGGTTTCAATGTCTGCGAAGCGCTGCTCGGGGCGCAGGCGGAGCAGGAAGGTGAGGCGCAGCGGGGTCTGCCGGGTGAGCGGGATGGGATGGAAGTCCAGCAGGTGGGACTCGACGGCGAAGGACGCGGCGCCGAAGGTGGGACGGACGCCGACGTTGGTGACGGCGTGGAAGGTTTCGGCGGCGGGGCCTGTGCCGACGGCGAGCGTGGTGACATAGACGCCGTGGGCGGGGAGAAGCTCCGGGTAGGGCGCGAGGTTGACGGTGGGAACGGCGTAGCGAGTGCCGAAGCCGCGGCCGGAGGCGGGGTGGCTGTCGACCGAGAAGGGGCGGCCGAGCAGGACGCGGGCCTGGCTGACGGCGCCGTCTGCGATGAGCGCGCGGATGCGGCTGGAGGAGACGGTCCCGCTGCGCAGGCTGAGCGGGGGATGGATGATGACGGAGAAGCCGAGCTCGCGGCCGAGGGCCTGCAGGCCGTAGGGGCCGGTGACGCCAGCCTCGGCCTGGTGGCCAAAGCGGAAGTTTGCGCCCTCGTGGACCTCGGTGACGTGGAGGGTGCCGGCCAGGACGCGGGTGGCGAAGTCGCGGGCGGAGCTGCGGCGCAGCTCGTCGGTGAAGGGGAGGACGAGGGTGGCGTCGATTCCGGTGGCCGCGAGCAGTTCGAGCTTGCGGGCCAGGGGCGTGAGGAAGAGATGCGGACGCTCCGGGTGAAGGACTCGGGCTGGGTGAGGCTCGAAGGTGATGGCAAGAGAGAGGCCGGAGAGCACGCGAGCGCGGCGGATGACCTCGGCGATGACTCCCTGGTGGCCGAGATGGACCCCGTCGTAGTTGCCGATGGTGGCGACAACGGGGGTTGTCGGAGTGGGGAGTTCGGCGAGTTGGCGGTAGATGATCATTTAGGACTTGGGGTCTTGCCACTGCCTAGCAGTTCATCTACGCGGGATGCTGGTGCACCAAAAGGTTTTGGATGTTTCGGGAGGTTATAGAAGACTGCATAGTCTTCGCGCGAGTGCGGGCCAGCCCAGACGTAGTGTTCTTCGTTGTATCGGCGACTGGCGGCCAGGGAGTAATTGGCCTTTCCCTCAACATGCACTATGAAAACGGAGAATGGATCGTATGTAGTTGCATACGGATGTCCTGCCCGTTCCGCGCCGGATTCTCCCATGACTTCAGACAAGCTCTGCTTGCCAATGATGATGGCTGTGTTGTCACCCGCTTGCTGAAATGCGGTTAGGTTCAGATTGTCGAGTTCGAGGACTTTGTATGGCTCTCCCACATATGAAAATCCGATGACAAAGAGCGGTGACGCGTCACTTGCTACAGGCTCACTGACGAAAAAGAGAAGTGTATGGGGTTGCGCGTCGGATATGTACTCTCCGCGAAAAAAGAAATGGGAGGGATCGAGCCGTAAACCGGACACTTTGTCCCAGAGGCCGCGTGATAACTTCTCATCTGCATCTTCGGGTATACGAGCTATCGGAACTTTTGGAACGAAGTGAAAGCTGCCTCCGACAGAATTGATCTCAATCGAACGGAAGTTGCCCGCGCTATGCAGTGCAGGCTCGAATGTGAGTGAGATGCTCTTTCCGATCTCAGGCGGAACGATCATCGCACGTTGCGCAACTGCTGTTGGCGGATGCAGAAAGAGGATAATCGCCAGACAAAATACTGAGATTCTGGCTTCGCCAGAATGACGACTGATTGGGAGGGCGAGATGCTTGGATCTCATGATTCGTTCTCCGGACTGATGTCGAAGGTGATTTGCAGGCCGTCGTGGGCGAGGCGGATGTGGGGCGGGAGCGCGGCGTTGGTGGAGTCGTGGTCGAGGCCGTGGGAGATGTGGGTGAAGAAGGCGCGGCGAGGCGCGAGCTGCTCGACGATGGAGATGGATTTGGCGAGGTGGGAGTGGGTGGGGTGAGGATCGGGGCGCAGGGCGTCGAGGATGAGGACGTCGAGGTTGGCCAGCAGGGGAACGCTCTCCGGGGGAAGGTCGCTGAGGTCGGTGAGGTAGGCGGCGGAGCCGAAGCGGTAGCCGGTGATGGTCTGGCGGCCATGGGTGACGGGGACGCGCAGGAATTGCGCGCCGAAGAGGTCGACCTCGGCGCCGGGGAAGGCCGAGGGGATGCGGTGCAGGTCGACGCGTGCGCTGGTGGGGTAGCGGTGGCCGGCGGCGAAGGTGTAGCTGAAGATGCGCTCGAGGGTCTGGGCGGTGGGATCGTCGGCGTAGAGGGGCAGGTCGATGTGCGAGTGAAAGCTCAGGGGGCGGAGGTCGTCCATGCCCAGGATGTGGTCGGCGTGGCCGTGGGTGTAGAGGACGGCGTCGAGGCGGCGGAGGCGCTCGCGCACCGCCTGGGCGTGGAAGTCTGGGCCGGTGTCGATGACGACGTTGTGGCCCTCCCAGGCGATAAGGACCGAGGGACGGGTGCGGTGGTTGTGCGGAGAAGGCACGGGCTCGCCGGGGCCGGGCGAGACTGCGGAGACGCAGACGGCACAGTCGCAGCCCAGCGTGGGGACGCCCATCGAGGTTCCGGTTCCGAGGAAGGTCAGCGTAGCTTGCATTGGTCTCTATCGGACGATGGTGGGGCGGCCGGACGCGCCGGGTGCGCCGGGGGGCGGGGGTTGGCGGTTGGCGGCGGAACGGGCGAGGGCCTGGGTGACCTCGAGGAAGCCCATGCGGACTTCGAAGAGAGCGTTATCCAATAGTTGAGACTCGGCTGGCGTGAGGTTGCCGCGGGTCTTTTCGGCAAGGATGGAGAGCATGTCGATGCTCTGGCGCGCTCCCAGGAGGTCAATTCGGGGCTGCTCGCCGGGCTTGGTTGCGCCGCCGAGCTGCAGGATCGCGGTCATGTATATGGAGTGGACGATCTGCTCGAAGCTCATGGCGGGGGGATGGTCCATGCCGGGGTTGGCGGCGCGGACGGCGGTGTCGAGGTGGTCGGCAGTCTGTTTGTAGGCGGCGTTGGCCTGCTCCATCTCGCTGGCGGTTGGAGGAGGGGGAAGCTCGGATTCGGCGGGGAAATCGGGGGCGGGCGGCGCGGGAGGCTCCGGCTCGACGGCGTGGGGGGACTTGAACTCCAGCGGAGGAGGGGGCGCGGACGGCGCGGCGGGAACTTCGCGGGCTTCACGCTCGGGTGAGGGGTCGGCGTCGGGGCGCAGTGTCCCGTCGGAGGTGAACTTGCGGCGGTCGGTGACGACGAAGGGCTTGTTCTGATCGGACATGGTTGACACTCTTTCGGTGGGTTCGGATTCTGTGATCTGCTGAATGCGTGGCTTATGAATTCATTCAATCGCAATGTAGAACAAACAACGACGAGATGCGGGGATTCTGTGCTGCGCTCAGAATGACAATAATCAAGGCTTGCTGCGCTCAGAATGACAATCGTTTTTTTCAGAAGCATTCAAGGGACTGCGTAGGGCAAGGCGATGGGGATTGCGGAGCCTCCGGGGTAGGTGAGGGTGCGGACCTCGGCGCTGGCCAGGGCCTCGCGGCGAATGATGCCGAGAGCAAGCTGAATGGGCGCGGGTTGGTCCGGGAGCTGGATGGATGCGACGCTGGTGAGCTCTGCGACGGGCTTGCCTTCAGCTTCGAGTACGGCGCCGGGGGTGGGCAGCGGGCCGGTGAGGACGAAGCCGGAGAAGGCGCGGTGGACGCCGCCGCGCGAGTGAATTCGCTCGACGATCTCCTGGCCGAGGTAGCAGCCCTTGGTGAAGTGCAGGGCGCGAGTTTGGCCGGTCTCCTGCGGGAGGTTGCGGTCGGTGATGTCTGTGCCGAAACGGGGCGTGCCTTCGAGGATGCGAAGGTGGTCGAGGGCAACGGGGGAGACTGCGATGGCTCCGGCGGCGAAGAGGTCCGCGGCGAGCGCGGCGATGGTTGCGGAGTCGGCCCAGAGTTCGAATCGGGGAACGAGCGGGCTGTGGGCGTGGATGAGATCGACGGCGGCGGCGCGCCAGGTGATGTGAGTCAGTTGGAGAGGCTCTGTGGGGTCGCAAGAGAGGCCGATGGCGGCGAGAAGGCGGCTTGCGTCCGGGCCCGCAACGAGCAGGCCGCGACGCTCGGCGGTGATGTCGGCAAGCTCGACGTCGTCCATGATGATGAAGCGATTGAGATGGTCGAGGAGCTTTTCGATCTGATCGCTGCCGGTCTCGATCAGGATGGAGTCGGATTCGACGAAGGCGGTGAGGTCGGCCTGGATCTGGCCTTGGGCGTTGAGCGCGAAGTTGTAGCAGCCGGCGCCGGGGGTGAGCTGCTGAATGTGGTTGGTGAGCATTCCGTTGAGCCAGCGCAGGCGGTCGGAGCCGGTGACGCGGACCCAGCCAGTGCTGTCGAGCGGGGAGACTGCGGCGGCGCGAAGCAAGGCGGCGAGAGGCGCGTTGGCGGATTGGAGTGGGGTGGTCATTTCGGAGGGTGCGCGGAACTGCGTACACTGTTGATTATAGCGACCGTGTACGAGGTTGCGTGGAGGTCTGGCGTGGGTTTGCTGCGGCGAGAGGCTGGGTTGACGGAGAGTTGCGATGGGCCGCGGATGCGCGGGCTGACGGCGTTGGTTGCGGTTGCGCTGTGCGTCGCGGCTATGCTGAGCGCCGCGTGCGTTGCGCAGACGCCAGCGGCACCAGAGACGAACACGCCGCCAACAGCGGCTGCGGCAAGTGCGGCGCCGGATGCAGCCAGCGAGCCCCAGGCCGCGCAGAGTGATGCGGCGCACGCTCCGCTGACCAAGGCGCAGGCCAGCGAGTTGTTCCGATCGGTGGACGAGATCCTGTCGTTCGCCAGCACGGACACGGGCCTGCCGATTGTGCACAGCGTGAAGCGCAAGCTGATTACGCGCGATGAGGTGAACAAGTACCTGCGCGAGAAGTTCGACGAGGACGCGGGAGCGAAACGCCTGGCGCGGGAAGAGATTGTGCTGAAGAAGTTTGGCCTGCTGGACCGCGACTTTCACCTGCGACCGTTCATGATCGGGCTGCTGACCGAGCAGGTGGCGGGCTTCTACGACGACAAGACGAAGACGGTGAACCTGCTGGACTGGATCGCTCCGGAGGAGCAGAAGCCGGTGCTGGCGCACGAGCTGACCCATGCGCTGCAGGACCAGCGGGTGGGGCTGACCAAGTGGTCGGAGGTGGGTTCGGAGGCGATTGCGAAGAACGCGCAGGAGGACAACAGCCACATCCAGACGGACGAGGCGGACACGGCGCGCGACGCGGTGACCGAAGGGCAGGCGATGGTGGTGTTCCTGGACTACTCGCTGCGGCCGACGGGCAAGACGCTGGCAAACTCGCCGGAGATGATGGCGCGGCTGAAGGACACGCTGTCGGACACCAGCGGATCGCCGATGATGGCGCGGGTCCCGCTGCTGCTGCAGCAGTCGCTGCTGTTTCCCTATAGCGAAGGGATGAGCTTCGAGGACGCCATCCTGGTGAAGGGCGGAAAGGAGGCCGCGTTCGGGGCGGTGCTGGCGAACCCGCCGAGTTCGACGTTCGAGATTCTTCACCCGGAGGCGTATATGGCGCACACGCCGGTTCCTGTGCTGCGGCTGCCGGACATCCATCCGCTGATCGACGCCCAGTACACGCCGTACGACGTGGGCGTGATGGGCGAGTTCGACGTGCAGGTGCTGACCCAGCTTTTTGGCGGGGATGCGATCGCATCGGCGCTGGCGCCGGAGTGGCGGGGCGGCATCTACTATGCGGCGCAGAGACGGACGGCGGTGACGGCGGAGGCGAAGGAATCGACCGCGTCGATTGCGCTGCTGTACGAGTCGAAGTGGAAGAACGAGGACTCGGCGCGGTCGTTTCTGCGCGTGTACGCCGGCGAACTGCCGCGCAAGTACTCGACGCTGGTGCAGCGGACCAAGGACGAGGCGGACGAGAACGAACAGGTCTACTCGACCAACGAGGGCGATGTGCTGCTGACGATCTCGGGCACGGGGGTCTTCGTCAGCGAAGGATTTCCTCTGGAACTGGCGCGCAAGCTACGCGAGAGCATTGTGAGCGTGCAATCGGATGGGCCGCTGGAGCTGGCGGGCGTGGGTGCGAAGGGCCGCCCTGCTCATTCTTCTGCTGAACATTCTTCTGCTGGACTGACTGATCCTGGGCTGTCGCTGGTGCGGGTGATGTCTTCGGCGGGAGTGATGAAGGCAGCGATGGGCCACGGAGAGTAGCGCGGCGGGACGATATACTTTTATTCGGCAGGAGTGAAGTTGCAGATGGAACCGGTGCGCGCGGAGCGGACGGAAGAGGAGCGAGAGAGTTGCAGACAGCGGAGATTGGCATCATCGGAGGCAGTGGACTGTACTCCATGCCTGGACTTACAGATGTGCGCGAGCAGCGCGTGGAGACGCCGTTCGGCGATCCGTCGGATGCATTCATCCTGGGCGAGCTGGAGGGACGCAGGGTGGCGTTTCTGGCGCGGCACGGACGCGGGCACAGGATTCTGCCGAGCGAGTTGAACTTTCGCGCGAACATTTATGCAATGAAGGCGCTGGGCGTGGAGCGGATTCTGTCGGTGTCGGCCGTGGGATCGCTCAAGGAAGAGCACAAACCGACGGATTTTGTGATTCCAGATCAGTTTATCGACCGGACGTTTGCGCGTGCGGGAACGTTTTTCGGCGAGGGGATCGTGGCGCATGTGGGGTTCGGCGATCCGGTGTGCGCCACGGTGTGTACGGCGATTGCGGAGGCCTGTGCGGAGGTTGGCGTCGCGGGCAAGCGGGGCGGAACATACGTGTGCATGGAGGGGCCGCAGTTTTCCACGCGCGCCGAATCGAACCTGTACCGGAGCTGGGGCGCGGACGTGATCGGGATGACCAACCTGCAGGAGGCAAAGTTGGCGCGCGAGGCGGAGATCTGCTATGCGACGATGGCGATGGTGACGGACTACGACTGTTGGCGCTTAGGCCACGACGACGTGACCATCGAACAGATCGTCGCGGTGCTACACCAGAACGCGGAGAATGCGGCGAAGGTGGTGAAGGCGGCGGTGGCGCGCATGCCGAAGCAGAGAGGATGCGCGTGCGCCAGCGCGCTGCAGTTTGCCATCCTGACCGACAAGAAAGCGATTCCGCAGGCGGCGCGGGAGCGGCTTGGATTGCTGCTGGGAAAGTATTTGTAACTGTTTTTGTTTCAAACATGGCTTTTGCTGAATAAATTGCTTCTTAATAAGTTACATATCCAATAAATTGCTTCAAAGTGAGTTACATATTTGTTTTGGAAAGCGGGAGCATGGCGATTCTGGTGGTTGGATCGGTGGCATTCGATAGTATTGCGACGCCGCATGACAAGGTGGACCATTGTCTGGGCGGCGCGGCGACGCACTTTTCGCTGGCAGCGAGTTATTTCACCGATGTGCGCGTGATTGCCGTGGTGGGCGAGGATTTTCTGCCCAGCCATGAGGCGGTGTTTAAGGCTCGCGGCATCGATATACAAGGTATCGAGCGGGCACCGGGATTGAGCTTTCACTGGACCGGCGCGTACGCGGGAACGATGAACGAGGCCGAGACGCTGGGGACGGACTTGAACGTCTTCGAGAAGTTCGAGCCGAAGATTCCCGAGGCTTATACCGACAGCGAGTACCTGTTTCTGGCCAACATCGATCCGGTGTTGCAGGCGAGGGTTCGAAGCCAGATGCCGCGGGTGCGCATGGTGTGCGGCGACACGATGAACTATTGGATCAGCGCCCACGCGGAGAATCTCGCGAAGGTGCTGCGCGATCTGGACGTGCTGCTGATCAACGACGGCGAGGCACGGATGCTGTCGGGAGAGCAGAATGCGGTGCGGGCGGCGGAGCGGGTGCTGGCAATGGGGCCGCGGTCGCTGGTGATGAAGCATGGGGAGTATGGCGCGACGGGGTTCTTTGGGGCGCGATCATTTGCAAGTGGCGCGGTGCCCAGGCCGTTCCGCGCGCCGGCGCTGCCTCTGGCCGAGGTGGTCGATCCGACCGGCGCGGGCGACTCGTTTGCCGGCGGGTTCTATGGGTACATTGCGTCGCAGCCGGAGCTGACGCCGGCGGTCTTTCGGCGGGCGATGTTCTATGGCGGCGTGATGGGGTCGTTTGCGTGCGAGCGATTTGGGACGGAGCGGTTGCAGGCGGTGACGCGCGCGGAGATCGAGGCGCGGTTTGAAATCTTCAGGGAGATCTCGCATCTTGACGCGTCGGTCTAAATCGGGGCGGGATGGATCGGAGCGGACGATACCAGCGCCGCGCGGATCGCGACTCTTCGGGCGTGGACGAGCGGGCGCATGGGTTGCTCCGCCTGTCTTCGATCCGGACGAGGTGCGCCCGGCGACGCGCGAAGAGATGTTTCCGATGGTGATGGGCGCGGTGCTGCTGGGCTTTATGGCTCTGATTGTGTGCTACACGCGCGGCTACCTGTTGCTGTACGGCGATGCGGTGGCGCACCTGGGAATTGCGCGGCGGATTCTGGACACGCGCAATCCGGGGCTGGTGCAACTGGGCGGCGTGTGGCTGCCGCTGCCGCACCTGCTGATGCTGCCGTTTGTGCAGAAGATGGAGTGGTGGCAGAACGGACTTGCCGGCGCGTGGCCTTCGCTGGCGTGTTATGTGCTGGGCGTGGCGGGATTCTATAGGCTGAGCCGGCGGATGCTGGTGCCACGCTGGGCGCTGGTGGCGACGGCGTTCTATGGGCTGAATCCAAATCTGCTGTATCTTTCGACGACGGCGATGACGGAGCCGCTGTTTCTGGCGCTGCTGATCTGGATGGTGCTGCTTACGGTGGAGTGCGTGGACGCAATTCGCGCGGATCAACAATCGCGCGTGGCGCGGCGGATGATCTTTCTTGGGCTGCTGATCTTTGCGGCGGTGTTTACGCGCTACGACGGATGGGTGCTGGGTGCGGCGGCGTGGTGCGTGGTGAGTTGGCATCTGTGGCGGGCGGGTGAGCTGCGACGGCGCGTGGGCGCGTCGTTCGCGGTGTTTACGCTGCTGGCGGTGGCGGGGCCGGTGCTGTGGCTCTGGTACAACCAGCATTTTTATCACGATCCGCTGGACTTTCTGCGCGGGCCCTACTCGGCACCGGCGATTGAGAAGAGGACCTCGCCGCCTGGCTCGAAGCACTATCGCGGATGGCACAGTTTGGGGTGGGCGCTGCTGTTTTATACGCGCACGGCGCAGGTGGTTGCGGCGGCGTGGGAGACTGGCTTTGCAGTAATGGCGGCAGCGGTGGCGGGGCTGTGGATTGCGCTGCGGCGAGGGACCGCGCGCGCGTCGCTGCTGCTGTGGGTCCCGCCGGCTTTCTATGTTTATTCGGTGGCGTACGGGTCGGTGCCGATCTTTATTCCGCAGCTCTATCCGCACTCTTATTACAACGCGCGCTATGGGATGGAGATGCTGCCGGCGCTGGGGCTGTTTGCTTCGGTCGCGATGGCGGCGATGGAGCGGCGGTTTGCGAAGGCGCGCGTTCGATCGAGTGATGCAGGTTCGATCAGTGCTGAAGCGGGGATTCCAGTGCGGCCAATTTATCTGGCGGCGCTGGCGCTGGCGCTGGCGAACCCGCTGGCGATGGTCTATGGGACGGAGCTGGTGCAGCGATGCGCGGAACTACTTGAGCATCATCCGAGCAATTTGCTAGCGAACTACGCGCCTCCACTGGTTCTGAAGGAGGCGCTGGTGAACTCGACGACGCGGGTGCCGTTCGAGCAGAACCTGGCTCTGGTGCTGGAGGACCTGCCGCCGGGCGCGGCGATTTTAATCGAGGAGTCGGACCACATTGGGGCGCTCGAGGACGCGGGTCTGGCTCTGCGGCAGACGATCAACGAGAGCGACTACGACAGTTGGCACGCGGCGTTAGAGGCCCCGGCGGAGCACGCTGCGTTCGTCGTTTCGTTCGAAGGCGATGCGGTGTGGAAGGCGGTGGAGGAGCATCCCGAGGGCTTGCAGGAGTTGACGATCCTGTGCGGGACGGGACAGCCTTGCGCGAGGGTTTATCAGTCGGAGCGATTTGGGACGGCGGGCGCGGCGGCGGGGAGGTAAGGTTCTTCGCGGCGCAAGGAAGGTCTGAACTTGAACCGGCATTCCCTCAGGGGCTAAAGCCCCCATAATTTTGCGGTGCTTACGGCGGGACTAAAGTCCCGCCCTTTCAAAACAGAAACTTATTCAGAGATTCCTTGGTGCTACCATCGCAGCGAAGAGATATTGCCTATGGTCGCGACATTACCGATTCACTTCAGCACGATTGAACAGATGGCGTTCTATCAGGGGACGACAACGCGGCTGTTGATGGCGTGCGCGATGGGCGGCCTGATCGGGGTGGAACGCGAGTGGCGGCACAAGGCGTCGGGACTGCGCACGAACCTGCTGCTGTGCATGGGATGCGCTCTGTTTACGGTGCTTTCGGGCGTGCTGGCCGGGCCGGGGATCACGGACAAGAGCCGGGTGGCGTCGAACATTGTGCAGGGGATCGGGTTCCTGGGCGCGGGGCTGATCCTGCATACGCGCAACCGGGTGCTGGGGCTGACCAGCGCGGCGACGGTTTTTGTGGTGGCGTCGATCGGGATGGCGTGCGGGGCGGGGCTGTATGTGGAGGCGGCGATCTCCACGGCGATTGTGCTGGTTGCGCTGCGGCTTGTTGGTGTGCTGGAAACGCGGACGGGATGGAAGCGCTTCCCGATGCTGTACGAGGTGCGCGGAAACGACGAGAAGACGATGTTCGCGCAGATCCTGGCGGTGCTGGACCGTGAGCATCTGCGGCTGAATGTTACGAAGAGGGACAGGCTGGGTGAGCTGGAGCGGGTGTCGTTTACCATCTCGGCGAGCAAGGTGAAACACAGACAACTGCTGGCCGAGCTGGCGGCGGGCGACGCGGCGGACAAGGTGGTTGCGTTCAGCGACGACGAGGAGGACTGAGATCAAGCAGAGTGGGCAGGCGACGATCCCGTTTGTGAAGGCGCATGCGTGCGGCAACGACTTCCTGATTCTGGAGGAGGCGGTTGCGCGGGGCGCTCATGCTGCGCTGGCGCGGAGGCTGTGCTCGCGCAACACCAGCATTGGCGCGGATGGGATCGAGTTTCTGGATCGCGAACCTGCCCGGCGGGCCGGCGGCGAATACTTCCTGCGACTGTTCAACGCGGATGGCAGCGAGGCGGAGCTCTCGGGCAATGGGACACGCTGCGTGGCGGCGTGGCTGGCGCGAAGCGAAGGATTGCGGGAGGTTGCGATCGGGACCAAGGGAGGAGTGCGGAGCTGCCGCGTGATCGAGGCGAACGATCCCGTTTACCGGATTGAGACCGGGATGGGCGTGCCGCGGGTTGAGGCGCGGACGATTGAGATTTCTGGCGTGGGCGCGGTGGCGGGGGCTGTGGTGAACGTGGGGAATCCTCACTTCGTTCTGTTTGCGGAGGACGGACGCGACGACGGCGACTTTGGCGCGCATGGGATGACGTGGCAGGAGCTGGGCGCGAAGATCAGCACCAGTCCGCTGTTTGCGCAGGGGACGAACGTGGAGTTTGTACGGGTGCGGTCGGCGGGCGAGATTGCGTTCCGGATCTACGAGCGCGGGTGCGGGCCAACGATGTCTTCGGGCACGGGGACGTGCGCGGCCTCTGCGGCCGCGATGGCGTTGCGCGGGACGAATCGCGAGCTGACCGCGCTGGCCGAGGGCGGACCGCAGCGCACGGTTTGGCCCGCGAACGATGCGGTGATGCGGCTGACCGGGCCGGCGGAGATTGTATGCCAGGGCGAGGCGTTTCAGGTGGATGCGGCGATTGCGAACCAGCCTGCGGCGGTGGGGATTTGAGCGCCGCGGCGCGCGCCAGGGTTCGGCCTGCCGCGCTGCGGGCCGGAGCAACTCTGGCTATGCTGTCGCCGGCCAGCACGCCGAAGCCGGAGCTGGTGCAGGCGGGGATGAATTGCCTGCATGGGCTTGGATATAAGACTGTGCTGATGCCGCACGCGCTGGCGCATGGCTCACTCTATTACGCGGGGACGGCGGACGAGCGGGTTGCGGACCTTCATGCGGCGTTCGCGGACGCGGAGATCGATGGGATTGTGTGTACGCGGGGAGGATGGGGTTCGGCCGAGCTGCTGCCGCATCTGGATGCGAAGCTGATTCGCGCCAACCCGAAGGTCTTTGTGGGATACAGCGACCACACCTCGCTGCATGTGTGGCTGGCGCGCGAGGCGGGGCTGGTGACGTTCTATGGGCCGATGGCGGCGGCGGACTTTGCGCGGGCGCAGGGATTTGATCACGCGAGTTGGACTCACGCGATGAGCGGCGATTCGGAGTGGTCGCTGACTGCAAGCGATGGGCTGCGTGTGTTGCGCGCGGGAGTTGCGGAAGGGACGTTGGCGGGTGGATGTCTTTCGATCCTCGCTGAGTCGCTGGGCACGCCGTACGCGATGCTGCCGGCGAGCGCGGAGGAGCCGCGAATTTTATATTTGGAGGACATTGGGACAAAGCCGTACCAGTGGGACCGGATGCTGCTGCATCTGCGCTACGCGGGACTGCTGGAGCATGTGAGCGGAATCGTCTTCGGCGACATGCGGCAGTGCGTCGCGGCGGAGGACGAGGCGCTGCTGGAGGCTGCGATCCTATATTCGCTGAGGGATTTCGCGGGACCGGTGGCGATCGGGCTGCGGTCGGGACATGTGGATGGGGCGAATCTTACGGTGCCGCTGGGAGTGCGCGTGCGGTTGGAGACGGGCGCGGCGGGGAACCCGCGGATGGACTTTCTGGAATCGGCGGTTGCGGTCTAGTCTTGTAAGAGACGATGACAAAGACGAATCAGGGTTCAAAGCACATACATCTGATTGGGATCTGCGGGACGGCGATGGCGTCGCTGGCGGGGATGCTGCAGGCGCGCGGGCACAGGATTACAGGCTCGGATGCGGCGGCCTATCCGCCGATGAGCGATGTGCTGGCTGGGCTGGGGATTCCGCTGATGCAGCCTTATGCGGAAAGTAACCTTACGCCACGTCCAGACCTGGTGATTGTGGGCAATGCAATCTCGCGGGGCAACGTCGAGCTGGAGTTTGTGCTGGATGCGCGGATTCCGTTTATGTCGATGGCTGCGGTGCTTCATGACGAGTTTTTGCTGGGGCGCGAGTCTCTGGTGGTGGCTGGCACGCATGGCAAGACGACGACGACCAGCATGTTGGCGTGGATCTATGAAGTGGCCTCGCGGACGCAACCGAAGTTTGCGCCGTCGTTTTTGATCGGCGGCGTAGCGGAGAACTTTGGCACCAGCTTCATGGTGCGGCCTGAGATCGACGGGGTACGGCAACCATTCCTCCTCGAAGGCGATGAGTACGACACGGCGTTCTTCGACAAGGGGCCAAAGTTTCTGCACTACTTTCCCGACGCGGCGATCCTGACCCATGTGGAGTTCGACCACGCGGACATCTACGTGGACCTGGCTGCGGTGAAGACAGCATTCAAGCGGCTGGTGAACCTGATTCCACGTCGCGGGCGGCTGGTGGCGTTCGACGGCAGCGAGAACGTCAGCGAGTGCGTGGCGCGGGCGTTCTGCGCGGTGGAGCGATACGGGTTTCAACCCGATTCGTACTGGCGGCTAACGGATTTGCGGCATGAGGGCACGGAGTCGCGCTGGACACTGGTGCGCGGCGGCACAGCGTTTGCCGAGCTGCGGCTGCCGATGGCGGGCGAGCACAATGCGCTGAATGCGACGGCTGCGGCGGCGCTGGCCGCGGGACAAGGCGTTCCCGCAGCGGCGATTGTAGAGGCGCTGGCGACGTTCCGCTCGGTGAAGCGGCGGCTCGAGGTAAGGGCCGAGGTCAACGGGGTGACGATTATCGAGGACTTCGCGCACCATCCGACGGCGATCCGCGAGACGCTGCGCGCGCTGAGGACAGCTTATCCTGGGCGCAGACTGTGGGCGGTGCTGGAGCCGCGGTCGAATACGCTGCGGCGGAATGTCTTTGAGCACGAGTTGGTGGAGAGCCTGGCGCTGGCGGACCGCAGCGTGTTGGCGGAGATTTTCAAGTCGGAGGCGATCCCGGCGGGCGTACGGCTGCATCCGGAGAATGTTGTGGCGGCGTTGCGCGCGCGGGGGCTGGAGTCGGCGGTCTATGCGGATGCGGACGCGATCGTTGCGGCGATTGCGCCGCAGCTGCGCAAGGGCGATGTGGTGGCGATCCTGTCGAACGGCGGGTTCGGCGGGATCTACGAGAAGCTGCCGAAGGCGATTGCAGGACAGAGTTAAGAGCGGCTTACCCAGAGTTCTATAGCGATACGAAAGACAAATACAGAGATTCTGGCTTCGCCAGAATGACGGCTCATCCATTGGAACTCTACGTCAACGGGGGACGGTGAGGGTGGATTCGATGGCGTGGGCGACGCCGTCGTCGCGGTTGGAGGGGGCGATGCGCCAATTGCGCGCGCGGGCGAGGGCTTTGAGGTCCTCCGGTGCGTTGTCCATGAGGACGGCGCGGCCTGCGGCCTGGAGCATGGAGATGTCGTTCCAGTTGTCGCCGATGGCGAGGATCTGTGCGGCGGCGATGTTGCGCGCGCGGGCGAGCGAGAGCAGAGCGGCGCCCTTGGAGCAGTTGGCGGGGAGGATGTCGATGATGGAGAGGTTGCGCGCGGGATACTCGGTGCGGTGCAGGCTGAGTTGGTGATCGGTCTCGTCTGAATTGGACGACCGGCGAACGACCTTGTGGCTCGGCTGTCCATGGATGTGGGTGGAGGCGGTGACGCCGGGGTACTCCAGCAGGCGGGCCTCGGCGCGGGCCATGCGCTGGAGTGTGCCGCAGAGCATGGCCTGAATGGGAGGGTCGGAGGGGTCGGCGAGGGCGCGCTCGATGGGGTGGATTTGGAGGAGGTAGGGCTCGTTGGCGGCCATCCAGCGGCTGATGCTGGCGGTGAGGTGGTCGAGACGCTCGACCACCAGTGCGCCGCGGGAGTCTTCTCCGTCGGGCTGGGTGCGGTCGAAGGTGAGGACGAGTGCGTTGCGGAAGTCCTGATCTCCCTCGCCGCGGATGTGAGCGCAGAGCCAGAGGGCAGTGGCGTGGGGAAGGTGGGTGCGGGCGAGGAGCTGGGAGGGGATGGGCAAGGCGGAGATTCCCTGTAGCGAAGCTGGCGCCCCGAGGGTGCGGGTGATGGTGCCGTTGGAGCTGATGAGGATGGAGTCGGGGTGCAGGCCGAGCGGGCGCAGAACGCGCATGGCGAAGCTGTGGCGGCGTCCGGTGGCGATGGCGAGTTGGATTCCGGCGGCCTCGGCGGCGCGGAGGGAACTGAGGTTGCGCGCGCTGACGTGGCCGTCGTCGCCGAGCAGGGTGCCGTCCATGTCTATCGCGATCAGGCGTGGGGCGATGAGGCGGATCGAGCTGTTTGTTTCTGCTGCCGGCAAGTGGCCCACGGATTTAAGTATAGAGGGTGGATTGATGACAGCGAGAATAGGCAACGGAAGAAGCAGATTCCTCCACTTCGCTGCGAAATGACAAATATAGGGCTGCGGAATGTCAAACAGTGGGGCTGCGCTCAGTGAGGACAGCGTTCTCTCAATCCAATCCGTGCGGTCCATCCATTAGAATCGGGAGTGGGGCGGGCGATCCTCCTGCTCTGGAGTGGACGCGATGGAACTACAGCAAAAACTCGATGCACTGCGCGGGGCGCTGGGGGCGCTGGATTCGCTGATGGTGGCGTACTCCGGCGGCACGGACTCGGCTTTTCTGGCTTATGTCGCGCACCGGGTGCTGGGCGAACGGATGCTGGCGGTGATTGCCGATTCGCCTTCGCTGCCGCGCGGAGAGCTTGCCGCTGCGCTCGAATTCGCCGCCGAGCACGGGATTCCGGTGCATATTCTGCAGACGCGCGAGCTGGACGATCCGAACTACGCGCGCAACGACGGCGACCGCTGCTTCCACTGCAAGGACGAGCTGTTCACCCAGATGGAGGCGGCGCGGGTGAAGCTGGGGTTCGCGCGGATTGCATATGGCAGGAACCTGGACGATGACGGCGATCTGCGGCCCGGGCAGAAGGCTGCCGCGATGCACCAGGCGCTGGCTCCGCTGGCCGAGGCCAGGCTGACCAAGCAGGAGATCCGCACACTGGCGCGCGAGGCTGGGCTGAAGGTGGCAGACAAGCCCGCCAGCGCATGCCTGTCGTCGCGCATCGAGTACGGGCGGCAGGTGACGGCGGAGAACCTGAGCCAGGTGGAGCGCGCCGAGGATGCGATGCACGCACTGGGGTTTCTGCATGTGCGGGTGCGCCATCACGGCGCGCTGGCGCGGGTGGAGATTGCGCGCGAGGATCTTGCGCGCGCGCTCAGCCTGGACGTTCTCGACCGCATTACGGAGGCGCTGCGGCCGCTGGGGTTTGTCTATGTCACGCTGGACACCGAGGGCTATCGGACGGGATCGATGAACGACGTTCTGCCGGTGTCGGCGATTGGGCCGGCGCGGTAGGGGCGCCAGACACACGCCACAGAGACACGATAGAGTTCCAAGAGAGAGAGTTTTTTATGCGCGTTGCGTACATTGACTGCTTTGCCGGAATCGCGGGCGATATGCTGCTGGGGGCGCTGGTGGATGCCGGAGTTCCGGCCGAGGTGCTGCTCGACGCGACCGCCGCGCTGGGGCTGGGTGCAAGCCTGCGGATCGAGCGGGTGGACCGCAGCGGGATTGCGTGCAGCAAGGTCCATGTACTGGTGGACGGCCATCTGGCGGACGCCCACGCGGAGCCAGAGCAGACGCACGAGCCTCTGATTCATGGACACGAAGGCCATGAGCATTCGCACGACGATTCGCACGCAGAGGGCGAGGCGCATTCGCACGATGCGCATGCGCATTCGCATGAGGCCCATGCACACGACGGCGAGGCGCACTCGCACGGCCACGAACATTCTCACGACCACGAACATTCCCAAGCGCACGGGCGCTCGCTGACGGCGATCCGTGGGCTGATCGATGCGACAGCGCTGGATGGGCCGGTGAAGCAGACGGCGGTCCGCGCCTTCGATCTGCTGGGCCACGCGGAGGCGAAGATCCACAATGTTCCGGTCGACGAGATCCACTTCCACGAGGTGGGCGCGGTGGACGCGATCGTGGACATCGTGGCGTCCAGCGCGGGAATCCATCATTTGAACGTCGCAGCGTGGCACTCGTCGGCGATCAACGTTGGGGGTGGGACGGTGGTATGCGCGCATGGGACGTTCCCGGTGCCGGCGCCGGCGACCGCCGAGCTGCTGCGCGGGCTGCCTACCTATTCAGCGCATGTGGAGCAGGAGCTGGTGACGCCGACCGGTGCGGCGCTGCTGCGCGCGATCGGGCCGGTCTTCGGGCCGCAGCCGGCGATGCGCGTGGAGCGGATCGGATATGGAGCGGGCACGCGGAACTCGAAGGACTTTCCCAATGTGCTGCGGATAAGCGTCGGCGAAAGGTGCGAACCCGAAGCAATCGCGGAGAAATCCCACGCCACGAACTGCGAGACGGTGACGGTGCTGGAAACGGCGCTGGACGACCTATCGCCGCAGGTGCTAGCGTATGTCGCCGAGACGGCGCTGGCGCGGGGCGCGCTGGACGCGATGCTGACGCCGGTGATCATGAAGAAGGGACGGCCGGGCACGCTGCTGACGGTGCTGTGCAATCCGGCGGACAGCGCGGCGCTGGAGCGGCTGATCCTGACCGAGACAAGCACGCTGGGCGTGCGCATCCGGCAGGAGCGGCGCTCGTGCCTGGAGCGCAGGCATGTTGCGGTGGCGACGGAGTACGGGGAGATTCGCATCAAGGTGGGATCGCTGCGCGGCGAGACGATGAACGCAGCGCCGGAGTTCGAGGACTGCCGCGCGGCGGCCGCCAAACATCACGTCGCCATCAAGCAGGTGCAGCAGGCCGCCATCGCAGCGTACCTGCGGCCAGGCAGTGCGAAGGAAGGCGGGACGGCATGACAAGCTCCGCCCTGCTGGAACTTCTCTCCGCGGTGGAACGCGGCACGCTGACGCCGGAGGCCGCGGCTGAGCGGCTGGCGACGCTGCCATTCGAGGATCTGGGACATGCGCGGGTGGACCATCACCGCAGCCTGCGCATGGGGCTGCCGGAGGTGGTGTTCGCGGCGGGCAAGACGGCGGAGCAGACGGTGGCGATCTTCGCAAGCCTGGTGGCCGACGGCGTGGATGTGCTGGCCACGCGCGTCGAGCCGGCCACGGCGCAGGCATTGCTGGCGGCGCATCCGGCGGCGAGCTATAACGCGGTGGCGCGCACCGTTGCGCTGCGGCAGTCGGCTGGCGCGAGCGAGCCGCAGGGACACGTTGCGGTGATCTGCGCGGGCACCAGCGATCTGCCGATTGCGGAGGAGGCAGCAGTGACCGCCGAGACCTTCGGAGCGCGCGTGACGCGGCTCTACGACGTTGGCGTGGCCGGGCTGCACCGTCTGCTGGCGGTGCGCGACGACCTGAAATCGGCCCAGGCAATTATTGTGTGCGCGGGGATGGAGGGCGCGCTGCCGTCGGTGGTGGGAGGACTGGTATCGGTTCCGGTGATCGCGGTGCCGACGTCGGTGGGCTACGGGGCATCGTTCGGCGGGGCAACGGCGCTGCTTGGGATGCTGAACTCGTGCAGCCCCAACGTGACGGTGGTGAACATCGACAATGGATTCGGCGCGGCGTATACCGCGGTGCTGATTGCGCGCGGCGCGGCGCACTCGCGGCGCTAGCCGTTACTTGAGGGGCTTGCCGAACTCTTCGGCGAAGACGGTGTGGCGCATGTTGAAGCGGCCGCCGTCGAACTTGTCCGGCCCCTTGAGGTGGCCGACGGCGAGCAGCGCGACCACCCAGTAGCTCAAGGGCAGGAGCAGCACCTCATGCACCTTCTGCTGCTCGAAGCCTTCCATGGGCGCGGTGTCGTAGCCCAGCGCCTCGGCCATCAGCATCATCTGGGTGAAGGCAATCATCACGTTTTTGTTGAGCCAGCCGTGCATCTCGTCGGTGGAGAAGAGGGAGAGGTAGTTGGGGACGGAGTTGCGTGCCTGGGCGGCGTAGCCCTCGGGCATTCCGCCCTCGAGCCCCTGGTAGATCATGAGGTCGAGGTCCTTGCGCCATCCGTCGGCGTCTCCGCAGGCCACGATGACGGCGGATGCCTCCTCGACCTTGCCCTGGTTGAAGGAGGCGGCGCGCAGGCGCTTCTTCTGCTCGTCGCTCTGCACGACGATGAAGCGCCAGGGCTGCATGTTGTATCCGCTGGGCGCGCTGAGACCGGCACCGAGGATGCGGTGTAGGTCCTCGAGCGGGATGGGGGCGCCGTCGAAGCTGGGCGTTGCGCGCCGCTCTCGGATCGCCTGGCTCAAAGGTCTTTCGTGTTTCGCCGTCTTCGCCGTCATCGCTCTCTCGTCCTGGACGCACCATTCGACAGGAACCTGGCCGTCAGCTCAAACAGAACACTCAGCGACTCCCAAGATAGCACCCCAACCCCTTCGCGCGCATCGGGAGAGCGATTGGGACGCAGGCGCGCATCCCGGCAAGGCGCGGTGCGGGGGAGATTCAATGCGCAACCGGTGCGACCGTGCGGCAAACAAAACATTCGTGCGTGGGCCGCGTCCTATATCCTAGGAGAGAAATGAACCGCATCGCCCCAATGCGTCGCGTCGCCCTGCTGCTGATGGCCGGAAGCGGCGTCTTTGCGGCTGTCGGGCTGGCTCTGGCGCAATCCCCTGCCCTGCCCGCGACGCCACCCACAGCGGCCAAGCCAGCGGCGGCTGTTCCCGCAGCAGCGGCCGTTCCCGCGCCGCCACCCACAGCGGCCAAGCCGTCGGCGGCTGTTCCCGCAGCAGCGGCTGTTCCCGCGCCGTCCGCGGCGCATCGCGCCCGGGTTGTCTACACCGGCGGCCAGCTTGAGATCACCGCCGACAACTCCAGCCTGAACCAGATTCTGCGCGACGTGGCGCGCCAGACTGGAATGAAGATCACCGGCGGGGTGGCCGACCAGCGCGTCTTCGGCAAGTATGGGCCGGGCGCGCCCGGCGGGATTCTGGCCAGTCTGCTGGACGGCACGGGAAGCAATATGATGTTGCGCGAGAACGCGGCGCACACGCCGGTGGAGCTGGTGCTGACCGCGCGCGAGGGTGGGGTGACGCCGCCCAGCCCGAACGCGACCGGCAGCGAGGATGACGCGCCGGCCATGGATGAAAGCCCGGCACAGCCTGCCTCTCCCAGCGCACCACCTCCATCCACTGTCCCCAGCAACCCGCAGTCGCCCAACGGCGTGCTGACTCCGCAGCAGATCCTCCAGCAGTTGCAGAAACTGCAACTACAGCAGCAACAGCCAAGCTCAAAATAAGCGTCCAGTTTCTAAAAATGCCGACAGAATTCAAACGTTGCTGAGTGGCCAAGCCAAGAGCAAAGGCAGGAGTTTATTGGGAGAAAGGTTCGGGCGGTTGTTGGGGTACGAGAATCATCGGGGTCCTTCGACTGCGCCTCCCGCGATGAGACTGCGGGAGGCTCCGCTCAGGATGACAGCATTGATGAAGCGAACTGTAGTGACAGGAGACTAGAGCGGTTTCACCGCAACTGTTATCGCGCGAGAATTATTAAAGTGGTTTTTCTTGAGAAAAAACCACGCAAACGTTCTTCGCTCCTGTAAAGACCTACGGTGAAACCGCTCTAGCGGCGCTGGCTGCGGGCGATGGCGGCCTTGGCTTCGTTGTCCGCCTCGCGCTTCCGCTCGGTGGCGCGCTTGTCCCACTCCTGCTTACCCTTGGCCAGGGCGAGCTCGCACTTGACGCGGCCGCGGCGGAAGTAGAGACGTGTGGGGATGAGGGTGAATCCCTTCTGCCGGGTCGCAACCTCCAGCTTGCGGACTTCGTTCTTGTGCAGCAGCAGCTTGCGCGTGCGCAGCGCCTCGTGGTTCATCGCGTTGCCGTGGGAGAACGGGCCGATGTGGGCGTTGAGCAGGAAGCACTCGCCATCCTTCAGCAGGCCGTAGGCGTCCTTGAGGTTGGCGTTGCCCTCGCGAATGCTCTTGACCTCGGTGCCGCGCAGGGCGACTCCGGCCTCGAATTTATCGAAGAGCATGTAGTTGAAGCTGGCCGAGCGGTTATAGGCGGCGTCGCGCATACCCGAGGCAACCGGGTCGCGGTCCTTCGACTTCGCGGTGGGTTTGGGCTGCGCGGCGACCGTCGGATTGGAGAGCGAGCGGGGCATGGGGGAGATCCATTCCTGTTGCGGCGCGGGTTGCGGCGCACGGGGGGAAACATCTCAGTTTAACATGCGCAGGAAAACGGACTCACCTGTTGGCGCCGGCAACGTCTAACATACACCCCGCAGGCGCAGTGAGTTTATTGGGCGGGAAAGGACCATCCGAAGACAGGTGAAATGGCGCACAACTTGAACAGGCCTATCGCGTTCCGAATGCTATACTCGCCAGAGTCCCACAAGTCCAAGGAGTGCGACCGTCTGGCAACCGGCACCCCAGAGCGCAGTTCGGTTCCTGCCGCGATTCAGCACGGGCGGCCGGGGACGAGTGGACTCTCCAGTTGGCGCAGTTCCACATCCAGCGCGGCGGTGCAACGGGGACAGGACTCCGGCTCGACACAGAACTTTGGCGCAAAGGAAGCAGACCGCATCGGCATGACACGCAGGCACCCATTTTTGCTCCCCAGACTTTCTTTCCGCTTTCCACGCGGATGCGCCGCTGCGTTGCTGGTCTTGTTTGCAACGTTCGTGGCGGTTGCGGTCTTCAGCCCCTCGGCCGAGGCCCAGTCGGCGGGCACGTGGAACCGGCGCGGCCAAACCGCCGAGTTGCGCCAGGACTACGACGCGGCCTACGAGGACTACCTGCACGCCCACCAGAAGAAGCCGGGCGACATGCGCTACCAGGAGCGGCTGGACCGCATGCGCTTCCAGGCGGCGGCGATGCACGTGGACCGCGGCCGGGTGCTGCGCCAGAGCGGAGACATCGCCGGAGCGCTGAACCAATTCACGCGCGCCTTGCAGATCGATCCGGGCAACGAGGCTGCGGCGCAGGAGGTGCAGATCACCCAGCGCCAGGACCAGACGCCGGACGCCTCCGCCGCACCGCCGGGGGCCACCGAAAACAGCGCCGCGCTGCGCGAGATCGCCGACATATCCGCGCCACTGGTACTGAAGCCCGTCTCCGAGGACCCGATCACGCTGCACATGGTGGAGGACACCAAGAACATCTATCAGGCCATCGGCAAGCTGGCCGGACTCAACGTAATCTTCGATCCCGATTTACCTGCCAAGCGCATTCCGGTGGACCTGACCAACGTCAGCCTCTCCGACGCGCTGCGTATCGTGGGCACCGTCTCGGGCACCTTCTACAAGCCGGTGACCGCGGACACCATCTTCGTGGCCACAAACAACCACGAAAAGCACGTAAGCCTGGACGACCTGGCGGTGCAGACCTTCTACCTGACCAATGCCAGCCAGCAGGCCGATGCCAACGAGATCGTGACCGCGCTGCGCAACGTGCTGCCGCCCGAGGACAAGGTGTATCTGATCCAGTCGCAGAATGCGATTGTGATGCGTGCTCCGCAGGAGCATCTTGTGCTGGCCGAGAAGCTGCTCAACGACCTGGACCGCACCAAGGCAGAGGTGGTCGTCGATGTGGCCATCCTGGAGGTGAACAAGGACAAGATCCGCAACCTCGGCATCAGCCTGCCGCAGTCCTTCGGCATCACCCCGCAGGCCAACGACAGCACCACGGCCACCGCGACCGCGACCGCGGGCACCACCAGCAACTCGGCGTTCACGCTGAACACGCTGGCCAACATGAACGCGACGAACTTCGCGGTAACCATCGGCGGAGGCACGCTGAACGCGCTGTTGAGCGATACCGACACCAAGGTGCTGCAGAACCCCAGCATCCGCGCCACGGACGGACAGACGGCCACCATGAAGATCGGCTCCAAGATACCCACCGCCACGGGCAGCTACTCGGCGGGCGCGGCCACCGGCATCACCGCGGGGATCGGGGTGCAGACGCAGTTCACCTACATTGACGTCGGGGTCAACATCGACATGACGCCCACCATCCATCTGGACCGCGAGGTGACGCTCAAGCTCTCGGTCGAGGTCTCGACGGAGAACGGAACAGTCAATATGGGGTCGGGCATCAACGAACCGATCATCAGCCAGCGCTCCGACAAGAGCACCATCACGTTGAAGGACGGAGAGCCATGCCTTCTGGCCGGCATCCTCACCAAGCAGGACAACTACAGCAACAGCGGCACGCCCGGCCTCTCGGAGATTCCCCTCATCAAGTACCTCTTCGGCACCATCAACAAGGAAGTGTCGGACGACGAGATCGTCTTCATCCTGATCCCTCACATCGTGCGCGAGTCGGTGCTGACGCGGCAGAACACGCGCGCCATCGACACCGGCACCGGCACCAACATCGAACTGCGCCGCGCGCCCATTGACGAGCTGTTCCCGGAGAGCGCCGGCCAGGGCAATTCCGCGCCGGCCTCGAACACCACGGCCGCCAACGCGGCATCCGCCATGGTGCAGCAGATGAGGCAGCAGGCCATGCCGCCCCGGGCGGGGGTGAATTCGCCAGCCTCGCCGGCCCCACAGGCCGCACTGGCCGGCCCGCCGGTGACGCTTACCATGGTTCCGGTCAACTCCTCGCAGACGGTGGGCAGCACCTTCCAGGCCTCGGTGGTGCTCTCCAACGCGAAGGATGTCTTCAGCGTGCCGCTGGAGATCCAGTTCGATCCCAGGATTCTGCAGCTTGTCAACGTAGACTCGGACTCGGGAGGCCTGCTGGGCGGCGACGGCCAGCCGGTTGCCCTGGTGCACCGCGACGAAGGCAACGGCCACGTCACGGTCTCCGCCTCGCGTCCGCCGGGCGTCAATGGCGTCAACGGACAGGGCCAGGTGTGCATCTTTACCTTCAAGGCGCTGGCGGCGGGCGACAGCAATATCGCGCTGGTCAAGGTGGGCGCCCGAAACAGCCTGCAGGCCAACCTGCCCGCGGTCGGCTCCCAGGCCGTGGTCCATGTGAAGTGAGGTTCGTGGGGCAAGGTTCGAGGTACGAGGTTCGAGGTGACGGGTGAAGGTTCGAGGTGCAAGGTTCGAGTTGCAGGGTTCGAGACGCTGGTTGCGAGGCTGTTGCCTCGAACCTAGAAGCTCGAACCTCGAACCTGAAGCGGGCCTCACCCTGGTCGAACTGATCATCTGCGTGACCATTGTCAGCATTCTGGCCTGCGCGGCGCTGCCGGTGGCGCGCTTCCAGGTGAAGCGGCAGCGCGAGCGCGAACTGCGCCGCGACCTGTGGGAGATGCGCGACGCCATCGACAAGTACAAGGACGCGGCCGACCGCGGAGGCATTCAGATCAAGCTTGACAGCATGGGCTATCCGCCCGACCTGCAGACCATGGTGGACGGCGTCAACGTGAAGGACAAGAAGGTGCGCTTTTTGCGCGAGATCCCCACCGACCCCATGACCAAATCCACCGACTGGGGCCTGCGCTCCAACCAGGACGACGCCGACTCCGACTCCTGGGGCAGCCAGAACGTCTTCGATGTCTACTCCAAGAGCGACGGCACCGCGCTGGACGGGACAAAGTACAACACATGGTAAGCCTGCGCCCAACTCGCTCGCGTTCCACCCGCCCCGTGGCCCCTGCGCCTCTCATCGGGGACGCCTCTCCTCCAACCTCGAACCTCGGACCTCGGACCCCTGACTCCGGCTTTACCCTGATGGAGCTGATGATCGTCATGCTGATCATCGGCATCCTGGCCGCCATGGCCATCCCGGTCTTCACGCGCAACGTGCAGGCCGCCAAGGAGGCCGTTCTGCGCGAAGACCTGCAGGTGATGCGCACGGCCATCGGCTCCTACACGGTGGACAAGCAGAAGGCGCCGCAGTCGCTGGATGACCTGGTGACGGCGGGCTACTTGAAGGCCATCCCAAAAGACCCCATCACGGGCCGCACCGACACCTGGATCACCGCGCAGTCGGACATGCTCTCGACGGTGGACCAGACCGAGGGCGGCATCGACGACGTACACTCCGGCGCGCAGGTGACGGCGACCGACGGCAGCTCCTGCAGCACATGGTAGAAGGCGCGCGCCCGCGTTGCGCCTATGTCAGAAGAGCTCAGCGTGGGAGCCGAGCCGCACAAAGCGCAGCGTGCTTTCATCGGGCTTCTTATAGATCAGCAACAGGTCAGGCTTCAGGTGGCACTCGCGATGCCTGGTATATTCACCCGTCAGAAAATGATCGCGATACTTGTCGGCCAAAGCAATATCGCCTGCCAACTGCTCCCCGATCTGCTCCCGCAAAGGCGCAAGGTCGCGATGCCTCGGTGTGGAGAGCGCCTTCCGGTAATCCCGTTTGAAGGCATTGGTCCACTCAATCGTTCGCATTGAGTTCTGCCATCATCGCCGCCACGCTCGTGGCTCTGGAGACCTCGCCCCGGTCGCCCGCCCGCATGGCTGCAACCGTCTGCGCGTTGGGGACACGTATGTCGAACGGAAGCGCCTTCTCCACGGCGATGCGCGTCAGCAGGAGTCGCACCGCATCGGAGAGACTCAGACCCATCTCGTCCAGCGTGTCGCAGGCCAGGGTCTTCAAGTCCTGATTGACGCGAATGTGAATCATCGTGGTAAGCGGAGTAGCCATGAATCGATTGTACCTCAAATGAGATACAAGGTCAACCTTGCCTTTCATCGTCGTCCTTTCCACTGGAAGATCCAAGGCCAGCCCTCACAGCGCGGCACAACAAAATGGCGCATACTACGTCTAACAGAGTGTGGGGCCGCGTCCGTTTGCAGGCAGCAGCGCCCCCGCGGAGAAGAAACCCGATGCGTCCTGTAACCCACTACGGTCTCGCCGTCCTGCTTGCCGCGTTTCTGCTTGCCTGCGGTGTCAACGCGCAGCAACCCGCGCCTGCATCGACCATCCCTGCGACGACCCCTGCGACCACCCCTGCGGATTCGACAACGGCCCAACCGACCGCATCCGCTCCGGCCACGGCGCAGCCAGACGCCGCAGCGCAGCCCGCGCCGCAGACAGGAACTCCCGCAGCTACCCAGCCAGCCGCGGCACCCACCCAACCAGCCGCAGCGCCCGCCCAGCCAGCCACCAACAGCTCGGACCGGCCCGCGTTTGGGGTTCCCAACGACACCAGCGCGAAGACCGACACCGGCGCCGCCAAGCCTGACACCGCATCTGACACCTCCAACAAGCCGCTGGCCGCAAAGACCGCCGACACAGCCAAGACCGACGTTCTTCCCTCGCCCGGCGAGGCGCTCGACCCGCACATCAAAAAAGGCAGCGAGGACGACGTGGACGCCATTGGCACGCGCAACATCGGCGCGCGCGGCGTCACCAACTGGTACTCCACCAACTGGGAGATCGGCACCGGCAAGCAGTACTCCATGGAGATTGAGAAGTCCGCCCACCTCATCACCGACCCGGTGGTGGTCGAATACGTCAACCGCGTGGGCCAGAACATCGTGAAGAACTCCGACTGCAAGGTGCCGTTCACCATCAAGATCATCGACTCGGACGAGATCAACGCCATGGCTCTGCCGGGGGGATTTTTCTATGTCAACTCCGGGCTGATCCTGGCCGCCGACGAGGAGGCCGAACTGGCCGGCGTCATGGCCCACGAGACCGCCCACGTCTGCGCCCACCACGCCGCGCGCGGGCAGACCAAGGTGAACTTCGCCGAGATCGCCTCCATCCCGATCATGATCCTCGCCCAGGGAAGCTACGCCGGCTACGGCGTCTATGAGGCCTCGCAGCTCGCCATCCCATTGGGCCTGCTGGAGTTCTCGCGCGAGTACGAGGCGGAGGCCGACTGGCTCGGCGTGCAGTATATGTACCGCGCGGGCTACGATCCGCAGGCCTTCATCCAGATCTTCGAGAAGCTGGACGCGCTGGAGAAGCACAAACCGGGAACGCTGGCCAAGGTCTTCGCCGACCATCCGCAGACGCCGGACCGCATCGCCCACTCCGAGCAGGAGATTGCCACCATCCTGCCCGCGCGGCCGGATTACATGGTCTCCACCAGCGAGTTCGACGACATCAAGGCGCGCCTGGCGCGCATCGAGAACCGGCGCAAACTCAACGACAAGGGCAACGGCAACGCGCCCACCCTGCGCCGCACCGGCGGTACCAACAACGACCCCAACTCCACCACCGGAACCTCCACCACCGACGACCGCCCAACCCTGGGACGCCGCGACTAGGCCGTATCGGCATACCGGGGGCTGGGGGGCTGGCCCACTCACCGTTTTTCTTTTGAACCCACAAACAGTGGGTGTCCCATCAACAGTGGGTGTCCCATCAACAGTGGGTGTCCCATCAACAGTGGGTGGCTGTAGATGGTCAAGAGGTTGTTCCATTTTCGGAGCGGCTGATGGGCGGCTTGTAGTTGAGGCTACCATGGGGTCTTTCACGGTTGTAATAGTCATTCCATGGACGCAGGTATTGGTCTCT
>Ga0224555_1000221_pt1 | contig 84346 bp, 66 predicted proteins | sample 714S23034metaG_FD_180687 | JGI IMG/M metagenome (GOLD analysis project Ga0224555, IMG submission 180687) | Peat soil microbial communities from Stordalen Mire, Sweden - 717 S2 30-34 | ecosystem: Environmental > Terrestrial > Soil > Wetlands > Peat | place: Sweden: Norrbotten County, Stordalen... | reverse complement strand
CAGGTTGATAAAGCGAACGGAGTCAGGCAGCTTGGCCGGTTCGAAGAATGTGTACTGTTGCTGGTATCGCAGCATTTTTATGGCGGATTCGCCGAGGACAGTGAAATAGAGAGCGGGACGCTCCGGGGTGGCATTGGCGAAGACGAACTGGTGTGCCAGCGTTGTCTTCCCGCTTCCAGGGGCGCCCGCTATGATGTTGAACGAGAATTCGGGGAGGCCGCCGCCCACAATTTCGTCGAGGCCCGGAACTCCGGTCGGTAGTTTGTTTATTGTTACTTTTTCTTGAGTGCTCACGCTTTTCTCCCGTTTCCCGAATTGCGATCGTCAAAGGCTTCACCTGGCCACGCATTCCGCAGCAGGCTTAACGTTAAAGCTTCGCCAAGGAAGATAAGAAGCAAACCGAGCAAGCGAGAAATGAGGATGACTCCCGCTTCGTGAACCCGATCCTTCTCAACGTTGATCGGAGGCTCAATCGCGCTCATGCCTTGCAGATTTCCATCTGGCGCCACCCGCACCGCGCTAAGGCTGGGAACTTCTGATCTCGCCAGCGTCAAAGCACGAGACGCGAGCGACTGAAAGCCGGCAGCTCCAGCCAATTCAACAAGGCTCTGGCGCAGCTTCTCGTAGACGCGTAGGGTGGTAGACCCCACCGGCTTGGAGGCATCGTCCGCATCGACTTCGTAAGTAAGAAGCCGATGAGCTAAATCTCGCATTTCCGGGAGAGTGGTCATGTTCAACGCCGCTTCGCTCCTGGCAGAAGATTCCGATATCCGTTACACGCCTCACGCGAGGATCAGGGCGACGATAACCTCTTCTTGCAAATGATCCCGCGGTTAAACTGCTCTCGATACGGTCCGACCTTCCAAAAAGACTCGGATCTGGATTAAGCGTTGCCGGAAGTCAATTCATATAGCGATTCGTTTGTAGGTTCGGTGCATCCTGCGAGCCGCCAGCCTTGCTTCGGATGAGCGTGAAGACGTCCAGAACCGTAGCGATACTGCGAAGGTTGCCGGCCACACTCATGAGACCATCTTCCATCCCGGGATGTCTGTCCGCCAGGGTCTCAATGTGCTCGCTTACGCTCCTCAGCCGGTCAATTTCCAGCAGAAGGTCTTCGAAAGTCACAGCCCTTGCCGCTTCATCGGCCGCTGAGGGTATCGTGGCCGCTGTGGCCAAGGCCGACTCGCTCCTCACGTCGACCTGACTGCGTAAATCTTCGATCAAACGCAGCGTCGTTGCTTCGCCCAGGAAAGTGAGAAAGAGCGCGAGCAGCTGCGCAATCAAAATGACTCCAGCCTCGCCGTTCTCCTCCGCCTGAGACTCAACTTCGCCGAGACCGCGCAAGTCTCCATTCGCCGTCATCTGAACGGCGCCGAGCTGGGGAGACTCCGACTTGGCGAGAGCCAACGCACGAGAAGCGAGCGCCTGAAAACCGTCAACTCCAACGGAGGCTCCGAGCTGTCGTCGCAGCCTCTCGTAGACGCGCACAGTTGCAGCTCCGGTTTGCAGGGAGGTCGTACCCGCATCGGCCTCGGAAGCAACCAGACTGCGGGCCAAATCGTGTGTCTTTTGTCGAGGAAGCATCGGTTTCGTTCTTTCTTTGCGTGCCATAGCCTTCCCTTGCCTACGGGCATTTATCGCAATGGCATTTTGTTGCCGGCGGTCGCAGTGATGAGGTTCGGCGCGATTCGAAGCTCCATTTTGGCGTCACTAAAACCAAGATACTTGAAAGATCTCCAGAAAAGTGGCCACAATTGACCAGTTCCCCCGCCGTCGGTGGGCCCATGCCAAAGCATGGGGAGAGTCTCCAGCTGAGGTGCTTGCACCGATGCTGCGTATGCACGGCCTGTGCGGATACAAGAGGCATTCTCGTGTATTTAGCAGAGACATCGAGAAGCCGCCTTGCAAGCGATTACACCCCACGCATCATCCCGCACCATCCGGGCGCATCGGTGCCGCTCGAAGCTGCCCAGATTCTCTGGCAACAGTGATGTTCACCGCCTCGAGTAGCTTCGGCGAAGCTTCGATAGGTATCGAAATGATCGTTCTTCTATTTTATTGAATTTAAAGGGGATTGGCTCCTCAGGTATGACTCGAACCTACAACCCTTCGGTTAACAGCCGAAATACTGTCCCAAATGCAGCTAAACTTCCAAAACGGAAGAGAACCGCAAGGCTGTCGTACCGGGGGCAACTTCGGGGGCAACTTTGCGGGCAACTTTTCCGGCTAATTCTATGAAATTCCGGCTGCTTATAGTCCTCTGGACGAGGTTGTGGTAGTCGATGGCGCTACCAAAACTCAAATCTGAAATCCGCTTTCTTCACCCTGACTGTTATCGACTGCTGGGGCGAGTCCCGCGCTCGCCTGGACGGCCAATCCCATGAAACTCTGGATCGCCGCCGTCGGCGCACGTCCCCGTGACGCATTCGACGAGTTGGTCCGCCTGTATGTCGAACGGATCAAGCCGCTGCTGCCTGGCACCGGAAAGTCGACGGTTGAAACGCCGGTCTATCGCACGGAAGACGCGCTGTGGAAAGCGATCGAACGCGAGCGCTCCCGCACTGCGCCGTGGGTCGTGCTCCTCGATGAGCGCGGCCGGTCAATGTCGTCAGAAGGTTTTGCCCAGTGGCTTGGCCGCGAGCGCGACCAGGGCCGGCAACTGCTGATCTTCGCCATTGGCCCCGGCGATGGCTGGTCGCATGACTCCCGCAGGCGCGCCGCCGAGACCCTTTCCCTCGGCCCCATGACCCTGGCGCACGAGCTGGCACGCGTGGTGCTCTGCGAACAGATCTACCGCGCGCTGACGATCCTCGCCGGTCACCCGTATCATCGAGCAGGAAGCCGTTAGGCGGAGCTGGATTCCTGGAGAACGCAGTGACCGATATCCCGAGCGAAACCCGCAAAGGCCTCATCCTCATTAACACCGGCCCCGGCAAAGGCAAGACAACCGCGGCGATGGGTACCGCGTTGCGCGCGGTCGGCAACGGCATGCGCGTTCTCATGTTGCAATTCCTCAAAGGCTCATGGCACTACGGCGAACTCGACTCGACAAAAGCCTTCGGCGACAACTTCGTTCTGCGCCAGATGGGGCGTGGTTTCGTAAAGATTGGCGGCGCCGAAACCGATCCTGAAGACATCCGTCTGGTCGAAGAAGCCTGGGAAGAGGCGTGCGCCGCGATCCTCTCCGGCGAGTGGGACATGGTCATCCTCGACGAGATCAACTACGCCATCAGCTACGGCATGCTGGACCCGGCGAAGGTGGTTGAAACGCTCGAGGCGCGCCCGGAGATGGTCCACGTCATCCTCACCGGCCGCAACGCGCATCCATCGCTCGTTGCCATTGCCGACACCGTGACTGAAATGCGCGAAGTGAAGCACGCGTATCAGAAGGGAATTCTCGCCCAACGCGGCATCGAGTACTAGCTGCGCCAGGAATCGATCTTCCCGCCTCTAACCGCCGCCGCCATCGCTTCGATGTCCCCGCTCAGCACGCGGTCCTCGCCCAGTCCCTTCACCACCTCACGCAACCGCGCATGTGCTTCGCCCACCCGTCTTGCTGGCTTCAGTGGAGCGCGATAATCCAGCGCCTGCGCCGCGCACAGAAGCTCTATCGCGAGCAGCCGCTCCGCATTCTCGACGATCTGCCGGAATTTCAGCGCCGCCGTCATTCCCATTGACACGTGATCCTCTTTGCCGCCCGAAGTGGGCACGCTGTCGGCGCTCGCTGGATGCGCCAGCACCTTCGCCTCATTCAACAGCGCTGCCGCGACGATGTGCGCGATCATGAACCCCGACGAAACTCCCGGCGTTTTCGACAAAAACGGCGGCAGCCCTTCGTTGATGTCCGGATTCACTAGCCGGTCGATGCGCCGCTCCCCGATCCCCATCAGCGTCGTCATCGCAATCGCCGCCGCATCCAGCTGCAGCGCCAGCGGCGCACCATGAAAATTCCCGCCGGAGAGAATTTCGCCTTCGGCGAATACGAGGGGATTATCTGTAGCAGCGCCTGTTTCAATCTCGAGCGTTGTCCGCGCGTGCCCGAGCGCATCGCGCACCGCTCCATGTACCTGCGGCATACAGCGTAGGCAATACGCATCCTGCACGCGGGGATCGTTTTCGCGATGCGACTCGCGAATCTCGCTCTCCTCGAGCAGCGCGCGCAAATGCGCCGCCGCCGCCATCTGCCCCGCATGCGGCCGCAGCGCATGAATGCGCTCATCGAACGGCGTCGGCGTCCCTTTCAGGGCCTCCAGCGTCATCGCGCCGGCCAGATCGGCCAACTCCACCACGCGTAGCGAGCGCGCCAGCGCCATACCCCCAACTCCTGTAATACCCTGGGTGCCGTTCAGCAGCGCCAGGCCCTCTTTAGCTTCAAGCACCAGCGGCTGAAGCCCCGTCTTCAGCATCGCCATCGCCGCCGGCATCTCGCGCCCGTCCAGCAGCACCATGCCTTCGCCGATCATGGCCAGCGCAAGGTGGGCCAGCGGCGCCAGGTCTCCGCTCGCCCCCACGGACCCGCGCGCGGGCACGACGGGATGAATCCCGCGGTTCAGCAGCGACAGCAGCATCTCCACCACCGCGGGTCGTACGCCACTAAAGCCCTTGGCCAGCACGTTTGCACGCAGCAACAGCATCGCGCGAACCTCCGGCTCCGGCAGTGGCTCCCCCACGCCGCACGCATGACTCCGGACCAGATTCCGCTGCAGCGCCCGCACCTCGCCGGGCTCGATCCGCACATCCGAGAGCTTGCCAAAGCCGGTGTTCACGCCATACACGGTCGCGCCGCGCGCCAGCAGCCCATCGACCACAGCGCGTGATTCGTGGATGCGCGGCAACGCCGCCGGATCGAGCGCCACAGCGCGCTTATCCAAAGCCACCTGACCGATTTCATCGAGAGAAAGAGGCTGACCGGAAAGCAGAAGTGGGGAGGCCATCACCGAACAGAGTACAGGGTGCAGGGAACAGCGTACAGAGAAGGGATCTCCTCAGGCTGTCACCTGCAACCTGCCACCTGTAAACTGTTCTGCTACCGCACCGGCTCCTTCACCAGGGATCCCTTCACCCCATACCACGCGATGTACAAGTAGCACAGGATCGGCAACACGAACGCATGATGAATCCCGATCCGATCCGCCAGCATTCCCTGCAGCTCCGGAATGATTGCGCCGCCCACGATGGCGGTGATCAGTAAGCCGGAGGCTTCGCCGGTCAGCGGTCCCATCTCGGCGACGCCCAGAGTGAAGATCGTCGGGAACTGAATCGAGTTAAAGAGCCCTACCAGCAGGATGCTCCACACCGCGAACGATCCGTTCGTGAGCATCGACACCACCACCAGTACCGACGCGCACAGCGCGCACACGCTCAGCATCCTGCCTGGGCTCACTTTTTGCTGCAGCCCCGACCCGATGAAACGCCCCACCATCAGCCCGCCCCAGTAGAGCGGCACCCAACTGCCCAGCGCCTTCAGCAGGAATCGCAGCAGCGCCGCCGAGGCCGCGTGCACCGATCCGCCGGCCATCGCCTGCGCCAGTCCGCCGATCTCCGGCTGCGAAAAATAGTTGATCAGGAAGCTGCCGATCGAAACCTCGGCGCCCACGTAAACAAAAATCCCGATCGCACCGAAGATCACATGCGGATGCCGCCAGATTCCGCCCTTCTCTTTACGCAACTCACCAGGCCGATAATCCTTCGTAGTTTCAATGCGCGGGAACTTGTACATCGCGATCGCCAGGCCCAGCAGCACCAGCGCCAGCGCGATCCCCACATACGGAATGTTGACCGTCGACGCCTCATGAATCTGATACGCCTTGTGCACGGCCGGCGACATCTTCGAGACGTCCTGCACAGCGCCCGCCGTGCGCAGAATCACGAAGGCTCCGAAGATGGGCCCCACCACCGTGCCCAACGAATTGAACGCCTGCGTCAGGTTCAGCCGGCTCGATGCGGTGCGCGCGGGACCCAGCACCGTCACATACGGATTCGCAGCCACCTGCAGCGCTGTGATTCCGGCAGCGAGCACGATCAGCGCGCCAAGGAACAGCGGATACGAGGGAACCTTCGCGGCCGGAACAAACAGCAAAGAGCCCACGCCCATCGTCAGCAGGCCGGCCACCATGGTCTTCTTGTAGCCGATCCACTCCACCACCTTGCCCGACGGAATCCCCAACACCGCATAGGTCGTGAAGAACGCGAACTGCACCAGCATCACCTGCGCGTAATTAAGCTGGAAGATCGACTTCAGATGGGGAATCAAAATGTCGTTCAGCGACGTCAAGAAGCCCCACATGAAAAACAGCGTGGTCACCATCGCCAGCGCGCTGCCGTAGCTGGCGCCTTCGCCGCCGGGTGCAACCTTTATTGATTCATTGCTGCTGGTTCCGGAAATCGCCATCTTCTGCTCGTTTCTCGCTTCCGCTCGTTGGTGCCTCGTCCCTTAATAGATGTCCAGTTGCGGACTGCCGACAGACGCCGCCAAAGAAAACAAAACAAACCACCCGCGATCATATAGGGCGGACCCTATCCTGGGAGCGCTCGAAAGGTACCGGAATCCGGTAAGAAACCCTTTCCGTCCTGAAACTTTAGGCTCCCTGGTTCGTCAGATCACCCAGGTTCCCGCGAGATAATGGAATAAGGATGAATCGAACAGGACAACTGCGCGCAGCACTCGCCGGGCTCTGCTGCCTCCTCGCAATCGCTGCCGTTCGCCCGGCCTGCGCGCAGGCCCCCATCTCCAGCCGCGTGATCGGCACCGTCACCGCCGTCAGCGGTACCTCGGTCTCGGTCATGCAGGATTCCGGGACAGATGTCAGTGTCACGGTCCCTGAGACCGCTAACATCGTCCGCACCGAGCCGGGCTCGAAGAGCCTCGCCGGCGCCACCAAAATTACGCTGCCGGACATCGCAACCGGAGACCGCGTTCTGATCCTCGTCGCCGGTGATCCTCCTGCCGCCAAAGTCGTCGTGGTCAACAAGGCAAGCGATATCGCCGCCAAACAGCAGAAGGAGCAGGCGGACTGGGCTCGCCGCGGCGTCGGCGGTCTGGTCAAAGCTGTCGATGCCGGCGCAGGAACTGTAACCATCACGGCGACGAATCGCACTCTGACGATTCACACCACGCCGTCGACGATTTTCCGCCGTTACGCGCCCGATTCCGTGAAGTTTACCGACGCGCAGCCCTCTGCGCTCGCGGCTATTCAGCCCGGCGATCAGGTGGAAGCGCGCGGCGACCGCGCCGTCGACGACGTCACCGCCGACGAGATCGTTTCCGGTTCGTTCCGCAACATTGCCGGCACTGTGTCCTCCATCGACGCGAGTGCGAATACGTTCGTCGTGAAAGATCTCGTTACGAAGAAGACGGTCACCATCAAAACCACGCCCGACTCCGACCTGCGCAAGCTCGATCCGCAAATGGCGCAGATGATCGCCGTGCGTCTCCGCGCCAGTGGCGGAGCCAACGCCGGCGCGGCGCAGGGATCCTCCGCGCAACATGCCGCCGCTCCCGCAGTTGGCGCTCCTGCCGGTGGCGGCCAGTTCCGCGGACAAGCTGGCACTGGTGCTCAGGGTGCCCCCGGCGGCGGCCAGGGCGGCGCAGCCGGATTGGCTCGTGTCCTCCAGCATTCGCCGGAAATTCACGTCTCCGACCTCCATAAGGGTGACGCGGTCATGATCGTTGCCACCTCCGGCAGCCCTGATTCGGCGACAGCAATCCGCCTGCTCGCAGGCGTGGAGCCCATGCTGCAGGCTTCAGCCAGCGGAAGCCAGAGCATGTTCTCCTCGGCATGGAGCGGGCTGGGCGGCAGTGCGAGCAGCGATCAGGGCGGCGGCGAGGCAACGTCGCAGTGAGAAAGTACGTTCTTAAGCAAGAAATAAGGTGAACCTGCCAGGCTAAATGTGCGTCTCTTCTGGCAGAGGCTGATTCCAAACCAAGCCGCCGGGCACGACCCCCGAGCGGTACTCAAACGAAGGAAAACTACTTTGAACTGCAGAACCCCCGATTACTTGAAGTGTCTAACTTTTCCGATCCGCTCTGCGGCAATCGTTTCTCGCCCGGTTTCCTCACGATGGACCGGCCGTCGGCCCCTGACTGCATTTTTTGCCGGTCTCCTGCTCGCCGCCGCCCCATTGGTTTCCGCACAGGACCTCGCGGCACCCACGACTCCTTCCGCTCCTCAGGCCGCCCCCGCCGCTCCCGCGCAGAATGCCGGCGGCATTCGTGGCCAGGTCGCCGACCCCTCCGGTGCGGTCATCCCCGGAGCCACCATCGTTGTCCTCGACACGGCCGGCAAGACCGTCGGCAAAGCTACCGCCGACGCCGGTGGCGTGTACGCAGTGCACGGTATTCCTCCGGGAACTTACTCCGTGTGGGTTACCGCTCCGGGATTCGCGGTCTATCGCGTTCCGAACATCGCCGTTGCCGCCGGCCAGATCAAAACCCTCAACCCCGCCCTCCAGATCCAGATGCAGCAGCAGCAAGTCGAAGTCCAGGCCGAGAACACCACCATTGGCACGGCTGCCGACGCCAATGCCAGCGCCATCGTGATCAAGGGCAGCGACCTCAACGCACTTTCTGACGATCCCGACGAACTGCAGAACGAATTGCAGGCCCTCGCCGGTCCTTCTGCCGGCCCCAACGGCGGACAAATCTACATCGACGGCTTCACCGGCGGCCAGCTTCCGCCCAAGTCCTCTATCCGGGAAATCCGCGTCAACCAGAATCCCTTCTCGGCGGAATACGATCGCCTCGGCTACGGCCGTATCGAGATCTTCACCAAGCCGGGTACCGACAAGCTGCACGGCCAGGCTGAAGTCTCCGGCAACGATTCCGCCTTTAACTCCCAGAACCCGATTCTCTACGGCAAGAGCGAGCCCTCCTACTCCTCGTGGTTCCTGCACGCCAACGTCGGCGGCCCTATCAACAAGAGCACTTCGTACTTCGTCAGCATCTTTGCCCGCAATCAGCAGAACGAGGCCATCCTCGAAGCCATCGACCCCACCAGCGTCACTCTTGTGACCAATCCCGACGGTTCGCAGAGCGCCACCGGGACGTCGCTCAATGAGGCCATCAACAATCCCAGCTCGCGCATCAGCTTAAGCCCGCGTGTCGACCTGCAGCTCGGCAAGGCGAATACTCTCACCATGCGCTACGAATACAACCGTGGCGTGAGCACCAACGGCGGCCTCAATCCGCTGAGCCTGCCCAGTCAGGCCATCGATACGAACCAGCAGGAAAATCAGATTCAGCTCTCCGACAGCCTGATCCTCAGCCCCAGGCTGGTCGACGACATCCGATTCCAGTACCGCCGCATTCGTAACAATCAGAACCCGGTGGCGCTCGCCTACAATGCACAGGGCCAGCCACTGCCTTCCGTCACCGTGCAGCAATCCTTTACCTACGGCGGCAGCAATGCCCAGACCGTGCAGGATCACGAGAACGACTTCGAACTGCAGAACTACTTCTCCGGAGCCTTCGGCGCGCACTCCCTCAACTTCGGCGCCCGCGCTCGTTCCTACGACGACACCAACCTGAGCACGAGTGGCAGCAACGGCTCTTATGTCTTTCCGACTCTCGGCGCCTATGTCGGCTGCGTGAACCCCTCCCTCGGTCCCTGCGCGCCGCAGCAGTACAGCTTCACCAACGCCGCCAATCCTGTGGCCCGCGCCATCCTCTTCGACGGTGCGCTCTTCTATCAGGACGACTGGAAGGTCAACCCGCGCTTCACCTTCAGCTATGGCGGGCGGTGGGAAACCCAGAACCGCATCAACGACAAAAGTGACTGGGCCCCGCGTGTAGCTGTTGCCTACGCTCTTGGTCGCGCTTCCGGCAAGCAGCAGCCCAAAACCGTGGTCCGCGCCGGATATGGCTGGTTCTACCAGCGCTTCACGGTCGCAAACGGATTCGGCGCGCAGGTGCCTTACATCGCCCAGGCTATTCACCTCAGCGAGGACAAAAAGCATGAAACCGCTGTGATCGTGAATGAGCCGGCCTTCTTCTACCCGAATGCCCCTTATAATCCCGGCACCGTCTCCAGCGGCACGGGCCGCAATGCGCCGACGTTCTACTCCATTTCACCGAATATGAAGGCAGCCAATGATATGGAAGCCGCCATCGGCGTTGACCGGCAGCTATCGAAACTTATGACCGGCAACGTTACCTACGTCTACTCGCAGGGCATCCATCAATACTTCACGGACAATCTCAGCGCAGCTGCGGATGAAATCAACGATCCCGGCGCGATTACCAGCTTCGAGAATGACGAGTATCCTGCGAGCCAGCCCGGCGAACCCTCGCAGAATGACATGCAGTACCAGTCGGGCGGCTTCTATCGCGAGCATCAGCTGATGGCCACCATCCGGGCCAATTACCGCTATTTCAGCTTCTTCACCAATTACACCTACAGCAATGCCCATGGCGATACCAGCGGCGTCGGTACGGTGCCTTCGGTCTCGAGCGAACCCGGCCTCGATTACGGCCGCACCACCTTCGACATCGCCCAGCGTGTGATGGTCTTCGGCAACGTTATGTTCCCCTGGCGCATCTCCGCGTCGCCCATGCTGGTGGCCAACGCAGGCTCCCCCTTCAACGTCACCACGGGTGCCGACCTTACCGGGAACAACCAGTTCAACGCCCGGCCTACGTATGCGGCCTCCTGCACTGAGTCGGGAGCGGTACAGACCACTCTCGGCTGCTTCAACGTCAATCCCTTCGGAACCGGCGAGAAAATCGTCCCTTACGGCCTCGGTACCGGCCCCTCCAACGTCAGTTTGAACATGCGCCTTGGCAAGGTCATCGGCATCGGCCCCAGACTGGGTGAAGGCGAGCACGCCGCGGGCGGCGGCCCGGGCGGCGGCTTCCACGGTGGTCCTCCGGGACTCGGCGGCGGTGGATTGAGTGGTTCGCGTGGCGGTCCCGGCCGTCTTGATCAGGCGGTCAACCGCAAATACACCCTGAACTTCACCGTTTGGGCCACCAACATCCTGAATCACGAAAATCTCGGTACCCCGAACGGCGGCCTGCAGTCGCCCTACTTCGGCAAGTCGCAGTCGCTCGCCGGTGGCTTCTTCGGCCCACAATCGGGAGGCAACCGCACCGTCAATTTGCAGGCCAGCTTCAGCTTCTAGCCGCGATCAGCGTGACTCCGGCCATTAGCCGCTGGCCGCTGTGCTCCCGCTAAGATGGAAGTGACTATGACCACTCCATCGCTCGGCTTTGCTACGCGCGCCATCCACGACGGTCAGGGCCCCGATCCCCGGACCGGAGCTGTCAACGTTCCGCTCTACCTGACCTCCACTTACGAACTGCAGGGCATCGAGCAGCACCGCGGGTGGGAATACTCCCGCGTCTCGAACCCCACGCGCGATGCCGTCGAAGTCAACCTGGCCTCGCTCGAGGGCGGCACCAGCGGCCACGCTTTTGGGAGCGGCATGGCGGCCATCGCCGCACTGGTCACGATGCTCAAGGTCGGCGACCACGTCATCTGCGGGCACAACGTCTATGGCGGCACCACGCGCCTGTTCACTCAGGTCATCCCGCATCACGGCATCGAGTTCAGTTTTGTCGATACCTCGAACCCCGACAACGTCCGCAGCGCCCTCCGCCCCGCCACGAAGCTCGTTCACATCGAAACGCCGACCAACCCGCTGATGATGCTCACCGATATTCGCGCCGTCGCGGATATCTGCCACGAGCACGGCATACCCATGAGCGTCGACAACACTTTCATGTCGCCGTATTTCCAGAGACCCATCGAGTTCGGCGCCGATGTCGTCATGCACTCGACCACCAAGTTCCTCAACGGCCATTCCGACGGCCTTGGCGGAATCCTCGTCACCACGCGGGCCGACCTCGCTGAGCAGTTTCGCTTCGTGCAAAAGTGTACGGGCGGCATCCTCTCGCCCTTTGAGAGCTGGCTCATCCTGCGGGGCGTCAAGACGCTCGCGGTCCGGATGCGCCAGCACGACGCCAACGGCCGCGCGGTCGCCGGCTTTCTCTCGAAGCACCCGAAGGTGAGCCGCGTCCTTTATCCCGGACTTGCGTCGCACCCGCAACACGAACTGGCGAAGCGCCAGATGTCAGGCTTCGGCTCCATGATCGCCTTCGAAGTCGGATCGCGCGCCAACGCCGACAAACTCCTCCGCTCCGTCCGTGTCATCACCAACGGCGAATCGCTCGGCGGCGTCGAGTCGCTGATCTCGCACTCCGCCACCACCACGCACGCTTCCGTTCCCCCGGAGGAGCGGCGGCGCCTCGGGATCACCGAAGGCCTCGTCCGCATCTCGGTCGGCATCGAGGACGAGGCGGATATTCTCGCCGATCTCGACCAGGCCCTGGCGAAACTATGAAGCTCGCGGCGCTATTAGTGTTCTTCGCGATCCTCAGCAGCGGCGCACAAACCGCGTCTACCCACACCTGGCGCTACATCCGCGTGGGCGCGCCCGACAACATCGCGGTGCGTCCCCGCGCCGGATACGCACTCATGGGCGGCGGCACCGACCTCGACGATGCGTTTCTCTGGCTTTGCGACCGCGCCGCCGGCGGCGATTTCCTCATCCTCCGGGCCGCCGGGACCGACGCCTATAACTCGTACATCCAGCACCTCTGCCGACTCAACTCCGTCGCGACTCTGATCATTCCCGATCGCGCGTCGTCCACGAACCAATTTGTAATCGACACGATTACGCATGCCTCGGCTATCTTCATTGCTGGCGGCGATCATGCCCGTTACATCAATTTCTGGGCTCGAACTCCGGTCGAAGACGCGCTGCGCGACGCGGTTGTGCGCGGCATTCCCATCGGTGGAACCAGTGCAGGCCTCGCCGTTCTGGGCCAATACATCTACTCCGCGCAGAACGACCGCCCCGACGACAAGGACCTAAGCTCCGACGAGGCTCTCGCCGATCCCTTCTATCGCCAGGTCGTTATCGCGCCGGATCTTCTCGGCATCCCGATCCTGCGCGGCATCATCACCGATACGCATTTCGACACGCGCAAACGCGAAGGCCGTCTGCTCGCCTTCATGGCACGCATCCGTTCCACCGGTTCGCCGCACGTGCTCCATGGGATTGGTGTGGATGAGCGAACAGCCGTCCTCGTCGAACGCGACGGCAGCGCGCTGGTCATCGGCAAAGGCAAGGGAGAGGCGGACTTCTTTGAAGTTTCTTCTCAGCCGCAGGAGTTTGCACCCGGGCATCCGCTCACCTTTGGCCCGATCCGCTTCGACGCGATTCCCGTGGGTGGCGGGTTCAATCTCGCTGCGTGGCGTGGAGAGAAACCGGGCACCACCTTGTGGGTGCGCGCCGGTGAAATCTCCGTCGAACGGTAGGCACGATCATCGGCTGAGACCCCAAAAGCAAAAGGCAGGCTCGATTCCGAGCCTGCCTTTTCCGTACCCTGAACGCTGACAACTGAACGCTGAACGCTGGCCTACTGATGCGGCCTCTGCTCCGGCTGCACCACCGGATTCAGTACGCCCGGCTCCAGCACACTCGGCGTCTCTTCCTTCAGCTCCGGGAGCGGAGCCTCCAGCGCAATCTTCAGCACCTCATCCATCGTGTCCACGAAGTTCAGCTTCATCGCGCTCTTCAGGTTCTCCGGAAGTTCCGGCAGATCCTTCCGGTTGTCCTCCGGCAGGATGGCCTCGAAGATGCCCGCACGATGCGCCGCCAGCAGCTTCTCTTTGAGTCCCCCGATCGCCAGTACCTTGCCGCGCAGCGTTACTTCGCCGGTCATGGCCAGGTCGCGGCGCACCGGAATCTTCGCCAGCGCGCTGGCCAGCGCCGTAGCCAGCGTAATTCCCGCCGACGGCCCGTCCTTCGGAATCGCGCCTTCCGGCACATGAATGTGAATGTCGACGTTGCGATAGAAGTCCCTTGGCAGGCCAAGATGATGCGCGCGGCTCCGCACATACGAGAGCGCCGCCTGCGCCGACTCGGTCATCACGTCGCCCAACTGCCCGGTGGTCGTCAGCTTGCCCTTGCCGTCCAGCACCTGCACCTCGGTCTGCAGGATGCTGCCGCCGACCTCGGTCCACGCCAGCCCGTTCACCAGGCCAATTTCGCTCTTCTCGTGCACCATCGAATCGCGGAACTTCGGCACGCCCAGAAATTCGGAAATATTCTCCGGCGTTATGGTCTCCTTGTGCTTCGCGCCGGCCTTCACCACGCGCCGCGCCACCTTGCGGCATACGTTGCCGATCTCACGCTCCAGGTTGCGGACGCCCGCCTCACGCGTGTAGCTGCGGATCATCTCCGCGATCGCGCCATCGGTGAAGGCGAGATTCTTGTCCGTCAGCCCGGTGTTGTCGCGCTGCTTTTTCAGCAGGTACTGCTTCGCGATCTCCAGCTTCTCCACTTCGGTGTAGCCGTGCAGTCGCAGAATCTCCATGCGATCCTGCAGCGCCGGCGGTATCGTGTGCAGCACGTTGGCCGTCGCCACGAACAGCACCTGCGAGAGGTCGTACTCCACATCGAGGTAGTGATCCTGGAAGCTGTGGTTCTGTTCCGGATCCAGCACCTCCAGCAGCGCCGATGCCGGATCGCCGCGGAAATCCGACGCCATCTTGTCCACTTCATCGAGCATGAACACGGGATTCCGCGTCCCGGCCTTCTTCATCGACTGGATGATCTGTCCAGGCAGCGCGCCAATGTAGGTGCGGCGATGCCCGCGAATCTCGGCCTCATCCCGCACGCCGCCCAGCGACAAGCGCACGAACTTGCGGCCCGTCGCCTTTGCAATCGACATGCCCAGAGAGGTCTTGCCCACGCCCGGAGGCCCAACGAAGCACAGGATGGAGCCCTTGGGGTTCTTCACCAGCTGCCGCACCGCCAGAAATTCCAGGATGCGCTCTTTGATCTTTTCCAGGCCGTAGTGATCGGCGTTCAGCACCTTCTCGGCGTGATCGATGCTGCGCGTTTCCTTGGATTTTTTCTTCCACGGCACCGCCAGCAGCCAGTCCAGATAATTACGCGAAACGGTCGACTCGGCCGACATCGGCGGCATCGCCTCAAGCTTCTTCAGCTCCTGGATCGACTTCTCAAAGACGTCCTTTGGCATACCGGCCGTTTCGATCTTCTTCTTCAGCTCGTCGAACTCGCTCTTCTCACCGCGCCCGAGTTCTTTCTGGATCGCCTTGATCTTCTCGTTGAGGTAGTACTCTTTCTGTGCTCGCTCCATCTGCCGCTTCACCCGCGACTGGATACTGCGGTCCATGTTCAGCTTCTCGATCTCGATATCGAGCACATCGGCGATCTTCAGCAGCCGCTCCGGCAGGTCGAAGATGTCCAGCAGTTCCTGTTTATCCGGCACTTCCAGCTGCAGATTCGCGGCAATCGTATCGGCCAGCTTCGAGGGCTCGTCGGTCCGGATCGCCGACGCTACAGTCTCCACATTCAGCGACTGCTGCAGCTTCACATATTGCTCAAACAGGGAAGTGACGCGCTGCACAAGTTGCTCGACCTGCGGCGTGATCTCCGGAAGCGGCTTGGCCACCTTCACCGTCGCCACAAAGAACCCGTCGGAGTCGTTGATCTCGACGGCGCGTGCCCGTTCGATGCCTTCGACCAGCACCTTGATGTTGCCGTCAGGCATGCGCACGCTCTGCACGATGTTGCCTACGGTGCCGACCTGGTAGATCTCATCCGGCCGCGGCTCGTCGATGCGGGCGTCGTGCTGGGTGGCGAGAAAGATCTTGCGCTCCCCGTTCAGCGCCTCCTCCAGCGCCCGCACGCTCGACTCGCGACCCACCACGAACGGGGTCATCATGTGAGGAAAGATCACCATGTCCCGAATGGGCATCATGGGGAACTTGCGAAGTTCGTTTCGTTCCCGGCTCTCTTTCGAAGGCTGGCTCACGGAATTCCTTTCCACAGTGCGGTCTTGCGGATGATTGTAGCGGGTCGCGCCCTTATGAGAGAGTAACCCATTTCAGCTGACGGCTGCGTGCCGGGTGGCGACGTTTGGCGTTACCAGGGAGTGGGCGGCGCGTCCGATCGGGAATACTTCGCGCCCGGGAGGACCTGCGATGGGGACTCGTCAGTCTCAAACAACGACCCCGGAGCCGCGGAACCGTCATCTGCTCCGGAAACAGTGCATCAACTGGCCTTATCGAACAGCTGCATGGAGAGATTCCGGTTCCGCACCATTTCCGCCTGAATCTCCATCTCCTTCACCTTCTTGTTGCTGGGCAGGTGGTACATCAGGTCCAGCATCAGCTCTTCCAGGATCATGCGCAGCCCGCGCGCTCCCACCTTGCGCAGCAGCGCTTCCTGGGCGACCGCCTTCGTCGCATCTTCGGTAAAGGTCAGCTTCACGCCCTCGTAGTCGAAGAGCTTCTGGTACTGCTTCAGGATCGCGTTCCGCGGCTTGCTCAGAATCTCCACCAGCGCCACCTCATCCAGCTCGTCGAGGATCCCGAGCACCGGCAGCCGCCCCACAAACTCCGGAATCAGCCCGAAGCGGATCAGATCCTGCGGTTCGGCCTGGCGCAGCAACTCGCTGTCGCGCTGCGGGCGGAGGGTGCCAGTCGGATCCATCGCCTCCTTATCCTTATCCGCCAGAGCCTTGAAGCCCAGGGCCTTCTTGCCGATGCGCCGTCCGATCACGCGCTCGAGGCCGACAAACGCCCCGCCGCATATGAACAGGATGTTCGTGGTATCCACCGGAGTGAATTCCTGGTGCGGATGCTTGCGTCCGCCCTGTGGCGGCACATTCGCGACCGTTCCTTCCAGAATCTTCAGCAGCGCCTGTTGCACGCCCTCGCCCGAGACATCGCGCGTAATCGACGGATTCTCGTCCTTGCGCCCGATCTTGTCGATCTCGTCGATATAAATGATGCCCGTCTGCGCCCGCGCCACATCCCCATCGGCCGCCTGCAGCAGCTTCAGGATGATGTTCTCCACGTCCTCGCCGACATATCCCGCCTCGGTCAGCGTCGTCGCGTCCACAATGGCGAACGGCACATCCAGCATCTTCGCCAGCGTGTGCGCCAGCAGCGTCTTGCCGCTGCCCGTCGGCCCCACCAGCAAAATGTTCGACTTCGACAGCTCCACGTCCGTCCCGCGCGTCCGATTCATCTGCACGCGCTTGTAGTGGTTGTAGACCGCCACCGCCAGCTTCTTCTTCGTCTGGTCCTGGCCGATCACGTACTCGTCCAGAAACGCCTTGACCTCGAGCGGCTTCGGCAAGTGCGTCGGCGCCGCGCCGGTCGAGGTCTCGGTCCGGTCGTCCTCGAGGATGGAGTTGCAAACCGCAACGCACTCATCGCAGATGTATGCGCGCGGATAGTCGCTGGGCGATGAAATCAGCTTGGCAACGGCGTCCTGCGATTTGTGGCAGAACGAACAACGTAAGGCTTCATCGGGTCCCGTGCGCGTTTTCATCTCCGGCTACTCCTCTACTACCTCAAGGGGGAATTCAGTCAGCTATTACTGACCGCTGGTCGTCCGCGGGCGATCGATAATCTCATCGATGATCCCGTACTCTTTCGCCTGCGGTGCGTTCATGATGAAATCTCGTTCCACGTCTCTTTCGATCTTGTCGAGGCCCTGGCCAGTGTGTTTGGCCATGAGCTTGTTGGTGATCTCGCGGATCCGAATGATCTCGCGCGCGTGAATATCGATGTCGGTCGCCTGCCCCGCCAGTCCCCCCATCGACGGCTGGTGGATCAGGATGCGTGAGTTCGGCAGCGCGAAGCGCTTGCCCTTCGTCCCTGCCATGAGCAGAAATGCGCCCATACTGGCAGCCTGCCCGATGCAGTACGTCACACAATCGTTGCGGATGAACTGCATGGTGTCGTAAATCGCCAGTCCGGCCGTTATCGACCCACCCGGCGAGTTGATGTACAGCTGAATGTCCTTCTCCGGATCTTCTCCGGACAAGAAGAGTAACTGTGCGATGACCAGGTTCGCAATCATGTCATCGATCGGTGTGCCGAGAAAGATAATGTTGTCGCGAAGCAGACGCGAATAGATGTCATATGCCCGCTCACCGCGGCTCGTCTGCTCAACGACCATGGGTACTAACGCCATCTTTGTCTCTACTCTCAGTTCTGAGCTTTCAGGCTCATCGTCTGTGACAGGAATCACCCGCGCGCCCGATTGCGCGCTTCAGGACAACCGTTCTACCAGAACACTCCCCGTTTTCTCCCGTCGCAGTTGCTCGCGGATTCTTGCCAGACTTCCTTCGCGCTCCAGTCTTCCACGAAGCGTTTCCAGCGGTTCCCGCGTTTGCAATGAGATTACCTGAAGCTCACGCTCCACTTCCTCGTCGCTGACCTGAATATTTTCCACATCGGCAATACGATCCAGTACCAGCGTACCCTTCACCTCGCCCACGGCCGCTTCTCGCTGCGCCTCACGCAGCCGATCGAAATCCAGCTTGCGCATATCTTCCGTGCGCATTCCCTGCGCCGCGAGCGCTCTCAAGCCGCGCTCCAGCCGGGCGTCGATCTGGCTCTGCACCAGCGATTCGGGAACCGGGAACTGGAACCTGGATAACAGTGCATCTACCAGTCGATTTCTCGTATCGACAAAGACCCTGTTCTTCTTATCCTCTGCGAGATGTTCCCTCAACTTCTGCCTGAAGTCTTCGAGACTCTCGTAGTGGCCAAATTCTTTGGCGAATGCGTCGTTGAGTTCGGGCAAAACCCTTGCCTGTATGCCCTTCACCTCAACGTTGTACGCCACCGTTTTACCTGCAAGACGCTTCTGTCCGAAATCCCCCGGATAGGTCACTTCAAACTTCAGCTCCTGCCCCGCCTTCGATGCGCGCAGCGCATCGGTGAACGCCGCCACCGTATCCTTGCCGCCAATCTCGACCGAAACGTCCTTGCCCTCAATCGGCTGTCCCTCCGGCTGCGCTGCGGTTGACGATCCGGATTCCCCGGCATCGGAATTCTCCGCGCCCTCGCCCCCCACCTCGCCCGTGAAGCTGATCAGTGCCCAGTCCCCATCGGCCAGGCCGCGATCCTCGGTCACGTTTTCGAGGCGCGAATGTCCCTCGCGAATGCGATCCAGCTCGGCGTTGAACTCCTCCTCGGTCAGCTCTGCGTCCGGCTTCTCCACCTTCACGTCCTGATAGCCATCCAGCGGGAACCCCGGCAGCACCTCAAAGATGGCCTTGAACGTTAGCGGCTGGCCCTCGTTGAGCTGTAGGTCAGTGACCTGCGGCTGCGACACTGGCCGCAGTCCCTTCTCGGCGATTGCCGCGCGAAAGTGCTCCGGCACCAGCGCTTCGACGACGTCTTCCCGCAGCCCCCCTGCGAAGCGCGAGCGCAGCACGCTCTCCGGAACCTTGCCCGGACGGAACCCGGGAATTCGCGCCAGCTTCTGATACTTCTTCAGCACCGTGCGGAAGGCCTTGCTGACCTCATCGGCCGGCGCTTCCACCTGCACCTCGCGCGTGCATTCCGGATTCAGCGTCGGCTGCGGCTGCGTGTGGGCCTCGTGCACGTGTTCGTGCTCATGTCCTTCGTGGGCGCCTTCGTGTGTATGTTCCGTGGCTTCGTTTTCCGCCGTCGCGGCAGGATTCAGCTCGGTGGTCTCTGCTGTCAAGGTGTGCCTTCCGGGGCCGTATTCCCGACTCGTCTCTGGCAGGTTGCGCGTTGCGCAGGCCGGGAGGGAAGCGGCGAAGTTAGTCGATCGATGCGTCCCGCCGCTCGGTTGGCGTGCGCGGGAAGATGCGCTGATCTGTCTCCTCTTTATGGTACGGATGCAGAGGACTTCCGGCAAACCGGCGGGAGCCCGGAAGTGAGAAGCAGGAAGCCGGAAGTAACGTGGCGCTTTTCGCCGACCGCCTTTTCGCCGACCGGACCTTAGCTGACCGTTTCATCCGCTGACCGCTTCATCCGCTGACCGCTCCTTCGCTAACCGGCCTTCCGCTCCCGCCTCAGCCGATACAGTCCCCACGCCGCGATCGTGCAGTCGTCCCGGATCGTCCCGTCGAGGATCATCGTCTCGAAGTCGGCGATCGACGTCGGGCGCAGCACCAGGTCGTGCTCTTCCGGATCGGGATCGGTACCGCCCGGCGTCAGCCCCGTTGCGAGAAACACATGCAGCTTCTGCCGCGCGTATCCGTAGGCGATCCACAGCGTGCTCAGACGCGTCATCGACGCTGCCGTCAGGCCCGTTTCCTCGCGCAGCTCGCCCCGCGCCAGCTCTTCGGGGTCCACATCGGCCGTCTCCCATCCACCCTGCGGCAGCTCGATCGCCCGCTGCTGGATCGTGTACCGGAACTGCTCGATCAGATAGATCGTCTCGCCTTCGATCGGAATGATGACGGCACAGTCGTCCTTCTCGATCACGCTGTAGATGCCGCGCGCGCCGTTGCTGCGCTCGATCTGGTCTTCCCGCAGCCGCAGCCAGGGGTTGCGATAGATCTCGCGCGAGGAAAGGGTCTTGATGCTCATGAAAGTCAGGGTACAGCGGGCAGCGATAAAACGGTCGGCGAACAACCGGACAGCCAGGAAGCGGTCAGCCAAACTCCGCTATCCTGAATCCTGACCGATGGGATTTCTCGTTCACTTCATCTTTACGTGGTGGGGACTGCTGCTCGAAGCCCTGGCCATCGTTCACTTCATTCGGCGCCGTCCCGATGCCTGGTGGCTGTTCGTCATCATCTTCCTCGGTCCGCTTGGGGCGCTCATCTACCTCTTCATTGAAGCCGCTCCCGACCTCACGTCGCTCTCGCAGCAGTCGGCGCGTGGATTCTCGCGCCGCAAACGCATTCGCGAGCTCGAGTCGCTGGTCCACGTCAACACCGCGGTCGGCAACTTCGAGGAACTCGGCGACCTTTATATGGACGAGGGCCGCCTCGCTCAGGCCCGCGCCTGCTTCGACCGCTCCATCCAGGGCGGATCGACCACGCTCGACCCCTTCTACAAGCGCGGAGCGTGCGCCGTGCTCATGGGCGACGCGGCGGCAGCGATTCCCGACCTTGAGCGCGTCGTCGCGAAGGAGCAAGGCTACGACTTCTACCGCGCCGAAGGACTGCTGGCGCACGCCTTCGCGCTTACCGGTGAGAAGGACAAGGCGGAAGTCCTGTTCCGCGCCGCCACTCAGACCTCGACCATGTCCGAGACGTATCTCAACTTCGCCGAGCTGCTCGCCTCCGAAGGTCGCACGGCGGAAGCGCGCGAGTGGGCTCGTAAGCTGCTCAACAAGTCGCAGGGGATGCCAGCCTATCTGCGGCGCCGCGAGCGGCCCTGGTTCCGAAGGGCGAGGAAGTTCCTGCGGCAATTGCCGGCTTGAGGGCGGACCGTGATCACGGAGCTCACCGTTGGCCGCATCGATGACGACCTGGCGCAGCACATCGTTGGCCTCAGAATCCGACGGTGCCTGGGGCAAAAGCGAATCCCGGTGGAGGATCCACCGGGATTCGGGTTAGTGACAGGCTGGGTTTCGACTAGTTGCCGCTGCCGGAGAGCGAGATCGACTGCGTGCTGTTGCGAGCGTTGTCGGTGACGACGAGGGTCGCGTTGCGCGTGCCTTTCGCCGAGGGGTTGAAGGTGATGCTGACCGAGCAGCTTGCTTTCGGGTTGAGGTTTGCGGAAGTGCAGTTGCTGCTGACGGAGTAATCTGCTGCAGCGCCGCCGGTGATGGAGACCTTCGAGATCGAGAGGGCCGTGCTGCCGACGCTGGTGATGGTGATCGACTTGGTTGAGGTGCCGTTGGTCGTCTTGACCGTGCCGAAGTTCAGACTGCTGGCGCTGAACTGGGCCGCGGGGTTGATGACGGTGGCGGTGAGCGGGACTGACACAGGGCTGCCGGCAGCGCTGGTGTTGATGGTCAGGGTCGCCGTCTGCTGTGTGTAGAACGGTCCGGCAATGAAGGCGACGATCATCGTGCAGCTCTTACCGGCGGCAAGCGATTTCGGGCAGAGGTTGAGGGTGATGAACTCGTTGGAGTTTCCACCCTTGACGATGCCGAGCAGGGGATCGTTGATCGTCATCGCAGCCTTACCGCTGTTGGTGACGGTGACGGTCTTCGTGGCGATGTCGCCGAGGTAGAGGGTTCCAAAGTCAATGCTGGATGGTAATACGGTAGCAACGGGCACCGATCCCACGCCTGTACCGCTAAGGGCGATACTCTGCGTGGCATTGGTTGCGTTGAGGTTGTTATCGGTGAGGACCACCGAGCCCGTGGCGACGCCCGCGCCGATCGGCTGGAAGTCGATCGAGACGGTGCAGGTGGCGGCCGCGGCGAGAGCAAACGCCGAGGAACCGGAAGTTGTCTGCTCGCAGGTGGACGAGCCATCCCATTCGAAGCCGGCAGGGACGCTGGGGTTGAATCCTGTCGATGGAATCGTGAAGAGCAGCGGTGCATTGCCGATGTTCGCGACGGTCACGGCCAGCGGACTGCTCTGCGAGCCGAGGTTGGTGTTGGCGAAGCTCAGGCTGGGCGGAGTCACCCGGTTCAGTTCCTGCACCAGATTGGTCGCACTGTTGGAGACATAGATGTTGCCGCTCGCGTCCACGGCCATGTCGCCCGTATAGACATTGCCGTTGCCGTCGAGCGCGATGTTCAGGACTCCGGCTGCAGGACCCAGGGGCGCCGCGCAGTTGGAGAGCGTGCAGTTAGGCAGAATCGCCTGCACCGTACCGTTTCCGCTGTTGGCGACATAGACGTTGCCGCTTGCATCGACGGCCACGCCTTCAGGATTAGAAACTGCCGCGTTGAGCGTAGTGACACAGCTGGAGGCTGTGCAGGCTGGAGGGATCTCCTTCACCGCGCCGTTGCCGGCGGTGGAGTAGTCGCTGACATAGACGTTGCCGCTGGCGTCGACGGCCACGCCGCGGGGACCATTGAAGCCGCCGCCCAGGGTCGTCACGCAGGCAGACGAAGTACAGCCGGGCGTCATCTCTTTGACGGCGTCGTTGCCGTTATCCGAGACATAGACGTTGCCGCTGCCGTCGACTGCAACGCTCCGGGGACCGTTGAAGCCACCGCCCAGGGTCTTCACGCAGCTCGCAGAAGCGCAACCCACGGGAATCTCTTTCACGGCGTTGTTGCCGTAGTCGGCGACATAGACGTTGCCGCTCGCATCCACTGCTCCGCCGAGGGGGCTGCTGAAGCCGCCACCCAGGTTCTGCGTGGCCGTGTTGTTCGGGAACACCAGTTGCGGTGCCGATCCCGTGCCGTAGACGTACGCCGTCGCGAGCAAGTTCCCCGAGGTATCGAGGAGTTTCACAGCGCCGTAGCGCGTGCCGGAATACTTCGGCTTCACGTTCACGTTCACCGTGCATGTGGACTGGGGCGCCCAGGGATTGGCGCTGCCATTGGTAGTGGTGCACGTACCCGTTCCGGCATCGGCAAAATCGAGGCCCGTAGCACCCTGGGTAACGACGACAGGCGCCTGAATCGTGGTGTTGTCGGTGCCGTCAAAAGTGAAGGTGAGGGTCTGTGTTGTGGAGGCGGAGCCAACGGCGGCAGTTCCAAGATTGACGGTCGTGGCGATCTGTTTGATCGCAAGAGTGGAGTTATCGGATTCGAGAATGGCGCCATCGGCATCGGGCCAGACAGACACGGGGCCGTCCAGTCCGCTGCCCCAGCTCAGAATGGTTTCGTAGTTGCTGGCAACCGTCAGCTCGCGGACCAGACCGGTGTCGTACTCGGAGAGCCAGAGATTGCCGACGGCATCGAGTGCCAGGTCACCAGGACCCTGAAATCCGTAATTATTGGCATTGCTGACCGAGTTATAGGGAGGCGCGATCTCCACCACGCGGTCGACGTTGCCGTCAATGATAAAGAGGTCGTCGCTGGAGTCCACCGCGAGGCCGCGGGGGTACTGGACGAGACCGGTGTTCACGACAGTGGTAGCCGCCGGCGTACCCGCGGCGATCGAGGTGTTTGAAATTTCCGCGATTGTCTGGTTGAGGTAGTCGCCCACGAAGACGTTGCCGGCCGGGTCGATAGAGATGCCCCACGGGGCTCCCCAGCCGGACGGAGCGGGCCCAGCGACAGCCAGGGGGGCGGTTGTGTAAGCCCCGGCGGAGGGCTTCAGCTCGTAGACGAGACCGTTCGAACCACCGTTGTAGTCGGCGACCCAGACGTTGCCGCTGGCGTCAACGGCCACCCCTCTCAGGCAGGGAAGGGGCTCGGTGACGGTAGCCGGGCAAGTGAAGCCGCTCGGCAAAGGAATGGGGGCGCTGTAGGCGCCCGGGCCAGTGCGCGGCAATTCGCAGACGGCGGGCCGCGCGGTGTTGCCGTTACACGCATTCGGAGTGGTTCCGTTGTCGGCAACAAACAGATTGCCGCTGGCATCCGTCGTGACGCCCATCGGTCCGTCGAAATCGGTCGAATCGATCGTCTTTGTGCTGCCGCTGAAAGAAGCGGTTTGCGCGCGGCCGGAGGCGCTCATGCCGCACAGGAGGGCCAGCAATACCAGGACCGGCAGGGTCCGCTTAAGGGGCTTTGAGGCGAAAGCACGAAGGGAATCCGGGGAAGAGACAGCTTTCCGACATTCAGGAACGGCGATCATGGAAATCTCCTGTGGAAACAGCAATTAACCAAGGCAATTAACCGGCCGGCGCGGGCCTGGAAGGCCAGCTTGCCGACGGTTAACAAGGCACTAAACTTTGCGTTGCGACACTATGGAGATTCTTACTGGGCCCGTGTGCGGGCCACAATTCCCAATTGGATTTTCGGCTGATTACTGTTGAAGAGCTTCTATGACATGCCGGTTACCAGGGTCGAAACACGAAGGGGTCAGGAGGCTCGGCGATTCAAAGGGATAGCCGCCGTTGCAGGATGCGAGAGCGACTGCCTTTTCACGCAAGAGCCGCCGCATCTTCGCAGACGTTTCTTCGGAAACCCTTTTTTCAGATGACCGGCTGTTAGCTGAGCGCTGGCGGAGCGACTTCCATTGCACCGGTGAGGTCGGCGACGCGGGCGACATGGTGGCGGGCGCACCACTGTTCCAGCCCGACGGCGATGCGTTCGGTGGCGCGCGGGTCGGCGTAGCTGGCGGTGCCGATCTGGACGGCGGTGGCTCCGGCAAGGAGGAACTCGACCGCGTCCTCGGGGGTGACGATACCGCCGAGCCCGAGGATGGGGATGGTGACGGCCTTCGCCGCTTCCCAGACCATGCGGACGGCGATGGGTTTGATGGCGGGGCCGGAGAGTCCGCCGGTGATGTTGGAGAGGCGAGGGCGGCGGGTTTCCGTGTCGATGGAGAGGGCGAGGAAGGTGTTGACGAGGGAGAGCGCGTCGGCCCCGGCGCGCTGGGCGGTGCGCGCCATGTGGGCGATGGAGGTGACGTTGGGCGAGAGCTTGACGATGAGCGGGCGCGTGGCGCGGGCTTTGGCGCGGGAGACAAGGTCGAAGAGCGAGTCCGCGTCGGACCCGAAGGCGATGCCGCCGTGTTTGGTGTTGGGGCAGGAGGCGTTGAGCTCGTAGGCGGCGATGCCCTCGGCGTCGTTGAGGCGGGCGATGACGGCGACGTAGTCGTCGATGGTGGCGCCGAAGACGTTGACGATGACGGCGCAGCGCGGGTAGTGGCGCAGGGGCGGGAGCTTCTCCAGGAGGAAGCGCTCGACGCCGATGTTCTGCAGGCCGATGGCGTTGATCATGCCGGCGGCGGTTTCAATGAGGCGCGGGGCCTGGTTGCCGGCCATAGGCTCGGGCGAGATGCCCTTGGTGACGAAGCCGCCGATCTTTTTGAAGCGGACGATGTCCTCGAACTCGACGCCGTAGCCGAACGTGCCGCTGGCGGCGAGGACGGGGTTGACGAGGTCGAAGCCGCAGAAGGAGACGCGCATGTCGGGCTTCATGTTGTGCGGCCTCCGGCAGCACAACAGGGTACAGGGTGCAGGGTGCAGGGTACAGCGGTCAGAAAAGCGGGTCCCTCGCTCCGTCTACCCCATCTGCGATGGGCCCCCAAAGCGCTCCGCTCGGGATGACAGATCATTGTCATGGGTGGGTGGCCTTCGGAGCGGCGGGGGCGGCGGTTTTCGTTCCTGGTTTGGCGGGGTTGGTCGCGGCGGGCTGGTGAGCGGCGGGATGGTGGGTGCGGACCGGTGGGGTGGGTTTGGGTTTGGGGTAGGTGACGTTGTCGGCGGGCAGCAGGGCCTGGGTAAGGATCCTGCCGACGGAAGCGGAGGGCTGATTGATGCCGAGCAGGGCCGCGAAGGTCGCGGCGATGTCGACCGGCTGTACGCGGCCGTGATAGATGCCGGGTGCGAAGGGCGCTCCATAGAAGCCCATGGGGACGTGGCGGTCGTAGGAGTACGGGCTGAAGTGCGTGGTCCGGGCGGAGGACATGACTTCCATCTGATACGCAGCGGGGATGACCATGATGTACCAGCCGCCGTTGGGCGAGTAGCTGTGGGCGAGGAGTTCTCCCCAGGGCGTGGGCGGGTAGGCGCCGGTGGCGAGTTGTTCGCGCGTATAGCTGCGGAAGAGGACGGGGCGCGGTGGGAGGCGGGTGTCGGAAGGCTGTGGAGCGGGATGATCGGCGGTCGGTGCGGCGGGGGGCGCATCGGAGGGCGCGGGCTCGGGTGCGCCGGGGGTGAGCGAGGCGACGGCGGCGGGAAGGAGCTGCTGGACGGCGGCTTCGGCTTCCTGCTCGATGATGCCGGCCTTGAGGAACTCCGTTGGATTGAGGGCGATGTAGGGGAGTTCCTGATGCGGGAGGATGTAGTCGATTTTCTCGCCGGGAGAGAACTTCATATTGATGGCGTAGTTGAGGGCTTCACTGAGCTTGTTGAGGTCCCAGGTGGCGGCGTTGAGGCCGTACTGCGCGGCGGTCGCAGGAACGGGCGCGATGCCGTGGTCGGCGGTGAGGGCGATCCAGACGTTGCCGAGGCCGCCGGGAATGTTCTTGTCGAGCCAGGTGAAAAAGGTGTCGAGCTGGGTGTCGAGGGCGTCGACCATGTCGTGCTCGTCGCTGGAGTCGGGTCCGACCTGATGGCCGATGATGTCGTTGGCGGAGAGGCTGACGGTGAGCATGTCGGTGACGTCGCCCTGACCGAGCTGCTCGCCCTGGATGAGGGCCTCGGCGAAGTCGAGTTCGTAGGAGTTGGCTGCGGGCGTGCGGCCCACGAGGTTGTAGAACTGGGTGGTGTTGGCGGGGGCGTTGGCTTCCTGCTCGGCCTGGGCGATGCGGCCGCCGGTGTTGAAGGCGGCGGCCCATGCGGGGAGCTGCGGCATGTAGAAGGTGGACGTGACGAAGGAGCCGGAGGCGGGATCGATCCAGAAAGCGCCGTTGGCGGCAGCACCGGCGGGAAGGATGGCGGCGCGATCCTTTAAGGAGACGCCGTAAACTTTGGCCTGGCCCTGGGTAGCGAGGCGGAGCTCATCGCCGACGGTGGAGGCGAGCAGATTGCGGGGCGAGGAGCCGGTGAGGTATTTGGCGGCGGTGGGCGGAGCGCCGGGCTGATTGGCGGGGATGCTGGAGTCGGGTTCGCCGACCAGCCGGTAGCGCTCGTCTTCGACGGAGGTGACGGGGCGATCCTGGTTGCGGGCGAGATCCCACCAGTCGTTGGAAGAGATGCCGTGGCCGTCGGTGTAGGCGCCGGTGCCGATGGTGGCGTGGCCGGGGGCGGTCTTGGTGTTGGCGTAGTCGTAGTAGCAATCGGGGAAGTAGGCGCCCTTCTGCAGGAAGAGGTTGAAGCCGTGGTTTTTGAAGTCGGCGCGCCAGCGGTCGAGGTAGTCGCCGCGGAACTGGTCGATGACGAGGATGATGGCGAGCCTGGGGTGGTCGTTGTAGGCGCTGGGGGGCGGCGGAACTTCTTTCGCAGCGCGAGCGGCGGCGTGGCGCGCGGTGGTGTGCGTGTCGGCGGGCGTGTCGGCGTGGGATCGGGCGAAGGCGAGAGGAGCGGCGAGAACGAAGACGAGAAGGCAGGCGGGGAGACGTCGGATCATCATGTTCAGCGTATAGGGTAAAGCGTTTCGATTAAAGAATGGTAGCCGCAGAAGTAACGGGCGAAGCGGCGAACAGGGGGCAGAGAAGCGAGCGGGGAGGGGCGAAATCCCGCTTGGTTGTTCACAGGGGGGGCGCGGACAACCGGACTGGTGATGCGGCCATCTCGTCAGATGGGTCCCCGGATTCAAGGCGATGACCGTAGCCGTCCACCCTTCCGCAAAAATCAAACGCCGGATTCACGTCACAGAGGCGGTCACCGCTGCTGCGATCGGGCTGGCGATGATCGCCGTGCATCTGATGTTTTTCTTCTGGCCGTTCCGGTACCGGGAGGTGCAGCCGCTGCTGCAGCAGGTGTTCGAGAGCAAGGTGGTGGTGAGCCATTATCATCGGACCTATTTCCCCCATCCTGGATTTGTCGCAGAGGGCGTTACGTTTTACCGGCACGGGGATACGCGGATTCCGCCGCTGGCGAAGGTGGAGCGGATGACGGTGGAGGGGCAGTGGGGGATGCTGCTGTTTCATCCGCACCTGCTGTATGAGATCCGGCTGGAGGGTCTGCACGTGCAGATTCCGCCCGCGGGGACGAAGGCGCGGGGAATGGACTTCGACAACGGCGTGGTGGACACGTCGGAGTCGAAGCTGAAGATCGAGACGATTTGCGCGGATGGGACGGTGCTGGATTTCCTTCGCAAGGGGGACAGCCCGATCCGGTTCAACTTTCCCGCGCTGCAGATTCACGATCTTGAGGCGGGACGTCCGATGGACTTCTCGCTGCAGGTGATGACGCCGGGACCGCAGGGAACGGTGAAGGCGAAGGGCGCGATGGGACCGTTCCGGACGAACAGCTACGGGACGACGCCGCTTTCGGGGACTTACGAACTGGAGAGCGCAGACCTGAGCCGGTTGCAGGGACTCGCCGGGCATGCGCAGGGCGGTGGCCGGTTTACGGGAACGTTCTCACGGATTGGGGTCGACGGGACGGCGGCGATTCCGGATTTTCGCGCCGGGAACGGGCACACGGTCCGTCTGGATTCAGAGTACAAAGTGGCGATGAGCGGCCTGAGTGGCGATGTGCAGATCGAGAGCGCGCAGGTTAAGACCGGAAGCAGCGTGATCACGGCCAACGGAACGATTGCGGGATCGCCCCGGCGCGTGGCGGTGACCTTTGCGGCGCAGGGCGCCGAGGTGCAGGATCTGCTGCGGATGGTGGAAACGGCTGAGCCCCAAATGGCGGGCAAGGTGAACTTCAACGCGGACGCGCAGTTCATGGCGGGGCCGCAGCGTTTTCTGGAGCGACTGCAGCTGAAGGGCGACGTGGTTGTAGCCGGGATGCGGTTTGTGGATGCGAAGAAGCAGCAGACCATGGACGCGTTCAGCGCGCGGGTGCGGAAGGATACCCCGGGGGACGCGAAGCCTGGTGATGCGCCGGCGGTGGCACTGGCGGCGCGTTCCGAGACGCGGTTCGATCATGGCATGGCGTATTTCCCGGAGATTCGGGCGGACCTGCCGGGTGCAGACGCGCATTTGCGGGGAACATTCAATTTGCTGAACACGCACATTCATCTGACGGGGAATGTGGCGCTGGAGCAGGGGATTTCGCATGCGGCGACGGGCTGGAAAGCTGCGTTGCTGAAGCCGCTGAGCCCATTCTTCAAGAAGAAGAATGGCGGTGCGGTGGTGCCGATGGAGGTGACAGGGACGACGGCAAAGCCAAAGCTTGGGGCGGATATCTTCTAAAAGCAGCCTGTAGCCTGTAGCCGGTAGCGGGTCGCTGTAGCTAAGCGGCGGTCGGCGGTTCCCTTTTTTAACGAATCTTAGCTTAAGACAGCGCCTTCTCCAGGGGCATCTCTGGGGCACCGGCGCTTCGTTGTCACCGACGGTCCCACTCTCTCGATGTCTCGGAGCATGGCGAACCGCCGAGGAAGCCAGGGAAGGCTGCTTTTTCAGTTCTTCAGAGATTGCCGAACTCCTCGTTCGAATCCGCTCGTTTCTCGCTCGCGTTTCCGCTCGCCGTTCCGCACGCTTGCCCCACCCGCCATTCTTGTCAAGTTTCCCCGCTTCACCAAAGTCACTTTTGTTCATGGCAGGCAACTTACAACCCAAAAACTTTGGCCGGGTTTGCGCGTCAACCTGATATTCTGAATCTATAGTGGAAAAAAGCCTCATCCGGTGCGGATGGGGCTTTTCCCTGTCCGGAGTCACAACAAAATGGCCGCTGCCGGCTGCTGGGTCCCGATAATCCGCAACTGCGCCTTCGTCCCGCAATGCGAGACCCAATCGAGGTTGTCGAACTCGACAACAAAACAAAGCCCTGAAGATTCAATGGCTTGCCACACCCCCAACCCAGGGGGGGAGGGGGGCCCACCCCTCGCGAGCCGTCCTCGGCCGGAAACCATCCGCCCTCTCTCCGCCGAACCTCTCCTCGTCGTCCTGCTGGGACCCACCGGCAGCGGCAAAACCGCGCTTTCCCTGGCTTTGGCCAGGCGCTTTCAGGGAGAAATCGTCAGCTGCGACTCGGTCGCCGTCTACCGCGACATGGAAATCGGCACCGCTAAGCCATCCCCGGCCGAGCGCCGCGAAATCCCCCACAACCTGATCGGCGTCCTCCCTCCGGACCAGTTCATGACCGCTGGCGATTACGCGCGCCTGGCCCGCGAAGCGCTCGCCGGAATCGTAGCTCGTCGCCACCTCCCCATCGTCACCGGCGGCACCGGCCTCTATCTGCGCGCCCTGCTCGACGGCCTCTTCGCCGGCCCGCAGCGCTCGGAAGAAATCCGCGCCCGCCTCCGCAACAGCACGGAACGCCACGGCCCCGACTGGCTCCATCGGCTTCTGCACCGCCTCGACCCCCTCGCCGCCGGGCGCATCCACCCCAACGACCAACCCAAGTTGATCCGCGCCATCGAAGTCTGCCTCGCCGCCCGCCAGCCCCTCACCGAGGCCTGGCAATCCGGCCGCGCTCCCCTCACAGGTTTTCGCATCCTCCGCATCGGCCTCGATCCGCCTCGCCCGCAGCTCTACCTCCGCCTCAACGCCCGAGCCGACGCGATGTTCGCCCAGGGCCTGGTCGAGGAAACCCGCACCCTGATCGCAAAATACGGCGACTCGCCCCGTGCCTTCGATTCGCTCGGCTACCGCCAGGCGCGCGCCGTCCTCCACGGTGAAACGACCGAAGCTCTCGCCGCTGCCGCCACCGCCCAGGGTCATCGCAACTACGCCAAACGCCAGCTCACCTGGTTTCGCCGCGAGCCCGGTGTCCGCTGGTTGCCCGGTTTCGGCGACGATCCTGCCATCGCCTCTCAGGCCGCCGGGCTTGTACAACAGAGTTTGTGATCGCATGCCCTCCGCCCCCGCGCTAGCCCCCCCCCGGCAGAAACTTACCGTTCCTGCGCCGGATCATCCAAAGCCCCACCGCGCCTTTGGCTTGCCCTCCGCCTTCGCGCCCCTCCTCCTCACGCCTCTCGTCCTCCTCGTCCACGGCTACCATCCCTACGCGGGCGACGCGGGCATCTACGTCGCAGGCGTCCGCCACATCCTCGACCCCTCGCTGTACCCGTTGAACGCCGCCTTTCCCGTGGCGTTTACCCGCCTGTCGGTCTTCCCATGGATCCTTGCCGCAATTGTCCGCCTCACGCATCTGCCGCTGGCGTGGATTCTGCTCGCTGCGCACCTGCTCTCGATTTACCTGTTCCTCTTCGCCTGCTGCCGGCTGGCCTCACGCCTCTTTCCCGGCGAAGCGGCACGGTTGTGCTCGGTGATCCTGGCCGCCGCCTGCTTCACCCTTCCCGTCGCTGGAACCGCGCTCTTCATCATGGATCCCTACCTCACCGCGCGGTCCTTCTCTACGCCCTTTAGCCTTCTGGCTCTTACTGCGTCTATCGATCGCGCCTGGCCCCGCACCCTGCTTCTGCTTATCCTCGCTACCCTGGTCCATCCCCTCATGGGCGCGTTTGCCGTTATCTTTGTGCTTCTCTATGCACTCGTCGCTGCAAAACACATGCGCCTCGCGCTTCTCGTGTGCGGCTTGTTCGCCGCAACCGCCGGCGCCGTATTTCTCCTTGCTCATGGCGCGCCGATTGCACCCGCTTGGCGCCAGGCCATCGATCTTCCTCAGCGCACGTTTCTCTTTCTCGCTCGATGGCGCTGGTATGAAGTGCTCGGCCTCCTCCTGCCGCTTCTCTTGTACGCACTCGCCGTGCCCCGCCTCCGCTCCGCCACTGCACCGCGCGCCCTCTGCCTCGCGTGTCTTCTATCCGGCATCACAAGCCTTCTGGTCGCTGCACTCTTCGTGCCGCCCGCGGGACCTGACATTCTCGTCCCGCTTCAGGTCCTCCGCAGCTTCCATTTGATCTACACCGCAGGCATCGTGCTTTGCGGCGGTGTCTTCGCTCGCCTCGTTTCTCGCTCACGGATCGCAGGATTCTCGCTGCTGGCCCTGGCCTTTGCAGGAATGGCCATGGCCCAGAGCCGAGCCTGGCCGGCCTGCAACCGCATCGAGTGGCCCGGCGCCCCGCCGGCAAACCCATGGCAGCAGGCTTTCCTCTGGATTCGCGACAACACGCCGCGCAACGCCGTGTTCGCCTTCAACCCGGAACTGGTTTATTTACCCGAAGAAGACGAGCAGGGCTTTCGCGCCATTGCCGAACGCGACCATCTTGCCGACGACAAGGACGCGGGCATCGTCGCCGTCCTGCCGCGGCTCGCGGACCGCTGGGCATCGCAGCGCAAAGCGCAGCTCCACGTAGATGGCATGACCGACGCCCAACGCATCGCCGCGCTTACCCCGCCCGGCGCAACCTGGCTCCTGCTGCCGCCAGGCACGAAAACAGCGTTCCCCTGCCCCTACCGCAACACCGTAGTCGCGGTCTGCCGGATGGACGAATGAACTGGATTATGGGAGGACTGGCTCTTAGTTACAACCTGCGCCGTTCGGAGCAGCTATTCCCTATTGCCTATTCCCTATTCCCTGCTTTTCCTACTGCACCGTGAGCGCCACGCACACCGCGCCCGCACAATTCGCGTCCGATGAGGTCGCGTAAGTGATCGCTGTGCCGTTGCTCGAGTAAGCCGCGAGCACAACGGTGTAGCTGCCGGCTGCCGTTCCCGGGTTTGGCGAAGGTTGATAGTGCAGGTATTTGTAGCGCACATTGCAGGCGGTCAGTCCCAGCGTGCCCGCAGCCAGCAGCATGGCCACACCCAAAACGCGCAGCGCGCGGTAATTCTTCCGCCGGATGGCCCCAACGCCGGCCAGCGCCAGCACGCCCGGGATCAGCATCGCATACAACGCGCCCGATCGACCCGGTTGGTTGTTCTTCGCAGACACGCCCGAAACAGCCGTGGTCGTGATCTGCAGCGCGCTGTTGACAGAGCCGTTTGCCGGCGGCGTGGCCACAACCGGGTTGAAGTCGCAGTTGGATTCGTTCGGCAAGCCGGAGCACGACAGATTCACCGTCTCGGAAAAACCGTTCTGCGAAGTCACGGTCAGGTTGAGGGTGCCGTACTGGCCCGGCGTGAGCGACAGCGACGACGGGCTCGCCGTGACCGTGAAGCCCGGCACGGTGCCGGTCGCGTCGGCGGAGAGGCCGGTGCTCGCCGACGAATTCGCGAAAGCGTTATCGCCGTGATAGACCGCCGTAATCGTGTTCGCCCACTGCGGCGGATTCGTCAGGTTCAGCGTCGCCGCTCCGTCTTTCACGAAGACCGACCCGAGCGAGCCCTTCGCGGTCTCAAAGCTCACCGAGCCCTCGGAGACCGGCGCCCCCTGCACGTCCGCAACTTTGGCCGTGAACGTCAGGGTGCCGTCATGGTTCTGCGCCGAAAGCTGCGTGCGCGTCGCTACCTGCGCCTGAGCCCATCCAGCGGCGGCAAAAAGCCCGATGCAAAGTCCGAGGCTGGCGATCCGTTGAGGCGTGAAGTGTTTCCGGAACTGCGAAATCATTCGTGAGAAACTCTCTCCAATCGGCGTCCGCTCCAGGCATCCCTGAACCGCCGCCAGGTCACCCTGGCCGATCCGTCGGCTGCTGCTGCGGTGGAAAGCTCATTGTATCTGACCGCATGAACCTGCGACACGTGAGCATGCTTCGCCTTCCTTCGCCTTCCTCCGCCTCCTCCGGGCTTTCCGGAGTTAGGATCGAAGGTTGCCCATTCGCATTTCCCGAGGTCCTTCATGGCCACTTCGCTCTCCGCGCGCCCCCAGCTCCAGTACCTCACCGCCCAGATTGAGGAACTCAAGCAAAAAGGCACCCATTTCCGCCTCCGCGTTCTCGACGACGTCCAGGCTCCGGTCTGCACCTACGACGGCCGGCGCGTCATCAATCTCGCGTCCAACAACTATCTGGGCCTGTGCAACCACCCCAAACTGCGCGAAGCCGCCATCCAGGCCATCAAAGACTACGGCGTCGGCTCCGGAGCCGTCCGCACCATCGCCGGCACCATGAAGATCCACATGGAACTGGAAGAAAAAATCGCGCGCTTCAAGAACGTCGAAGCCTGCGTCGTCTTCCAGAGCGGATTCACCGCCAACGCCGGCACCGTCTCCGCCATCCTGGGCAAAGAAGACTTCATCGTCTCCGACGAGCTGAACCACGCCTCCATCATCGATGGCGCTCGTCTCTCCCGCGCAAAGATCAAAGTCTTCCGCCACAAGGATGTTGCCCACGCCGAAGAACTTCTCAAAGAAATCCAGAACGAGCCCGGCCACAAACTCCTCATCACCGACGGCGTCTTCTCCATGGATGGCGACATTGGCCCGGTAGACAAGCTCGCCGGCCTGGCCGAAAAGTACGGCGCCATCATGATGGTCGACGACGCCCATGCCTCCGGTGTTCTCGGCCGCAATGGCCGCGGCTCCATCGACCATTTCCACTGCCACGGCCGCGTCGATATCCAGGTCGGCACGCTTTCAAAAGCGATTGGTGCCATCGGCGGTTATGTCTGCGGCTCAAAGGATCTCATCGACTACCTCTACCACCGCGCGCGCCCGTTCCTCTTCTCCACCTCGCATCCGCCGTCGGTCACAGCCACCTGCATCGCCGCATTCGATCTGCTGGAATCGGAACCGGAACGCATCGAGCGCCTCTGGGACAACACCCGCTACTTCAAGACGGAGCTGGGCCGCCTCGGCTTCAACATCGGCGGCATCAACACGCCCGCGAGCGAAACGCCGATTACGCCCATCATCATCGGCGACGGCCGCCTCACCATGGACTTCTCTCGCGCGCTCTTCGAGGCGGGTGTTTTAGGCACCGGCATCGCCTTCCCCACGGTTCCAGAAGGCAAGGCCCGCATCCGCACCATCATGACCAGCGAGCACACGCGAGAAGAATTGGATCAGGCACTGGAAATCCTGGAAAAGACTGCGCGGACGATCGGGATCCTCGGCTGACCGGCCCGAGACTCAGTCCAGGTAATGGCTGAAGACGATCAGCGCCAGACCAATCAACGGAGCCTGCTGGAAGCCGAAAATGCCGCGGCCGAAGATCAGCAGCACAACGCCGATGCCGAGGACGATGTAAGAGTCGGATCGGCAGCCATATTGCACGGCCTGCGGCTGGGCCTGATTGACGGGGACTGCACAGGGAACTGGGTTGTTCATAACGCCTCCTGATGACATCCTCAGCATCGCTCCCTCCGGCCCCTGCCCGGGAGTGCCCTTCGTCAGCAATCGAACGTGACAAATGTCAGACTCCTGTGACAAATGTCAGACTCCCTGTGACAAATGTCGGACGGCGTCAGACACAGCGCCGTTCAGCTCATCGATATACTTGAACCAGAGGGCTTTCTCCTGCATCTCGAACGCATCATCGCCCAAACCCGCGCCGACGTGGCCCGCCGCCGCGAGCGTGTTTCTTCCGCTGAGCTGGAGAAGCGCGCCGCCGAACACACGCCTCGCGGATTCGCCCACGCTCTGCGCGAAGCCAGCGCCAAAGGTCCTGCGATCATCGCCGAACTGAAAAAGGCTTCCCCGTCCAGGGGTCTCATCCGTCCAAATTTCGACCCCCAGACCCTCGCCGTCGACCTCGAACGCGCTGGCGCCACCGCTCTTTCCGTCCTCACCGATGAGCCCTTCTTCCAGGGCAGCCTGCGGAACCTCGAAATTGCCTCTACAGCAACGAACATCCCCTGCCTGCGCAAGGACTTCATCGTCGACGAATACCAACTGGTCGAAGCGCGTGCGTGCCGCGCGGACGCGATCCTGCTGATCGCCGCTGCGGGCCTGGGGTACGGCTACCTCCACTACTTCACGATGATGGCTCAGAGGCGCTACGGGCTCGACGTCCTCTGCGAAGTGCACACGGCCGACGAGATCCAACTCGTCCGCGACATCGGCTGCGATGCGTACGGCGTTAACAACCGCGACCTGAAAACCTTCGAGGTCCGCCTCGAAACGTCGCTTGAACTCGCCGAACAGCTCCCGCCCGGCGCGCTCCGCGTCGCCGAAAGCGGCATCCACACCGCCGCCGACATCCAGAAGTTGCGCAGCGCCGGCTTCCATGCGTTCCTCATCGGCGAATCGCTCATGCGTCAGCCGCAGCCCGGCGCGGCCCTCGAAGAGTTGCTTCTCTCGGTTGAATCCCACGCACCCGAACCCACCGCCCAACAGGCCTGACTCTCATGTGGATCAAGATCTGCGGCAACACCACTCTCGAAGATGTTCTGCTGGCCGCGGATGCCGGTGCCGATGCCGCCGGCTTCGTCTTCGCATCCAGCCCACGCCGGGTCACAGCCGGTCAGATCGCGGACATGATGCCGGAAGCGCCCCTCGATCTCACCCAGATCGGCGTTTTTAACACCCAGGATTTCGACGAAATCGCCTTCGCTCTCCGCACCGCCGGCCTGCACGGAGTTCAGCTGCACGGCCAGCTCGATTTTTCGCTTGCCGACCGGCTCCGCCGAGAATTTGGCCCCCGCTTCTTTCTCATTCAAACCCTCCATTGGGATATCGGCGGCGACCCCGCGCGCGCCGAAGAACGACTCCGCAATGAACTGCGCGCCATTGCCCGGCATTCCGATATCGATGCGGCCCTGCTCGATGCAAGGACGGCGACGGCCTCAGGGGGCACCGGCAAAACCTTCGACTGGGATCACGCCAAAGAGATTCTCTCTGCCGAGGCCGGACCGATGCGCATCATCGTCGCCGGCGGCCTCCATCCAGGCAATGTGCGCGAGGCCATCCTCACCCTTCGCCCCTGGGGCGTCGACGTTGCCAGCGGAGTTGAATACGCACCCGGAAAAAAACATCCTCAGATTGTCAAAGACTTCGTCCGTAACGCTCGCCTTGCCTTTCGCGAAATTGAGAAGCCCGTCATGGGCCCCGTCGAAGCGGGTCCGGTGTAAGGTGAAGAGATGGCAGCCAGCGCAACCAAAATCGCCGGACGCTTTGGCCCTTATGGCGGGCGCTACGTCCCCGAGACCCTCGTCGCCGCGCTCGACGAGCTGGAGCACGCGTACGCCGAAGCCCAGGCCGATCCCGACTTCCATCTGAAGCTCGATTCGCTGCTGCGCGACTACGCCGGCCGCCCCACGCCGCTCTATTTCGCCGCGCGCCTCACCGAATCGCTGGGCGGCGCAAAGATCTACCTCAAGCGCGAAGACCTGCTCCACACCGGCGCGCACAAGATCAACAACTGCCTGGGCCAGGCGCTGCTCGCCGTGCGCATGGGCAAGAAGCGCATCATCGCGGAAACCGGCGCCGGCCAGCACGGCGTCGCCACCGCCACCGTTTGCGCCCTCTTCGGCCTCGACTGCGTCGTCTACATGGGCGAAGAGGACATGGAGCGCCAGCAGCTCAATGTCTACCGCATGCGCATGCTCGGCGCTGAAGTCCGCGGCGTCTCCTCCGGCTCGCGCACTCTGAAGGACGCCATCAACGAGGCGATGCGCGACTGGGTCACCAATGTCCGCACCACGCACTACCTCCTCGGCAGCGTTCTCGGCGCGCACCCATACCCGACCATGGTCCGCGATTTTCATCGCGTGATCGGCCGCGAGGCGCGCGCGCAGATTATCGAGAAGGAAAACCGCCTGCCCACCGCGATCATCGCATGCGTTGGCGGCGGCTCCAACGCCATTGGCGCATTCTACGAATTCATCCCCGACAAAGACGTTCGCCTCATCGGCGTCGAAGCAGGTGGCCGAGGCTCGCAGCTCGGAGAACACGCAGCGCGATTCTCGGGCGGCGCTCCTGGCGTTCTGCAGGGCACCTACTCCTACGTCTTGCAGGATGAAAATGGCCAGATCGCCCTTACCCACTCCGTCTCAGCGGGCCTCGACTACGCGTCGATCGGCCCCGAGCACGCTGCGCTCCACGACTCCGGCCGCGCTGAATACACCTCCGTCACCGACGCTCAGGCACTCGACGCCACCCTGCGCCTCGCCCGCACTGAAGGCATCATTCCAGCGCTCGAAAGCGCGCACGCCGTCGCCGAATGCATCCGCGTCGCACCGGCCATGAACCCGCGCGACATCGTCATCGTCAACGTCTCCGGCCGCGGCGACAAGGACATGGGCATCCTGGCTCGCGAGCTGAAGCTCTCCGGAGAGTAGCGACCATGCCGATCCAGTTCTCCGGCAAACCCGGCCTCGTTGCCTACCTCACCGTCGGCGATCCCGATCTCCAGACCACGCACAACATCGCCCTGGCCGCGATTGACGCGGGCGCCGACGTCCTCGAGCTCGGCGTGCCCTTCAGTGATCCTCTGGCCGATGGCCCCGTCATCCAGCGCGCCAGCGAGCGCGCTGTGAAGAACGGGACGCGCCTGCATGATGTGCTCGGCCTGGCGGCCGATCTGCGCATCCAGCGCCCAGGCGCCGGCCTCGTCATCTTCTCCTACTACAATCCCATCCTCCGCTTCGGTCTCGAGAATTTCTGCGCCGCCGCCGAGCAGGCCGGAGTCGACGGCGTCCTCGTCACTGACTTGATCGTCGAAGAAGCCGGCGAATACCTCCAGGCGCTGCACCGCCATCGTCTCGCGCCCGTCTTTCTCGCCGCTCCTACCAGCCCCGACGAGCGCCTTGAGAAAATCGCCGCCGCGTCGCAGGGATTCGTCTACGCCATCTCCCGCACCGGTATCACTGGCGCGCAAAAGGCCCTCAACGCCGACGCGGAGCAGCTGGTCCGCCGCCTGCGGCGCTTCACCAACCTCCCCATCGCCGTCGGGTTTGGCATCTCGACCCCTGAACAGTTTGCCGCTGTCGGTGAGTTCGCCGACGCCGCGGTGATCGGCAGCGCCCTGGTCGCCACCATCGAGCAGGCCGGTCCCAGGCACGCCGCCAGCTCCATCGCCCGATTGATCGAGGGTCTGCGCGGCGTCGCCAAAGAGCCAGCCGTGCCGGCCCGTTAGTCCTCCCGTATACGATAGTTTCTTGCGGACTAGCTCCCTCTTCCCCCGAGATCAGGAAGACCATGGACATCGAAGCCTGGCGACGCAAAATCGATGAACTCGACCGGCAGATTGTGCTGTTAATCAGCGAGCGCGCCGCAGCGGCCCAGGAAATCGGCCGCCTGAAGCGCACAACCGATTTGCCTGTCTACGAACCGAACCGCGAGCGCGTCATCTTCGAAAATGTCCGCACTCATAATCCGGGCCCGCTGCCCGACATCGAGCTCGTCCACATCTACGAGCGCATCGTCGACGTCATGCGCGCGCTGCAGCGCAACGAGCTGGCCTCGCGCCCCGGCACTCCCGCGAATTTGGCGCACCAGAACCCCACAGGAAAAGACCAATGATCGTTGCCATGCAGGACCACGCGACCGAAGAAGAGATTCAGAACGTCGTCGAGCGGATGATGGAAATCGGCTTCAACGTCCACCGCACCACTGGCACCGTCCAGACCATCCTCGCCGGCGTCGGCACGCCCGGCGCCTTCGACCACAAGGAATTCGAAGTCTTCGCCGGGGTTGCGGAGGTCATCCGCATCAGTTCGCCGTACAAACTGGCCGGGCGCAGCTTTCGCCCCGAAGGCACCGTCGTCCGCTTCCCCAACGGCGTCACCATCGGCGGCGAGCAGGTCGCCGTTATGGCCGGCCCTTGCTCCGTCGAGAACCGCGAGCAGATCTTTGCCTGCGCAAAAATTGTCAAAGACGCAGGCGCGAAATTTCTCCGCGGCGGAGCGTTCAAGCCGCGCAGCTCCCCCTATTCCTTTCAGGGCCTCGGCCTCAACGCCCTCAAACTCATGCGTGAAGCCGCCGATGCTTACGGTCTGCTCGTCGTCAGCGAGGTCATGGAGATCTCGCAGATCGAGCTGATGATGCCTTACGTCGACCTCTTCCAGGTAGGCGCGCGCAACATGCAGAACTTCAACCTGCTGCGCGAACTCGGCGAAGTCCGCCGTCCCGTGCTGCTCAAGCGCGGCATCGCCGCCACCATCGAAGAGCTCCTGCTCAGCGCCGAATACCTGCTCGCCGGCGGCAATTACGACGTCATCCTCTGCGAGCGCGGCATCCGCACCTTCGAAACCTACACCCGCAACACCATGGACATCTCCGCCATCCCCGTCGTCAAGAAGCTCTCGCACCTGCCCATCGTCGGCGATCCCTCGCACGGCACCGGTCGCCGCGACAAAGTCCCCGCAATGTCTCGCGCCACCGTTGCCGCCGGTGGCGACGGCCTGCTCATTGAAGTCCATCCCAATCCCGACAAGGCGCTCTCCGACGGTGCGCAGTCCATGTTCCCCGACAAGTTCGCCGCACTGATGGATTCACTGCGCATCATCGCTTCCGCCGTTGACCGCACAATCTGACCATGCCCATCGAAAGCGTCGCGATCCTCGGCACCGGCCTCATCGGCTCCTCCGTCGGTCTCGCACTGCGTTCCCACGGATTCTCGGGGTCCATCGCTGGCTGGGACCCGAACCCCGGCCAGGTTCACGTCGCGCTCCGCCGCGAAGCCATCACCGTGATCGCCGACGACCCGCTTGCAGCCGCTGCCGAAGCCAATCTGATTCTGCTCGGCGGCCCGGTCTTCACGATCCTCGAATGGCTCGACCGCCTCGCACCTCTGCTCCGCAGCCATCAACTCGTCACCGACGTCGGCAGCGTCAAAGGGGCGCTCTGCGAGCACGCCCGCAGCAAATACAACGGCCCCGGCCAGCCAGGCTTCCTCCCCGGTCATCCCATGGCCGGCAAGGAACTCAGCGGCGCCGAAAACGCCGACGCCGGCCTCTTCGAGGACGCGGTGTGGTTATTCACTCCCTGCAATCAGGCCGAAGGCAGTTCGCCGGCCGCGCAGGCCTGGCGCACCTGGGTCGCGCGTTTCGGTGCTCGCCCCATCGACATGGATCCAGCGCGCCACGACATCCTCTGCGCATGGATCAGCCATCTCCCGCAACTCGTCTCCACCGCGATGTGCGCTCTGCTCGAAGACGAATTCGCCGCCAACGCCGACCTGCTCCCCATCGGCGGCCGCGCCCTGCGCGAGATGACGCGTCTCGGCGCCAGCCCCTTCTCCATGTGGCGCGACATCGCCCACACGAACTCCGACGCCATCGCCCGCTCCCTCGACGCTCTCGAGCAGCGACTCGCGCACATCCGCGAGAACCTCAAAACCCCCGAACTGCGCGACCAGTTCGACCGCGCCAACCGCTTCCGCCTGCGCGATCCGCGCAACCCCTGATCCCCTCAAAGCCAAACGAAGCACGCCGGTCCCAAAAACATGGCCAACTTGTAACAACCCCGGGTAGACTTTCCCTTCACTACTTCTGCCATCGTGGAGGGCCTGTGTTTCGACACACGTGTGCTGTCCTGTTTGCGCTTCTCCTTCTGCCTTTCGCTTCCCACGCTGCCCCTCTCCTGCTGCTGCATCCTTCGCTCAGCAAGGATCAAATCGCCTTTCGCCATGCCGACGATATCTGGGTAGTCGCGCGTACCGGCGGCGAAGCCGTGCGCCTCACTTCCACTGCTTCCGTTGTCGGTGGACCGTTCTTCTCGCCCGATGGCCAGACCATCGCCTGGTCCGCGCGGATTCACGGCAACGTCGACGTCTACACCATCCCCGCGAATGGCGGCGTCCCCCATCGCCTCACCTGGCATCCCGGCGACGACACCGTGGTCGGCTGGTCCCCGGACGGGAAAGACGTTCTCTTCCTCAGCGGTCGCGCGGCCTGGAATGATTTCTCTCAGCTCTACCGCATCCACGCCGATGGATCGGCCCTTCCCGTCGCATTCCCGCTCCCCTCCGCCGACGACGGATCGCTTTCCGCCGACGGAAAACAGATCGCCTACACGCCCTTCAACCAGTGGCAGGTCGCCTGGAAGCGCTATCACGGCGGCCAAACCGAGCCCATCTGGATCGTCGATCTCGCCACTCTCGATCTGACCAAAGTCCCGCGCGACAACTCGAACGACAAGAATCCCCTCTGGGTCGGCGATAAGGTTTATTTCCTGTCCGACCGCAACGGACCCGTCACGCTCTTCAGCTACGACACCCAATCGAAGCAGGTCGAGCAGGTCGTCGAGAACAAGAGCTTCGACCTCAAATCCGCCGGCGCAGGCCCCGGCGGCATCGTTTACGAGCAGTTCGGCAGCATTCATCTCTACGACCCGGCCACGAAAACCCAGCATCCGGTCGACATCACCCTCCACGGCGATCTTCCTGCCCTCGAGCCCGCGCTCACCGTGATCGATCCGCACACCATCCTTAGCGCCGCCATCTCGCCCACCGGCCAGCGCGCCGTCTTCGAGGCGCACGGCGATATCTTTACCGTCCCGGCGGAGAAGGGTGACGCCCGCAACCTCACCGACACCTCAGCCGCCGCCGAGCGAGATCCGTCATGGTCCCCGGATGGAAAATCCATCGCGTACTTCAGTGACGCTTCCGGCGAGTACCAGCTGTTTCTCCGCGATCAGGACGGTATCGCAAAGCCGAAGATCATCGACCTTGGCCCATCGCCCTCGTTCTTCTACGCGCCACGCTGGTCGCCGGACTCAAAACGAATCCTCTACGCCGACAAGAAACTCAACCTCTGGTACGTCGACGCCGACAGCCCACACCCGGTCAAAGTGGACACGCAGGAATTCGAGGGCTTCGGATTTGCGGGCAATTCCGTCTGGTCTCCGGACAGCAAGTGGATTGCGTATCTCAAAGAACTGCCCAACCACATGAATGCCGTCTTTCTCTACTCGCTCGACACGCAGAAATCCACGCAGATCACCGACGGTATGAGCGATGTCGGCAGTGTCGCTTTCGATCGCAACGGCAAGTATCTCTACTTCACCGCCAGCACCAACATCGGCCCCTCCGTCGCCGGTTTCGATCTCTCGAGCCTCGATCACGCCGTCAGCAGCAATGCCTACGTTGTCGTTCTCTCGAAAGACCTGCCCTCGCCCCTGCCTCCCGAGAGCGACGACGAAAAGGCAAAGGAAGAGAGCAAACCCGCCGCTGACGATACGAAGAAATCTGACGAAAAGGCCGCCGGCGAAAAGAAGGAGGAGCCAGCCGGAAAAGAAAAGAAGGACGAGAAGAAAACTCCCGTTGTTAAAGTCGACTTCGACGGCATCGATCAGCGCATCCTCGCCCTGCCCATCCCGGCCCGCAACTACGTCGACCTGCAGCCCGGCAAGGAAGGCGTGATCTATCTTGCCGAGGGCAGCCCGGTCGCCAATCCTTCGCACGAAAACGGCAGCCAGATCCATGCTCTGTGGCGCTTCGCTCTCGACAAACGCGAGGCGACCGAAGTGCTCTCCGGCATCGAAGCCTTCACCGTCTCCGCCAACGGCGAGAAGATGCTCTACAGAAAGGGCGACGCCTGGCTCATCGCCACTGCCGACGATGTGAAGACCAGTCCCGGCAAAACGCTGAACCTCGGCAATCTCCAGGCCCACGTCGATCCTCGCGCCGAATATCGGCAGATGTACAACGAAACCTGGCGCATCGAGCGCGACTTCTTCTACGACCCCAACCATCACGGTCTGGACATTGCAAAGGTCGAGAAGCGCTACGAGCCTTACCTCGACGGCATCGGCTCACGCGACGAGCTGAACTACCTCTTCGAAGAGATGCTCGGCGAAATCACCGTCGGCCACATGTTCATCCGCGGCCCGCGCTCGCCCGACCACTCGCCCAAAACCGGCCTGCTCGGCGCCGACTACTCCGTCGACCACGACCGCTACAAGTTCGCTCACATCTACAACGGCGAGAACTGGAACCCCGCCCTGCACGCGCCGCTCACGCAGCCGGGCGTCAACGTCAAGGAAGGCGAGTATCTGCTCGCGGTCAACGGCCGCGACCTTCACGCCACCGACAACATCTACAGCTTCTTTGAAGGCACAGCCGGCAAGCAGGTCGTGCTGCACGTCGGACCCAATCCTGACGGCACCGGAGCCCGCGACGTCACCGTGGTCGCCATCGACTCCGAACATGGCCTGCGCAACCTCGCGTTCATTGAAGGCAACCGGCGCAAGGTCGACGAGATGACCCATCACCAGGTCGCCTACGTCTATATGCCGAACACCGGCGGCCCGGGCTTCACCAACTTCAACCGCTACTTCTTCGCCCAGATCGATAAGAAAGGCGTCATCATCGATGAACGCTACAACGAAGGCGGCTCTATCGCGGACAACGTCATCGATACGTTGCGTCGCGTTCCCATGGCGCGTTACGAGACGCGCGAAGGCGAAGACGTCACCGATCCCGAAGGCGCCATCTTCGGTCCCAAGACGATGCTCATCAACCAGTCGGCCGGCTCCGGCGGCGACCTCATGCCGTGGTACTTCCGCAAGGCCGGCCTGGGCCCGCTCATCGGCGTCCGCACCTGGGGTGGACTCGTCGGCATCGGCGGCTATCCTGTCCTGCTCGATGGCGGCACCATCACTGCCCCGCGCACCGCGCTCTACGGATTGAAGGGCCAGTTCGAAGTCGAGAACCACGGTATCGCGCCCGACATCGAGGTTGAATGCCTTCCGAAGGAAGTCGCAGCGGGACACGATCCTCAACTCGAGCGCGCCGTGCAATATGTCATGGAACAGCTGAAGGAGCATCCGCTCCCCACTTACCCCAAACCCGCGTACCCCAACTATCACGAGCACGACAGCCTCGGCATTCACTAAGAATCCCGCCCTGCGAAACCTGGGCCGGAGCACCCCGCTCCGGCCTTTGCTTTGCGGATTACCATGGGGTGCATGTTCCGCCGTCTCGCCTTCTGCCTCGCTTTTTGCGCCGCCTTCGCTTCTTTCGCTTGTGCTCAGCAGCCCACGCTCCTGGTCGACGTGGACCATCGCCCGCAAATCAGCCTCGATGGGCCGTGGCACTTCATCGCTGATCCTTATCGCGAAGGCTGGGGATCGAACCCCGATCACGCGAACCCCCACGGCTATGCCGCCAACGCGCACTACACACCCGGCGGCCCGCTCGTCCAGTACGACTTCTCCAGGTCACCCACGCTGAACGTCCCCGGGGATTGGAACTCCCAGAAAGATTCGCTCTTCTATTACGAGGGCCTGCTCTGGTACGAACGGGATTTCTCGTACCAACCAAAGCCGCACACGCACGTCTTCGTCCACTTCGGCGCCGCCAATTATGCGGCCTCCATCTTCGTCAACGGCCAACACGTCTGCGATCACGAAGGCGGCTTCACCCCCTTCGACTGTGACATCACCAGCATCGTGAAAGACGGCGACAACTTCATCGTGGCCGCCGTCGACGACACCCGCACCGTCGACCGCGTCCCCACGCTGCGCATGGACTGGTGGAACTACGGCGGCATCACGCGGCCCGTCTCCCTCGTCGAAGTGCCTGACACCTACATCGACGACGAGTCCCTCCAGCTGAAGCGCGGAAGCCAGGACCAGCTTGAGGGCTACGTCCACGTCACCGGCGCCGACGCGGGTACCCATGTCACCCTCCGCATCCCCAGCCTGCATGTCGAAAAGGATACAACCGCGGATACAAATGGCCGCGCGGACTTCTCCTTCGCCGCTCCCGGCCTCGAACTATGGTCCCCCGAACACCCGCGCCTCTACGAAGTCAGCTTTACCGCCGGCCCCGACCATCTCACCGACGAAATTGGCTTCCGCTCCATCGAGGTCCAGGGCGATCAGATCCTCCTCAATGGCAAGCCCGTATTCCTGCGCGGCATCAGCTTCCACGACGAGGCACCTTTCCGCTCCGGCCGCTCGTGGTCACAGAAGGATGCCCAAACGCTGCTCGGCTGGGCGCAGGAATTGCACTGCAACTTTGTCCGGATGGCCCACTACCCCCATACCGAAAACGAATATCGACTCGTCGACAAGCTCGGCATCATGGTCTGGTCCGAGATCCCCGTCTACTGGGGCATCGACTGGACCAACCCTCATACGCTCGACGTGGCCAAACACCAGCTGTGGGAAATGATTCGCCGCGACCACAACCATCCCTCCGTGATCCTTTGGTCTATGTCCAACGAGACGCCGGAAAGCCCCGAGCGCAACGTGTTCATCCATCAGCTCGCCGTTGAGGCACGCCGTGAAGACCCAACCCGGCTCATCACCTCCGCCATCGTCACGCACTTCAAAGGAACCACCGCCACGCTCGACGATCCGCTCGGTCAGGACCTCGACGTCCTCGGCTACAACGAATATCTCGGCTGGTATCAGGGCTCGCCGGCCGCCATCCCCGACTACACCTGGCAGAACCCGATGGGCAAGCCGGTCATCATGAGCGAATTCGGCGCCGGAGCCAAGGCCGGCCTGCACGGCCCCGCCACCGAAATGTTCACCGAGGAGTACCAGGACAATTTGTATCGGCAGCAGTTCCAAATGCTTGGCAAAATCCCGTTCCTGCGCGGCACGACGCCGTGGGCGCTGATGGATTTCCGTTCGCCGATGCGCCAGCTTCCCGGCATTCAGGACGACTACAACCGCAAGGGCCTGGTCTCCGACAAAGGCGAAAAGAAGAAAGCCTTCTTCACCCTTCAGGACTATTACGCAAAAATGCAGCGCTGATTCGTGACACGACCGGTCCGAACCGCGCGCCGTCAACCATCAGTCGAAGACTACGGTCTTGTTGCCGTAGCAAAGGATTCGCCGCTCCAGATGCCAGCGCACGGCGCGCGAAAGCACGATTCGCTCCAGATCGCGGCCTCGCGCCACCAGATCCTCTACCTGATCGCGGTGCGAAATCCGCGCAACATCCTGTTCGATGATCGGACCTTCATCCAGCGCTTCCGTTACGTAGTGGCTCGTCGCTCCAATCAGCTTCACGCCCCGGCTGTGTGCCGCGTGATAGGGCCGCGCACCGGTGAATGCCGGCAGAAACGAATGATGCACGTTGATAATCGCAGCCGGATACCGGCTCACGAATGCGGGTGACAGGATCTGCATATAGCGCGCCAGCACCACCAGTTCAATCCTATATTTCTTCAGCAGGCCCAGTTGCTGCTCTTCTGCTGCCGAGCGCGTCGCTGCCGAAACCGAGACATGCTCGAAGGGGATGCCGTAAAAATTTGCCAGCGGTTCAGCTTCACGATGATTGGAGACCATCACGCTGAAGTCGCAGGCCAGCTCACCGCTCTTCCATCGGTGCAGCAGGTCGGCGACGCAATGGAGGTAGTGCGAACAGAAGAGCGCCACGCGCAGGCGATGATTGTTCGTCGTTAGCGTCCAGCGCATCTGGAACTCCTGCGCCATCGCGGTAAACTCCCGCTCGAAAGCAGCCCTGTCGAACAGCTCCGGACTCCCGGCTCCCCCCAGCGCCCACTCCACACGCATAAAGAACAGGCCCACTTCCTCGTCGCGATGCTGATCCGCATGCAAAATATTCGCCCCATGCAGGTACAGGAGGGACGAAACTCCGGCTACCAACCCACGCCGATCGGGGCAGTCGATGAGCAGCACAGCAGAATCTTCCATAAATCCGAGACTAACCAGGCACGCCGGAACGCGTCTATGCCCCGATGTGGCCAAGCCCGATGCCGATCACGTAGGTGGCGGCGCCTTCCAGCGCGCCGACAAAAGTCATCTCCAGACCACTGGCCCACCAGCTGCGCACCGTGATCAGCGACTTTGCGGCGCCTACCGCGAAATGCGCAATCAACGAAATGATCGCCGAGACAATCACCGCCGGATAACCGCTCATGAAGAAGAACGGCAGGATCGGGATGAACGCCCCGACCGCCGTCGACAGCGCACCCGACCAGGCAGAAACCCACGGCTGGCTCAGCCCCTCTTCGGTCATGTTCAGCCGCTCGGCCGCCAGCGCCCGCGTGAACTGCGCCGGAGACTCCGCCAGATGCTCCACCACATGGTCCGCATCGTCCCGCGGAATCCCCTTTACCTGGTAGTACAGCGACAGCAGCTCGCGCGCCTCCGGCCCGTTCATTTCGATGGCTTCCCGCTCGCGCGCCAACTCGGCCTCGTAGATCTCGCGCTCGCTCTTCGCCGCCAGATACGCGCCGGAGCCCATCGACAGCGCGCTGGCGATCATCCCCGCCAGCCCCGACAGCAGCACCCACTTGGCGTTGCCCAGCGTGGCGCCCGACACGCCCGAAACAATGCCGAAGATCGCGCCCAGCCCGTCGTTGACGCCGTAGATCGCATCGCCGATCCAGCCCGCCGTCTGCCGCCCCGACCGATTGCGCCGTATCAGCAATTCGTTCAGCTCCTGGCGCGCCATCTCCGAAGTCACTGCCGTCTTCGGATACCGGTGCCGGACCAGCTCGCTCAGTTCGCGATAGTGCTCCTGCTCGTCCGCAATCACCTGATGCAGAATCGCGATGCTCGGCTCGTCCCCCAGTTCTTTCAGCTGTTGCCCATACCGCGCAATATCGCGGCTCTCGTCGATCTCCAGCCGCCGCAGCGCCATCTGCGGTCCGCCCAGCCGGTTCACCAGCGTATCCGCATCGCCGCTCTCTTTGCCTTCGTACTTCGGCAGCTCTGCACCCAATTCGCGAATGCGCTTTGCCCACAGCGCCGCGTGATGCGCCTCCTGCTCGGCCATGTGGCGCAGCGTCTTGCCGCGCACCGCATCGTCGTCACGCTCGGCCAGCGTGTTGTAGGTGTGGAAGCCGCGCATCTCCGTTTGCCAGTTCTCGGCCAGCGCCTCCAGCACCTTCTGCTCTTTTTGCGACAGCGTCTGCGCCATGCCTGCTAGCTCCCGATCTGATAGCTGAAGCCGAATCGTCCAATCTGGATGGTGGCACGCTCCGCGGGCGGCCAGATGCGAAACGATTCTACACGCGTGCTGCCGGTCAGCAGCGTCGCCGTCACATCGCCCACCGGCCGCCCGGTCGCCGCCTGGTAGAAGTGAATCAGCAGTTCGTTATTCTCCTCGTGTTCGTAACCGATCACATACTCCCCGGCCGCCAGCCGCGTTTCGGCGCCCAGCCGAAGCGGAACCTGCGTCAGAAAGAAGTGCGAGTACTTTCCTTCCGCCGAATATCCCGCGGTGATCAGCACCACGCCCGCAATATATTTGCCGTGTCCATTCGTGATACCCGAGGCCGACCGCATCTCGGTTTCGATCCGCTCCTGCACCACCGGCGCGCGCGCTGGAATCACCGAACGCAGCTCGGCATCCGTGGCCGCGCGCCACTCCGTACCGCGCTTCTCCTGCGCGAATGTGCCGATGGCCAGCATCGCCATCAACCCCGCCGCAATCACCCACTTCCCACGCTGAACCGCCATCAGTGGTCCCTATTTCCTATTCCCTATTCCCTGCATCTCTCAGTCCAGATGCACAATGCCGCGCTGCAGCGCCGTGGTTGCCGCCTGCGTGCGATCCTCCACGCCCATCTTGCTCAGCAGGCTGTTCACGTGCGTTTTCACAGTCGCCTCGGAAATGAACAGCGCGTTCCCGATTTCCTTATTGCTCTTGCCCGCCACGATCTGCTGCAGCACCTCCAGCTCGCGCGCTGTCAGCGTGGCTCCGCCCATCCGTTCCGCCAGCTTCTCCGCCACTCTGGAAGGAATGCGCGACTTGCCGGCGTGAACGACCTTTACCGCCTCGGTCAGTTCGTTCAGATCCATCCCCTTCAGCAGATAGCCCTTCGCTCCCGCCTGCATCGCCCGATAAATATCCTCGTCTCCGTCAAAGGTCGTCAGCACGATGATCCGCGCCGCCGGAAATTCCTGGCGGATCCTGCCAATGGCTTCCACCCCGTTCATCTTCGGCAGCCGCAAATCCATCAGCGTCACATCGGGCCGGTGCTTCCGGAAAGACTCCACCGCCTGCTCTCCGTCGGAAGCCTCAGCCACCACCGCGAATCCCGGCACCGTTTTCAGCAGCGCGGCGAATCCCTGGCGCACAATATGATGGTCGTCGACCAGCAGGATCCTGATTGTATCCGCCATAGTTACGTTTGCTTCTCCGTCTCGCGGCTCAGAGACAGTTCCAGCCGCGCCGTTGTTCCTGCACCAGGGCTGCTCTCCACCGTCAGGGTCGCACCAATCGCATCCGCCCGCTCCCGCATGCCGGTGAGTCCGAAGTGACCGCTCGATCCGTCCGGCGGCGCCCCGGCAAACCCGCGCCCGTCGTCGCGTATCTCCATCCCGAACATACTCCCCTCAAACTCCAGCCTCACCACTATGTTCTCAGGATCGCCATGCCGCACCGCGTTCGCCACCGCTTCGCGCGCAATCCGCGTCAGCTCGCGCTCCACATCCTCATCCAGCGGATGATTCGTGCCCGTCACATGCATCTGCACCCGCGCTCGCGCATGCGCCCGTCCGGTCACCTCTTCCGCCATCTTCAGAATGCGCGCCGCCAGATCTTCGCGCTCGCCTCCCTGCGACCGCAGCTCCCAGATCGAGGTCCGCGCGTCTTCCAGACTGCTCCGCACCAGCGCCTGTGCCCGTTCCAGTTGCTCTTTGGCCGCGCCTGCCGAACTCCTCATCAGCTGCGCCACCAGTTCCAGATGGACCGAAACCGCCACAAACCCCTGAGCCAGCGTATCGTGAATCTCGCGCGCGATGCGTGTCCGCTCGCCCAGCACCGCCTGAAATTCCCGCTCCACTCGCAGCAGCCGGCGCCGCCACGCCGCATACCCCAGCGCCGCGAGTGCCACCAGCACCAGAAAACGGAACCACACCGTCTGATAAATGTGCGGCTCCACCGTCAGGTCCGCGGTCGCCGCCGCCTCGCTCCACACCCCATCGTTGTTGCGCGCCATCACACGAAACGTATAGTGTCCGTGCGGCAGGTTCGTGTAGTACGCCACGCGCCGCGTCCCCGCATCCACCCAGTCCCGATCGAATCCCACCAGCTGATACCGGTACTCGACCTTCTGCGGCGCGACAAAACTCAACCCCGCATAGTCGAACTCGTAATGACTGTGCCCAGGCGGCACCATCAGGCCCGTGATCGCAGATTGCGCCACATCATCGACGCTCACCTGTTCAATAGCTACCTGCGGCGCCACGCTGTTCATCGGCATGTGCTCCGGATCCACGCGTGCGATGCCCTTCAGCGTCGCAAACCATAAGCTGCCATCGTTCAGCCGCAGCGCTGCCGGGTGCCCGCCGCTGGAGCACTCGCTGATGCGCATCCCGTCCGCCACGCCAAACCGCATCGCCTGCGCCGGCGCGCCTCCGTCCGCCATCCGGTTCAGCCCGTCGCGGCTCACGCGATAAATACCGCTGTTCGAGCTGATCCACAAATTCCCGCTGCCGTCCTCGAGGATGCCAATCACCCGCGCGGGAAGCTGCGGCGATGCGACATGAACGATCTTCCCGTTCCGCCATCGGTTCAGCCCGCCATCATTCGTCCCAATCCACAGCGTCCCGTCGTGATCTTCGTGCAGAGCGGTGACCACACTGCTCGACAGCCCATCCCTGGTCGTCAGGTTCGTCAACTTGCCCTCGCGAAAATGGCTCAGCCCGCCGAGTGTCCCGATCCACAGCGATCCATCGCTGCTCTCCACCATCGCGCCAACCAGATCGCTGCCCAGCCCATCCAGCGCCGTCCACGTCGTAAAGCTACCGTTCGCATAGCGAGACAGTCCGTGCCGCGTCCCGATCCACAACTCTCCATGGCTGCCCAAATAAAGCGACCGCACAAAATCGTCCGCCAAACCATCGGCGGTGGTAAAGGCGCGCACCCGGCCGCCCTGAATCAGGTCTAACCCGTCCGGCGTTCCAGCCCACACATCTCCATTCGGCGCGGCGGCCACTGTCAGCACAACGTTGCTGCTCAACCCCTGCGCCGTGGTCAGCGCGTGAAACTTTCCGTCGCGAAATTCATTCAACCCACCCTCGCGGGTCCCCGCCCACACCGTGCCCGCGCGATCCTGCGACAGCGCCAGCACGTATTCATCGGTGAGTCCATCCTGCGCGGTCAGTGTCGAGAATTTCCTGTCCCGCAGCACCGCCAGGCCCCCCGACTCCGTGCCCAGCCACAAATCGCCTTCGCGATCCTCCACTGCACTCAGGAAAACATCACCGCCGCGCAACAGTTCAGCCTCACCCGCCAGAACAATGCGCACTAGCCCAAACGCAGTCCCGGCCCACACCATTCCCGCGTGATCGCAATAAAGAAAGCTCACCCCCCCGGGCACAGCGCGCATTTTCCGAAGCTCGCCTTCCTGCGCGATGAATAGCCCCTCATCCGTTCCAACCCAACTCCCGCCTGTAGCATCCATCGCGACTGCTCCCACGGCGCCACCGCCGGGAACAACATAGTTCTCGCAGCCTGTCGCCCAACACTCCTCCAGTCCCGAACGCGTCCCCACCCAGGCTCGATCCGACGAATCTGTTACCAGCGCTATCACCTCGCCCTTTGCCCCCATCGGGTGAAACAATCCGTCCGCACCGGCGTACACCAGCCCATCCGCCGTGCCCAGCCACAGCGATCCGTCCAGACCCTCCGCCATCCGGCTGTTCTCCGTCAGTGCCGCGTCCAGTGCCACGCGCTCAGCATGATCGCCCTCGATGCGAAACAGTCCCGACGCCGTCAGCGCCCACACGCGTCCGCCTTTGTCCTCGAACGTCCGCCACACCTGGGTCGCCGGAATCCCCTTCTCCGGTCCGAACGCCTCAATCTTGTCCCCCTGCATCCGCGCGAGCCCGCCGGACGTGCTGATCCAGAGTCCGCCCGCTCGATCCTCCATCAGATCGTCGATCAGATCGCTCGGCAGCCCCGGCGTGTTCGCCCGCGTATAGGTCCTGAAGTCCACACCATCGAAGCGCACCAGCCCGCCTTCCGTGGCGATCCACAGAAACCCTCCGCGCCCCTGCACAATCGCGTGCACGGTGTTCTGCGGAAGCCCCGTGTCGGTTTGCCACGACTGGTAGCCGTATTGCGCCAAAGCCGTGTGCGCATCGAGCGCCTGCGCCGGAATGCCGGCAAGCGCCATCAACGCGGCACACATCGCACCCGCAACCCGCAGCGTGGACATAGCTGGAAACACTGTGAAAATGCTACATGCGCGCGGCACAGCCGGTTGAGTTTTCTTCACGACCCGCGCGTCCCCGTCAGTGCGCGTTGCGAGCAGCCTTCCCCGCGCTCCGCCTCACACGCACCTTCTCCGCTGCCGCCGGCCCGATCGTGAACTGCCCCGCCGCTGTCTCGATGCCCACCGTCTGATCGTAGTTTCGCTGCACCACCCGCACCGAACCGCCCGGTTCAATTCCCGCCTGCTGCAGGAAGCGCAGCAGCTTCTCGTCGCGTTCGTACAGGCTCGTCACCGTGTAGTCCGTCCCCTCCGCAACCTCCGCCAGTGGCCGCACGCCGTGCCTCTTCCGCGTCGCATCGCTCTCCGGCAGCACCGCGTTCCCGTGCGGACAGGTACCCTTCTCGCCCAGCTTCTTCATCAGCAGCGCTTCAAAGGCCGGCGACACCGCGTGCTCCAGCCGCTCCGCCTCGTCGTGCACCTCGTACCACGGCATGGCGAACATCTCCGAGAGCATGCGCTCGATCAGGTGATGCCGCAGCGCGGTTCGATACGCCGTCTCGTGTCCCTTTGGCGTCAGCCGCACCACGCCATCCGGACGCACCTCGACGTAGCCATCGCGCTTCAGCCGCCGCAGCGCCATCGACACCGCCGGTGGCGATACCGCCAGCCAGTGCGCCAGGGTCGCCGAGATCACCGTCTGCCCCTCGCTCTCGGCTTCCAGAATCGCCTTGAGATAATCCTCTTTCGATACGCTGATCGCCGTCTTCACGCAATCGTCCCGGTTCCTAGCTTACAGCGCATAAATTCCTGACCACGATCAAATCGGGCTGGTCTCGATGCTGGAAATGAACTGAATCCCGGGCACATTCTGCTTTGTCAACTGCCGATCCCCGGTCAGGAAAAGATCGACGCCCTTTGAGGCAGCACAAGCCAGGTGAATGGAATCCGCAGTGGCGAGCTTCCGCACACCTCGCAGTGAGGCAAACGTATCGACCGCCCCACCCTCAAAGGACACCAGTTGAACGTTCATTGCTGAGAAATTCTCGCGTATCTCCGTCGCCTTTTGCGGAAGCCCCTGAACACCGGCAAGCACCTCTCCCAAAGTCAGAAAACTCGTAAACAGGGAGTCTCCCCGCACCTGCATTCGGTCGTAGATGTCTTCCACACGTGAGGCAAATTGCTTGTTATCTTCCAGCAGGTAAATGAACAGCATCGTGTCCCAGTAAACCTTGCTCATCGCCTGTCCTTTTCAGGATCGGTTCGCAGCCACTTCAGAAAAGCTTCTCCGCCCCCATACGCAGCCATCTCATCTCTGAGCAAGCCACGCAATCTCGTGATCGGAGACTTCGACGAGCGCGCAGTTTCGCCTTCGGGATTCGCGGACACCATACCTGCTCTAGGCTCTTTATTCTCGTTCAAAAATCGATAATGGAAGACAACAGTCGGGCTCATTTGGGAGGGAGGCCCTTCAATCTTTTCGATCTCCAGGCCAAGCGGCTCCAGGAATTTTCTCGGCGAACGCAGTGCGCTACAAACCTGCGGAACATTCTGCCGCGGGAGCCCCTCTCGTTCCACCATGGTGTTCAATACATCACGAACACGGATCGCGAACTTCCTTCGCCCCTCACGCCTTGCGGGAACAACGTACTGGTGCTCAGCGAGCGCCCTGATCTTGTTGCTGTAGTCGGCGTGCATGAGAAACCTCCGATCTAAAGACAGAATATATTTAATTAGTCTGTCTTGTCAAGACAGACTAAACACATTGCTTAAACCGTGCCATTTCAACCCGATCTGGTTTACGAGGCTCCCGTTACAATAACCAAAGCCATTTCCCTCGCGAAGGATTCCGTGTCGAACCCCATTTCTTCCGGCCGTAAGCGCGTCCTCAGTGGCATGCGCCCCACCGGCAAACTTCATCTCGGCAACTACATGGGCGCCCTCCACAACTGGGTCCGCCTGCAGGACCAGTACGAGTGCTTCTTCTTCATCGCCGACGTCCACGCCCTCACCACCGACTACGCCGACCCCTCCCAGATCGCCGCCAACACCCGCGAGGTCATCCTCGACTACCTCGCCGCCGGCCTCGATCCCGCCAGGTCCGTGCTCTTCGTCCAAAGCCACGTCAAACAACATTTCGAGCTACCTCTGCTGCTCGGCATGATCACCCCGCTCGGCTGGCTCGAGCGTGTGCCGACCTACAAGGAGCAGCAGGAGAACCTCGCCGGCAAGGACCTCACCACCTACGGCTTCCTCGGCTACCCGGTCCTCATGTCGTCCGACATTCTGCTTTACCAGGCAGACTTCGTGCCCGTCGGCCAGGACCAGGTCGCACACGTCGAACTCACGCGCGAGGTCGCCCGCCGCTTCAACTTTTTCTATCCAAGAAACCGCGAGGGCCTCCCGGCCGCTCAAGACTTGTCACGCGCGGACCTTAAGAACATTAGCTTCCCACCCGAGATACTGCCTTCGGGAGCATCGGGGGCGGCGGTTCGCCCATTGACAATTGAGAGCCTAGTTGAGGCCTTCAAACCAAACCAAGCCATTCTCCCCGAGCCCCAGGTTCTCCTCACCCCATCGCCCAAACTCCCCGGCACCGACGGCCGCAAGATGTCCAAGAGCTACGGCAACACCATCCTGCTTTCGGATCCCGAGCCGGAAATCCGCGCCAAAATCAAGCCCATGGTCACCGACCCGGCGCGCATCCGCCGCAAAGATCCAGGCAATCCCGACAAGTGCCCCGTCGGCGACCTGCACAAGATCTTCTCCACCCAGGAAACCATCGCGAAGGTCTACGAAGGCTGCACGACCGCCGGCATCGGCTGCATCGAATGTAAAAGCTGGGTCGCAGACGCCATCGTTTCCACGCTGGCCCCCATCCAGGAGCGCCGTGTGCACTTCGAGCAGAATCCCGCGCTCGTCACCGAAATCCTCTCCGATGGCGCGCGCCGCGCCGCCGCACGCGCCGAACAGACGATGCACGACGTCCGCTCCGCCATGGGCCTGGGTTCCAATTCGGGTGCCAAAGTGTCACAGGCGGCGCCAAATGTCTGACGAGCAGCGGAAGGTCATCCCCGTCACCGAGCCCGCGCAGAGTCCCGCCGCTCCTGTGTCGGACAAACCGTCCGACGCGGAGTCCGACAAGCCGCACCCTTACGAAAAGTCCGCAGCCGATCTCCGCAAAGAGGAAGAATCCGCCTTCCCCTTCTCCGTCGCCGTCGACCAGGTCTACGAAGGCCCCTACGACCTCCTCCTCGACCTCGTCCGCAAACAGAACATCGACATCTACGACATCCCCATGGCGAAGATCACCGGGCAATTCCTCGCCTATGTCGAACACCTCAAAGCCTCCGATGTCGACACCGCCGGCGAGTTCATTTACATGTCAGCGCTGCTCATCCACATCAAGAGCAAGATGCTCCTGCCGCGCGATCCCCTCGAAGCCGCCGAAGGCACAGCCGATGATCCTCGCCACGAGCTCGTCGAGCGTCTGCTCGAACACGAGCGCTTTCGTAACGCCGCGCAGATGCTCCAGCAAAAACGCCAGCTCGAAGAGGCCACCTGGACCAATCCCGGCATCCGCGAGTTCCGCGAGAGTGCCGACGCCGATCAGGACATCGCTGCCGACACCCTGGACCTCGTCCGCGTCTTCCGCGAGATCCTCGAGCGCGCGAAGAGCCGCCCCATCCTCGATGTCTCCGAAGACTCCGTCACCGTCCGTCAGATGATCGATTTCATCCGCCGCCGCCTGATGATGGAAGACCGCCCCGTCGGCCTCTCGAAGCTCCTCGCGAACACGCGCTCGGTCAACGCCATCGTCGCCATGTTCCTGGCCCTGCTCGAGCTGGTCCGCCTCCAGGCCATCCTGCTGCGCCAGGACAGCGGCTTCGGCGAGATTTACGTCAAGAAGCACGAGCAGTTCGAACAGGTCATCAACGAACGCCTCAGCGCTCGCGACGACTGGAGCTAGATCAACCCGAAGCGAAGGATGCCGACGGCCAGGTTCACCCCACAGCAAGAAGATGCCCTCCCATCTAATTCGTCACATTTCAAGACAACAGGGAACTGGTTGCCGTTACGCTACGTAACAGAAACAGCGGAGGCGTGCGTGGAGGTACGTCCGAGCGGAAACAGCTTCCGGCACGTCTAACCTTCGCCAATCGCCAATACAGGTCAGGAGTTTCACCAGAGAGAACCCAGAGGGTCCGGAGAAAGGCAGGAGGTTGGATGGAGACGTTGCGGCGGAACCTTGGATTCAGTTTGCGGATGCTGGGACGGAATCCTGGCATGACCTTCACGGTGTTGCTGACGCTGGCGCTGGGGATCGGCGCGAACACGGCGATCTTCACGGTGGACTATGCGACGCTGCTGGCGCCGCTGCCGTATCCGCACCCGGACCAGCTGGTGATGGTGTGGTCGAAGATCCAGAACTTCCACAACGGAGTTTCGGCAGGCGACTACACGGACTGGAAGAACCAGTCGGCGGTCTTCTCGGACCTGTGCGCGTGGACCGGCACGAGCTTCAACGCGGCGACGAAGGATCAGCCGGAATATCTGCAGGCGAGGCTGGAGTCGCCGGAGATGCTGCAGATGATCGGCGAGCCGGCTTTCCTGGGGCGGTACTTCCTGCCGGAAGAAGGAGTGGAGGGGAAGAATCACGTCGCGGTGCTGACGCACAAGCTGTGGGTGAAGCTGGGCTCGAACAAGAACATCGTTGGAACGACGATTCGCCTGGACGGACAACCGTACACCGTGGTAGGCGTGCAGCAGCCGGGGGTCTGGGATCACGGGCAGGAGCAACTGACCGTGCCGCTGGTCTTTAAGCCGGAGCAGATGAACCACGACTTCCACTGGCTGCTGGTGATGGGGCGGCTGAAGCCGGGCGTCACAGTCAAGCAGGCGCAGCAGAACATGGATTCGGTGACGCAGCATATCGCCGAGATGTATCCGAAGAGCGACAAAGGATGGGGCTCGTATGTGGAGCCGCTGAAGAACGACTTCCTGCCGAAAGAGCGGATCCAGATGCTGTGGCTGCTGCTGGGCGCAGTGGGATTCGTGCTGCTGATCGCATGCGTAAACGTGGCAAATTTGTTATTGGCGCGGGGAATGACGCGACAGAAAGAGATGGCGGTGCGGGGAGCGCTGGGCGCGAGCCGGAAAACGATCTTCGGGCAGCTGCTGACCGAGAGCGTGCTGCTGGCGCTGGTGGGTGGAGCGCTGGGTGTGGGCGTGGGATACGGGATGCTGCAGGGTCTGATTGCGGTGATGCCGCGGGACACGCTGCCGTATGAGGCGAATCTGCGGTTGAATATTCCGATTCTGCTGTTCACGCTGCTGGCGACGACGCTGGCCGGTGTGCTGGCGGGCAGCGTGCCGGCGTGGTACGCATCGCGAATCGATCCTGCGGAGACGCTGAAAGAGGGCGGGCGCACGGGAACCAGCGCGGCGAAGCACCGGCTGCGGCGGGTTCTGGTGGTGGGGGAGTTCACGCTGGCGCTGGTGCTGCTGGCGGGAGCGGGCCTGGCGATTCACAGCTTCTGGAATTTGACTCGCGTGGATTTGGGAGTCAAAACGGACCACGTCCTGACGTTCTACCTGCCAGTGCCGGATTCGCGGTCGAAGGACCCGGCGCAAATAAGTGCCTATTACCGTGACATATTGTCGCGCATCGATGCAGTGCCGGGCGTGCTGCACGCGTCGGCGGAGACGGGCGTGCCGCTGTATGGGGCAGGGTTCGGCATGCCGTTCACGATTGTGGGGGGACCGGCCTACGCCGACCCTTCGCAGCGGCCGGGCGCGGGATTCGGGATGGTGACGCCGGATTATTTCTCGACGTTTGGCATACGGCTGGTGAAAGGGCGGCAGCTGAACGATCAGGACACCGGTAACGGCGTGAAGGTGATGATGGTGAACGAGAGCTTCGTGAAGAAGTTCTTTCCGGACAAGGACCCCCTGCGGCAACGCATCTCTGTGGAGCAAATCATTCCGGGACAGCAGAAGCTGGGGCCGCCGCAGGAGTGGCAGATCGTGGGGGTGTATCACGATGTGCATGCGGCGGACCAGAGGGACATTCGTCCCGAGATGCTGATTCCGTTCTGGCAAATTCCGTGGCCGCAGTCGGGGATTGGAGTGCGAACCGCGGAGGATCCGCTGTCGATGCAGAGGAGCATTGCGGCGGCGGTGCACTCGGTGGATCCGGAGATCGCACTGGCACAGCCGGAGACGCTGGATCAGATTCGCAGCGAGACCATGGCCAGCGAGAAGTTCACGTTGATTTTGTTTGGGACGTTTGCGGCGGTGGCGCTGTTCCTGGCCGTGCTGGGAATTTATGGCGTGATGGCCTTCAGTGTCGCGCAGCGGTCGCACGAACTGGCGCTGCGGATGGCTTTGGGGGCGACGCGCGGACGGCTGGTGGGGATGGTAGTGCGGGAAGGCCTGATCCTGGCTGCGGTGGGGCTGGGGCTGGGCCTGGTTGGCGCTTACTTTGTGGGGCGCGCCATGCAGAGCATGCTGTTCGGCGTGCATCCGCTGGATGTGCTGGCGTTTGTATCGGTGGGGCTGGTGCTGATGGCGTCGGCGCTGCTGGCGTGTTATTTGCCGGCGCGTCGCGCGGCGTCGATTCACCCGATGCAGGTGCTGCGAATGGAATGAGGCAATCAGCTGAGAACCGGCCAGCGGAGGGTAGAGCGCCAAAAAGGCTCGTGCCCCCACGGCTGCTGTGGAATTCTTCGAGTGTGAAACGATAGCGACGCTCTGTACACTCTACGAGGTCGGCCGGAGTTGTGCGGATCCTCGCTGAAGCGGCGACGAACCCATTCCACGAGGAGAAGAGCGCATGCCGAAGTTTGTAATCGAGCGGGAGATTCCGGGCGCGGGAAAGCTGACGAAGGACCAGCTGCACGCAATTTCGCAGACCTCGTGTGGTGTGCTGCGCCAAATGGGGCCGGAGATTCAGTGGGTCGAGAGTTTCGTGACCGACGACAAGATTTACTGCATCTATAACGCGCCGGACGAGGCCGCGGTGCGGAAACACGCCGAACTGGGCGGCTTCCCGGCGAACCGGGTTTCGCAGGTGCGGACGATGATCGATCCGACGACGGCGGAATAGCAAGCCGGGCGTCACCGGTCAGAGGCGAACGGGACCGGCCGAGATCGTCTGGATCAGAAATTGAAGAATTTGGCGCGGAGCGCAGTTTCGTATTGCGTCTTGGCGGAGCGCGCTTTTTCGCGGGCCTCTTCTTCGTCAAGGGCGGCCTTCTCCCACTGGTCGATTTGGGCGACAGAGTGGTTAACCGAGGCGAGGGTTTCTTCGCGGCGGATGGCGGCGATCCACTCATCGACAGCGGTGCGGTACATTCGCTGTATTTGATCCAGTTCGGGGTAGTCTTCGGCCATTTGGGCATCCTCCTGACGTGACCAATGTACGGGGGATGTGTGAAGCGATGATGTAAGGAAGGGCAGCGAAAGGATACTGATGGCGGCTGATGGGTATGTGAAATTGTGACGGAGGGATTTCCGCTCAAACCGAGAACTCGTCCTGCAACGCTGGCGTCTATGGGCTGCCGCCACCATTCTCCCGCGCTACCTGGTCGATGATGCGCTGCAGAAACACCACGCGCAGGTTGATGTGGCTCGCCAGGTCCGGAACGAATTCCGTTACATAGTTGCCGATGGGCGCCGAAGCCCAGCCAGTCCCGATGCGGGCCGCGCTCGGTCCCCATCCCACCCTCTGATACGGCACGTAGGACACGTCCACGGCCTCCTCGATCATCGACCCGACCACGGTGGAGTAGTTCATCATTCCTTTGCCGGTATCGCTGGTGGTCCAGAAGGGCTGAACCGCCGCGTGCAGGATACGCCGCCGCAGCGACGCGTTCGGCATGCGGTGATAGTGCGGGTCCTGGTGGTCGATCGACGGGATCAGGAAGGTTCCCACAAACTCACCGGTCATGTCTTCGGTGAGGGTGACGCCGCTCAGCTTCGCCCATCCCATCACACCCGGACCGTAGGGCGAGTGCGCATCCCCAGCCACGGAAAAGAGCGAGGTGCCGCCGATGGTCAGCAGGTTGAAGGGATCGATCACTCCGCGCACAGCGAGCTGGCCCAGCTCTTTCGGCGTGTAGATGTGGACCGCGTACCGGCGCAGATAATTGCCGAATAAATCGTCGCTCGGCTGGCAGCAGCTGCGCACAGGAGCGGCGTTGCTGCACGCCTGCGTGACGCACAACCTGGGCGTGGGCACATAGTTCGGTTGCAGCCCCGGCATGCTGAGCCCCAGCCGCTCCCGCCCCTCGGGCGGAAACGTTTGCTGACCAGCAGCGCCGTCCAGTGCGGCCGACTCCAGTCGCGGCCCCGGAGCTGCGCTCAACAGCAGGCCCGAGGTTTCCCCGGTGTTGCCGGCCAGCACATCGGCGTGGGGCGCCGGCGCATCCGGCAGCTCGGTTTGGGCATGAGCCGTCACGACCGGGCTCAGTGCCAGCATCACGCGACAGGTCCAGCGCACCACCCGGAGGTGAAGCTGCCGCCGCCCCCCAGGAGCCTTATGGTCGTGCTGTTCAGCCCGCGGTTTCCGCGGCTTGCCTGAGAGTATTCCCGCTGGATCAACCTCCCGCTTGCAGGGCCCGATTACGCCGTTCTATGGCACTGGTCCTGGCAGTTAGACGAAGCTCACTGCGTTGCAGACGAGCGCTTGTTCTGCTTGTGCCGCCGCCACGCGTTGAAGGCGTCGGGCACAAACTCCAGAAGCAGATTGTTGGCCGCCGATCCGGCAATCGACGTCGCCCAGGTTTCCATCACCACATGCGCGTTGGCGCTGGGAGCTGGATAGTAAGTCGGCGTCAGCGCCGACGCAGCCAGGTGCCCCACGATATTCGAGTAGTTGAAGCCATGGCTCCCGTTGTCGTTCTGCGTTACAAACGCGCGCTCCGCGGCCCATCCGGCGCGGCCGAGGTAGCTGCCCGTGGCCTTACGGTAGTAGCGCGGATCCTCGCGCGTCACCATGGGAAAGAGACTGCTGCAGAAGAAGCGCATCGTGGCCTGGCGCAGCACCGCAGCGCCCAGGCGATCGCCAAAGGCGCCGCTGTCACTGCCGTAATCCGGCGTGCCGGTGAGTTGTCCATAGCCTGCCGAAATAAACGCGGGGCCCAGCGAGTACCAGGTCGTTTCCTCATGCAGCCAGAACATCCATTTGTCGTGCGGGTACAACGGCACAATGCGTTCGCCGGGATCGACAAACTGCGCCCACTTCCGCTCCTCCCTGGGAGCGTGCTCGATGGGACTGGCTGAGTTTGGATCGGCGTGGGCCGGCGGGCTTTGATTTTGCCAGCCACCCCCTGTGTCGTCGCCCGCCGCTGTGATCGCCGGTTGCGGCGCATCGGGAAGGGCAGCGAGATTCTGCGCGCGCATGGAATGCGGGCTGAAGAGAAGAAGTGCGAGCGGCAGAGCAAAGCAAATTGGATGCAAGACGGACAGAGGGCTCCCGGCGGTTAACACAGATTGGAAGAGACTTTCGCGCCCCGGGATGCATTCACCGGTCTCCGGCGCGCCGTTATCTTCTGCGGCACCAGCCCTGCTGCGCGATTGACCCATGCCTCGCGGCTCGCAATACTAAGAGGCAGCCGGACTGGCAGCCATAACCTGGCAGGGAGCATTCCATGGCCGAAACATCGAACGGTCGTTTTGAAAGCATCGGGCGCAAGATGGACGAGCACTTCGGCGTCTGCAGCGACAAGCTCGAAGACGACGTGAAGCGGGTGATTACGTATCTGAACGAGAAGGTTGTCCCCGAGGTGCGCGAGAACTCCTCGAAGGCCCTGCGCATCGCCGCCGATCAGTTAGCGCGCCTGGCCGATCATCTGGAGCGAGCGCGGCGAGCCTGAACCTTTGACGATGGCAAAGATACTCCCCCTCGATCGCAAGGATCCGATTCCGCCGCAAGCTCTGTCTCTCGCATTCCTTCTCGCTGCCGGTCTCGTGCTGCTGGCGGGCTGCTCGCATAAGAAAGAAGTCGCGTACACACCGGCTCCGCCGCCGGCGGTGGCACCGGAGCCCAGCGCGTCCACGGTCGCTCCTGCGCCTGTTCCCGCTCCGTTTCCGTCTCTCACTGCCGACGAGCAGTTCGTCGACATGCACACGCCTATCTCCTCGGAAACCGGTGTCGCGAGCTGGTATGGGCCTCCGTATCACAATCGGGTGGGCGCGAATGGCCAGGTCTTTGACGAGAACGGCATCTCCGCCGCGCATCGCACGCTGCCCATGGGTTCGCTGATCCGCGTGGTCAACCTGAGAACCGGACAGTCCGCCGTCATGCGCGTGACGGATCGTGGTCCTTTCGTCGCAGGCCGTATTTTGGATCTTTCGATTGGCGCTGCTAAGGCGGTGGGCATCTGGCGGGCCGGCCTGGGTGACGTGCGTATCGATGTCTTCAGCACACCGAAGCCGATGGACGAAGGCGGCCGCTGGTGCGTGCAGATCGGCGCCTTTCAGCATCAGAAGTCCGCGCTCCAACTGCAGGAGCGGCTGGAGCGCGAGTACAGAACAGCGAATGTGATCGAGTTTGCCGGGCCTACCGGTTTCTGGGTGCGCATCCGCCCCGCCAACGACGACCGTACTCAGGCTGTCGACATCGCGCACACACTGCAGCCCACCGAAGGGGAAGCGTGGCTGGTCCGGCTGGACTAGCCGGAGCCCGGTGCCCGGACCCCGGTGCCCTGATTTACCCTGATACGTATGCTCGATCTGGGCTTTGTTCGTACCAATCTTGAACTTGTAGAGAAGAAGCTGCGCGATCGCGGGCAGGACCCCGCCGCTCTGTTGGGCGATTTTCGCCAGCTGGACCAGATGCGCCGCGAGCGCATTACCGAGACCGAACAGCTGAAGGCCCGGCGCAACAAGCTCAGTGAAGAGGTCGCACGCCTGAAGAAGTCCGGCCAGGACGCCACGGCCGTCATGGAGGAAACCCGCACCCTGAAGGCGCGGATCGACGAACTGGATGCCGGCGCCGGTGAATCGGAAGAACAGATGCGTTCCATCCTCACGCGCATTCCGAACCTCACGCGCGACGAAGTTCCCGTCGGTTCCGATGAGCGCAGCAACCTCGAGGTGAAGAAGTGGGGCGAACTGCCAAAGTTCGACTTCCAGCCGAAGCCGCACTGGGAGCTGGGTGCGCAACTCGGCATCCTTGACCTTGAGCGCGCCGCAAAAATCTCCGGTGCCCGCTTTGCCGTTTACTGGGGCGATGGTGCCAGGCTGGAGCGTGCGCTGATCAGCTTCATGCTGGATCTGCACACGCGCGAGCACGGGTACACCGAAGTCCTGCCACCCTTCATGGTGAACAGCAAATCGCTCTTCGGTACCGGGCAGCTTCCGAAGTTTGCCGAGGATCTCTTCCGCTGCACCGACGCGGAAGGCTTCACGCCGGGTGAGTATCGCGACAACGACCACTGGCTCATCCCGACCGCCGAAGTGCCGGTGACGAATCTCTACCGCGACGAGACTCTCGACGAGGTGAAGCTGCCCATCTCTCTGACCGCCTACACACCGTGCTTCCGCTCCGAGGCCGGGTCTTATGGCAAGGATGTGCGCGGCGTCATCCGCCAGCACCAGTTCCAGAAGGTCGAGCTGGTGAAGTTCACGCGGCCGGAAGAGAGCGAAGCGGAGCATGAGAAGCTGACGCGCAATGCCGAGGAGATCCTTGAGCGCCTGAATCTGCCTTACCGGCGCATGCTGCTTTGCACGGGGGACACGGGCTTCAGCTCCGCCAAGACGTTTGACCTCGAAGTGTGGCTGCCCGGGCAAAACCTCTATCGCGAAATCTCCTCCTGCTCGAACTTCGACGCCTTCCAGGCGCGCCGCGCGAACATCCGCTACAAACCGAAAGGCCAGGGAAAGACGGCTTTCGTCCACACGCTCAACGGCAGCGGCCTCGCGGTGGGCCGTACCTGGCTGGCGATCCTCGAGAACTATCAGCAGGCCGACGGAACCGTCCGGGTCCCCGAGGCCCTGGTATGCTATATGGGCGGGAAGCGGACGATCGAGCCGCGCCCGGGAGCGTAGACCTTGAGCCTCGGACGGACGCTGAAAGGCTATATCTGGTGGACCTGGGAACGGGGCAGCGTTCACTATGATGTGATGGTCACGCTGATCCTGGCCTTCATCTTCATCACGCCGCATTATTTCGATTACGGCGACCGCCCCAAGACGGACTGGCCCGCGGGGGTCATTCGCGCCTCGGTTAATCCTGCCGGCGGCATGATCTATGAGGTTCCGCGCGAGATGGTTCAAACGGACGGCGCCGAGCCCACCACACAGGACTTTGTGAATGCCATCGCGCCCGCCTCCGGCCCTGTCGTCGTCGACCGCTTTGAGCCGATTAAGGAGATCGGCGGCAGCACCGTCGCCTGGCGGGTCTGGGGCCATCGCTGAAAACAGCGGAAGAGCGGTCGGCTGATGAAACGGTTAGCGAAAGACCGGTCAGCTACGCATCTTCCGGCGAAATCCCGGGTCAGCAATTTGCATCTATGCTTTCAGGTCCTGCTTTGAGTTTTGGGAGGACGTACCCGATTCCATGAAAACAACAACGGTCTTTGCTGCTGTAGTTCTCTTCGTGGCGCCTTGCCTCGGTCGTTCTCAGGACGCAAATCTGCAGAAGGTCTATACGCAGATGGACGCCTCCGCTGCGAAATTCCAGGACGTGCAGGCCGACATCAGCGTCGACAACTTCACCGCGGTGGTTCAGGACCACCAGATGCAGAAGGGAAGCACAGCCTTCCGGCGCGCCGGATCTTCGATCGAGATGGCCATGACGCTGGACAAGGGCCAGCCCGGCGAGCGCGACATTCTCTACAGAAACGGGCAGCTCGATTACTACCAGTCGGGCGCGAAGCAGGAGACCATCTTCTCGGCGGGCGCCAATCGCTCTGAATACGACAGTCTGCTCGCTACGGGCTTCGGCGCGACGAGCGAGGACCTGAACGCCGGGTGGGAGGTGAGCTACCAGGGGATGGAGGCCATCGATGGTACGCAGGCCGCGAAGCTGGACCTGGTGCCAAGGCTGGCGAACATCCGCAGCAATATTTCGAAACTCACGATCTGGGTTGACCTGGCGCGCGATATCTCGCTGAAGCAGGTGATGGCGCAGCCGGACGGCGATTCGCGCACCGTGACCTACTCGAACATTCGCTACAACACGCACTTGCCGAGCAGCCTGTTCGCACTGAAGGTGGCGGGGGGAACACAGGTCCAGCATCGGTAGGGAAGCGAAGCCGTTAGCGAAAGACGATTAGCAAAAAGCGGTTAGCGAAAAGCGGTTTGCAGGCGGCGTTGAACGCGCGGGGGCGCTTGTGCTAACAGCTTTCTGCCAATAGCTTTTCGCTAAACGCGTCATCGCCAGCCGCTAGCTTCCCACCGAGTGCATGATCGCGATTTTCGTCTTGCCGTCGTTATCCTCGTTGCTGATCGTCACCATCACGCTGGTCTTCTTCGTGTCGTCGGCCATCGTGAGGACGGCGCTCTTGTCGCTCTGATAGACCGAGGCGCCGGAACCGAGCTTGTCCTTGTACCAGGACAGGACCTTGTCGAGCGAATCGCCGGTTTCGAAAACCGCCGTTACGGTTGAGCCCTTTGGAGTGCTGATGCGCACGGCGCCCTTCTGCTGGTTTGCTCCGGGGTAGAGGTCAACGCCGAGATCCGAGGGCGAAACAGCCGTGTCGCCCGCGCTGAAGGTGCCGCCCGGCGTGGTGAGCTCGACAGCGCTGCCGTTGTTGCTCACGTGGACGGCTTTCGAGACCCGGTAGATCCCGAACATGATGCCGCATACCGACAAGATGCCCAGCCCTACGAACACGGCGACGATGATGAGGATGATCTTCAGCGCGCTGTTGCTGCTCTTCTGCGGCGGAGCGCCCACCGCCGTGTAGGCGGGCGGTGGCGCATAGGTGGAAGATCCAGGCGCGCTGGAAGCGGGGGAAGTGTAGGCCGCCGGCGCATTCGACGCAGGAGGCATGTAGGGGGATGGTGCCGCTGCTGCCGCCGTCGTGCCTGCCGGCGTGCCGCACTTGGTGCAGAAAGCCACGCTCTCGTTCAGGGGCGCTCCGCATTTCGTACAAAAGCCTGCCATGGTCCTCTCACTTTCCTGTTTGTCCAAGAGCCCGCACGCGCGGGGCGACCGCATCAGCCCGGCGCTTGATCCAAAGTTGGTGGAAGGGTGACCGCCCTAGGGGCGCAATTGTTCCGTCCGGTTCACCCTGCAACCGCCGGCGCCTAAGCTTTCACGCTCGCCATAATGCTCTTCGCGATCCCCGCCGCCACCGGCACTTCGAAGGTCTTGCCCTGGTAAGCCATCACCATCAGCACAATCCATGCGACGAAGACGAGCAGGTCGAGCAGCCCCAGGATCATCGACAGGATCCAGCCCAGCCCAATAACGCCAAACGTGAAGTGGAGAACGAACCACAAGATCGTCCATGCACCGAAGATCGCAATCGATTGTGCGGCGTGGAAGCGCACGAAAGGCCGCTTGTCAGTCAGCAGGAAGATCAATCCGGTCACCCACCAGCCGAGATAACACAGGAGGCCGGCAACATTTTCCGCCAAACCGCTTGCTGCCGGAGTCACTACGGGCCCGGATACCGGGGCGGGACTACCGACGACCACCGGACCAGCCGGCGCTCCGCACTTGGGGCAAAAGGCCACCCCGTCCGCCATCGAAGTTCCGCACTTCCCACAGAAAGCCATGCGTCACCATCCCTTTCGTGTTGCTGTTTTCAACTTAAAACCGCGGGAGTAGCCACCGGTAGAGGAAGGGGAGCAGCGGGCCCGGCGTTTTGGCTACCCGCCACTATACCCTCACTCCTCGATCACCCGGAAGATTTTTCGTAACGCCGGGGCGAGTATCCGAGGCGGCAACGCCGCCGGACGCCGAGGAGAACTGCGGATATATCAAGCTAGTGAATGGAAAGGCTCCGGCGTTCAAGCGGCGGTCCGTGCCTGCGGGGCTATGCGGGCGGCAACTCGAGCGATGGGCTGAGCGCCAGGCTGTGAGGCGTCTCAGGAAGAGACGTGTCGCCCTCCGGTTCAGGCTCTACCAGGGCGTCGAACAGCATGGCGTAAAGGCTCTGCCTCCCGGTGAGCCGGTGCCGGCGCTCGCGCAGGAATCCGAAGCGGAATGGCGAGAATACCTCCGCCTCGGCGAGGAACCGCGGCGAGAAGTGCTGATGCGAAGCGGCCACGGCCATCAGGATCAGCGAGCGCCAGCTCATCCGCAGCAGCGCCTTCAGCATCGGCGATCCGCTCTGCATCTCTTCCATTTCGCGGCCCACGTGCTCGGCAAAGGCCAGGAGCTGGATCACACGGTTGTCCAGCCGCTCTCCGGCCCGCGCTGGCCCGGAGAACAGGGTCATGGATCCGCGTTCGAGGTCCTCGCGCACGTCCTGGACATCGTCGCCGAGCTGCAGCAGCACGCCCCAGTCGAAGGCGAAGCGGCTCTCCTGCTCAGTCAGCCAGCCGCGCGCGAGGCAGGCATCGGCCAGCACCGAGGCGCCGCCCTTGGCGCAGCTCAGCAGCAACAGTTCGGCTTCGGAGTCCCGGCTGCGCACCTGTGCGAGGCTGTGTTCCTGGGCGCGATGGATGGCCAGCAGACAATCGAACACATCGGGGAAGCGCGCCCGGGGATACTGCCCTTCGATCAGCTCAACCAGGGCCCACAGTGCGGTCTCCAGGTGGTTCTCCGCCGTCGGGCATTCGCCGCGCAGGCGCTCCCGAAAGCGCTGGCTGGTGCGCAGCTTGGCATCGGCGGGCAGATTCTCGCGGTCGAGGAAGTTGTCGCTGTAGGGATAAAGCATGCTGTAGCCGAGGATCGACGGCGTGAGCTCCACGCGCTGGCCGAGAAGCGGCTGCAGGCCGCAGGCGGTCCAGGCGTTGCGGCACGCCTGGATGATGTCCGGCATGCTGAGCGCGGGATCGAAATGCCGCGCCCACCGCGCGAGGCGCGTGCCCGCAGGCAGAAAATCGTGGGTGAGAAGTTCGATGGCGTCGTCGTCCAGATCCAGAGCCACGGCGGAGAAGCGCGCAAAGGCCGCCGTGATGCGCTTCTGCGTCTCGCGGCGCGCCGCCTGGGTGCGATGCGCGCGAGGCTGCCGCAGTTCGTGCTCGACGGCATCGGCTGCTGCATCCCAGGCCTGCTCGCGCTGCTGCTGCTCGCCATTGCTGTAACGGCGGCTCTCGGGCATGCATTGTGTGGCGCACGCGCTCCACACGGCGCTCGTCTCTGCGACCCGCTCCTCAACCCAGGTCCAGCTGTAGTGGCCGTCCATCCTGGTTGAGTCTACGAAATTGCGGTATCGAATGTTCCTGCGCGGCGGGCCGGCGGCGAAGAGAAGGGAAGTCAGCGGTTGGACCGGGGCGCGCAAAAAAAAGGAGAGAACGGGGCGACCGTTCTCTCCAGGGAGGCCTCTGAACAAGGCTGTCACGGACCCGAAGGTCCGCACGTCGGTTCAGAAGAACGCTTTCAGCGCAATCTGCACGATGCGGTAATCCGCCGATTCCGTGGTGTTACTGGTGGCAGTGCCCACCGTCTGGCGGATGCTGCCGAACTGGTTGGTCGGTGTACTGGAAAATGTCAGGTTCGGATCGGCCAGCTGTGCATGGTTGAACAGGTTGAAGAATTCGCCGCGGAGCTGGAAGCTGAAGTTCTCATGCGAGGGAAGCGGAGTGAAGTTCTTCAGCAGGCCAGTGTCCACATCCTGAAGATCCGGGCCACGCCAGTTATTTTTGCCCGTATTCCCATAGTTTCCTGGCGCCGGTGCGGCAAACGCCCCGATGGTTTGCATCCACGCCACGCAGTGTGCAACGCCGCCGAGGCATCCACCACGCTGGCTCGATGGTCCCTGCTTGCCGAACTGATTGGCGGGGCCGACATAGTCTGCGCGATCGAGATTGTTCCCGGTCTGCGAATAATCCGATCCAGCCAGAATGGTCAACGGATCGCCTGACGTAAAGGAGTAAATACCGGTCCACTGCCATCCGCCGGCAACATTCCGGACGAACCCGTTGGAACCGATCAGTTTGGGAAGGTTCCAGACAAACGAGCCCACGAAGCGTTGCCTGTGATCGAGCGCGGAATATCCGGTTTCGAAGGCATGCTGCCGTGGATCGTAGAATGACATGCCCGACCCGATGCTCGATCCGATGTCGGTGATCCCGCCATTCTCAGCCAGTCCGTAATCCATAGTTTTGGAATACGTATAGTTGGCCAGCAGAGTGATCCGGTTCAGAATGCCGGTTCCGGCCGCCGGGCGTTTTTCCAGATCGACCTGGAAACCGTTGTAGCCATTGGCGCCGTTGTTGCGATTTTGATAGATGATGCCAAGCGGCTGGTAGGGCCGCCGCGCCTGCAGCGACGCGGTGCTGCCCGCCGTATAGATGCCGGGGTTCAGGTTGACGTCCTGCCTGAGGTGAACGCCACGGGTTCCGACATAAGAGAGGTGCAGTACCGTATCGTTGCGCACCTGATATTCCCAGGTAGCGTTCCAGTCGTAGATTTCTGGCGTGGTCCACCTGACCCCCGGCTGCAGGCCGAAAACGGTCGGGTTGGCCACAAAGGTGGCGTTCTTGGGTACGTTCGCCAGCGTGTAGCGCAGCGGGAAGTTGGCCGTGAAAGTCGGATAATTCACCTCGGGATTGGACAGAGGGCCAATCTGCGAAGCTCCGGTGGTTGAATCGTTCAGGTCGATGCGCAGGCTGAAGGGTGGCGAAATCGACGCGTCGTTGAGGAACAAGCCTGGCAGCCGCGAGTAATAGAAGAGGCCGCCGCCGGCGCGGAGCGACATTTTGCCCGAGCCGGTTATATCCCACGCAACGCCAACACGCGGAGCGAAGTTGTTGAAGTCACCAGCTTCTCCGCGATCCGGAACGCTGACTCCGTTGTACTTATCGCCGATGAAGAACACCCCCGGGGGTGCGCTCGGAACGATGGCAGAGTGAACACCGGCAAGGTTAGCAGCGGGGAAGAACTGCTCGATGCGCCCCCAGATTTCCTTCATCACCTGCTGCGGCTCCCAGCGCAGTCCGTAGTCCAGAGTCAGGCGCGGCGAAACCTTCCACTTGTCATTGCCGTACAGACCCATGGGGTTCTCACGCGAGTCAGAGTAATTTCCCGAGGTCTGGCTGAAGGTGTGCTGATAGCCGAGCAAGAAGCTGGCCATCGAGAGGCCCGTCACGTCCTTCGTAAAGTTGAAGTTGCCATTCTCGAAGTCGGTGTTTCTGACGTTCGACTGATCCAGTTCAAGATCGTAGCCAAACGTCATATTGTGCTTGCCTTTGTTCCAGGCCAGCACTTCACGCAGGTCGCCGGTATTGCGAATGAACTTGCCGTCGGTGAAGTTGCCGAGGGTGAAGTCATTCTGGACGGCGAAGCTGCGGATGCCGCTCTGGTTCGTGGGCAGTTGAAAGATGCTTGAACCGAAGGTCTTCATGTCCGGCACCGTACCTCCGGGGCCGCCTTGCTGGCCGCGATCGGAAGACGCGCGCACGATGCCGATGACCAGGCTGTTGACCACATTCGGCGTAAAGATCCGCGTGTAGCCAACCGCCCAGTTCTGTGTCTGCACCGTCGAGCCCGGGCCGGCGGTGAGGATGTCCTTACCGTCATAGGTGGGCGCATGCACATAGCGGTCGAGATAGAAGCGGCCAAAGAGCCGGTCCTGGCCCCGGAATACCTGATCGAAGCGCGCGAGGTACTCGTCGAAGTTCTGCTTGATGGGCGTGGCATAAGTGACAGAGCCACTCGCCGAGGCCGAGGAAACCGGCAGCAGCTTGGCTATATTGAGTGCTACCGGATCCAGCGGCCCGATGTTGCTGTTGCTGGCATAGGGGGTATGCGTAAAGGGATTGATGATCGGCGTCGAATAGTTAGAGAAGTCTCCCGTCAGGTTCGCCGCTGTCGGAATAATTGCATTGGTCGCGTTGTTGGCGCTGCGGATGATCGTCTTTTGCCATCCGCCGAAGATGAAGGTGGTGTTCTTGTGAATCGGGCCGCCGATGGTGGCGCCGAACTGATTGCGCTTGAGCGGGTCCTTTGAATTGGCGAAGTAATTCCTCGCGTTGAATACCCGGTTGCGCACAAACTCGAACGCATCGCCATGCCATTCATTCGTGCCGGATTTGGTGACGACGTTCACCACCGCGCCGGCATTATTGCCATACTGCGCGTCGAAGCTGTTGGTCTGCACGCTGAATTCCTGCAGCGCGTCAGGGAAGGGAAAGGGATTGTTGGTGTTGCTCATCAGGTCTTCGTTGTCCGCCCCGTCCAGGTTGTAGCCGATCTGGTCGGGCCGGGTGCCGTTGACCGAAATCGCTTCGGCGCCGGGAACCTGTTTCGTGTCTCCCTGCTGCGTGCCCGCGTTGCTGGCCGCCAAATTTACGGCGCCTGGCACCAGCAGCGTCAGGTCGGCGGCATTTCTGCCGTTGAGCGGAATATCCACCAGGCGCGACTGCTCAATCACCTGGCCGAGCACGGGGCTGACGGTGTTGACCTGCACGGCGGATGTTTCGACGGTGACGCGCTGGGTCGTTGCGCCGACCTCCAGCTTCACGTCCATGTCGCGGATCTGATCGGCCAGCAGTACGATGTTCTGGTCGTAGCTCTTGAATCCCTGCGCTTCCACGGTGACCGAATAGGTCGCCGGCGGCAGCGACGGGACGTTGAACTGGCCCGCGCCGTTGGTCGTGTCGGTTCGCGTCACCGAGGTGTTGAGCTCTGTGACCTTGATGTGCGCCCCGGACACGACGGCACCCTGCGGATCCGTCACCGTACCGGTGATAGAACCGTTGCCGGTTTGAGCGAAGGCGTACCCGCTGAACGCCAGCAGCATCACTGAAAGCAACGCGCCGAAACGCAAAATCGGGCGGATTGCTCCTCCAAAAGTCTCCTTATTCATTGACCCCTCCTCAGCTAAACAGTTCTTGCCATCGATTTTTGTTTGGTATGTGAACTATGCATCTTCTCGATGGCACGACACTTTAAGCGCGCGGTGAACCACTGTCAATACGAAATTCTCGCGGGGTAGCTAATCTGTGACGGTTGGCAGGGGAGGGGTTACCACGATCGCAGGGTATCCGGTGCATTTGCCTGCTATTGTTGTTGATAACAACAATAGCAGGATCGCCGCCTTCATGGGGCTGTCCTGTTTCGCGCCGGCGTCCGGGCCGTTCACTCCTTGTAAACGTAGCTGAACTCGACGCTTGTACTCCTGGGGCCGGGACCATGAATCCGTCTGAAGCGCAGGAAGGGAATCGCCCGCCGTCTGGCGCGATCCAATCGGCTCTCGATTCTATCCGGATTGTCGAACTGACCGAGGCTCTCGCCGGTCCCCGGTGCGCCATACTGCTCGGCGATCCTGGCGCTGAGGTGGTGAAGGTCGGGCGTCCCCAGAAAGGTTGTGCAGCTTTCCCGGTGCCTGATAACGTTTGCCAATCTCCCCGATCACAAATTTTTATACAAGGAAATCTTCATATCGCGGGCGATACCCTGATTTCGAAACGCCACGATCCTCATAACGTCCCTTGCTGCAGTCACTTTCCCGCCCGGCGCATCCGGGTTGGGTCCGCCTGCGGCAGCGGTACGCATGACGGGTTCAGCTGGCGGCCACGACCAATCTATTGCATTCAAGGAGAAGCATGTCGACTGAATATCGGAATTTTCTGGCGCTGAGTTACGGGGAGCTGGAGGAGCTGAACCTAAAGGCGAAGGAGCAGCGGCGGAATCGGGTGGATGCGGGAAAGATCCAGGAAGAGCGGCTGAAATTTCTCACCGATCACAAGGACATCAAGGCGGTGACGGTGCTCTTCTGCGATCTGGAGGGCCGGCTGCACATGCTGGACTACGACAAGAAATTTCTTTTAAAGGCGTATGAGAACCTGACGTTCGACGGGTCGTCGATCCGCGGATTCACCGCGCAGAAGGAGAGCGACCTGCGGCTGGGAATCGACTGGAGCGCGTTTTACTATGCGCCGGCGGACATCTTCGGTGCGGGCAAGGTGATGGTGTTTGGCGACGTCATCGACAAGGACGGCTCGCCGTACGGGGGCGACACGCGCGGGCTATTGAAGACCCTGGCGGCGCGCCAGTTCGAGAAGAATCAGTACACGCTGAACGCGGCCAACGAGATCGAAGGCTTCCTGTTCGCCGGCATCGATGCGGAGCGGACGTTCCAGACCACGGGCAAGTTTGAGTATGTGAACACGGGCGGCTACTATCATTCGCTCCCGGGCGATCCGCTGCGCACGTTCATCGACACGGTGGCGGAAGTACAGCGCGCGATGGGCTTCGAGAACGAGAAGGATCACCCCGAAGTGGCGCCGTCGCAGTTCGAAATCAATTATGGATACGGCGAAGTCGTGGCAGCGGCCGATCAGATCCAGCTGTACAAGCTGATCTGCCGGCAGGTGGCGACGCGGCTGGGGATGACGGTGTCATTCCTGCCCAAGCCGGTGGTGGGTGTGAACGGCAGCGGGATGCACACGAATGTCTCGATCAGCAAGGACGGCAAGAATCTGTTCTGGGATCCGAAGGGGCAGGAGAAACTGTCGGCGATGGGATGGGAATTTGTGGATCGCATCCTGACGCACGGGAATGACATTTGCCTGCTGCTGAACTCGAGCGTGAACGCATACCGGCGGCTGGATCCGCACTTTGAAGCGCCGAACCAGCTCAAGGCATCGGCGGTGGATCGCGGCTCGATGGTCCGTATCCCGATCGGCAACGAGCGCTCGATGCGCGTGGAGGTGCGCTCGGTGGCTCCGGATTCAAACCCGTATCTGGTGATGCTCGCGGTGTTCCAGACCGGGATCGAGGGCGATACGGCGAAGGTGGCGAACCTTCGTCAGGCGGAGCGCTATCTGCCGGACAACATCTACACGGCCATTGACGACTTCCGGTCGGCGTCGTGGACGACGAAGCTGCTGGGCGAGGACGTGAAGAGCCGCTACGCAGACCTGAAGCAGGGGTCGGCGGATCGCTGCGCGCGCCTGCTGGGCACGTTCGTGAAGCCGTCGGAGGTGCAGTTCCATCACGAGGTGTACAACCAGTTCCTCTGGAACCAGTTCTGAGGACTGGCCGTCCACGCGGACGCGCCTGCGGCGCAAAAGCGAAAACACAAACGCCCCGGTGAAATGCCGGGGCGTCTCCTTGCTGCGGGTCCGGCCGTGTGGAATCACGGCAGGGTCAATGTTTCGTTCGCGTATCATCGCGTCATCACCACGGGACAATACTTATGAAGCTTGCAGGCCTGGGTTTGCTGGTTTCCGGATGGATCGTTGCAGTGGCCGCGCTGTGCCTACTGCCGCAGCTGGCGCTGCGCGCTGGTTTCGTCGTCGCGGGTCTGCTGGTGGAAGGGCTGGGGCTTTTCCTGGTCGGCCGCGCTCATCTGGAATCGCTTGGAGCGCGTGAATGACCGCCGACTCCACGCTTTGCCTGTTGCTTATTGCTGTATTGCCGCTGGCTCCGGCCGGGCTTGCGCTGGTGAACTGCGGACTCAACCGCTCGCGCAGCGCCGCGCAGTCGCTGGTGGGCGCACTCTGCCTGGGGGCCGTGGCGGCGGTGGTTTACTGTGCGTGGGGATTCTCGCTCGAAGCTTTCGCCGGAGGCAGCGGCTATTCGCTGCAACTGGGTGGGGTCGCCTGGAACTGGGTGGGCGCAGCGCCGCTGTTTTTTCGAGGCCTCAGTGATGCGTCTGCGCCGATTGCCGCGTTTCAAATCTTCGCTGTGTCTTTCGTCGCGCTTATTCCGTGGGGATCCGGGGCGGATCGCTGGAGGCTCGGGGCCGCCTGTCTCTTGTCCGTCGTGCTCGCCGGATTTATTTATCCGCTCTTCGCGCACTGGGTGTGGGGCGGGGGATGGCTCGCGCAGTTGGGCGCGACGTTCCATCTGGGCGCGGGCTTTGTCGACCCTGGCGGAGCCGCCACACTGCAGGGGCTCGGTGGGATCGCCGCGCTCGCGGTGGTGTGGATTCTGGGGCCGCGGCGAGGAAAATTCACGCGGGGTGGTCCGCCTGGTGCGATTCCGGCCCACCAGATCGTTTATGTCCTGTTCGGCTGCATGGTGACGATGGTCGGATGGCTCGCGCTGAATCTGCTGGGTGCGATCTTCTTCGCACAGATCAACGGCGTGGCGCTGGCGATGACCGAGGTCAACACGCTGCTGTGTGCATCCGGCGCTGTGCTGGCGGCTCTCCTTGTCACGCGGGTTCGCTTTGGGAAGCCGGACGCCTCGCTCTGCGCGAATGCCTGGATCGCCGGGCTGGTCGCGAGCAGCGCCGTTGCTGCTCTGGTGCCGCCGGGTGCGGCGCTGCTGGTGGGTATTGTCGCCGGTGGCGTGCTGTCGCCAGCCATCGAATTTCTGGAACTGCGCTGCGGCATCGACGATCCATCCGGCGGGATCGTCGTGCATGGCCTCTCCGCGATATGGGGCTTGCTGGCTGTGGGTTTCCTCGGCAGGAGCGCTTCGGGAGGGCAGATGATCGCCCAGTTGGTCGGCATCGGTACGCTGCTGGGCCTGGTGCTGCCGGCTGTCTACAGCCTGTGCTGGATGCTGAACCGGGCGTTGCCCTTCCGCGCGCACCCGCACGGCGAGCGCATCGGCATGGACCTGCATGAGCTGGGCTCGGGCGCGTACCCTGAATTCGTGATGCACACCGACGAATTCATTCCTCACTAGGCCCGCATCGGACTCCTCTAGGTGACGGGAAGGTAGAGCTCGCCGGTGTGCGGGTCATCGCGGCGAATCCTGGGAATCTCCTCGTTGAAACGGTAGCCCACACAGGCGTCGGTGACCAGGTAGACCGGGTTCGAAGGATCGTCCTCGATCTTCTTGCGCAGTTGGCGCACGAAGGTTCGCAGATAATCCACTTCCTCGCGATACTGCGCGCCCCACACGGAGGAAAGCAGTTTGCCATACGTCACGGCGCGGCCAGCATGGGCCATCAGGTAGTAGAGGATGTCGTATTCCTTGGGCGTGAGACGGATCGGATGGCCGGCCTTCTTCACGCTTCTGCGCGCGGGCTGCACTTCGATTTTGCCGATGCGAATCGGCGCATCTTCGGGCCGCTCCGGCGTTTGAGCACGGCGAACCGCGGAGCGGACGCGCGCCATGACCTCGCGTATGCTGAACGGCTTTGTGATGTAGTCGTCGGCGCCCAGCTCGAGCGCTTCCACCTTGTCCTCTTCCTCGTCGCGAACGGTGAGCATGAGAATCGGCAGTCTGGGAGCGAAGGCGCGCAGCCGCTCCAGGGTCCTGATGCCGCCGATGCCGGGCATATTGATGTCCAACAGGACCACGTCGAAGGGCTGCACCCGGATCAGATGCAGGGCGTCCTCCCCGCGGGAGGCTTCCTCGGTGTGAAAGCCGAGTTCCTGCAGCGGCGTGCGGAGCGCGCGGCGAATGGCGGGCTCGTCGTCGACCAGCAGGATCCGAATGGGCCGGTCTCGATTCACGCCTGAACCCCCGGCGGCGCGGCGGGAAGGGAAGCGAAGAAGGTGGTTCCGCGGCGCGCGTCGCTGGTGACCCACACGTCGCCACCATGCGCCAGCGCCGCCTGTTTGGCGACCGAGAGGCCGATGCCTGTTCCGGATGCGCGGCTGACTGCGCCGGATGAACGGAAGTAGCGGTCGAAAAGCCGCTCGTGATCCGTCGCAGGGATCGCGGGCCCGCGGTTATGCACGGAAAGCACGACTGCCGACGACAGTTCCGTGGCAGTGATGGTCACGGTCGTTCCCACGTCGGCATATTTTGCCGCGTTGTCCACGAATTGCATCAGCATCGCCTGCAGCAGGCTCCGGTCGCACAGGATGCTCAGGTTCTCCCGCGCCACCGAGACTTTCACCTGAACTTCGCCGAGCTGCCCGCGCGCCGCGGCGACAACGTCGTCAATCATCGGTGCGATCGCCACTCGTTCCATGTTCAGAGCCTGCGCGTCCACTCGCGCCGTCCTCAGCAGGCGAGTCGTCAACTGGTTCAGCAATTCCGTCTGCTCGTCGATGAGTGCCACCAGCTCGCCCTGCGCCGCGCTCAGATGGCCCATCTCCACCAGGCCGCTGCTGGCGGCGCGAATCGCAGTGAGCGGCGTCTTGTATGCGTGCGCGAGGCTGTCGAGCACCGTCGTCCGCAGCTGCTCGGTCTTCTTTGCGCTTTCCATGCGCATTTCGTTCGCCAGGGAGTGGTAACGGTCGAAGGTGATCGCGATCAGCGTGGCAATCGTGCTGCTCGTGGATGGGGTGATCTCTCCCCGCAGCTGCAGCGCGCCGATGGGCATCTCGCGAACGCGCAGGACGCGGCGAATCACCCCTGTTTCCGGGTCATCTCGAACCGTCTCGAAGACGCAGATGTTGCGCACCGACTGCTCCGGATCGGCGAACCACTCTCCGGCCAGGTAGGTCTGATTCAGATCGGCGTCGAAGATCGCTACCGCCTCCGCCTCAAAGATCGAATGGATCAGCGAAGCCAGCTGCGGACCGGGCTTCGTATGCAGGTCGAGCTGAGCTGCTGCCTGCACGAACGCGGCGAGCCGGCCAGCCTCCGCCAGATTGATTGGCTGCCGGTGCGGCAGGCGCGCGTCCGGGAGATGCGAGTCGAGCATCTCTCCAGGAGAGCCTGGAGCGTTCGGTCTGGTTTCTCTCAAGAGCTTTGTCCCTGCGCAGGTTTAGGAGTCAACAACGACGCGGCTGTGACGAGAGCGCGTCGGAACATCATCGGGGCCGGAAACGCTCCGGCCTTATACCAGAGTTGCAATCAGATTTGCATAATGCCGGAGGAGAATTCAAGTTCTTTACATTTGCGAGCCTTTTCGCGCCGCCGTCGAGGAACAGACTCATCTCCGATTGTGAATTCCTCATGACTTCCTTATGGGTTATTTGCGTACATAGAAGAATCCCGCCGCGCAGAACATCTGCAAAGCACCGGACCCTCGTCCTGGCGCAGTGCAGCGGTGCCGACGCGGCGAAGAACACACACCACCCAGTCCGGAGGAACGACCCTGATACGCCTCAAGCCGAGTGGTTTACTCAAGATTGCGGCAAGCTCGATGTTCTGCTTGGCCGTTGCCGCGGTAGCTCAGACCGAGAGCACACCCGCCCCCGCCCCAGCCCCTTCCCAGACGACACCGCCTCCTGCCGCCGCTCCCGCAGCCGCTCCGGTCTGGAGCGTGGGTGGTCTCGATTTCAGTGGCTATCTGGACGGCTATTACAGCTACAACGCCAACCGTCCCAGCAACACGGCTAACGGTCAGATCAACACGCTGTACAACTTCAACGACAAGACGGACCAGTTCAACCTCGCCGGGGCTGACCTGGCTATCAACCACAATCCTGACCCGATCGGCGTGCATGCCGATATCGTGTTCGGGCGCACCAATGCTCTGATTCACGCGTCGACCGAGAAAGACACCGATAATTACCTCGAACAGGCTTACATCAGCTATACGCCGGCCAAAACCCATGGCTCCGAGTTCGACTTCGGCCAGTTCGTCACATTCGCCGGCGCAGAAGTCATTCCTGCGATGAGTAACTGGAACTACTCCCGTTCCATCCTGTTCGCGTGGGCCATTCCTTACTATCATTTTGGACTACGCACCTCGACGCCCTTCACCAAGACCTGGACCGCGGGGCTGCAGGTGGTGAACGGCTGGAACAACGTGGTGGCCAGCAACGGCGGCGTGACGATCGGCCTTAACAGCACGCTGACAAAGCCCAAATATACCTGGAGCCTGGACTACTACACCGGCCCGCAGAACTTCGACACACAGAAGGGCTATCGCAACCTCGTGGATACCACGCTGCTGCTCACGCCCAATGCGAAGTTCAACGCATATATCAACTATGACTACGGCCAGAACGCGACGCCGGCTTCGGGTTCGGGCAGCACCGCTGTGCCGGCATCCTCGGCACACTGGCAGGGCGTGGCGTTTGCCGCGCACGAGCAGGCTACGGGGAAGGTAGCGTTCACAGGACGCTATGAGTACTTCAACGACAACGTCGGATTCTCCACGGGAACAGCACAGAACCTCCAGGAGTTTACCGGCACTTATGAGTACAAATGGGCGGCAGGGCTGCTGACCCGTGCCGAATACCGCCGCGACTGGTCCGACGAGCTCTTCTTCCCGAAGGGAAACACGGGAATCGTCAAGGCGCAGTCAACGCTGACGGTGGCGTTCATCGCCTTCTTCGGACCGAAGCGCTGATCGCGCCTCGCGCCGAGGCAGGACGCCTCATGGTGCGTTGAAACCGGCCCGCGCCGCGGAAGAGAGACAGCGGGCCGGCATTTTGGCCAGGGATCCGCGCAATGCTATGGGATCGCCGGGAAGGCGCGGCGTCCCACGGTTCACGTCGCCCGCACAAGGGCAGGGGAAACAACGTCAGGGCGTTACGCGCCGGGGCGTGGATAGAGCCTGCCGCGATACATGGCCATCGCTTCGACCGATCGAATGGCGATCACCCAGGCGGTTGCGTTGTCGGAACCGTCGGCATCGACCGCGCTGCAGACCAGATCCTGCGCCACCTGGTCCAGATCCCTGCTTTGGGAGGCAATACGGGCGATATCAGGATCGGCAAGCCCGTTATGCAGGCCGTCGGAACAGAGAACCAGCCGATCGCCGGCGGACAGGCTCACTGTGGTGGTATCCGCGGTGACGAACAGCTCCGGCCCGAGCGATCGCGTGAGCATATGCCGGGTGTCTGCGCTGTCAGCCTCAGCGGAGGAAATGAGCCCCAGCTTCCGCTGTTCCCTGGCCCATGTATGGTCGCGCGTAACCGGGATCGCCTGGCCATCCCGAATGTGATAACAGCGCGAGTCGCCCACATGTCCGATGAACGCCTGATCGTGCCGCAGCGCGCAGGCCACGATGGTTGTGGCCATGGGCCGGCCGCGCCGCTCGCGCGCGAGCCCCTCGTCGTGTACAGCGGCGTTGGCGTGCTGAATCAGGCGGGGCAACAATGCCAGCAGCGAAGTGTTCTCCTGCGCGTCGGCAAAGCCGTCGCATACGACCTGAACAGCCCTGGCGGATGCGACTTCTCCCAGATCCGCACCGCCCACTCCATCCGCGAGAACAAAAAGCCAGCCTCGCGAGCGAGCCTCCAGCCGCGACCTCGGCGCGAAATGCCCAACGTTGTCTTCGTTATTGGTTCGGACTTTGCCGAGGTTTGTCGCCTGGCCGAATTCGATTTCCAGCATGGCTCACCAGGAATCAGAAGAACATGCCAATGACCGGGAGGACCAATCTGATCCTCCCGGCCGGATCAAAAAGGCTGCGAAGTCATGCGATCTCGGTCCTCTTATCCAGCAGGACGGTTTTGCCCTTCGCCCGGGAAGAGCGCAGGAAGTACACCGCACCGTAGAGGCCCCAGACTCCTGCCACTCCAATCGCAATCAGGGGCTCCTTCACCGTCCCGTATCCCATGGTAGGACCGATCAGGTAGAACATCATGCACCCGAGATTTGCCAGCAGCCCGAAGCCGGGAATGAGGACGTGCCGAAGCATGCTGAAGTCCTCACGCTTGTGAAATGCGACGATGCAGAGAAAGCAGGTGAGGGCATACAGAATGAAGGTTCCAAAGTTCGAGGTGAGCGTAACTGCCAGCAGCGTGTTGGGCATTGCCGCCATTTTGTCATGCGAGAAGTAACCGAAGCTGGAAAGAATGCCATGGGGGAGGGCGGCGACGCTGGCATCGCTCAGTGCACCCGCGTCGCCGAAGGCCAGGCTGACCGCCACCACGCCGATAGCGGCCGATATGCCGGCCAGCGTCCAGATGGCGCGATGCGGAGTCAGATTCTTCGAGTGCAGCATGCCGAAGTGTTCCGGCGCCTCATCGTCCATGCCCATCGCATAGGTCACGCGCGCCCCGGTGTTCATGCAGGAGAGCGTTGTCCCGATCAGCGCGAGGAAGACCGTCACCGCTTCGGCCAGCATGAAGTACTTTCCATGACCCTGCCCCAGCAGCGCATCGCCCACGATGATCATCATGTCGCCGATCGGCGCCGCCGAGGTTGTCGCAGTCTGCATACTGTACCCCGTACTGAGGAAATAGTTGGCTGCGAAATATTCAAACAAATAACAGATCAGCCCCTGGATCAGCAGTGACGCGATCACCGCAATCGGTATATCGCGTTTGGCGTTTTTGGCTTCCCCTCCCAGCGCTGTTACAGATTCGAATCCCACAAGGATGAGGATGGCGACTGTGGCCTGAATCATCACCCAGTTGAAATTGTGAATGGCGACCACGGACTTCGCGGTGGGGTGCGAGATGAACTTGCCGGTCGAGTCGAGGGCTGGATACGCGATATGGAACGGCACGGGCTTGCCGTCTTTGCCCAGCTGGGGCTGCGGAGTGCCGCTGGCGTCGCGGATGATGGTGCCGTCCGGTTTGGTCGCAAATTCATAGGTGTAAGTGGCCAGCGAGCTGGTGTCGTACTGGAAGGCCGGAGAGCCGGCGGGGTGGTTCATGCGATAACCCAGCGCCAGCACACTAAAGAGAACCAGTGCGGAGATCTGCACAATATTAATGGCCAGATTTACGGCAGTAGAGGCGTTGGCGCCTCTCTGCGCAATCCATGCGACTCCAAAAGAGAAGATGATTGCTACCAGGGCGGTGAACACCGGGCCAGGGTTCGCGCCGCTGATGAAGTTCGGGTAAAGGAAACCGACGACATACCCGACAAAGATGCCGGTTACGCCGACCATCACGCCGGGATAGACCCAGTAGTAGAGATGCGAGCCCCAGCCAACGATAAATTTAAAGACCCGCGCGTACTTAAACGCCTTCTCCCTGGAGAGAAGCGCCTGCTCGGCATAGTAATAGCTTGATCCGGTGCCGGGATACAGCTTGGAAATTTCGGCATAGGAAACTGCCGTTGCCAGGCAAAGGAGCAGGGCCGCGAAGATCCCCGCCCACATCGCCGGTCCAGTCGAGCCGGTGTTCGCCTGGATGGCAAACGTCAGCCACAGGAAGGCTCCCGGAGCAATGAGAGCCATAGCGTTGCTGGTCAGGCCGGTCAGTCCGAGCGTCGCTTGCATCTGTCCGGTTGATTTCTGGTCTGCCATTTCAGTCTCCTGTTGTGGTGTGTAGGTTGTCGTCAAGGGGGCGCAATTTCAGCGCTTAGCGCGAGCACAAGAGTGAATCCGCCAGTGAGCGTCGACTGAGCATCGGCCCTCGCCAGATACATGTACCCCTGCCGCTGTTGGGCGTGGGAGTCTCTTATCTGATCGAGGTGTCTCTATGAACGCAAAGAAGTCATAAGGAATTCATGAAGAAATCCTCAGGACGGGTCCGGAATCTGGTGGGGAGAGCGGGGCGTCGAGCCGGAGGGGGTTTCTCGGCTGGTCTCATGCAATTCCGATTCAGAATGTGGTATAGGATCTGACCCGGTGGGAGCCCGGGATCCTCTTTGGGGTCGTACGCGTGAGCGATGCGCGGCTAGCGATGCCGCGCCAACAGCACCATGATGAGGAACAGGACAAATGGCATCAGGGCCAGAGCTGCATAATATACGAACTTCCGCGCCCTTCCGGAGCGGCGCTTCTTCCAGTCCGTCAACTCGATGCGATCGGCCGCGCCCACCTCGTCGAGATAACGCAGATCGTGCGCGAACTCATGCGCATCGGGATAGCGATGGTGTGGATCGCGTTCGAGGGCGCGATAGATCACTTCCTGCAACTGCGGACTGATCTCCGGATTCGCTTCGCGCGGGGGAAACGGGTGATTGATGAGCCGGTCATTCATAATGGCCAGCGGCGACGGACCTGAGAACGGCGTGCGACCCGTCAGCATCTCGTACAGCATCACGCCCATCGCATAAACGTCCGACCGCTGATCGCCGCGCTTGCCCTTGACCTGTTCCGGAGAAATGTAGTCCGGCGTACCCAGGGTCTGAGAAAAGCCGGCATAGGTGAGCCGTCGCGAGCCTTCCTTCGAAGCAATTCCGAAGTCGATCAGCTTCACGTTGTCGTGATCGTCCACCATGACGTTTTCCGGTTTCAGATCGCGGTGTACGACCCCGCGGCTGTGGATGTACTCGAGCGCGTCGAGAATCTGCAGCGTAATGCTGATGGCACGTTGCTGGGGTAACTTGCCCTCCTCGGCGAGAATTTTCCGCAGTAGCCGGCCCGGCACCCACTCCATCACCATGTACACCCGCGAACGCTGCTCGGCAGGCAT